>Ga0181520_10008096_pt1 | contig 15121 bp, 18 predicted proteins | sample PEATcosm2014_Bin_29_FD_132451 | JGI IMG/M metagenome (GOLD analysis project Ga0181520, IMG submission 132451) | Peatland microbial communities from MTU Mesocosm Facility, Houghton, MI, USA - PEATcosm2014_Bin02_30_metaG | ecosystem: Environmental > Terrestrial > Soil > Wetlands > Peat | place...
CTTCTTTCCAGGAAACCCAGTCAGGCCGAAAGGGATTCACTGGCCCCAAACTCCTCAGCCCTGCGCTGGAATCCCGGCCGGCCTATACCGCCGGTTACCCACACGAAATAGCGACGGACCACTTTGAGCAGGGTGTCCTCGTAGATGGCGGAGCCAACGATGCCGATGTCGATCTGGCCCACCTCCCCCTGGTTGGCTCGTCGGACCTGCAGGACGGACCGGTCCACCTGGGCCAGGATCTCCCGGGCGGAAGCCAGAAAAAGGCGACCGGGTTCGGTCAAGGCCACGTTGCGCTTGTCTCGGACCAGCAAGGCCACTCCGAGTTCATCTTCCAGATGCCGAATCTGCTGGCTCAAGGAGGGTTGGGCCATGTTAAGGCGAGCCGCGGCCCGGCTGAAATGAAGTTCTTCAGCCAGGGCCACGAAATAGTTGAGAAGCCGGAGTTCCACTGATAGGTCCAACCTATTAAATGTTAACAAAATGGATATTTTTTAAATAGTCTTTGTTCCTGAATAATTAAACCATGTCCACTGCCCCAGTCCTCCCCACCTCTTCATCCGATCCGCAGACCCAGGTTGCGAAGAGCAGGTCCACCCTGCCGGTGGCCTTTGCCGGGTTCTGCGCGTTCCTGGGACTCTACGTGACCCAGCCGATGCTGCCGTTGCTGGAGCAGGTATTCAAGGTCGGCAAGTCAGCGGTGAGCCTCACCCTCACCGCCTCCACGCTGGGGGTGGCGATCGCGGCGCCCTTGATCGGGTCCGTGGCGGACCGGCTGGGGCGGAAACGGGTCATCGTGTGGTCGGCTGGCCTCTTGACGGTGGCGACCCTGCTGGACGCCACCGCGACCGGGCTGCCTTCCCTGGTCCTCTGGCGGTTCTTCCAGGGCTTGTTCACCCCCGGGGTGTTCGCTGTGACGATCGCCTATGTCCAGGAGGAATGGCCCGAAGATGGCGTGGGCAAGGCCATGGCCATCTACGTCACCGGCACGGTCATCGGCGGCTTCTCCGGGCGGCTGGCCTCGGGGCTCATCGTTTCGCACTGGAACTGGCACTGGTGTTTCGTGGGGACCGGGGTCATGGTCGCCGTCTCGACCCTGGTGATCCAGCTGTGGCTCCCCGAGGAGCGCCATTTCCGCGGCCAGGCCCGTGGCGGATCGATGGTTTCGGGAATGCTCATGCATTTACGTAATCGAAGGCTTCTGGCCACCTTCGGCGTGGGGTTCGGGGTGCTCTTCAGCCTGATTGCCACATTCACCTATGTGACCTTCCATCTGGCGGGCGCGCCCTTCCACCTGGGGCCTCTGGCGATCAGTTGCCTGTTCTTCACCTACTTGTTCGGCGCGGTGGTCACGCCCCCCTGTGGCCGGATCATTGACCGGTACGGCCACCGGGTGGCCATGACCCTGGCCATGGGCGCAGCCATGGCAGGGATGCTGCTCACCCTTGTGCCCAACCTCTGGCTGGTGGTCGCAGGGTTGGCCCTCTGCTGTTCCGGCGTGTTCGTCGCCCAGGCGACCAGCACCAGCTATATCGGCTTGGCTGCTGACCATGGCAAAGCCCTTGCGGTGGGCATCTACGTCACCTGCTATTACGTGGGCGGAAGCGTCGGGGCGGAACTCCCGGGCTTCTTGTGGAGCTTCGGCGGGTGGGCCATCTGCGTAGCGTTGGTCATGGTCGTCCAGTTGCTCACCATCATCACCACCCTTATCTGGTGGTCCACACCCGGAGGCGCCACCGACAAGGAACCCGTCCCAGGCTACGAGTAGACTCTTAATTCTAGGAGATTCTTGAAATGAAACAGACCGAACCCATTGTGATCACGATCAGCCGCGATGTAGGCAGCGGTGCCAGCTATGTAGGCCAACATCTCGCGAAGAATTTGGGCATTTCCTATGTGGACCGGGTTATCGTCCGGGAGGCGGCCTTGCAGCTTTCTGTGCATGAAAAAGACTTGGAATCGATTGATGAAACCGTTCCTTCATTCTGGGCGTCGTTCGTGCAAAACAACTACTTTTTCCCTGATGTGTATGTGCCTCCCAAGTTGATGCTCCCGAATGATCGTGAATTGTTCGAGGTCGAGTCGAAAATGATTGCACGAATCGCCCATGAACGCCCTGCGGTCATCGTTGGCCGTTGCGGATTCCATGTCCTCCGGGAGCATCCGAACCATGTCAATGTCTTTCTGCACGCCCATTTGGACTTCCGGACGGATCGCTTCCAGAAGATGTACCGGTTGACCAGGGCAGAAGCAGAGAAGGAGATCGCCCAGCGCGACAAGGCGCGGAATGCATACTGCAGAACGTTCACCGGCCGGGACTGGGCCAATGCCCGAAACTTCGACCTCTGCATCGATACATCCAAGCTGGTTGACCTGGACAAGGTGGCAGATCTGATTCTCCGTTACATTGAATTGAGGTAGTTGGCCCAAACTCGAAACCCGGGTCAGGGTCCAATCCAAAGCCCAGTGCGTCGGCAAGGCAGTCCGCGAGGAACGGCTTTACAGACCATACCTTGCTCGACCATGGCGTCCTCCACGGCCACATGGTTGGCCTTGAGGGCTTCGGCTGCCCAGGAGACGCCGGATCCCTCTGGCGACCGCAAGTGGATGATCAACTGGCACCGCAGGTTGGGCATAGGAACGATTGGGTCAAGGACTCCCCTCGCTTGCGTCTGCTCATGCGTTGGTTCAGGACGGCGGAGAGGACGGACTCCTCCCCACCTGCTTGGAGCCTCATTGACCCCGGCGGCGAACTTCCTTGGGCCAATGGGACCGGGGCAGTTCCCGGCGCATCCCGTCCCGCCGGTCGGAGTAGTACCAGCGGCCTTCGGTGTAGAAGTAGTGGTAACCCTGGTGGGGATAGTAACCATCCGGGCCGATCTCGACCACGGAAGGCAGGATGGGCACCAGTTCAAGGCCACCACCCGGCCTGGATTCGACCATGCACCCTGTCAACAGGATTAGCGCGGGCACTGCAAGGTATCGGCTCATTCTCATGGTGGACTCCGTCCGTGACTTGAACTTCTCTGGAAGCCAATTCCCCCCAGCCCATCTCAAGGCATTATCGACCGGCCTTCCTTGAAAAATCAATCAGGAAGGGCGCATGGCATCTGCACGGTGCTACGGATCTGCCAACCCATCGGCCCCAGACCTGCTTGAGGTCTCATGCGCACTTTGATCCTGATGGGAGCCCACCATCGGGGAACCTTGCGCCAGGAGGTGCCTTGGAACGATCGCCAGAGGGTAACGAACCGTGCTCAATGCCCGGTCATGATCGTGCGCTGAAGGCCCGGGGATGAGGCGGAACGAACGATGAATTGAAGGGCCATCGCTCGGGTCAGACCTCGGCGGCGGCTCCCGCCATGCCGACTTCCCGAAGCCTGGCGATGTCCTTCATGGGCGCGCTGCCGAAGAAGCGCCCGTATTCCCGGCTGAACTGGGATGCACTGAGGTAGCCCACCTGCCGGCAGGCCGAACCAGCGTCCATCATCCGGGTCAGCATCAGCCTTCGTGCCTTGTGGAGCCGCAGCACCTTCTGGAACTGCAGGGGGCTCATGGAGGTGACGGCCTTGAAGTGCTGGTGGAAGTTGGACACGCTCATGTGCACCATGGCGGCAAGGCGCTCCACGTCCAGGGTCTGGTCGTAGTTGGTGCGAACCCATGTGACGGCCTGGGCGACTCGCTGCAGCCGGGAGTTCTCCTGGCCGATCTGGGCCACCCGTCCGCCGATGGGGCTGCGCAGCAAGCGGATCAGGATCTCGTCCACCACCAGGGGGGCGATCAGCTCCGCGTCCCCGGCTTGGGCCATCTGCTCCACCAGGCGTACGGCGGCGTTGAGGATGGCAGGTTCGGAGGGCACGGCGTAGATGGCCAGGCTCTTCTGTCCCTGGGGCAGGCCGTTGGGGTAGACCTTCAGCACCAGGTCGGCGATCCGGGCCGGGTCCAGTTCGACCTTGAGGCAGAGGAACGGGGCCGCGGGACTGGCCTGGGTGACCAGGCCGGACACCGGCATGTCCACCGAGAAGACCATCATGCGCGACGCATCGTATGGAAATGCCTCCTCGCCCAGGAACACCGTCTTGGCGCCCTGGGCGACGACACACAGGGCCGGCCGCACGATGCCATGGATCCGCTCCAGGTTCGGCCTTGAGGCCCGGACCACCTCCAACCCGGGCAGCCGGAGGCTGAAATGGCCGTCATAAGGCGCGTGCGCCTGGATCAGATCGGCCAGATGAGCCAGGTCGCCCTTGGCGGGGTTTGGATCGTCCGAATGGAGATTGGAGAACGCTTGCACCATGGGGCCTCCCGCTTCCCTAGGGTTTGGATTCCGGCGCGACCTCGTTCAGGCAGCGCATCGCGTTGAGCGTCCTCGGGTAGCCCACGAAGGGCAGCAGCTGGGTGACGACGGCCATCAGGGTTTCCCGGCCGTTGCCGACCTTGAGGTTGCCCTGGATATGCCCCTTCAACTGCGGTTCGCACCCTCCCAGGGCCAGGAGCATGGAGAAGGTCAGCAGTTCGCGGGTCTTCACGTCCAGCCCGGTCCGGGTGTAGGTGTCGCCGAAGCAGTTGCCTGACAGGTGGCGGTTGATGTGCTGCTGGTATTCGCCCAGCGCCTGGCCGGCGATGAGGGCGGCCAGGATCATCTGCAGCCGGGTGCGGTCGTCGAGGTCCCCATGGGACAGCACCTCATCGAACGCGAAATTGTCGAACAGCTCGATGAATTCCGGGTCGGTGACCTTCAACGTCGACTTGTGGTTGGGAAACCATTTCTCGTGGTTCCGGTTGGCGCTTTCGCTGATGCTCATTTTCCCCTTCCCTATGCCATGAGGCCGGTCAAGCGGTCACTCGGGTGTCTTTCAGCCAGGAGGCGATGGCCTTGTCCGCCTTGCGCACGCTCCCGCCCCGGATTCCAAGCCCCCGCAGGACGCGGGCGCCGGGGCAAAGCTTCTTGATGTCCCGCTCGCTTTGGCCCAGGCCGCTGCCTTCATGGGTGCAGAACGGCAGGATGGTCTTGCCGGAGAAGTCGTGCGCTTCCAGGAAGGTGAACACCGCCATCGGCATGGTGCCCCACCAGTTGGGGTAGCCGAGGAAAACCAGGTCGTAACCGTCCAGGCTGGCCACCTGGCCGGCAAGCGCCGGCCGTGCGTTCTGGCTCAGCTCCCGCTGGGCGACTTCGGTGGCCTTGGTGTAGTCCGAGGGGTAGGCCTGGACGGTGTCGATGTGGAACAGGTCGCCGCCAGCCAGACCCTGGATCATCTTCGCGGCCACTTCGGTGTTGCCGACCGGCAGGTCGACGATGTTGCCGTCCAGGTAGTTGTTGCCCTTGCGCGAGAAGTAGGCGATCAGGGTTCGGGTCTCTTTCACGGGTTCATCCGCCTTTCCTATCATGGTTGCCGCCGAAGTCATTCCTCAAGCGGGAAGTCGGTCGAAGCGGCCAGTTCGACCTGGGCTTCGAAGCCCTTGATCCGCTTGCGCAAGGTCGTGAGGGTGCTCTCCAGGGCCACCGACCCGAGGACCATGCGCATGGGGGCCGGCGTCACCTCGACACTCTCGATGATGCGTCGGGCCATCCGTGCCGGATCGCCGGGGGCCAAGCCGTTCTTGGGATCCAGCATGCGCAGGAAGCCGTGCGCCGGGTTGCCGTCGTAGACCGCCATGGGTTCGGCCACCTGGGCGCTGCCGTAGCGGAATTCGGTGCGCGCCCCGCCGGGCTCGACGATGGTCATGCCGATGCCGAAGGTCGCGACCTCCTGGGCGACCGATTCCACGAAACCTTCGATGCCCCATTTGGTGGCGTGGTACATCGAGTTCCCCGGGAAGGCGACCTGCCCGCCATAGGTGGAGATCTGGATGATCCGTCCGCCGCCCTGGTTGCGCAGCTGGGGCAGCGCCGCCCGGATGAGCTGGATCGAGCCGACCAGGTTGGTGGCGATGATCTGGTCGACCTGGGCATCGCTGAGTTCTTCCGCCGCGCCGAACAGCCCGTAGCCTGCGTTGCTGATGATGACGTCGATGCGGCCCGAGGCGAATGCGCGCTGGACGACCTGACGGATGGCCGCGGTATCGGTGACGTCGAGCAGCTCAGTCTGGAAGGTCTCCGGATATCGCGCCATCAGGTCGGCGACCTTGTGGGTGCTGCGGACGGTTCCAACCAGGCGGTCGCCTTGCTGGAGGATCTGCTGGGCCAGCTCGCGGCCGAAGCCGCTGCTGACGCCTGTGATGAACCATGTGCGTCGTGACATCGTCAGTTACCGGCGCTCATGACCTGGTACTGCCCATCGCTGACCTTCTCCATCCAGTCGGCGGACTTGCCATCCCGTTCCCCGCAGATGGCAATGTGGGTCATGGCTGTGGCCGGAGCGGCACCGTGCCAGTGCTTCTCGCCCGCCGGGAACCAGACCACGTCGCCGGGCCGGATCTCCTCGATGGGACCGCCCCAGCGTTGCACCCGGCCACAGCCTTCGGTCACGATCAGGGTCTGGCCCAGCGGATGGGTGTGCCAGGCGGTCCGGGCGCCCGGCTCGAAGGTGACCCGGGCACCGATCGCCTGGAAGGACTCGTTGGGCAGGAACAGGGGATCGACCCGGACGCTTCCGGTGAAATAGGCTTCCGGACCTTGGGCGGAAGGTTGGGTTCCGCATTGCTTGATTTCCATGTTGAGATCCTTTTCTGGCCGCTGGGTGGGACTACCTGGCCTTCAGTGTGGCCATGTCGATGACGAAGCGGTACTTCACGTCACTCTTGAGCATGCGTTCGTAGGCCGCGTTGATGTCCTGCATGCGGATCACCTCGACATCCGACGTGATGCCGTGCTGGCCGCAGAAATCCAGGAGTTCCTGGGTCTCCTTGATGCCGCCGATGAGCGAACCCGCCACGGATTTCCGCCGCCGCACCATGGGGGTCGTGTCGAGGAACGGGTCCAGGGCGCCCAGATAGCCCACCAGAACCAGGGTCCCGTCCTTGGCCAGGGTCGGCATGGTGGGGTTGAGGTCATGGATGTAGGGCACGGTATCGATGATCAGGTTGAAGCGCCCGCTGACGGCGGCCATCTGGGCCGGGTCGGTGGAGAGCACGATGTGGTCGGCGCCCAGCCGCCGGGCGTCCGCCTCCTTGCCTTTGGAGCGAGTGAACAGGGTGACCTCGGCGCCCAGCGCCTTGGCCAGCTTCAGGCCCATGTGGCCCAGGCCGCCCAGCCCCACCACGGCGACCCGGCTGCCCTTGCCGGCCTTCCAGTGGCGCAGGGGCGACCAGGTGGTGATGCCGGCGCACAGGAGCGGCGCGGCGCCCTTCAGGTCCAGCCCATCGGGGATGCGCAGGACGAACTTGTCGGAGACGACGATCCTTTCGGAATACCCGCCCTGGGTTTTCGTGTGGTCGTGGCGGTCCTGCCCGCCATAGGTGTAGACGGCAGCGTCGCAGTACTGTTCCTCGCCGGATTCGCAGGTTTCGCACTGGTGGCAGGAATCCACAAGGCAGCCGACGCCCACGTGGTCGCCGGCCTTGAACCGGGTCACGTCCTTGCCCACCTCGGCCACGCGGCCGATGATCTCGTGCCCGGGGACGATCGGATAGGTGGTCCTGCCCCAGTCGTTCCGGGCATTGTGCAGATCGGAGTGGCACACGCCGCAGTACAGGATCTCGATCACCACATCGTCCGGGCGCGCATCCCGGCGCTCAAAGCGGAACGGGACCAGATCTTCCTTGGCGGACTTCGCGGCGTAACCAAGCACGTTCGTTGTCATCGTTTTCTCCAGTGGTGATGGTTGATGGTTGATGGTTCGGGAAGACCTGCCATGGGGCCTGGGCTGGCTGGCGGCCGGGCAAAACCCCACCAGCCCGGCCATGGCCTCTTCGTTCCAACCCCCGTTCGCATACCGGGGATGTCATGAAGTTTAGAAACGAAGCGTCCGGAATGATTGCCTAAAGCTACAGACTTTTCGCCTGATTCTCCTGGGCCCAGGATGCTCGTTTCCTGGAACCACGATATTGGGTTTCACTTCAATCGGCCATCAAGACGCTGGCTTGCCGGAGGCTCAGCCGGGTGCGCCCTTTCCGCCACAGCGGCGCTGCCTTGGCGGCTTTTCGGCCGGACTCAATGGCCCATGAACCGCGCCCACAGGGCGGAGATCGGCATGACCAGGAACAGGGCGGGCAGCATGTTGGCCACGGCGAAGTTCTTGATCTCGGCGATGCGGAAGCCGGTGGCCACCAGGATGAGGCCGCCGCAGGCGGAGAAGTCGGCGATCATGGCCGGGCTGGTCAGGGGCAGGATCTTGACCGCCAGGAAGAACAGGGACCCCTGGATGCAGAACTGCGGGATGGCCAGGGCGGCCACGCTGTAGCCCAGTGCCGTGGCGAAAATGGCCGCGGTGAACAGGTCAAGGATCGATTTGACGATCAGCAGGGAAGGATCGCCGGTCATCCCTTCGTTCATGGCGCCGAAGATGCCGGCGCTGCTGGCGCAGAACAGCACCATGATGGCCACGAACCTCTCCAGGAACTGGTCCTGGGTGAGGCCGCCCTGGGCGGGCTTGGCGAAGGTGTCAACGAGCCCTTTGGTCCTGGCCGCGACCCGCTTGAGCCCGGTCTCCAGATGGCACAGCTCGCCGATCAAGGTGCCCAGCAGAAGCGCGAGCACCATCGCCGGAAGGCACTTGACCTTGATCAGCATGGCGATGCCCAGGCCCATGGAAGAGATCCCGAACACCATGGGCATCCGGGTGCGGATGTTGGCGCTGATTTTATCGCCGAGGAAGGCCCCGGCAAGGCTGCCGCCCACCAGGGACGCTCCGTTCACGAAAGGGCCGAGCATCGATTCTCCTGACCGGGGCGAATGCACCAGCCGCCCCCTGCCGCCGGCACCCCCAGGCGCCCCAACCGGCGTGGGACCTGGACCTGCCATAAACAGGCTACCCCCGGGGACGGGCCGGGCCTGGTAGGAATGTGCCAAATTCTGGTATTTTTGGCATATTCGCTGGCTGCGGAGCGCCTGAACGCTACCATGGCTGAACAGCAAGCGCGGGAGCCCCCATGGATGCCCTCTTCCATATCTGGCCTCTCCGGAATTCCCAGGATGAGCGCAATTACCGCGGCGGCCTGGCCGCCCACCGGCACGACTACCAGGAGATCATCGTCATCTCCAAGGGGCGCGGGCACCACCGCATCGACTGGGAGGACCACATCCTGGAAGGGCCCCGGGTTCTGCTTGTGGCCCAGGGGAAGATGCACGACTTCAGGTCCATGCCCGGCGCGCGGGGCTGGGTGCTGGAGTTCGCTTCGGATTTCAGCCGCCAGCCCACGTCCTGGCTGTTCTCCCAGTTCTTTTCGCTGTCCGTCGTCTCCATGGAGGACGAGGGCCTGCGCAGGGGCGTCACCCAGCTATGCGGCCTCATGGAGGACCTCCAGCGCAGCGGCAAGGACGGCCTGGAACCCATCGCCCACCTGCTCGCGGGCCTGCTTGCGATGCTGCAGGTGAGCGTCCGCCGGAAGGCCTTGCTGGGGCACCCGGAGCGCAGCACGGATTGCAACACGTTCGAGGCGTTCATGAACACCCTCGACGGTCATTTCCGGACCGAAAAGGACATGGAATTTTATGCCCGCGCCCTGCGCGTCAATCCGCGCCGGCTGGCCACCATCTGCAAGCAGACCCTGGGGCTGACCCCCCTGGGGCTGCTGGAGCAGCGCACCATGGTCGAAGCCAAGCGCCTGCTGGCCCAGACCGGCCTCACGGTCCAGCAGATCGGCTTCGAATTGGGGTATGAGGATCCATCCTATTTCACCAAGGCTTTCCGGAGGGTGGTGCAGCAGACCCCCTCGGCATTCCGCAAGGCGCACCCGGCCCCGACGCAATAGAAGATCTACGGGTAGAGAATTACCAGGAAAAGGCCGCATGCTCCCATGTGGTGGCCGAGCGGGAGGTTTACCATTTCCCTTGGTGGTCCCCCGCATGTGGCGGGAAATGATCGCGCCTCCCTGCGGAGCGAGTCATGACCGCCCTGGCCCGGCCGCGCTGACCGGTCGGTCAGGGTAACCCCGGTTGCCCACTGCCCAGCCTGACGAACCCGAGCTCAGAGCTCAGGATTCGACCACCTGGATGGCCATCGGCCCGTCGCTCGGGGCCAGACGCCCCCATCCGCCATGTCAGCCATAGGAGCCAAACCCATGACCAGACTTAAAATCCTTCGATCCGCCCCGAGGTGGATCGGTCTCACCTCGCTGCTGGTGTCCGGGGCCCTGTTCGCGGGCGTCGCCAACGAGGCGCCAGCACCGGTTCCGGATGGTTCCCTGGGGCGGGCCCTGTTCGGGGATGGCTTCGGCCAGACCTCCGGCCTCAAGCTGGGCGGATGGATTGAAGCCGGCTACGTGCAGAACGACGTGGTCCACGGCTCGGAAGGACTCGGCAACGGCCCGGTCATCCTGGCCCGGGATACCGGTTTCCAGTTGAACCAGGCTTATGTCTACCTGGAGAAGGAGATCCGATCCGATATGGCACCAGGAGCAAGCAACTGGCCTTCATGACGGATGCCGTGTTCCGCTTCTGATGTTGAAACCCGCAGCCGCGTTCCGGACCCTGGGCCATCCGGATTTCCGTCGCTTCGCCGCCGGCCAGATGATCTCCCTCACCGGCTCCTGGATGCAGATGGCCGCCCAGAGTTGGCTGATCTACCGGCTCACCGGCAGCGCGGCCGCGCTCGGGCTGGCCACCTTCCTGGGGCAGCTGCCGGTGCTGCTGTTCGCGCCGGTGGGAGGGCTGCTGGCGGACCGGGTCGCGGCCAGGCGCCTGCTGTTGACCACCCAGACCCTGGCCATGGGCCTGGCGCTCGGCCTCGGCGTCCTGACTTTGACCCAGCGCGTCCGGCTCTGGCACGTGCTGGCGGCCCAAGCGGTGGGCGGCAGCCAAGGTCTCCCCTCCTGGCCAGCTGCTGGCGGGGATCGCCTTCGCGAGGCGCTGCCGGCCGGTGCGCAACCTGCTGCTGCTGGTGGGTTGCCTGAGCCTGTTCGCCTCCACCTATACCGCGCTTCTGCCGGTGTTCGCCGACCGGACCCTGCATGGCGGTCCCCGGGCCATGGGCCTGCTCATGGGCGCGGCCGGCGCGGGCGCCCTGGTGGGCGCCCTGGCCCTGGGCCTGGGCCGGCCCCAGGGGACTCCGCGCTGGGTGGGAAGCGCCGCCGTACTGTTCGGCGGCAGCCTCCTGGCCTTCTCCTTCAGCCACAGCCTGCCCCTGTCGGCGCTGCTCATGGCCCTGGTCGGCTGCGGCTTCATGATCGCCACCGCCACCATCAATACGCTCATCCAGATGAGCGTGCCCGATGCCTGCAGGGGCCGGGTGATGTCCCTTTATACCGTCATGTTCCTGGGTATGGTTCCGCTGGGCGGCCTGCTGGTTGGCAGGACAGCACCGTTCCTGAGCGCGCAGGCCGCGGTGGCCCTGGCCGGAACCGGGGCGCTCCTGGCCGGGATTCTGTTCGCCTTCAGCCTGGCCGGGGAGTTCGCCGCCGCATCGGCACCCGCCCTCGGCCGCTTCCTCCCTTCCACGATCTCCCCGCTTCCGGAGCACGCCGGCCTCCGGCCCTAGGAACCACCATGAAAACAACCCTTGTCATGAGCCTTTGCCTGATCTCCACGGCCCTGGCCTGGGGCGCGCCCAAGCGCGTGCCCAGCGCAAAGCACATCGAGGCGGGCCTGGTCTGCTCCAGCTGCCACCAGGAGGACCCACCCGCCAAACCCCCGAAAATGGCGGTCTGCGTCAGCTGCCACGGCGATTTCTCCGCCATGGCGGAGATCACCAAGGCCCTGCCGGTGAACCCGCACGACTCCCACATGGACGATCCGGACTGCACCCAGTGCCACCGGCAGCATCAGCCGCCGGTGGTGAAGTGCCTGGATTGCCACCCCGATTTCCACTTGACCCCGAAATAACCCAAGGAGGTGTTCGTGAAAAAACCGATGCTAGCCACCCTGGCGGCGCTGACCGCGCTGCTCAACCTGCCGCTCCTCGCGGCCAACGAGAAAGTCCTGCGCCCCGACATCGTCGTGGTGGGCGCGGGCGCGTCCGGCACGGCCGCGGCGCTGGAGGCGGCCGAACACGGCGCGAAAGTCCTCGTGCTGGAGAAGCAGGCCGTTCCCGGAGGAACCGGCAACATGGCCGAAGGCCTCTTCGCGGCCGAAAGCTCCCTCCAGCAGCGCCAAGGCATCATCGTCACCCGGGACATGGCCTTCAAGACGATCATGGACTACAGCCACTGGCTGGCCAATCCCCGGATCGCCATGGCCTTCGTCAACCGCTCGGCGGACACCATCGACTGGCTCAAGGGCGAGGGCGTGAAATTCGAATACATCGGCCCCGGCGGCCCGGGCGGCCCCTTGACCTGGCATGTGATGGTCGGCCATTCCCGCCAGATGCTCAGCACGCTGCGGGAGCGCTTCGCCGCCCTGGGCGGAGAGATCCTGTTGGAGACCCCGGGCCAGGCCCTCATCCAGGAGAAAGGCCGGGTCACCGGCATCCTGGCCCAGAACAAGGCGGGTGATCATCTCCGCATCGAAGCCAAGGCGGTCATCATCGCCACCGGCGGCTTCGCGAACAACAAGGAGATGCTGAAGAAATACGCCCGCTACCCCGAGGTCATTCCGGTCGGCAACGTCGGCAAGGATGGCGACGGATTGCGCATGGCTTGGGCCGCGGGTGCCGCCCAGGACACCATGATCACCCAGTCCTACCGCCCCGGCCTGGCCGGATTCGCGCCGAATTCGCACCTGATCGCCGCGGCCGTGCAACCCTACCTCTGGGTGGACACCAAGGGCATCCGCTACACTGACGAGTCCACCGTGGTGCTTTGGCCCTATTCCACCAACAAGCTGGAGAAGATCGGCGGCACCGCCTACTCCATCTATGACGAAGCCACCCGCAAGTTCCTGGAGGACGAGAAGGGCATCCCCATCCCCATGGGCGAATGGCTCCTGACCAACACCAAGCTCACCAAACTGGACAAGGAACTGGCCGCGGAGTTGGCCAAGAACAACGGCAATGTGGTCAAGGCCGACACCCTGGAAGGCCTGGCCCAGGCCCTGAAGATGGATCCCGCCGCGCTCAAGGCCACGGTGGCGGTCAACAACCAGGACGCCGACAGCCATCAGGATTCCGTCTTCGGCAAGAACCCCATCTACCAGCGTGCGATGCGCACGCCGCCGTTCTATGCCACCAAGTTGCACCCCCGGGATCTGGGAACCCTGGGCGGAGTCATGATCAACGAGCAGATGCAGGCCGTCACGCCCGCCAGGGATCCGATTCCGGGGCTGTATGTGGTCGGCAACGACGCCAGCGGCATGTATGGCGACAGCTATGACCTCCTGCTGGGCGGCGGAACGCTCGGGTTCGCCGTCAATTCGGGCCGGATCGCGGCGGATCATGCGGTGCTCGCCGCGGGCATCCGGAAGCCATAGCCGGTACTTCACCTTTGGCGGTCGTCGCTCTCGACCGGTTGGAAAAGGGAATGCAGACGCGGTCCGAGGCACCAGGCTGACCCCGAATCCCGCGGCCACGATCGGTTCCTTGAGGAAGGGCGTCAGGGAGAAGCCAAGTTCCCGGACCGGCTCTCGGAAGAAACCGACCTGGATCCGGCCCCTCCTGAGTGCCTCCACTTCGGCAATGGCGAATTCGATCCGGGCCAGGATCTCCCGGGACGACACCAGGAACTGGCCATGAGCCTCGGTGGCGGCTATCAATCCAGCCCCAATTCCTAGATTGGGCATCACCTGGCGACCCATGCCTTGCTCAGGAAGCTTGCGAGGTCTTTATGCTGTATGCACGGGCTTGGCAGGCCAAGGAGAGCACGATGATTCCTCTTGAGACCCTTTGCATCAATGGCGAACGGCTGGCACAAAGGCTGGACCAGTTGGCCCAGGTCGGCAGGAAGGAAGATGGCGCCTGCTGCCGCCTGGCCCTCAGCGATGAGGACCGGATGGGCCGGGATCTGGTCGTGGGGTGGATGCGTGACCTGGGCCTGGAGGTGCGGATCGATCGGATCGGCAATATCTTCGGCTTGCGCCAGGGCATCGATGCCCTTCCGCCGGTGATGACCGGCTCGCACATCGACACGGTGGCTACCGGCGGCAAGCTGGATGGGAATCTTGGCGTCCTGGCCGGATTGGAGGTGATCCAGACGCTGAACGAAGCGGGAGTCGCCACCCGGCACCCGCTGGCCATCGCGGTATTCATGAACGAGGAAGGCGTGCGCTACCAGCCGGACATGATGGGCTCCCTGGTCCATGCGGGGGGCCTCTCCGTGGAAGAAGCGCACGCCGTCATCGGGACCGACGGCTCCCGCCTGGGCGCGGAGCTGCAACGGATCGGCTACGCGGGTGACCTGCGACCGGGCGCCATGGTCCCGAAAGCCTTCGTCGAGCTGCACATCGAGCAGGGACCCATCCTGGACGCGGCCGGGGAAAGCCTCGCCGCCGTGAGCCACCTGCAAGGCATCTCCTGGCAGGAAGTGACGATCCAGGGGGTTTCCAACCATGCCGGCACCACGCCCATGGGCCTCCGGCGGGACGCGGGCTATGCCGCGGGCCGCCTGGTCTGCTTTGTCCACGATCTCGCCAGGTCGATCGGCGGAACCCAGGTGGGAACCACGGGTTCCCTCCAGCTCACGCCGAACCTGATCAATGTCATTCCCAGGGAAGCCATCATCACGGTTGATCTGCGCAATACGGTTGAAACGCTGCTCCAGGAGGCTGAGCGGCGTCTGCAGGCCTTCCTCGGGGAGTTGGCCACCTCGGAGAACCTGACCATCCATACGCGCCGGCTCTGCCGCTTTGAACCCGTGGTGTTCGACGAAGGGGTGGTCCGGGCCATCGAAGCAGCCGCGTCCAGGCTGGGGACGACCGTTCGGCGCATGACTTCGGGCGCGGGCCAGGATGCCCAGATGCTGGCCCGGATCTGCCCTGCGGCGATGATCTTCGTTCCGAGCATCGATGGCATAAGCCATAACCCGGCGGAAAACACCCGGCCTGAGCACCTGGAACTTGGGGCGAACGTGCTCCTGCATACCCTCCTGGACCTGGCGCAATAGGCAAATGCCCATGGATTCGCTATCGTGCCTTGCTCCCGGTGGACCGGCGGCTAGC
>Ga0181520_10008098_pt1 | contig 15118 bp, 14 predicted proteins | sample PEATcosm2014_Bin_29_FD_132451 | JGI IMG/M metagenome (GOLD analysis project Ga0181520, IMG submission 132451) | Peatland microbial communities from MTU Mesocosm Facility, Houghton, MI, USA - PEATcosm2014_Bin02_30_metaG | ecosystem: Environmental > Terrestrial > Soil > Wetlands > Peat | place...
ATCGACGCGCAAGCGAATGCGCTCGACGCGTTCGTCATCGACGGCATCCGACACAACATTCCTTTCCTCTCGGCGCTGATGCAGCACGAGCGTTGGCGCGCAGGCCGTCTGTCGACCGGCTTCATCGCCGAGGAGTTTCCCGACGGGTTCTCGCCGCTGGTCGCGACAGGCGAGACGCAGGCCGTGATCGCCGCCGTCGCCGTGCATGTCGATCACGTCGAGAACGTGCGCAAGCGCGAGATTTCCGGGCAGTTTCGCGCCGGCTGGAACCGGGCCCTTGATTTGAAGCGCGCTGTCCTGCTCGGCGCGACGCGCATCGACGTCGAAGTTGAGCCGCGCGACGGCGGCGTCGACGTCGTGTTCGCCGATGGGCGCCGTATGCGTGTCGAATCCCGGTGGACGCCGAGCGAGCCGGTATGGCGGGGCGACATCGACGACAAGCCGACCGCGGTGCAGGTGCGCGCGATCCTCAACGGTTTTGCACTCGCCCATCGCGGCGTGGCGGTCGCAGCGCGCGTCTATACGCATCGCGAGGCCGCGCTCGCCGCGCTGATGATCGAGCGCGAGGGCGCGGATCTGTCGCGAGCGCTGCATTGCCCAATGCCGGGTTTGGTCAAATCGATCGCAGTCAAGGAAGGTCAGCAGGTCCGCCCCGGCGATCCGCTGTGCGTCGTCGAAGCGATGAAGATGGAGAACCAGCTCTCGGCCGAGCGCGCCGCGACGGTGAAGAAGATCGTCGCCAAAGTCGGCGAGTCGCTCGCGGTCGACGCTGTGATCATGGAATTCGACTGACCTGCCGCCGTCGCTGTCGGGCGCCTGAATATGCTATAAGAGGGCGTGGCCGCTGCGAGGGAGGACGCCATGCCGGCGAAGCTAGCGCGCGCGGCGAAACTCTCGATCGTCGTCGCGCTCGTCGCGACGGGGGGCGTAGTATCGGACGAGCGCGGCGCTCAAGTCGTTTGGCCGCTGCTGTGCACGTCTCCCGCGCTCGCCCAGGAGAGCGCGGCGAGCGGCGTCTTTCACGGCGTCGGGACCGTCACGGCGGTCGACGCCGCCAAAGGCTGGCTGACGCTCGATCACAAGGCGATCGACGGCTTCATGGGCGCAATGGAGATGATGTATCGCGTCGAGCCGCCGCGCCTGACGGCCGGCCTGAGGGTCGGCGACCGCGTTGCTTTCGACATCGACGCCAGCCGCTACGCGATCGTCGGCGTTGGGGTCCTCGCCAAGGCGAAGTGACGGCGCGCCGCGCCGGCGTCGTCAATCGGCGCCGGGCAGGATCGCGACGCGGCAAACCCGCCGATGCGATCGGCGAGGCTGCAATCTCGGCCAAGCTGCCCTTTCCGGCGAGCCGCAATCGGGGCGCTGCCGAAGAGCCTGCTGCGACGCGCGTCAGCCAATCTTGCTGGCCCAGATCCAACACGAGCAGTCGGAGGACATGGTCCCCTCTACGAACCGGCAACTGGACGGCGCAAGGAAATGCTTGCATGCGCCGCAATTGTGATCGGTATTGGCTGCAGTTCGGAAATGCACGGCGGCCTGCGAAACTTTCGCGGTCGCGCTGGACGCGCTGGTCGCTAGCAGCAAGGAGGCGGACCCCACGGCGACGCCCCCCGCCAACAATGCGCGACGTGAAATCGCGGCCGAACCTATATTGCTCGAATTCTTCATGATTGCCTCGCTCGCAAGAGCGCCGCGCGTTGCGCCACAGCTGGGCAATAGTACGAATTTCTGAACTGGATTGCGCGGACGCAAGCAGGTCTACGCCGCGACAAAACCGCGCAGGCGCTAACCGCTGCAACCCCATGGATCTTGCTGGCGCCGCAAAAGGTCAATGCCCGCAAGAATTTCCGAAGCGGGCGCTCGGCTGCGACTTCCACGTCATTTCGCAACCTTCAACGGCGCGAAGGGCATCGTTCACCCAAAGGGCGTTGCGAGATTCGGGAGAAGGGCGGATCGTCGAAAAAACGGCAGGAGAATAACTACTTGAGGTAGCTGACGTAAGCGGCGACCGCGGCGATTTGCTCTTTAGTCAGCTTCGCCGCGATCGGCGCCATGATTTCCGAATTGTCCGGATTCTGTGGGTCTTGCCCGCGCTCCCGGGACCAATTTGTCAGCTTGTTGATGATGTAGCCGTCGAGCTGGCCGGCTAGGCGCGGAAACTGGTCCAGTCCGTGGGCGTCCTGGCCATGGCACGACTCGCACGCCGGAACCTCGGCGTCGGGAACGCCTTCATGGAAGATCCTTTCCCCTTCCGAGAGGAGGTCTTTCGGCGCGCCGCCATAGGGCGGGGGGTCGAGATTTTTGAAACGTTCAGAAAGAGCTTCGACCATCGCCGGGCTGAGGACATGGGCCACATTGCCCATCACCGGGTTCAGCCGACGGCGCTGGATGAAGGCCTCCAATTGGTTTTTGATATAGGCCGGCTGCTGGCCCGCGAGTCTCGGCATGGGATTGGTCCCGATAAAGCCTCGCGCTGACAGCCCATGGCAAGTTTCACAATAGCCCGCCTTGGCTTGAAATTCTTTCGCCGGAACTGCGGCCGGCTGCGCGGCGCCGTCGGTCTGGTTTTCTTCGGCGCCCGCTCCCGCGCAGAAAAGAACCGCGAGCAACGCGGTCGGGGCGAGAACCTTGACAACCCTCATCAGCTTCCTCCGCGAATTTTCGCGCCACAATCGGAAGGAGCGCCCGTCCGGTCCGCCAGGACCGGACGACGACGCCGACTGCGAGTGGGATGGGCGTTTCCCGCGCCGCCACGGTTCGGCGCCGCATCTCGCCATTGCCGGAACCACCCGCCAAGCATAGTTGCGCGCGTCAGAGCTTCATCCGACGCCGTCCGAACTTTCCTTCCGTCACCCCTCCCGGGCGCGGCCGAACGCGCCCTCGTCAGTCTACAATTTGTTTCGACGCGATTTCCAGTCGCTATTCGAAATTCCAGCAGCTTTGAGAGCACTCCGCACATTCGGTCGTCACTTGATTGTTGGAGAGCGACGAAGCGACGAGAAGGGGGACGTGAGGGCGTAGGCGTGCTGGAATAGGCGGACGGGAGGCGCCCTGCCTGAAAGCTGGCGCGAAGGAAGACGTCGAGACGGCGCCCGCCTTTTCCCGGGACGTGATTGCCTGCGGTGCCGGCGACCCTCGGCAGGGCGGCGGCGGCGACGCGCCTGCGACTATCGGGGCGATCGAGGAATGCCTTTTCTGACCGGCGCGCCGGCCGCCCGACGCTTCGGTTGCGCTACCTCACGAAGAAGGAAGTCGACGATCAATAGCAAGCCCCGAACATGCCGACGACGCGAGGGCGTCTCATCCGGCTTGCGCAGCAACTCCGCGTCTTGACCATTCACGACTCCTCGCGCACAAATCGCCTAGTTACGCCTTCACTCGCCTCGGGCGCCGAGTCCCCCGAGCGAGCGAAATGGGGAGCCGGTGAAATCGCGGGAATAGTCGCTGCCGGCTAGCAGCCGCCGAGCGGCGAGAGAACGAAGAGGCGGGGAGGCGGGGGAGATGAACGCTGTTCATTTGCGCGTGGCGCTGCAATTGGCCCTGACGGTTTTTTTGGCGGTTGCAGCCGGTCAAGCTCGGGCCGAGGACCGACGCGTCGGCGCGACGGCGGGCGACATCGAAGCGAAATTCGAATATTGCACGACTTGTCATGGTCCGTCGGCGCAAGGTTTTCGCGGCTATTACATCATGCCTCGCCTCGCCGGGCAGCAGCCGCAATATGTCGAAAATCAGCTGCACGCCTTCCTTGAGCGACGGCGGCTCAACCCGGTGATGGCCAACGTCGCCCACGGCATAACGTCCGATATGATCCCCGCTTTGGCTCAACGCGTGAACGCCTTGAATCCTCCGCCTTACGGCGGCGCGCCCAACGGCGACGTCGCTTTGGGCAAAGAGATCTTCGCCAACGGACTACCCGATCAGAACGTTCCCGCCTGTTCCGCGTGTCATGGTCCCGACGCCAAGGGCCAGCGCGAGATTCCTCGCCTCGCCGGCCAGCTTTATTGGTATATGGTCTACACCCTGTCGATTTGGAACTCCGAGCGCGGGCAAGGCGGGCGTGAGGACATATCGTGGATCATGCGGCCGACCGTGGCCAACCTGACCCAGAAACAGGTGCAGGCGCTTGCAGAATACGTCAGCGCGCTCAGGTAGGACCCGGCCTTGTGGCGCGCCAATCGTGCCGAATTCGTCACGCGCGAGACCTTGGATCATGAAGCGCTTCCCCACGAGCATGGCGGTCCTTGCAATTTCCCTCGCCACGGCTGGCCCGCTTCTGGCGGAAGATCTGTCGGTTAGCAATTGCACGTGGTGTCATGGATCGTCCGCGCAGGGCTATTCCAAGGCGCCCCGACTGGCCGGCCAGAGGGCGGACTATCTGGTAAATCAGCTGCAAGCCTTTGCGACCCATAAGCGGGATGAGTTCCTTTCGACCAAGTATATGTGGTACGCCGCTGCGCATCTCGACCCATTGACCGTACGTAATCTGGCCGCATATCTTTCTGCGCTTCCGCCCGAGGCCGCGAAGGACGGCGACAGCGAACTTATCGCCGAGGGCAGGACTATATTTGAAAACGGAGTTCCCGACGAGAACATCGCCGCTTGCGAGGCATGCCATGGCCCCGAAGCGCAGGGCGTTCGCGAGATTCCGCGTCTCGGCGGGCTATCTTACGGCTATCTCGAGCGTCGGCTTGAGCAGTGGAACCAGGGCCACGACGCTTGGGGGGCCCCTATGCCGAAAGTCGCGCGGTCTTTATCGCCGAATCAAATCGCCGCCCTCGCGTCGTATTTGAGCTTTGTCGAAAGCGAATCTTCGGGGAAATAGGCTGATGCGCTCGTTGGAATCGTATAGGGGCCAGAGAATGCGGCGTCGTATAAGCCAAGGCCGATGGATGGAAAAAGTGCGAGAATTGCAACCTGTTCGTGGCGCCGAAATCCTGCAAGTCTGTCACGGGCGAGACCAGCCCCGATGGTTGGCGCCAGCTTTGGGTAAAGCAAGCGTAATGTAAATCGACAAGCGACGTTTGCCGCGTTGTTTCGTTGCGAATTGAGAATGTCCGGCAGCACAAACCGAGTTGCCAGGATCCCGGGGCGGCGATCTTTTCGTCAGACAGGAAGCGGCAGGGAGCATTCGATGTCAGCAGCAACGTCTGCAAGACAAATTGTCGGACAGCGCGGCTGCCCGGGTCGCATCCTCGTTGTCTCGGCGCTGCTCGTCTTCGCGATCGGCTGGCTGGCGCCAGCCCCCGCCAGCGCCCTGCCGTCGTTCGCACGCCAAACCGGGCAGCCCTGCGCGACCTGCCACACGATCATTCCAGAACTGACTCCATACGGCCGCCGCTTTAAGCTGAGCGGCTACACGCTGCGGGGCGGGGATACGAATCTCCCGCCGTTGACGCTGTTGCTGTTACCGGGGTTCACGCATACGCAGTCCTCTACGGATCCGGGCTCGCCGCCGTCTCCGGGGCTTAAGAGCAACGACAATTTCGTCACCCAGCAGGTCAGCGGCTACTACGCCGGCCAGATCTACGGCAATCTCGGCGGATTAATTCAGGTCACTGGCGAGCCCGCCACGGGCGCGGTCTTCCTCGACGGATCGGACGTGCGCTACGTCAACCAGTTTTCGCTGTTCGGCAAGGGCGCCTATTTCGGCGTCGACGCCAACAACGCGCCAACCTTCCAGGACCCCTGGAACACGCTGAACGACTGGGGCTTCCCGCAGTTCTCGTCGGCCTTCAATTCGTTCGGCGTCCCCGGCAACCAGATCGACGCGCTGCAGGCGTCGGTCGGCGGAGCGGGCATGTACCTGTACTGGAACGACTTGCTCTACGCTGAGTTCACCGCCTATGGCGGCCTCAACCAGAGCACGCTCGAGGCGCTCGGCGAACAGCCAGGGCCGACGCCCGACCAGCATCCGGGCCTCATGCCTTATTGGCGCCTAGCGCTCGAGCCGCACTGGGGCGATCATTACTTGATGGTCGGCACGTTCGGCATGTACAGCCAGACCGTGCCGGGCGGCCCGCCGCCGCAATATGGCTACGGGACGGACAAGTATCTCGACGTCGGCTTCGACGCGCAGTACCAGTACGACGGCGACCAGTACAGCGTGACCATCAAGGCGATGGACACAATGCAGTGGATGACGCTCAACAACAGCTTCGCCTTCTCGTCCGCGTCAAACGTCAACGACCACCTCAATACGTTCAAGATCAATGGCACGTTCGTTTGGGATCACACGTACGCATTCTCGGCCGGCTATTTCAGCGTCAACGGCAGCCAGGACGCGGGCCTGTGGGGGGCGACCAGCGTGGCGAACAGCCCGAACGGCAACGGCCTCGTGTTCGATCTGTCCTACGCGCCGTTCTCGCACGGCAGCCCGGGTCCCTATTCGACTTACAACGCGCGATTCGGCGTGCAGTACACGAAGTATCTCGAACTTTACGGCGGCACGAACAATTTCGACGGCCAGATCGGCATCACGCCGGGCGCGGGCGGGCAGCACAACGCCTCGGGCAACGACACGCTGTGGCTCTACGCGGTTCTAGCGTTCTGAAACGCCATAGACACGGCAGGGCGGCTTGCCTGGGCTTAAGACCGCGTGCGCGTTCCGCTGGGCGAAGGCGGCGGCCGCTAGAACAGCGGCCGCAACGAACACGCTGAATGCCCCCAGCTTGCGGCCCATCTTCAAGCGCCGTTAGGGCCGCCCAGGGGACTGCATGTGCGTGAATGCCGGCATCACCATCGCCGCGATGGGCGGGAACTTGGCGTCGCCGCCTTGCAGCGTGTAGCCGGCGAGTTTGGAGCGGCGGCCGAACGGCGTCAGTTCAGGAAAGGCGGTATGGCAAGAGGCGCAGGGCTGGCCGGTCTGGCGGGCGAAGCTTAGCGCCACATGGGCCGGATCAGTCGCCATCAGCGACGACAGCGCGAAAACGGCGAACAGAGCCAAGGCGGCGAAGACAATTCACGCGTCGCTTCGACCCTGCGCTCCGGTCAACAGGCGGCTCGCTTGTTCGTGGCTATGCACTCTCCCCCTGCGAAGCGCGCCGCGCCCTCGCCGATCATCACAGCGAGGACGCGTTCCGCGCTTCGAACCCTATGGCTCCAGCTTAGCAGCGCCAAGCGAACCTAGATTGATAATTTGTATACTTCCGCTCAGGCCTTCTTGACCCAAAGCTTGCACCAGCCGGTCGGCGCGATCTCGCCGGCGACGGACTTGCACGCATTCGGCGCAACGAAGAAGTTGCACTGGTCGCACTGCTTGCCGTCCTTCGGCGTCGTTTGATAGGCGACAGCCGTCTGCGGCAGGCCAGCCGCGCTGGCTGCGCCGGCGCCGAGCGCAAGCAGCGGGGCCGCGCCGGCCGCGGCGAGCAGCACAGTGCGGCGGTTGACGCATTTCGATGTGGTTTCGACCATTATTGGGCTTCCTCTCAATCGCGATCGGTAACGAACGCGCGCGCGAACTTTAGCACAAGCAAATCGCGCGCAGACGACTCCGTTCGGCCGAACACATATACGCCTGTTTGCAGCGTCGCACACGACTCGGGTTCGAAATTGAGGCTCATCAATCTGTGCAAGGCCGTGGCTTGCGCTATTGCATATTCGCGCTTGCGGTTCTCGCGGCTGCGCCGCCAATGCGCGCCGCCTCGGCCGAGCGCTGCTCTCCGCGGCGGGCACGGCGGGTCCGCGAGCCCGCGCCGCCCGCGCTTTGGAGCGTCGGCAGCGGCAAGCGGCTGGGCGGGCAGGGTCGCTCGCTTTCGCTCGCTCGACGTGCTAACGGCCTCGCTTCGCGGCGGCGGCGCGCCAAAAGCGACCGCTACAGGCGACAGGTAAGACGATGAGCGACATCTTTCAGGAAGTTGACGAGGAAGTCCGCCGCGACAAGGCGCTCGAGTTCTGGAAGAAGCACCAGAACCTGATTATCGCCGGCGCGGCGCTGATCGTGCTCGCCACCGGCGGTTACCGTTTTTACGAGAACCGCAGGATCGCCGCCGAGCAGGCGGCTGGCGCCGCTTTTCAGCAGGCCTTGGCGCTCGATCGCGACGGCAAGGGCGCCGATGCGCAGACTGCGCTCGCCGCGCTCGCCGCCAGCGCGCCACATGGCTATCAGACGCTCGCTCGCCTCGCCGGCGCCGCCGTGCAGAGCAAGACCGATCCGACGGGCGCGCTCGCCGTGTACGACGCGCTCGCCGCCGACCGCTCGATCGGCTTGCTTTTTCAGGACGCCGCCAAGTTGCGCGCCGCGCTGTTGCGCTTGGACCAGGGCGACATCGCGGCGGCCAAACCCTCCTTTGAGGCGCTCGCCGCGCCGACCGGCCCCTATCGTTTCACGGCGCGCCTCGCGCTCGGCGTGATTGCCATCGACGCCAGCGACTATCCGGAAGCAGGCCGGCAGCTCGATCTCATTGTCGCTGATCCGGAAGCGCCGGCGGCCGAGAAACGCAGCGCCGAAAGCCTGTTCGGGCTCGTCGCCGCCAACCGTCCGGCCAAGTGAGCGTGCGGCGGCGCCAGCGGCCATGAGCGCCAAAGTCGCCGTCATCGGCCGGCCCAACGTCGGCAAATCGACGCTGTTCAATCGGCTCGTCGGTCGCAAGCTGGCGCTTGTCGACGACCAGCCCGGCGTCACCCGCGACCGCCGCGAAGGCGAGGCGCGGCTCGGCGACCTCGTCTTCACCATCATCGACACCGCAGGCCTCGAGACCGGCGACGTCGAGACGCTGGCTGGGCGCATGCGCGCCCAAACCGAGGCGGCGTTGACCGACTGCGACGCCGTGCTTTTCCTCATCGACGCGCGCGCCGGCGTAAACGCGGGCGACCGTCACTTCGCTCAACTCGTGCGCCGTTCCAGCAAGCCGGTGATCCTCGTCGCCAACAAGGCGGAAGGGTCGGCAGGGCGCGACGGCGCTTACGAAGCCTTCAGCCTTGGCCTCGGCGACCCGATCGCGATTTCCGCCGAACACGGCGAGGGCCTCAGCGATCTCTATGACGCGCTCGCCGCCGTCTTGCCGGAGAGCGCCCACAGCGAGCCGCCGGGGCAAAACGAGATCGGCCCGCTCGTCTTGGGCGAGGAAGAGGACGGCAGCGAGGACGACCCTGCAAGGCCGCTGCAGATCGCCGTCGTCGGTCGGCCGAACGCCGGCAAATCGACGCTGCTCAACCGCATCCTCGGCGAAGAACGGCTTTTGACCGGGCCGGAGCCTGGCCTGACGCGTGACAGCATCGGCCTCGAGGCGGTCTGGCGCGGTCGCCGCATCAAGCTTTTCGACACCGCGGGATTGCGCCGGCGCGCGCGCGTAGTCGAAAAGCTGGAGAAGCTCGCCACCGCGGACGGGCTTCGCGCCGTGCGTTTCGCCGAAGTCGTCGTGCTGCTGCTCGACGCGACGATTCCGTTCGAAAAGCAGGACTTGACGATCGCCGATCTGGTTGAGCGCGAGGGCCGCGCTTTGGTCATCGGCCTCAACAAATGGGATCTCATCGACGACAAGAGCGGCAAGGCGCAGCAATTGCGCGCCGAGGCGGACCGTCTGCTGCCGCAGCTCAAGGGCACGCGCGTGATTCCAGTCTCGGGCCTCACCGGCGCGCATGTCGACAAGCTGCTCGAAGCGGTCGTCGCCACCCACGAGGTCTGGAACAAGCGCATCTCCACCGGGCGGCTCAACCGTTGGCTCGCGCCGGTCGTCGAGGCGACGCCGCCGCCGGCCGTCTCCGGCCGTAGGGTCAAGATCCGCTACATGACCCAACCGAAGGCGCGGCCGCCGTTCTTCATCCTGTTCGGCAACCAGGTCGAGAACATTCCCGAGAGCTATAAGCGCTATCTCGTCAATGGATTGCGCGAGACGTTCGGACTCTTCGGCGTGCCGATCCGGCTGTCCATGCGCTCCGGCGGCGAGAACCCTTACGCGCCAAAGAAAAGGCGGGGGTAGGGCCTTCCACCTTTCCACCGCCCGCCGATATGAGCGGGCTCCTGTCACGGAGATTCGAGATGGTCGACAATCATCCCATCGCCATCGCGCCGGCCGGCGGTCGCGTCGTCGTGCGTTGGCGCGGCCGCACGGCGGCTGACAGCCGCCGTGCGCTGGAACTGCGCGAAGCGCGCTATCCGCCGGTGCTTTATATCCCACGGGAAGACGCGGACATGCGCCTGTTCGCGCCGAGCGCGCATGAGACGACCTGCCCCTACAAGGGCAAGGCAAGCTATTTCGCCCTGCGCGATGGTGACGAGGTCGACGCCAATGCGGTGTGGAGCTACGAGACGCCGAAACCTGGCGTGGCGGCGATCAAGGACCATCTCGCCTTCTATCCCGACCGGGTCCAGATCGTACGGGATGGGGAGGAATGAAGCGGCCCTTCCGACGCGCTGATCGCCTCTGGGCGCCGTTATGGAGGGCGCTCTCAACCTCGGCGAGCCGCCGCCGGGCAGCGCGGCGTAGCGCCCTTAGCGGATCGCCAACCCGAACCGTGGCCATGCCAGCCCGAGGGATGCGGCGCACGGTCGCGCTCCGCGGGGGCGCGGCGGCGCCCGGCGATTGACACAGGCCCTTTCAGCTTGCGCGGCGCTGTGGCAAAGAACCGCGGCGCGCCGGAGGACCGAAAAAGCGGACCTTTCCTGCCCGGTCTCCCGGCGCGGGGACGCGTGATCTGACAATGTCGAGCGAAGAATTCAAAGACGCCCGCGACTTCCTCCTCGCGCTGCGCACCGACTATTCGACCGCCAAAGCGAAATTCGCTTGGCCGAAATCCGATTGCTTCAATTGGGCGCTCGACTGGTTCGACGACGAACTCGCCGCGGGCCCCAATGGCAAGCGGCCGGCGTTGATGCTGCTCGGCGAACGGACGGAGACGTATTCCTTTGGCGAATTGTCGGAGGCTTCGTCGCGGGTCGCCAACGGCTTGCGTGCGCTCGGCGCCAAGCGCGGCGACCGGCTGCTGCTGATGCTGGGCAATGTCGCGCCTTTGTGGATCGCGCTGCTGGCGGCGATGAAGCTCGGTCTGGTCGTCGTTCCTTCGCCGCCGCAGCTCACCGACGCCGACGTCGCCGAACGCCTGTCGCGCGGCCGCGTGCGCCTTGTCGTCGCCGAAGCGGCGGCCGCGTCGAAATTCGCGGGGCGCAGCGACGACTTGCTAGCGCGCGTCGCCGTCGGCGGCGAGGCCGCGGGGTGGCGCGATTGGAGCGACCTGCTGCGGGCGAGCCCGCATTTCGAGCCGGACGCGCCAACGCGGTCGAGCGATCCGCTGCTGCTCTATTTCACCTCCGGCACCTCGGCGCTGCCGAAGCTGGTGATGCACACGCATGCGAGCTATCCCGTCGGCCATCTGACGACGATGTATGGGCTCGGCATCCAGCCCGACGATATGCATCTCAACATCTCGTCGCCCGGCTGGGCCAAACACGCGTGGTCGAACGTATTTGCGCCATGGAACGCCGGCGCGACCGCCGTCGCGCTGACGCGGCGCTTCGAACCGAGCGCCCTCCTCGACGATCTCGCCGCCCATCCGATTACGTCGTTCTGCGCCCCGCCGACGGTTTGGCGACAGTTCATCCGGCTCGATCTCGGCCGCTGGAACGTGAGCTTGCGCGAGATTTGCTCTTCAGGCGAGCCGCTCAATCCGGACGTGATCGAGAGGGTGCGGCGCGCCTGGGGGCTGACCCTGCGCGATTGCTACGGCCAGACCGAGACGACGATGATGGTCGGCAACCCGCCGGGACAGAAACTGGTCGTCGGCGCAATGGGGCGGCCGCTGCCTGGCTACCGCGTTGTGCTGCTCGACGTCGAGGGACTCGAGTCCGACTACGGCGAGATCTCTTTGCCCCTCTCGAGCCAACACCTCGGGCTCACGCCCGGCTACGTCGACGACGACGGCGTGTTGGAGCCGATCGAGGGCGAGCACTATCGCACCGGCGACATCGCCTCGCGCAACGGCGAGGGCTTCCTCACCTATGTCGGCCGCGCCGACGACCTGTTCAAATCGAGCGACTACCGACTGAGCCCCTTCGAGCTCGAAAGCGCGCTGCTCGAGCATCCGCTGGTCGCCGAGGCGGCGGTGACGCCGGCGCGCGACGCCATCCGCATGGCGGTGCCCAAGGCCTACGTGGCGCTGGCCAAATCGGACGACGGCGACCGCGCCGTCGCGCTGTCGCTGTTCATGTTCCTGCGCGATCGGCTGGCGCCCTACAAACGCATCCGGCGCATCGAGTTCGTCGTCGAGCTGCCGAAGACGATGTCGGGCAAGGTCCGCCGCGTCGCTTTGCGCCAGCGCGAAGCCGAGCTCGCCGAAGTCGGCGCGCGCGCCGAACGCGAATTCCGCATCGAGGACTTTCCCGAGTTGGCGTAGCGGCGGGCGTGGATTTCGCGGCTTCGAGCAAATTCAAGGACTCGCGAGGCGGAGAGTTTCCGTGCTCGCTGAAACGCGACCCCCGCCGACAGCAAACGGCCCCGCCTTCGTTCGGCGGGGCCGCGTGAGAAAGGCTTGCGTGCGCGCCGCTTACATCGCCTTCAGCATGCCGTGGCCCTTGGGGGTCATCATGGCTTCGCACGTGCCCTTGGCGACGTATTTCCAGTGGCCGGGATCGTAGTCGACGGTCGAGGTGCCGGCGCAAGTCGTTCCGGCGCCGGCGGCGCAATCGTTCTTGCCGGCGAGCGCGACGCCGTAGCACTTATCGGCGCCCGGCTGGGCGGGAGCGGGGCCCGCCTTGGCGGCGGAGGCAAGCGCCAGGGCGACGGCGAGCGAACCGGCGAACGAGGCGGCGGCGAATGCGGTCTTGGCGATCATGGGCTGTTCGTCCTCTCGGGTTAAGGCAATGATTTTCCTAGAGCTTCGGCTCTCGCCGCGCCCGCCGGCCGAACCTTTCGGCCTTGCATGAAGCCTTTCGCCGGAAGTCCGGCGGGGTTACCGGCGGCGCGATCACGAAATCGTGATACGCCCGCGGGATTCGCGCGGGGGCTAACGGCGGGCGGCTTCAGAGGCGCGGTCAGGAAGGCCGAAATCGCCGATGATGGGGTCGTGGCGCGTCTCGGCGTCGGGCCGCGTGCGGTCGCCGCCGCCGGGCTCGGGCGCCGCCGCGAACAGCCGCAGCGGCAGGTGGATGAGGCCGCGGCGCTGCAGCCAGGCGACCGTCAGCGTCACGCAGAGAGCTGGAAAGAGGACGCCGAACGCTAGAAAAGTTTCGCGGCTGGCGAGCTGCCGGTTCATCCAGTCGAAGTTCATGCCGAAGAAGCCGGTGATCGCCGTCATCGGCAGGAAGATCAGCGAGACCAAGGTCAGGCGGTTGATCTGCTCGCCCTGACGCTGGGCGATCGCCGTGGCGTAGTCCTGCATCATGTCGGTCATCCATTGCCGGCGGACGAACAGCTGCTGCTCGACGTCCTCCACTTGGTCGGCATAGTCGTCCAATTCGTCGGCTGCGCGCGCGTCCATCCCTTCGACCGCCTCGACGCCGATGAGAGCCGAGCGCACCGCGCTGCTGTAGCGATTGAAGGCGGCGACGACCGATTGCAGCTTTTGCAGCCCGAGCGCAAAGCGGCCGACGTCGGCCGTTCCCGCCGGATGACCGAGACGCAGACGCAGCTCGTCGAGTCTGCGATCGAGATCGCCGATCGGTCGGTCGAGCGTGCCGAGCAGCAATTGCAGCAGAATCGCGCTCGCATAGAACGGGCTGCCGTCGACGCCGCAGGCCCGCTCGGCGAATTGCTGGCGGAGTTCATCGATCGCGCTCGGATCGCCCAGCCAGACAGTCAGAATGCTGTGGCGGCGGCACAGCACATGAATCTCGATCAGGCGTCCACTCGGCGGCGCGAGCCAAGTCGACGCCCGCAACCGTCCCCTCGCCACATTCATTCGGCCGCCTTGGCCGAAGCGCAGCGCCCAGGCGACGTCGCTCGCCTCGAAGCCGAGCTGCTCCAGGGGCAGCGCCTGCGCCGCCGCTTCGCCGGCGCTGACGTCGAGCCAGAAGATGCGTCCGCCCTCGGCGAGCGCCGCCAGTTCGTCGGCGTCGCCTGCCGGGCGCGCGCCGAGCGAATCGACGATGATGGCCGTCATGTTCGTTTCCTCAAGGCGCTTGCGGCGGTTGAAGGGCGCCGTCGCGGCCGGGAGCGACTATAGCCGATGGCGGCGCATCGCCGCTGCTGCGCCGCGCGGCTTGCCCTTTTTCGTTCAATCGGCGCATTAAGGCGCCGCGGGTGGCCGGCCGCCGCCCAAGCGATTCGTGTTTTCAGAACCGTCGAGACCCGTCCATGCGCCTCTCCCGCTATTTCCTGCCCATGCTGAAGGAAACGCCCAAGGAGGCCGAAATCGCCTCGCACCGGTTGATGCTGCGCGCCGGCATGATCCGTCAGGAGGGCGCGGGCATCTACGCCTGGCTGCCGCTCGGCCTGCGCGTGCTGCACAAGATCTGCGCCATCGTGCGCGAGGAGCAGAACCGCGCCGGCGCGATCGAGCTGTTGATGCCGACGCTGCAATCGGCCGAACTGTGGCGCGAGTCCGGCCGTTACGACGATTACGGCAAAGAGATGCTGCGCATCCGCGACCGCCACGAGCGCGACATGCTCTACGGTCCGACCAACGAGGAGATGATCACCGAGATCTTCCGCGCCAGCGTGCGCTCGTACAAGGATCTGCCGCTCAACCTGTACCACATCCAGTGGAAGTTTCGCGACGAGGTGCGGCCGCGCTTCGGCGTCATGCGCTCGCGCGAGTTCCTGATGAAGGACGCTTATTCGTTCGACCTCGACGCCGAGGGCGCGCGCCTTTCCTACTACAAGATGTTCGCCGCCTATCTGCGCACCTTCTCGCGCTTCGGCTTGACCGCCATTCCGATGAAGGCCGACAGCGGGCCGATCGGCGGCGACCTGTCGCACGAGTTCATCATCCTGGCCGACACCGGCGAGAGCGAAGTTTTCTGTCACCGCGACTACCTCGGTTTTGCGCCGCCGCCCGAGACGATCGATTTTTCCGACGCCGGCGCAATGCGGGCGGTGTTCGACCAGTGGACCTCGCTCTACGCAGCGACCTCGGAGCAACACGACGCGGCCAAATTCGACGCGCTGCCGGAGAAATCGCGCATTTCGGCGCGCGGCATCGAAGTCGGCCATATTTTCTACTTCGGCGAGAAGTACTCCGGTCC
>Ga0181520_10008099_pt1 | contig 15116 bp, 8 predicted proteins | sample PEATcosm2014_Bin_29_FD_132451 | JGI IMG/M metagenome (GOLD analysis project Ga0181520, IMG submission 132451) | Peatland microbial communities from MTU Mesocosm Facility, Houghton, MI, USA - PEATcosm2014_Bin02_30_metaG | ecosystem: Environmental > Terrestrial > Soil > Wetlands > Peat | place...
GTCGATACCTGTCGGCCCCGGTGAGAGGCTCCTCCTCGGGAAGAGGCCCCATCTCCGCCAGCTCCCTGCGGGCATCCTCGACATCTGTAGGGATCGCGCAGGGCAAGCTGCAGGCCTTCTGGGCTACCGCGAGTCTCACGTCATCGGTAGCAACGGCGCGCTCTCGGGCCTCCAGGACGGCCCCGGCGAGCATCGTGCCCAGGCGGCGGACATCCTCGAAAGCGCCACCTACCGGCTCGGAGTTCACATTCCCCGCGCAGCCCTGCATGAACATCGCGGTCGCCCCGGCATGGATGCCCTCAACGACGCGCTGAGCGGCTCCGGGGTAGTCGGCGGAGATCAAGTAGTTGTCCGCCGCCATCGTTACGGCATGGCAGGCGTGGGAGAAGACGACCGCAATCGGGCTTCCGTCTCCCGCGTCCACGCGCAGGACATCCACGTATGGCGCGACGGGCTTGTCCGGGGCGCGCCCGAGGATCGTCTGGCCGTCGCGCCACTCGCGCCGGTTGACGCCCACCTGTACCGGGCCGCGGGCGATGCCGATGCGCGCGGGCTGCAGGGCTGCCTCGGCCATTCTCGCCGCCCCGACCACTTTGCGCGTCAGCACCGACAGGTAGTCCGCGTCTCGACGCATCGGGCCGGAGTGCGTGTGGCTGCAATTGATGAGCACGTGGCTGCCGGGGATGCCCGTCGTGCTTTCGATCTGCTCGCGCATCGCCCGCACATCCTCGGTGCCGAAGCCGAGGAGGTCGTTTGTGATGATGCACACCCGTGTCGCGCCGTCGTCCAGCACCAGCGCCTTGGAGTGCAGCGAGTCATGGATACCCTCCGCGCCCTTGTTTCGCGCGGCGAACCCGGCCATCCATGTCCCGACAGGCGGGTCGATGTTGACACACGCAGTACCGGCCAGAAGCGGCATCACGCAGGCCTCCATAATAGAAGAATCGCGAAAAGCGCCCTCACCCGAGGCGGCTGTGCGGGCGGGGACGCGACTCAATGGCGGTGATTCGCCGCTAGCGCAGGCGCATCCTCCTCAGACGCAGGGAGTTGCTCACGACGGAGACCGATGAGCACGCCATCGCCGCGGCGGCGATCATGGGGCTGAGGACCCCGGCGATGGCCAGGGGGATCGCTGCGACGTTGTACCCGAACGCGAAACCCAGGTTTTGCCGGATGTGGCGCAAGGTCGCGCGGCTGAGTTCGACCGCCCGCGCGACGCCGAGGGGGTCGCCGCTGACGAGTGTGATGTCGCCGGCCTCGATAGCCACATCGGTCCCGGTGCCGAGCGCGATGCCGACGTCGGCCTGGGCGAGCGCGGGCGCGTCGTTGACCCCATCGCCGACCATCGCGACGACCTTGCCGCTCTCGCGAAGCTCCGCAATGGCCCAAGCCTTGTCCTTCGGGAGGACCTCTGCCACCACGTTGTCGATCCCGACCTCGCGAGCGATGGCCTCCGCGGCGGGACGATTGTCGCCGGTCAGCAAGACGACCTCGATGCCGAGATGCTGCAGACGCTCCACCGCCTCTCGCGCCGACGGCTTCACCCGGTCCGCGATGCGGATGCGCCCGATGATTGCGCCATCCCGGGCGACCAAGACGACAGTCTGACCCGCCTCGGCGTCGTGATTGCTCCAGGGATCGGGAACTGCGACCGCCTCGGCCTCCATCAGCTTCGGCTGCCCGACCAAGAGGCCCACCTCGCCGACCCGGCATCGAACCCCCAGGCCCGGCAGCGCCTCGAAAGCCTCGGCCGGGGGAATCTCGATGCCTCTTCGCCGCGCCTCATCCAGAATCGCCCGGGCAAGCGGGTGTTCGGAGAACTGTTCGGCCGCCGCGGCGAGTTGCAGGACTTCCGTCTCGGATTCCGCGTCGACGCCGACCACCTGCGGCTCGCCCACGGTCAGTGTGCCTGTCTTGTCAAAGACCACGATCTCCAGCCGCCCGGCGAGTTCGAGAGCATCACCCCGGCGGATCAGTATCCCCCGCTCAGCCCCCAGGCCCGTGCCGACCATGATTGCCGTCGGTGTGGCGAGGCCCAGCGCACAGGGGCAAGCGATCAACAGCACCGCGACCGCCCGCAGCAGGGCCGTGGCCGCGTGGCCGTGAAGGGCGATGGTCCAGCCGGCGAAGGTCGCCAGGGCGATCAGGATGATGACAGGCACGAACACCGCGGCAACGCGATCAGCGAGTCGCTGGATTGGCGGCTTGCCTCCCTGGGCCTCGCGCACGATGCGGGCGATTTGCGCGAGCGTGGTGTCGGAGCCGACACGGGTGGCCTGGACCCGCAGCGCCCCGCTTTGGTTCATCGTCCCCCCGGTGACCTCATCGCCAACGGCTTTCTCGACCGGCAAGCTCTCCCCGGTCAGCATCGCCTCGTTGACCGCCGACTGCCCGTCGACGACCGTGCCGTCTGTCGCGATGGCCTCGCCCGGGCGCACGATGAACGCATCGCCGACCTGCAACATCGCCGCCGGTATCTCGGTCTCGACTCTGTCGCGGATGACGCGCGCGGTCTTGGGGGAGCGGTCGAGCAGCGCCCGGATCGCCGACGACGCTCGCCCCCGCGCGCGGGCCTCGAGATACCGGCCCAGCGTCACCAGCGTGAGGATCATCGCCGCGGTGTCGAAGTAATATCCCCCGCCCGGCTGCCGCCAGATCAGCGCACCGACGGAGTACAGGTACGCCGCCGAGGACCCCAGCGCGATCAACACATCCATGTTCGCGTGCAGGTGGATGACCGCGCGGAACGAGTTGCGGTAGAACTGCCAGCCGAGGACCGCCTGCGCGACCGTCGCGATGGCGAACTGCACCCAGCCCGTCTCGAACTCGTGCATCATGCCCAGTGCCATCAAGGGCACGGAGGCGATGATGCCCAGGACGACGAGATTGCGCTGCCAGCGAATTTCCTTCTCGCGTTCGGCGTCGCGCACCTCGCGGGTGTCGGTCTGGGTGATGACCTCCGCGTCGTAGCCGGCATCGCGGACGGTCTGGATCAGGCCGGCCTCAGAGACGACATCCGGGTCGTACTCTACCGACGCGGATTCGTCCGCGAAGTTGACGGCGGATGACAAAATGCCCTCGCGCGAGGCGAGGGCTTTGTCGATGCTCGCCGCGCAACCGGCGCAGTGCATACCGATGAGGCGGAGCGTCGTCTTCTGGGATGGCATGGTAATGCCTTGTTGATCGTAGATCTTTAGCGAAAGGCAATACACCAAACGGCCTTAACACCTTGGGGGATTGCATCCCCCAAACCCCCGCGATCCTAGACGTCAAAAGCTTTGGGGATGCGGGGGTCTGGGGGACGCAGTCCCCCAGGACGTATAGGCCTTTCTTATCGGCAGTTTATACGGGTCCTTCCCCAAAGGTTCCTGGCCGCTGGCTTCAGTGCGCCGCTACCCCCGCCGGCGCCTTGCCGTTCCGGGCGGCGTACTCCTTCGCCTGGTACATGAAGGCTTCCAGGCGGGTGAGGGCCGTCGATTGAGACGTTCCATCGTACACCATGTTGATGTATGGAATGCCCTCCTGATCGCCGCGCACACGCTTCATAATCGCGTGCGAGACCGTGCCCGGCATACAGGTGAATGGCATCACCGCGACGATCCCCGCCAGGCCCTTCTCGGCGAAGTCGATGGCCTTGCCCACCGTCATGATCGCCTCACCCTCGAAGCTGCAGTGGACGTAGTCGGCGGCCAGGTCCAGCACATCCTCGGTCGGCGGCTCCTCCGCATTGCGGAGGTAGTCCTTGAACGGCTCGATGATTTTGTGCTCGTCCGCGATCATGATCCGGTTCTTGAGGTTGTTGGTGACGCGCACTTTCCAGTCGCCCACCAGCTTCGCGCGCATGTCGCGGCGGAAGTTTCGGTACAGGAACCACTCGTAGATCGGCGAGGCCCACACTTCGCCGCCGAGGGCTTCGATCTGCCGCACGAGGTCCTGGTTGCTGTAGGCATTGGCGCGCACATAGAACTCGCCGACCATGCCGACGATGGGCCTCTGCTCCGACCGGTCGACCTCGACGGCATCGAAGCGCTTGCGAGACCGGCGCATCGCCTCAATGAGATCGCCGCGCTCCGCCAAAGCCCGGCACGCATCGGCGCGCGATTCGAGGTACGCCTTGTCGGTAGAGCCGGGGATTATCTCATACGGGCGGGTCTCCAGGAGAGCCTTCTCCAGGACATCAATGGCGACCACGCCGCGCCAGCCGATATGCACGAAATCGCGCCCCACCATCCCCAATTCATCGTAAAACTTGGAGGCCTGGTTGGGGGCGAAGATCGGCACGTCTTCATAGCCCAGTTCGTCCAGGACCATCCGCTGCAATGTATTGTACTGTCCGAGACGGCAGGGCCCGCCCGAGCCGCCCATGAAGAAGCAGGACTTGCCACGGTCGAAGTCCGGGCGTTTTGCGTACTTCACCATGTCCCCGGTGGTGACGATGCAGGGGAAACACTCCTTGCCGGTGGTGTATTTGCGGCCCCAGAATAGCGTGTCCTCGTCGGCCTCGTCCATAACCTCTGCGGCCATCCCGCAGGCCTCGAAGGCGGCCTTCAATGCGTAAGCATGGCCGCTCATATTGGGGATGTAGACGGTGCGCGAGATCATGTCCGCGAACGGCGTTCGGCGCAGCGTGCGGCCGGCGGCATAGTCGCGATTCTCGGCGGCGTCAAGGCTGTCCAGGAACGCCTCGCAGCGGGTGATGATGCCGGCGTCGGCGCTGTGCTCGTCGACCTCGATGATGAGGCAAGGCTTCTCGCCCAGGCGCTCGGAGAAGAAGCGCGTGACGAACGAATCCGGCCCGCACCCGAAATTCGTCAGGTACAGCGGATACAGGCGCTTGTCATTCGCAATAAGCTCGGCGCCCCCCAGTATCTTCTGGCCATACCGCCAGTACATGTTCGACCAGTTCTCGGGCAGCTTCACCTTGTCGAGCGGGAGGAAGTCGAGCGGGATCGCGAGGACGCCCATCTGCCGCAACTTGCGCGGAATCTCCAGGTTCGCGCCCGGGTCGCAGCCGTTATACGAGCGGCTCACAACGACGATCGCGCGATCGTTCTCATCGAGGTCGCGCAGCACTTCCTCGCCCCGGGTGCGGCAGTCCTGCTGGAACTTGGCGAGCGCGCCCTCGGCGGCTATCAGCGCGTCGCGGACCTGTTTGGCCGATTTGCCCAGCGTAGTGCCCACCTCGGCCATCGCCTTTGTCCGGTGCTGGATACCCAGTTGCATCCAGATCTGCGGGGCCATGACCTTGATGCCCGCGCCCGCGAAATCCACCGCCGAACGGACCGTGTACGTGAAGCTTTGGACATAAGGGCACACGAAGCTGTCCGTCATGCCCTCGTCCATCTTCTCGAGATTGATGATGCTCGGCAAGAACGCGTAGTCGATCTTCTTGCGTGTGAGGTTCAGCGCGTGGCCGAGAGCGACTTTCACCGGGAAGCAGGTCTCGGCGACAGATTGTTCCGCGCCCTCGTGGATGATCGACTTGTTGGTGCGGTCGGAGAGCACGACCTTGCAGCCCAGCTCGCCGAAGAACGCAGCCCAGAAGGGGTATAGCTCGTGGAAAAGCAGCGCCCGTGGCATGCCGACGCGCGGCGCATCCTCGGGGAGCTGCTTCGGCGCTTCGTAGGTTTTCAGCAGGAGCTTCTCGCGCTCCGCGAAGAGGTCCGGGATGCCGTCGAAGCGTTTTTTCTCACTGCGGTCGACGTCGTATTTTTCGCAGCGGCTGCCGTAGTACAGCGGCTGCTCGCCCTCAACCGTGACCTTGTTGATCTCGCAGTGATTGGGGCAGTCCTGGCACTCGAAGGATTCGACCTCATACGCGCGTTTGGTCAAGTCAAAGCCCTTGAACTTGCTGCCCGTGCCCTTATCCTCCTCGAGGGCGATGACGGCGCAGCCCAGAGCGCCGGTGACCTCATTGTGCGAGGGCACCGTGATCGGCCTGCCGGTAATCATCTCGAAGGCGGCGACGACGGCCTGGTTGAAAGCGGTGCCGCCCTGGAAGAAGATGCGGTCGCCAACCTTCTTGCGGGCGACCACGCGATTGAGGTAGTTGTAGCCGACAGAATACGCCAGCCCCGCCACGAGGTCTTCGGTGGAAGCCCCCATCTGCTGGTGGCGCAGAAGCTCCGTCTCCATGAACACGGTGCAGCGCTCGCCGAGGTTGACAGGCTGCTGCGATTTGAGCGCCAGGTCGCTGAACTCGCCCTTGATCGAGATGCCCAGTTTCTCGGCCTGCTCCTCGAGGAACGATCCCGTTCCCGCCGCACAGACCTTGTTCATCTCGAAGTCGACGACATGGCCGTTCTCCAGGGAGATGTACTTGGAGTCCTGGCCGCCGATTTCAAAGATCGTGTCAACCTTCGGGTCGATCTGCAAAGCCCCCCGGGCCTGAGCGGTAATCTCGTTCTTGACCACGTCCGCGCCGATAAAGTCGGCGATCAGGTAGCGCCCCGAGCCGGTGGTGCAGACTCCGCGGATGTCCACGAGATCGGCAACTTCCTCGCCAACCTCCAACAGTCCCTGCCGCACCGCCTCAATCGGTCGCCCGGCGGTCATCAGGTAGCGCTTCGAGAGGACATTGCGGTCCTTGTCCATGACGAGGACATTCGTGCTGATCGAGCCGATGTCCACGCCCAGATACGCCGGGATGCGCTCGCCGGCGATCCTTTCGGGCTTCACGACCGGCGAGTCCATGATGACCGACTTCGCCAGCTTCAGCGGCTGCAGCGACTTCTCCGCCTCGGCGTGGGCGGCGTAGGCGGCCAGTTCGTCGAGGCCGGCAAGGTTCGGCTGCGGCATCGAGGTGCCCATTGACTGATAGACCGCGCCGATAGCGCCCATCGCCGCGAAGTGTTCGGGGATGACAAGCCCGCCTTCGGGCAACTCCAGCACGCTCTCCAGCGCCCGGATGATCCCCGGATTCGCCGCAACTCCGCCCTGGAACGAGATCGGCGGCTTGAAAGTGGTCGCCGAGCCGACGGTGCTCTTGAAGTTGCGGGCGAGGGCGAAGCACAGCCCCGCGACGATGTCATAGTCGGGAGTGGCCTTCTGCTGCAGGTGGATCATGTCGCTTTTCGCGAACACACTGCAGCGGCCGGCGACGCGCGGCGGATGGACTGACTTGAGGGACATTTGGCCGAATTCCTCGATGGTGAGGCCCAGGCGCGTGGCCTGCTGATCGAGGAACGACCCGGTGCCGGCGGCGCACATGGTGTTCATCGCGAAGTCCGCGACGCCGCTGCCGGTCCCGGCCCCATCGCCGGAGGCCAGGAAGATGAGCTTGGAGTCCTCGCCGCCGATCTCAATAGTGGTCCTGACCTCGGGGTGCAGGCGGGAGGTGGCCGCGGCTTGCGCGACGACCTCATTGACGAAGACGCCGCCGAGGAGCCTTGCGACGATCCGTCCGACCGTCCCGGTGGTGGCGATCCCCTTGATCTGCTGCGGATCGACCCCCGCGAGCGCGGCCTGCACGCCCTCCGCAGCCACCCGCATCGGGTGGCCTTTGTGACGTAGATAGTCTTCCCTGAGTATATTCCCCGCTTCGTCGATGAGCGCAACGTTCACGCTGACCGAACCCACGTCGATGCCAAGGTAAAGCGGTGTCAATGACATGCGGCAATGACCCTCCTGCCCCTCTGGGCGACAAACAACACCCCGGACGCATGGGACGCGCCCAGGGCTGACCGTACGTCGTCGATTCGACACGACAAACAGCGCCGCCATTATACACCAGGGCATTCCATACGCCAAGGCGGAGACAAAGAAAACATAATGTGGCTATATGTTGGCATGCAATGGCCTGCGAAGGCTTTGCCCCGATGTGGCCGGGTGGATGTCTGAGTCCGGTAACGCCTCCTGGCGGGCTGCGGATAGATACGTGCAATAGTGTGATGGGTCCGCCCGCCGATTGTAGGTAGGGCTGCCGCAAGCATAGCGGCGGGGAACGGCGAGGGAAACAGGATTGATAGGATTTTGAGGATTACGGCATGACGGATCGCTCCGTAGCAGCATAGCCCCGACGGCCTGTCTTCTGGCTGTTGAATACGGCCCGACTACCGTTGATTACCTGCCATTACTATGCCATTTTGGCAACCGGCTGACGAAGCGCGAACGGCATTGAACCACGGAGACACAGAGAGCACAGAGAACGGCTGGGAAATGGCCGGCCTACCCTACAATAGGCGTTAAGGGACGTTGCCGTCCTCTGTGTCTCCGTGGTCAATCGCCGTCCATCTCTCCGCAGGGCATCTCATTGCCAAGCAGGGCCGCACAACCAGCGTAGTAGTAATACCTACAATTGAAAGGACGCACCCGTGTGATGTCCACGCGTGATGTCCACGCTTGACAATCCCGCTCACCGTCCGCATAATATGGCACGGGTGAACGAGTAAATACGCGCATGACGACCACAGCATTGTCGGTCAGCTTCAACGGGTACTGGTGGCGCTCTCCATAGCGGCGAGCTGCCCCCATTCCCGTGCGTGCATAGTTGGGACCCGAAGTATCCTACGCCGTGGGCAAGCTCGCAAAGCGCCCGCGGCGTTCTCGTATCCGCCGGGGGGCGCTGACGGAGCCGGCGTGGAGAGGAGAGCCTTTGGTATGATTAGATCGGCACTGGCAAAGATCGCCGAGGGAAAGCATCTCACCCGGCAGGAAGCGCACGACGCGCTGAATGTCATCATGTCCGGCGAGGCCACCGAAGCGCAGATCGGCGGGTTTCTCGTTGGGCTTCTGATGAAAGGCGAAACCGCCGAGGAGATCGCCGGCTTCGCCACGGCGATGCGCGAGAAGGCCGTGCATATCCCCACGCACCGCGAGAAGCTGGTCGACACCTGCGGTACCGGGGGCGACAAGCTGGACACGTTCAACATTTCCACCGCGGCGGCTTTCGTGGCTGCCGGGGCCGGCGTCGCCATCGCCAAGCACGGCAACCGATGCATTTCCAGTTCCTGCGGCAGCGCCGACGTCCTCGCGCGCCTCGGTGTGGACATCAACATGCCGCCCGAGAGAGTCGGCGCGTGCATCGACGAGATCGGCATTGGGTTCCTCTTCGCCCCGGCCCTTCACCCGGCGATGAAGCACGCTATCGGCCCGCGCAAGGAGCTGGCCCTGAGGACCGTGTTCAATATCCTCGGCCCGCTGACCAACCCCGCGGGGGCGAAGCGGCAGGTGCTGGGGGTCTTCGACCCGAACGTTGCCGAGACGATGGCTCGTGCGCTGCGAGACCTTGGCTCCGAGCGCGCGATGGTCGTCCACGGCCTTGTCGGCATGGACGAGATCTCGACGATCGGTGAGACCTTCGTCGCCGAATTGCACGAGGGCCGCGTCGCCACCTACACGCTCTCGCCGGCGGACTTCTGTGTCAAGGAGCCGACGCTGGAGGACCTGTTCGGCGGGGAGGCGGACGCTTGCGCGCTAACGCTGGACGGGGTCCTCGCCGGAGAACGAGGCCCGTGCCGGGATATCGTGCTCGTGAACGCGGCCGCGGCGATCTGCGTCGCCGACCTGGCCGAGACGCTGGTCGATGGAATGCTGATGGCGGCACAGAGTATCGACAGCGGAGCGGCGGCAGGGAAGCTGGAGGCGCTGAAGACAGGGGTTGGGGGATAACGCCCTATGATCCGATTCGCGTTCAATGGGCATAGACTATGGGACAGAACAGCGAAATCGACCACGAAGACGCAAAGACACGAAACGACGTTGCAGACCCCATCAGGTGCAACTTGACCGTTTAGTGTCCTTGTGCTTTCGTGGTCAATCCCTCCGTTGCTTCCGGCCACGCCCGATCAGGGAATGGCAGGCGCAACGGCGGGGGTAGCATGGAGACAGTGACATACGAGCAAGGACAGGTAAGGCATTGCCCACCATACTCGACGAAATCCTATCCCACAAGCGCGAAGAAGTCGCTTCGGCGATGCTTGCGGCCCCCATGTTCGAGCTGGAGCGCCGGATCGCAGACGCTAGCCCGACGAGAGACTTCGCGGGGATGCTTCGCGGCCCGAAGGTGAAGATCATCGCCGAGATCAAGCGTGCCAGCCCCTCGGAGGGCGACATCGTGCCGGACGGGCTCTTCGACCCGCGTATCGTCGCCCAGGAGTATGCCGGGAACGGGGCCGCGGCGATCAGTGTGCTTACCGATGAGAGGTTCTTCGGCGGGGAGCCGCATTTCGTCCGACGCGCGCGCGGGTATCAGATCCTGCCGATATTGCGCAAGGAGTTCATCGTTGACGAGTACCAGGTCTACGAGTCTCGCGCTCTGCTCGCAGACGCGATACTGCTCATCGTTGCCGCACTGACCGACGCTCAGATCCGCCGATACCTGCAGATCGCGCGCGAACTGGGCATGGCCGCACTGGTGGAGTCTCACGACGCCACCGAACTGAAGCGCGCGCTGGATTCGGGCGCGCGGATCATCGGCATCAATAACCGCAATCTCAAGATTATGAAGACCGATATTGGGACCACGATGGCCCTTGCGGAGTTGGTGCCACCTGACCGAATCCTGGTGACCGAAAGCGGCATCAAGACCCGCGAGGACATCGAGCGCCTCGCACAGTGCGGCATCGACGCCGCGTTGATCGGCACCACACTGATGAGAACGGGCGATCCGGGGAGAGCACTGAAGCCACTCACGACCGTGGACAGCCAGCGAGGAGCGAGATCGCGGCCTGTTTGACCTCACCCCCCGGCCCCCTCTCCGGGCCCGCCGCAGGCGGGCAGCATGGAGGTATGTGTTTGGCGACATCTCTCTCAGACCATTTCCAGACTATGTGGCAGCGCGATTTATCGCGCGGATCGCGTCGCATAGTTGCCAACATTTTCGCTTTCAAGAGGATGCTTGCTCGTGTCAGCGGTGTAATGGGCGGAGAGCAGCTTGGGCCTGCATCTGGCGCGATAAATCGTGCCGCCACATGGTCGAAGGAGGCAGTCGCTAGACAGGTACGCATGGAGAGGGGGCCGGGGGGTGAGGTGACCACCGTCGTAACACAAGGAGTCCCCATGACCACGATAACCAAAGGACGCTTCGGGCGTTACGGCGGGCAATACGTGCCGGAAACGCTCATGCAGGCTCTCGCCGAGCTGGAAGCAGCATACGACAGCCTCAAAGACACGCCCAAGTTCCTCGCCGAGTTCGATGGCTACCTGCGCGACTACGCCGGGCGGCCGTCGCCGCTGACGTTCGCCGCGCGGCTCTCCGAGGAATGCGGCTGCAAGGTTTACCTGAAGCGCGAGGACCTCAACCACACCGGGTCGCACAAGATCAACAACTGCCTCGGCCAGGCGCTCGTCGCCCGGCAGATGGGCAAGCCGCGCATCATCGCCGAGACCGGCGCGGGCCAGCATGGGGTCGCAACCGCGACCGTCGCCGCGCTGTTCGGGATGAGGTGCGCGGTCTACATGGGCGAGGAGGACGTGCGCCGTCAGGCGCTCAACGTCTTCCGCATGAGGCTCCTGGGGTCGGAAGTGATCCCCGTCTCCAGCGGGACGCGCACGCTCAAAGACGCGATGAACGAAGCCATCCGCGACTGGATGGAGAACGTGCGCGACACCTTTTACATGATCGGCTCGGTCGCCGGGCCGCATCCATACCCGACGATGGTGCGCGACTTCCAGGCCGTCATCGGGCGCGAGACGAAGGAACAGTGCCTGGCCAAGGAGGGCCGTCTCCCCACGAAGATTTTCGCTTGCGTCGGCGGCGGCTCCAACTCAATCGGTATCTTCCATGAGTTCATTCCGGACGCCGGCGTCGAACTCTACGGCGCGGAGGCGGCGGGGGAGGGCCTCGATACCCCGCGCCACGCCGCGACGCTGGAGAAAGGCACCTTCGGCATCCTGCACGGGGCGGCGGAATACGTGCTGCAGGATGAAGACGGCCAGGTGCTGCCCGCGCATTCGATCTCGGCGGGCCTCGATTACCCCGGCGTCGGACCGGAGCATTGCCTCCTAAAGGACACCGGGCGGGCGACGTACCTGGGGGTGACGGACGACGAGGCGGTCGATGCCTTCTGCCACCTCTCGGAGAAGGAGGGCATCATCCCCGCGCTCGAAAGCGCCCACGCCGTTGCGCTGGCCCTGCGGATGAAAGGCGAGTTCGCGCCGGAGGACATCGTGGTCATCAACATCTCCGGTCGGGGTGACAAGGACGCGCAGGAGATCCAGGCAATCCTGGCCGCGCGCGGGGAGGCGCACTGATGAACCGCATCGCAGACAAGTTCGCAGAGGCGAAAGCCGCGGGCCGGGGAGCCCTCGTCATCTATATCACGGCGGGCGACCCGAACCTCGAGGCCACCTACAACATCGCACTGGCCATCGCCGAGACCGGCGGGGACATCATCGAACTGGGCATCCCATATTCGGACCCGCTGGCCGATGGCCCGGTGATCCAGGCGGCGGGGCAGCGGGCCCTGGCGGCGGGCACGAAGGTCGCCGGAGTGCTGGAATGCGCTGCCCGCATCCGCGCCAAGTCGCAGGTCCCGCTCGTGGTGATGACCTGCTACAACCCGATCCTGCAGTTCGGCCCCGAGAGATTCGCCACACAGGCGAAGGCCTCGGGCATCGACGGTGTACTGATTTCCGATCTGCCACCGGAAGAGAGCGGCGAGTGGACGCAGATCGCGGCGGCGCACGACCTTGCCACCGTGTTCCTGGTCGCCCCGACGACCCCGCCGGAGCGCGTGCACCTCGCGACCGACCGCACGACGGGGTTCGTGTATGCAGTCGCGCGGGCAGGGGTCACGGGAGCGCGCACCGAGCTGCCCGAGGACCTGTCCGACCTCATCGCCCGGATTCGCGAGACAACGGAGAAGCCGGTCGCGGTCGGCTTCGGCGTGAGCGATGCCGAGCAAGTGCGTGCGGTGTGCAGCATCGCCGACGGCGCAATCGTCGGCAGCGCCCTCGTGAAGGTCATCGCCGAGAAGGGCAAGTGCGTCTGCGTGATCGACGCGGTGGCGAAGTTCGTGAAATCCCTGGCCGAGGGGACGAAGGCATAGCGCGCCGTTGACGTTCGCGTGGCGCGGGCGTCTCGCCCGCGAGGGCCGGGAAGCGGGCTCTCGGCATCCCCCCTTGGCATCAAGTGGCCGCGCCATTCATGGCGCGAATCGCGCGGTGAACCGCGCTCCCACATGCAAGACAAGGGAGGCGGACCGCCTGCCCCGCGCGCACCCCGCATCCCGCACCTCACATGCAAACCTACACCGCCACCGGCATGACCCTCCTCGTGCGCAAGTATAAGGGTAGCGAGCGCATCGCTACCTTCTACTCGCGCGAGCGGGGCAAGATCGAAGCGGTCGCGAAAGGCATCGGCAAGCCGGGGTCGACACTGGCCCCGGCCGTCGAGATGTTCGCCCTGTCGAAGCTCTTCCTTGCCGAGGGCCGCGAACTCGACCGCCTCACTCAATGCGAGGTGGTCGATTCGTTCTACGAACTACGCCAGGACATGACCCGGTACGGGCACGCCTCCTACATCGCGGAGCTGGTGGTGAAGACCACCGAGGTCGGCGAGGCCAACGAGGGCCTGTTCGAGGCTCTGACCGAGGCGCTGCAGGCGATGCGGACCGCCGACCAGCCCGAACCCATCGCCTGGGCGTTCACGCTGACACTACTCGACATGCTGGGCATCGGCCCGGCGACCGAAGCCTGCGTCTCCTGCGGCGCTCACCCCGTCGGCGACGTCGGTTACTCGCCACAGGAGGGCGGCGTGATCTGCGGCAAATGCCGGCCCGTTGTCGCCGCGGGCCTCAACCTCGGCCCGCCGACGCTCGCCGCCTTGCGCGGGCTGAGATCGTTTCCCATCGTCCGGGTGGCTCGCATAGCGGTAGGCCCGCCCACCGCGCGCGAGATACGCCGCCTCCTGCAGATGCACATTGGCTACCATCTGGGGATCGAACTGAAGAGTCAGGCATTCCTGGAGAAGATGGGGGTCTAACAGGGAGAAGATGCAATGCGGAAATATGGGGAGGATACAAACGGGGTCGCCGGCGATGGCGGCCCCGTGGTCAGGTCTACACCCTTACCCGCTACGGGAATGACGGGCGCACGCGGATTGCCGTCGTGCTGGAGTCAGCGTCGGGAATCGAATCCCACTTGAACCACTTCACATGGCCGTCGGCGAATGAGAGATTCGTGCCCTCATTGTGGTTGGGCTGCAGGGCGAAGTGCGGCGGGTAGCCGCCGATCCCGCAGCAGATCGTGTTGTCGTAGGGCATCCAGCGGCATCCATCGCCTTCACCGAAGCAGATAGTGATGGCGACCTGGTCCAGCACTGACTCCTTCTTGCCGCCGATCTGCTTGTTGTAACTGTACGAGGATGCGGTAAAGTCGTAGTTTGGCGGGGGAGAGAAGCTGGGGCACATGAGTATCTGGTAGTTCTTCAGATACGGGTACAGGCCGGCGCCGTACAGGAACGCCATCCGGTCCCAACACATGTTCCCGGCCGATCCGAAAGACAGGCACGGTGCCATGCACGTCTCGTCGTAGTCCGAGTTGTACATCAGCCATCCGAGTGTCAACTGCTTCAGATTGGACTGGCAACTCGCTTGTCGCGCCTTCTCCCGGGCTCTGGCGAATACCGGAAAGAGGATTGCTGCCAGAATTGCGATGATCGCGATCACCACGAGCAATTCAATCAGTGTGAAACCACGTCTCATTGATGACAACCTCCTGGTGGATAGTATCCCGACAGGCGACAGCGCGCCGCCGTCTGTCCGGCGCATTCCCCTCACCGCCCACACATTCCTCCCCAATGGGTCCGCCCGCTGATTGTAGGTAGGACTGCCGCAAGCATGGCGTCAGGGAACGGAGCAGGACACAGGATGAATAGGACTTGGGGGATTACGACATGGCGGATAGTCCCGTAGCAGCATAACCGCGGCGGCTTGTCGTTTGGCTGTTGAATACGGCCCGACTCCCGCCGATTACCTACCATCACATTACTATGCCGCTTTGACAACCGGCAGACGAAGCGCTTGAGATCTTGTCGGAGGCTGACCGTATCGCAAGATGAAAGGCGAACGGCATTGAACCACGGAGACACAGACTCATTTTCCGCACATTGACAGTTGATGTTTCGTTTGAGTTGGTCCCGTCGGGTCACGTTACGTAGCGCATAGGATCAGCGA
>Ga0181520_10008100_pt1 | contig 15113 bp, 14 predicted proteins | sample PEATcosm2014_Bin_29_FD_132451 | JGI IMG/M metagenome (GOLD analysis project Ga0181520, IMG submission 132451) | Peatland microbial communities from MTU Mesocosm Facility, Houghton, MI, USA - PEATcosm2014_Bin02_30_metaG | ecosystem: Environmental > Terrestrial > Soil > Wetlands > Peat | place...
CCGCGACAAGTACGGCGACGCCCGCCGCACCACCATCCTCGACGAGACCGCCGAGCTCGGCCTCGAAGACCTCATCGCCGACGAGCAGGTCGCCGTCACCGTCACCAACACCGGCTACCTCAAACGCACGCCCATCTCCGTCTACCGCCAGCAGCGCCGCGGCGGCACCGGCCGGCTCGGTATGAAGACCCGCGAAGAAGACTTCGTCGCCCAGCTCATCATCGATTCCACCCACGCCTACCTGCTCTGCTTCACCAACACCGGCCGCGTCTACTGGGTCAAAATCTACGAGATCCCCGACGTCGGCGCCGCCGGCAAGGGCAAGGCCATGGCCTCCCTCGTCGACCTCCAGCCTGGCGAGAAAGTCGTCACCATCCTCGGCGTCCGCGACCTCGAAGAAGAGAACAAATACATCCTCTTCGCCACCCGCAACGGCACCGTCAAGAAGACCGCCGTCAAGGACTTCTGCAACGTCCAGTCCCGCGGCATCATCGCCATCAACATCGAGAAGGACGACGAGCTCGTCTGCGCCCGCATTACCGACGGCCAGCAGATCATCTTCCTCGCCACCCACGACGGCATGGCCATCCGCTTCTCCGAGGCCGACCTTCGCCCCATGGGCCGTCCCGCCACCGGCAACCGCGGCATCAATCTGCGCAAGGGCGACTACGTCATCGGCGCCGCCGTCACTCCCTCCAACGAGGCCCGCAACAAAGAACGGCTCGCCCGCGCCGCCGCCGCCGGCCTGTCCTCCCACGTCAAGGACGCCATCGACGAGGCCGCCGACTCCGCCGCCGTCCAGCCTCTCGAACTCGCCACCTCCGACGACACCCCCGCCGCACCCGCCATCTCCGACGCCGCCGCCGCCAAGCTCGCCAAGCTCGACGAGAAACTCGGCCTCACCCCCTGCCTCATCCTCACCGTCAGCGAGAACGGCTTCGGCAAGCGCACCGACGTCGACGCCTACCGCCTCCAGTCCCGCGGCGGCAAAGGCGTCATCTCCATGAAGACCACCCCCAAAATCGGCAAAGTCTCCGCCATCAACCTCGTCGACGACACCACCGAGATGATGCTCATCAGCCAGTTCGGCAAAATCATCCGCATCGACACCAAAACCATCCGCTCCGCCGGCCGCTCCACCTCCGGCGTCAAACTCCTCAACCTCGACCCCGACGACAAAGTAGCCGCCGCCGTCGTCATCCCCCCCGAAGACCCCAAAACCCAACCCGAAAACGGCACGTTATTGCAGTAGGCTACGCAGTCGATTAGTTAGCGCGAAAGGCGACAAATGGCGAAGGTTGAGCTAGTCCTTCAGGCACTGACGACTCGTCCTCACTCAAACGCAATCGCCGAGATCATGGCTCTCCCAAAGCCTGTCTGTTGTCTGTTCAGCGTCGCGTTCGCAAGATCGGCCGGCGTCACGAGCATTCAGGCGTCAATTGCGGCGCTCAAGATCACTCCCAAGATATTTGTAGGGATCCGGAATGACATTACATCTATCCAGGCTATTCACCAGCTTCTCGCTTTGGGGGCTGAGCTCTACACGGTAGACACGGGTGCGCGGAGACCAATTTTCCATCCGAAGCTCTACGTAATCTGCTCGAAGACAACTGCCAAGGCGATCATAGGGAGTGCAAATCTCACCTATTACGGCCTGCAGAACAATATTGAAGTCAGCGCCCTATTGGAACTCGATCTAAGTAATGAGGATGACGTTGAGTTTGTTTCAAGCGTTTTCAATTCCTTTGAGGAACTCGTCAAATTGCACCCAGAGCACGTGCAACGAGTCAAAACAGTTCAAGAGGCTAACAAGCTGTTTGCTCAAGGACGCCTCTGCGACGAATCCATCGTTATTGCTCCACCCGTTACACAAACGGCACCTAAAACTGGGGGCATCGAGCTCTCCCGAATGAAACTCTTCGCGGTCAAATCTCAGAAGAAAGCCAAGAAATCTACAGCGAATTCAGCACCAACGGGGAAGAGTGGCAAGAAGGCAATCTCTAAGACGCAATTTGTTCTTGTGTGGCGCAGCAAACCGCTCACTGCACGGGACTTAAATGTCCCCGATGGTAAGAATACAAATCCGACAGGCTCAATTGGCCTTAAGCAGGACGCGCTAGATGGCTTCGATTACCAAACGCATTTTCGGAACAACATCTTCAGTGGCCTCAAGTGGGCCCCCACAGCAAAAGAACCTCTAAAAGAGGAATCTAAGGCTTCATTCCAACTCGTGATTGAAAACATGGATTACGGAGTCTTCGAACTAAAGTTAGCCCACGACAACAGGACAAACACCAAAAGCTACAAACAACTGCAATTCATGACTCAACTTCACTGGGGGTCGGCGCTACTGTTTATTAAGAGGCGCGATTTGTTGGGTCGCACACTAATGCTCTATAAGAAGGACGGCAAGCCCCCAACTTATCTCATAGAGATAGATTAGCGTCGACTTCAGCAATTCGCTGTCTACGATTCTTCAACCTCTTCCAGCCGCAGAGGAGGTCGAAGCTGTCAGATTCTTTAAGACCCAAAGCGGTCAACACATTACTTCCATATTCTTCTAGAACCTCTACCGCGCTCTTCTCACGAATCAACTTGTCAAGCATTTTCAGTGAGGCCGGAAGTCGGCTGGGGACCGGAATCAGTAACTCCTCAATTTCTGAGGGAACCAATTCCAACACACCTCCTCCATAGTGGCGACCTTCCAATTCGGCGCTGAGAGCAGTCAATGGATTAATGAAGCAGGACACCAACTTCCCCGGAGCTACTCCGTTCGTTGTCACACGATAAGCAGTATCGGTTGTTAAGGCGCCGATTCTGTTCAGAATCAGCCGCGGCATATCATGAGATCTCTTGAGCATTCCGACCTCAGTTGAGTAAACAGAGGGAACTCTGTACCACGGCTTTCGAATCCGGCATTTGAATCTCGTGTGAAGGTCTTGTTTTTCCCCGAACTCGATATACTCACGGGTTTTCCTTGCTAAGGGTTTGCCTTCCGGATCAAACCACAAAAAGTTGGTCGGATAACCCGATTTGGCGTTTTCTGCATGCTGTTCCGAGTCGTAGATAACACCCGGACAATGGCCGCTTCGTCCGAACATGGGATGGGCAAACTTCTCCAACTGAAAGTCTTTGACGGTCTTGTCATCTACTAGGAAAAAGTCGTTGGCTCCCGTAACGATTCCTACGTCTACGCCTGCAACTTCTCGAAACTCATGCACGTCGGGCAAACCGGATACGCGATCGAGAAGGGTCAACTCGCTAGGCGACAGCAATGCCCTCGTCCACTTGCCGGCCACTGTCTTGCCGTTTATTCTCTGAACGCTTGCGAACAACTCTTCGGATGGCTGTGACAGAAAACCGTCGCCGACAACTTGATGAATTCCCACTCCGTATGAGTGAGAAACTTCCGGAGACTTCCGTTCAGCAAGCAGGATCACGGCACCCTGCAAGGTGTTTTCGAACCATAGCTCTTCGGGGTCGATGATCAAGATGCGGCTGCACATGTTCCCCAGATACGATCTAAGCGACTGTGCATGCCGGACATGGATGACCTCGGCGGGCAAAATCATTCCGATTCGGCCACCAGGCTTCAATAGAGCGACGGAGGCCAATACAAATGGAACCCATGCGTTTGTATGCTTCGTAAAGGGAAGACCGAGAATTTTGAAGATTGCCTCCGCATTTCGCTGGGCATCCTTGTCCAAATATTGATAGCGCACAAACGGCGGATTGCCGACCACAGCATCGAAGTGGGCGGCATCAGTGATCATGTTCTGTATCGCCCAAGGCAGAAAATCGGCGTTCTCAACGCTGCTATTGAGAGACTTATGTTTCTTAGCTCTCTTCTTTGCCTTTGCCGCTTCATCCGTTTCTAACTCAAAGGCACTGAACTTTAGCTCCCGGCCCTTGGAGGCGCGAGCCAAAGCGTCTACAAAAACACCATCCCCGCAGCTTGGCTCGAGAACGCTGATCCCTCCCTTTCCGAGGGCCCATGCGGCCATGTAATCGGCCAGTCGTTCCGGAGTGTAGTACCCGCCACGAAGCTTCTGGGCTGTTTCATTGACGATGAAGTTCATAGGAGTGTCGCTCTCTCTTTCTCGGTAGCTGTAGGCACCCGAATTGCGGTCACCTGGTCAGCCTTTTCGCCCAAGAAACGCTCGACCGCGCCTCGGAACCAGTCCTTAAGTGTGCAACGGTCTAGAGCCAGAGTCGCGTAAAGCTGTCGCTTCAACTCCTGATCAATCTCGACGACCACCCGATTCGAATCACTTACCGGCATGTGACCTATGTTATATAGTCCAACGTGGTCAGGCTGTGCATTTCGAGGGTATGAATTAGATTCTCTCCCAAATTGGGAAACATGAGGACAGCGGCTGGGTACCACATCCATCGCAGCCTCATCTCGATGGGTGGGGTCCGCTCAAAGCCCACTCCGCAAACGAATACACCCGCCCAATACATCCCCCCACCCCGCATCCTCATCCACCTAACCAGACCCACCCGGAAAGAGGAACCCGCATGTCCGAGCATCACGACGCCCCCAAAGCCCACCAGCCCCACGCCACCCACCAAGAACACGCCAAAGGCCCCACAAGTCCCAAAGAGATCAACCCCAAAATCTCCTCCGACATCGCCTACTGGGCGCACGAATTCCACGTCACCAGCCAGACCCTCCACGAAGCCATCCGCGTCCACGGCACCCACGTCGACAAGGTCCGCGCCGCCCTCACCCACCACCCCGCCTGACCCTCCCCCACACCTGTGTCCGCCGACACATACTCAACCGCCCCACTCACTTAAACTGGAGTCAGCAGCCGGAGCCGCCGTGCGCCCGGCCCACGACCTCAAGCCCGCGAACCCAGGTTCGCACTCCGGCATTCCCTTTTTGTTGCTGCTCGAGGCCGCCCCGGCCTGGCCCGTACCGGTACCGACCGAACCCCGGACTTGGTCCAGACCTAAGTCCTTATTCCGATGTACTTTGGGTACTTAGGTACGGGGGGGAGGGGTTCTACCCGGAGCGCCCGAAAATCTCGTCCCAAACCCGGGTGCGGCGGGTGGCCCACTCATCATTCTGGGTGCCCCATTCATCGCAGCTTTATCGCGATGAGTGGGGTCCGCTCCCGCCCAACCCTACCGCCCCTCCAAATCCTTCAACATCCGTTCCCGCAGCACCCGGTCCATCCGCGCCTGCCACCCCGCGCCATCCTTCTTCAGCCACACCGGCACATCCGCATCCAACCACACCCCTCACCGCACGTACGTAGGCCCTCACCCGTCTACCCTCCCACCTTCTGGGGATATACCAATCCGGTCCGCCCGCCTATCGTCTTCTTTATGAAGCGTTTCCTCGCGAAGCTCGTCTGGGACGACTCCGGCCAGGACCTTATCGAGTACGCCTTGGTCGCCGCCCTCGTGGGCCTGCTTGCGGCGGGCACGCTGAAGGGTCTGTCCCACTCTATCGGCAATAATTTCAACAGCGTCGGCAACGACCTGACCAACGCCGTCGCCTAGCCCCGCCACCTGGATCCGCCGATCCATCTGCGCGTGCCCCCAGCCGCTGGCGGCCTTCGGCCCCGGCGCGCCCGAGGCCCCGTCAGGCAACGCGATCCCCGATCTCCCTCCTTCCAAACGGCAAACTCGCGGAGGATGAGCTGCGCCCACGCCAAATTGTTCCACGTGGAACAATTTGCAAACCGCCTGCGCTACACTCGTCTGACCATTCCAGCCAGCCCGAGGTCCGCATGCCGCTCACTCTCAAACCGCGTTTTGTCGGCAACGTCTACATCATCCACTGCGCCGGCCGCATCGTCCTGGGCCCTGAAACCAAAGCGCTTGAAGCCGCGCTCGACATGGCCTCGCACGAGTTCAGCCGCTTCGTCCTCTGCCTTAGCGAGCTCGAGCGCCTCGACTCCATCGGCCTCGGCCTGCTCGTCCGCTTCGCCGCCCACCTGCGCAAGCGCGGCGGCGACATCCGCCTGGCCGCACCGCCCGATTTCCTGGTCAAGCTGCTCGAGCTCACCATGATCTCCAGCTCGCTGCGCTGCTTCGCCACCGAAGAGGAAGCCATCCTATCCTTCCTCCGCCAACCTCCCGCAGCCGACGCACCCGCCCCGCGCGGCCCTCGCGTTCTCGTTGTGGACGAGTCCGCCGACCTCTGCGTCTTCGTCCGCACCGTGCTCGCCCGCCATGGCTTCGACGTCCAGTCCGCCGGCCTCGTGCGCGACGCCAGGGTCTTCCTCCAGGCCGGCCACGTCGACTACGTCCTCGTCGGACCCAGCACCTCGTTCCTGCCCGCCGAATCCGCGCTCAAAACCCTCACACCACTCGCCCCGAAAGCCACCGCCCTCCGCCTGGCCGACGACTTCAAGGTCCGCGACGCCGCCGACGCCACCGACGCCCTGCTGGTGCTCTTCAACCTCCAGCGCACTCCCTGACTTGCCCCCAAACTCCGAAACGTTCTACCATCGGAATCCCTCCACGCACGGTGGGGGAAGCCGGCCGCATCGAGGGCCATCGAAGGCCGCGCCCAAGTCGAACATCCGAGGGTTTCTCGATGGCCCTTTCCGCTTCGCGCCTCCGCGTCCGCACCGTCCTGAGCGCTGTTCTCACCGCCGGCTTTGCCACCGCGCTCTCCGCGCAGGACATCAAGCTCAACGTCACTTACGTCTGCAACGGCGAGCGCATGTACGTCGAGAGCTGCAACATCCGCGACACCTCCGACACTTCCACCTGCCAGGTCGCGCATCCCGATCGCCCGCAGCACAACGGCTTCATGGCCTACACTTCGGAAACTCGCGGCGCCCTCAAGGCACTGCTTCCCACTTGCAAGCAGCCCACCGCCCAGGAGCTCGCCGCCGAAGCCGCCTTCCAGAAGAAGCTGCAGGAGAACTACGCCGCCGCAGTCCAGAAGGCCAATCCTCAGCCCGCGACCCCGGCAAACCGGCCGCAATCCAGCGCAACCAGCCTTTCCCCCGGCCAGATTGCCCCGCCCAAAAACGCCGACGAGCGGGCCATGCGCCGCTGCGTCAGCTCCGGACGGCTGCCCGCCACCTGCACCGGTAACTCGCTGCTTGGCGCTTTCGGCAACATGATCTCCTCCACGCTCTCCAGCCTCACCGGCACCGCCGCTAACGCTGGCAATGCAAAGCCGGACGCTGGCCCCGACATGGCCGGCGTCTTCCAGGGCGCGGGCAACTGGCGCCTCGACTTCATCGACGGCGGTGTCCTCGTCAACTGTTCCTTCCTCTCGCCCAATCAGGAGAGTTACTCCCTCGCCTTCCGCAACACCGGTCCGGTCCTCACCATCGATACCTCGCCCAAGCCACTCGTCCTCGCCATCCATCCCGACGGCACCATCACCGGACCGGGACCGGTCACGATCGACGGAGTCGTCGCCGGCGGGTCCACTGGCGGAGGGTCCACGCCCGGCCATACAGAGACCCACAACGTCACGACACATGAACAGATCAACTCCTACCAGGTGACCGCGGGCAACGCCGGCCAGGTCACCAACACCGGTGGTGGCACCTACGATCTCGCCACCACCACGCAGCAGAGCACCTACGTGCCCGGAACCTACACGGCTCCGCAAACCACCTTCGTGCCGCGCCGCGCAACCTGCCCCGCGATCAATCTCTCGTCCAAGGGCGCTGGCGTTGGCGTGCAGACGATGGAGACCAACCTGCTGAAGTCCGTCTTCAACGACGGCGACACCGGACCGCCCACGCCCACAGGCATCCGCATGCACGGCATCTTCGCGGCTTCCACCGGCTTCAGCGTGCAGTTCTTCCCGGAGTCGGTGATCCTCGGCTGCGGCCCCGACTCAGCCCGTGCCTATCCATATACGGTGGTTGCGGGGGCAGGCGGCGCGGTGGTTAAGGTGGACGCGCCAGACCATCCGCTCGCGCTCACCATCCGTCCCGACGGCTCGCTCGATGCCGGCTCCGGCCCGTACCAGGTGCATGGCCGCATCGTTACCGGGCAGGACGACAACGACAACTTCACCTTTGCGCCGCTGGAGCAGACCTGCAATCTTGCCGTTCTCGCGCCCAGCAAGGAGATTCCGTCGAGCGGTGGTACTGCGGCAACCATGATGGCTTCCGCGTCCGTTCCGCCAACGCCGGGCGGCGGCCTCTCTACTCCGGCCGCGCCGCTCGGCAACGCCACGCTCTCCATCGTTTCCGGACTCGCGCCTCAACCCGGCGTGCCGAATCCCCTCGCCGGGCACCCGTACATTCTGTTGCGCGATAGCTACGCCGGCGCGCTGGCCAAGGCCGGCATCTCGCTGCCACCGGGTGTGTCGCCCTACAAGTATGTCGGCGCCGCATGCGGCGGGCCTACGAAGTCACCCGACTGCCCCAGAATAATGGCCGCCATCAACGCAGCCGCCGCCTCGGCCGTCCGCGCCGACGCCAACGGCAGCGGGATCTTTCCCGGCGTGCCTCCCGGAACCTACTACCTGATGATCTCCACACGCTACAACAATCAGGCGCTGGTCTGGGGGCAGGCTGTGCAGCTGAGACCCGGTGCCAACTCGCTGACTCTGGTTGCCCGCGACGCGACGCCGATCAACTGAACTCACAAGGACGCGGAACAATCGGGACTTTCCTATTGCTGTGCTGCTAGCATCTCCGCGCTTACTCGAATAGTCCCGTTCGCTACAGTCATAGTGCGCGTCCAATCGGTGTAACCGCTCTTCTTCACCACGATGTCGTGTTTGCCCGGCGCAAGGTTCAGCGTCGACGGAGTATTCCCCACAAAGCTCCCATCTACTTCGATGTCGCAATTCGGTACGCTCGCATCAATCGTGAGCGTTGAAGGCACGGCAGCCGAAGCCGCCGCAACCGCGCTCACAGCAGACACCGGAGCAAACTTCGCCATATCCAGCTTCATGTCCCCTTGCACAAACGCCGTTACCTCGGTCCCCTGGGGAATCACCACATCCTTCCCGTGGACGAAAAGAAAGAGCGGAGCCGCCGGGAAGAACACGATTGCGGTCGCCACCATTGCGCCTGTCATGGCTCCCACATGCCCGCCGCCCTTGTTATCCTGCACGGCGCGCAACTGTGCTTTATCGCCGTCCAGCAGCCGAACCGAATCCACGTTCACATCCAGTTTTCCGCCGCGCCCCATGCTCTTCTTTGGAGATGCGTCCGTCACCGTAGCCAGTGCCTGTGCACCCTTTGCAATCACCGGCACGCCGTTGACATCGACCTCCTCCGTCACCTCGAACGGGACCTGGTCACCGGCCCTGGCTGTCGCCGAGGTCAGATTCTCCGCCAGCCGCAGCTTCACCGCCGTTCCATCCAACAAGGTATTCGGAGAAGACTCAGCCCGGGGAGCAGTTGCCGGCAACGCACCGCTGTCCGGCGGAACGGCCACGGCAGGGAGCCCCTTCGTCTCAGAAGGCGCTGTATTGGTCTGGGCTGGAGAGGGGATACCGGCAGCAAGGTACACGGAAAGGAAGATGGTGAGGAAACGCGCGAACATTTCGGGGCCCGATTCTTGGAGCTTTCAAAGTCACCGAAACCCTACGCGCAAGCCGCCTGAGACACAAGCCTTAATTCAGCTCTCCTGCTCCGCCACCACCGGTGCCGCGGCTGCCTGTTCGCGGATGTCGATGTACTCTTCCGTGAATGGCTTCTTGCGGAAGGTCGTCCACAGGTAGTTGATGGTGTACTTGCCCGCCATGGTGAAGATGCCTTCGTGCTTCAGCCGCCGCGCCGACGAGAACATCTTCAGTCCGAAGGTGAACTTTACCGAGCCGACCCGGCTCATGCGCCGCGCTATATCCGTATCTTCGCCATAGAACGCAATCGCCGTATTGAATCCACCGATTTTTTCGAGCGCGTCCCGCCGCAGCACGAAGTTCCCGCCCTGCACCATCGAGCCCGCACGCAGCACCCACCGGTTGACCATATAGACCAGAAACGCGACCGCATAAAATACCTGCACACTGACCCGCTGCCGCGGCGTCAGATCGTAGTAGACGAACGGTCCGCTGAGCGCAACCACCTTGGGCTCGCGGGCGAATGTCGTCAGCACCTGATCGACCCACCCCGGCGTCAGCCGCGAATCGGAATCGACGTTGGCGATCAGTTCGCCCGTGCTGGCCGCGAAACCCGCCTGCCGCGCAAAGGTCAGCCCCTTGCGCGGTTCGTCGACCACGCGCACGCCGGGGTAGCCCAGCGCAACCTCGCGCGTGCGGTCGGTGCTTGCGTTGTTGACGACGATGATCTCAACCGTATCGCCCAACTCCCGTGTCTGCGCCAAAATCGAATCCAGACACGCCGGGAGGTAGGCCTCTTCGTTGTACGCAGGCACCACGAAACTCAAGCGCATATACCCCAACGCTAGCCCCGCCATGTTACAGGACGGCGACAATCCCCAACCGGAACCCGAGCGGATACCTCCGGCTCAGACGCTGGTCGCTGCGTGGCGGCGTGTTTCAGCCGCGATTGACTGGCCATGCCAGCCGAACACTGTTTCGCCTTACTGCATCGGCGGATCGTTCGGCATCACCGCGCCGGCCTTCACCCACTGTTCGATCACCGCGATGTCCGCGTCGCTCATCTTCGGGCTCTTGGGCGGCATCGGCTTCGGATCGTCCGGCGGGCCTTCGTGCCGGATCAGCTTCACCAACAAGCTACTCGCCGGATCGCCCGGCACAATCACCGCACCATCGCGCCCGCCCTTCAGCGTCGACGCCTTGGTTTGCAGGCTCAGCCCGCCCTTGTGATTCACGTCGAAGTGGCACTTGCCGCAGTTCGTCTGCAGAATCGGCCTTACCTTCTCCGTGTAGAACGCTGGCTTATTCGCTGCATCCTGCGCTGCCACCCCACTCAATCCTGCACCCGCCAGCACCGCGGCTGCGACCACCCCAACTCCCGCCAAAACTCGACGCATCCACCCTCCTGGGAATCTTGCAATCATTAATTTAACCGATCGGCCAACGCATTAACCGATCGGTACACAGAATCTGCCTGAACACTTACCGCCTGTCTACGATCCAAATAGGCTAAAAGTTGCTCTGGTGCCTCCGCACCTTCAAAAACCTAACATGCGCCGAAACGCCGCTACGGCTGCCCTCGGGTCGCTGGCCTGCCTGCTGTTCTGCTGCACGCCGATGTTGGCCAAACCAACACGGTCGATCTCCCACGCCGGCGCCAGCCGCTGGGCAACCACCCCGCCCAGCCTGCGTTCATCCCGCGCGCGATTCGCGAAGAAGCCTGCTGCTGAGCACCGGGTCGTGCACGCTGACGCACACCCGGGAAGTGCTCGGACTGCCGTCCAGGAGCCGCGGAGCGTTGGATCGGCGCAGTCTCGCGTGCCCGCGCGGACCTCCGCGCATCTTCGGGGCTCCAAACGCGCGCGCACCCTCGCCAGCCAGGCCGAAATCGCAGCCCGCTCCGCAATCCTGGCCGCGGACGAGGCCCGCAACCGGCGCGCCTCGTTTGCGGCCGTCGCTCAATCGCCGGCGATTGAGAATCCTGTCGCGCCTGCGGCCGTCGCCGATAACGCCGCAGCCGGGAACGATCCGGTCGCCAGCGGTTCCGCGGTCCTGGTCAATGACGGCGGCACTCTGCGCAGCTTTGCCGCAGGCCAGCGCCTGAAGTCGGTGGAAGAGGAAGCGGCCACACCCGTCCTGCTGCCGCCGCTGCGCGTGGCTTCGCTCTACGACAGCAGCGGCCGTCTCATCGTCCCGCCGCCTCTGTACGGATCGCACGAGGTCCTGCTGCACCAGAACGAGATGGCCGACCGGGATGGCCTCACCCGCGTGCGCGACGACGCCGATCTGCTCGACCTCCGCCGCGAAAAGAAGCTGGTGGCGCTGCCCGAAAGCGAAGCCCTGACGGTCGACTATCATCTCCCGGAAAACCGCCGCTTCTCGCTTCCCTGGACCGCCGCATTCCTCGCCGTTCTGGCGCGCGATTACTACGCCAGCTTCCATTCGCCGCTTCAGGTCGACTCGGCCGTCCGCACCATCGCCGTCCAGCAGCGCCTGGTCCGCACCAACGGCAACGCCGCGCCTACCAGCGGCGACACCGCCTCGCCGCACCTGACCGGCCAGGCTGTCGACATCGCCAAGGGCGGCCTGAACCGAACTGAAATCGCCTGGCTGCGCACCTACCTCCAACCGCTGATCGACCAGGGCAAGATCGACGTGGAAGAGGAGTTCCAGCAGGCCTGTTTCCACATCAGCGTCTACAAAAACTACCTGCCCGCCACCTCGTCGCGCATTGCCATCGCCGCGCGCCAGGCCGTCCCCGAATCCCTCCCTGAAAGGCCAACCGAATGATACCCATCGTCGAGATACGCAAGAATCCAAGGGCCGTCAGCGTTGCCGCGGAGGGCCCATCCGCGCCTGGCTCGCAGATCGCCAGCACCCACATTCCTCCCTTCATCCTGAAAATCCTCGGCCTGGGCGCCGGCAAAATAGAGAGTACTTCGTAGAGCTTCGCGCGACTGCTAGCCAACCTCCCTGATGCTGCCCGCGCCAGACTTCATACTCTCTTAAGGTTGCGCAGCCTATCCTTGACGGTGCTACGATGATCGACGGCAGGCGCGTCCGTGAATTTGCACCGCCGCGCTACTTCCCTTCATTCGACCGCTCACGCACCCCAGGAGACGCTTCTCATGTCACGCAATCCCCTCGCCCTTGCCGCTGTGGCCACGCTGGCCGTGTTGCTTCCGCTTGCTGCCCATGCTCAGACCGGCCCTTACAAAGTCATCCAGACGGTCAAGATCGGCGGCGACGGCGGGTTCGACTACGTAACTGCCGACTCCGACGGTCGGAATCTCTACGTCGCCCGCTCCGGTCCCGCCGGCCACATCGGCGTGTTTAATCTCGATAGCTTTGCCCAGGTCGGCGACCTGCCCGGGATCAGCGGCCACGGTGCGGCGGTCGATACCGCCACCGGTCACGGCTTTGCCACCTCCAAGCCGATCGCCATGTTCGACTCCAAGAACTTCACCCTCATCAAGAAGATCGACGTCGAAGGCAATCCCGACGGATATTTGAACGACTCCTACAACCACCGCTTCTATGTGCTTTCGCACGCCGCGCCCAACATTACCGTGCTCGATGACAAAGACGGCTCCATCCTTGGAACCATCGACATCGGCGGCGCACCTGAGCAGGCCCAGTCCGACGGCCGCGGCCACATCTACGTCGACATCGAAGACAAGGACGCAATCGCCGTCATCGACGCCAACACCATGAAGATGACCGGCAAGTACGATCTCTCCTCCAAAAGCGGCGAATGCGCCGGCCTCGCGCTGGACGCGAAGAACAACATTCTCTTCGCCGCCTGCCGGAAGAATAATGACATGGTCATCCTCTCCGCCACCGATGGCCACATCATTGCCGACCTGCCCACCGGAGTAGGCTGCGACGGCGCCACCTTCAACCCGGCCACCATGGAAGCTTTCAGCTCCCAGGGAGACGGCACCCTCACCGTGATCAAGGAGAATTCGCCAACCAGCTTCGTTGTCGAACAGACCGTCACCACACCCGTGCGCGCAAAGACCATCACCCTCGACACCAAGACCGGCCATCTGCTGCTCATCACTGCCGAATACGGTCCTGCGCCCGCACCTGCCGCTGCCCCAGCACCTCCGGCCCCTGCTCCCGGAGCTGCTTCGCAGGCCGCGGGTGGACGTCCCGGCGGACCCGGCGGCTATCGCGGTCCGCGCGCACCCATGATTCCGGGTTCCTTTGAAATTATTGTCGCCGGCAGATAGCGAGGTTACTCGGCGATGCTGCACCGCATGGAATGCAACTATCGTTCCAGTGCGGCGAACCCGCACTCTGCTCTAGACTGAAAGGGACATGCAGAGTCTGGGTTCTCTCTCGACCGAATCGCGCAATCCGCAATCCGAACATATCGACGAGCTTTCCACGTTGGAAATGCTCACCATTATCAATCAGGAGGACGCGGCCGTCGCCGCGGCGGTCGCGTCCGAACTCCCTTCGATAGCCAAGGCAGTGGATGAAATTGCCGCCCGCTTCGCCCAGGGCGGCCGCCTGTTCTACATAGGCGCCGGTACCAGCGGCCGCCTCGGCGTGCTCGACGCATCCGAGTGTCCACCCACCTTTTCCGTCCCGCCCGCGCTGGTGCAGGGGTTGATCGCTGGCGGCGACGCCGCGCTCCGCAACTCCTCTGAGCACTCGGAAGACTCGCCCGAAGAAGGCGCAAGCGATCTGATCGCCTCCGGATTCGGCATCGCCAACGCCACCGACCCGGCTGCGCCCACACCCGATACCCTGGTTGGCATCGCGGCCAGCGGTCGCACGCCGTATGTCCTGGGCGCGCTGCTCCACGCGCGCAAGCTTAACGCCTTCACGGTCGGTCTGGCCTGCGTTGCCGACTCACCGATCTCTAAGGTCGCCGACCTCACCATCGCGCCGGTCACCGGTCCCGAGGTGGTCACCGGATCGACCCGCATGAAGGCTGGGACCGCAACCAAAATGGTCCTGAACATGCTTTCCACCGGCGTTATGATCCGCATGGGGGCCGTCTATGGCAACCTCATGGTCAACGTCACACCAACCAACGACAAGCTCATCGACCGTGCCTACCGCATCATCATGGAGGCCACGGCCTGTGACCGCTTTACCGCGACCCGGCTGCTGATCGAAGCCGGCAGCGTCAAGGTCGCGATCGCGATGCACAAACTCGGGATCTCGCGCGCAGTTGCAGAAGAGCGTCTTGCAGCGGCGGGCGGCAGCCTCAGCAAGGCCTTGCGCGCAGGCGGCGCCGACTAAAACCTCGTGGAACCTACAGCACGCGACTGTGCTTGTAGCCCTCCGCGGTCAGTGCGTCCAGCAACTCCGCGACCTGCTGCGGGCCGCGCGTCTCCATGGTAATGTCGATCACCGTGTCGCCCAGGTTGACGCCGTAGTAAGCGCGGTTATGCAGCGTATCGACGATGTTGGCACGGTGACTTGCGATCAGCCGCGTCAGCTCGTGCAGCGCGCCCGGCTTGTCCAGCAGATGAATGCGCAGCCGGATCAGCCGCCCGTCCTGCACCAGGCCACGCTCGATGATGCGCGACAGCAGCGTCACATCGATGTTGCCGCCGCAGACCAGCACCGCGGTGTGCGCTCC
>Ga0181520_10008102_pt1 | contig 15110 bp, 12 predicted proteins | sample PEATcosm2014_Bin_29_FD_132451 | JGI IMG/M metagenome (GOLD analysis project Ga0181520, IMG submission 132451) | Peatland microbial communities from MTU Mesocosm Facility, Houghton, MI, USA - PEATcosm2014_Bin02_30_metaG | ecosystem: Environmental > Terrestrial > Soil > Wetlands > Peat | place...
CGGAATGTCCCAGCCGTCGAACGGCCAGAAATGTACGCGCCTGCCCAGCCGTTGGCGGATATAGCGCAGCCAGGGGATTCCGGCGTGTGTGGATTTCGCAACTGACCCCTGCACGTCGAAATGAAACACCGATTTTGCGCCGCCCGCGCGCTCCTCGGTCAGCCGCCGCCAGCGCGAGTTGCCCAGTCGCTTAGCACCGCTCCCGCGTATGCCGTCGCGAACGAAATCGACATAGATGTTTTCATCGGTCGGCCAGTGGCTCTGAAAATCATCGAGGAACGTGGGCCAGTCAGGTTTGAGGGCATGAGCCTCAAAATACCGCAGTGGGAACGAGAAGCCGTGGTCGATGCCGACCAGCGCCGGTGCGTCTTCGGCTAGTCGTTCGACAAGCCAATCTGCGATGCCGCGCCTTGTCCAGTATTTGCGCGGCGACGGCGGTGGCAGGAGCTCAATCGGCGGTGCGTCACTTGTCGCCAAATAGACCCGCAAGCCTTTGAGGCTCGCCGTCGGTGTTTCCGCGCCCGAATAGTCGATGCCAACGTACCGCGCGAAGACTGGCATTAATGTTCCTGTCGTCGTGGGAGAGCGTTCCCTTCACACGGGAGAGGTCGTAGGTTCAATCCCTACAGCGCCCACCAGCCTTTGCTGCGCTCCTCGACGGCTTCGGTTGTCCAGTCGCCATTGCGAAAATTTCCATTTTTGTGACCGACCTTTATTCCGGAGATAATCTGTCTGTCGCCAGCCGAATGGTTGCGGCTGAGCGGGGCCGGCTGCGATGCTCAGCCCCGCGCTTTTAGTGGCGCGATCGGCGGTGATGGCTCGCGTTCTGACAAAACCAAAGACCCCGGCGGGGATTTCTTTGCGGGCCTCGTCCGGGGCCTTTAGCGCATTACACAGGCGCGGGGTGTCGGGGGGCGGGGATAGCGCCCGTGCATCCATAGCTTTGCGCCGGCCTCTTTCCGAATCTGTGCGGAATTGCTCACTTCGTGGGAACGCGCGTCGATAGTATTGCGTTGCCAAACTTGGGGAGCGATTAAAAGGCAGCAAATCGATGAGAACATCAAAACTACGGCGCTAACGGCGTTTCTCGTGGTCGGACGCGTAGCCGTCATCGGCGCGTGTGTAGAAATAGCGGGTGCGAAAGGCAAATCCCGCTCCACCGGCGAAAGGCGCAGCAACACCGGCGCCGACGCCGTCATCGCCAACGCCGAACGTCAATCCATCGAGCTGTGCCTCAAGCGAACGAAACACCGGTCTCGCCAAGCACGCCGGGTACGGGTCCCGGCGCGCACTGAGCGTGGCGCCGCGTCTTGCCGTCGAGGACCTCGCGACCGACTGAGATTTCAATTTTGCCAAGTGCCCGGAGTTAGTGAAAGGCACGAGCTAAAGCTAACGCCCAAAAATGCGCGGTGCGGAGATTATTCTTGGTTTTTGCAGCGAGCGAGAAGCGACCGACCAGATCATTGCCGTTGCGGGTAGTCAGCCGCACGCCGGCTACGCCGCGCCTGGCGATGACGCGAAAGCCGGCGTGGGCTGCTGATGATACGGCAAAACAACCGCAGGGGAAGTGATGCGAGCCGCAGTTTTGATTGTCGCGCTATCGAGCCTGATATTGGCTGGCTGCGAACAAAAACCTGGACCGGTCGGTCCGCCGGGTCCTCAAGGCCAGGCGGGCCCAGCCGGAGCACAGGGCGCTGCCGGACCCGCGGGACTAAAGGGTGACATTGGCCCGGCCGGCCCTGCCGGTCCACCGGGACCGAAAGGCGACCAGGGCCCGTCCCCACCGATCGGATTGCGTGCGGTGATCGGTGAAAGATCCGTATCCTGTGCCGAAAATGAAACATTGGTGTCAGTCGTTTGTTCGCAAGGAGCGGCTAACGGCAATCAGTGTCCGACGGCCGCTACGACAACCGGCTTGTGCATACAAAAGTGAAATCTGCCTAGGCAACCGCGCGACGTCGTGGGTGTGGGTCTATTGCGAAAAGTGTTTGCAGCACCGCGTGCGGCCACAAGGGCGCGACCATTCAGCGACCGAGTTCGGGCGGTGCCGATGTTGGGCTTTTTGCCATTTCCGGTCGAAGATTAAACGGCGTTACCCCCAGGGTTAGAGAGTTCAGATGCCTTTTCGCTCACCGGCGCGCGAACAATCATCGTTATGGAAACAGCGAGCAACCATAGCCGAGCACAGCGAAGCCCGCGATAGTTACTGGACCGCCGCCTACCATAAGACCGTCGGTGAAGAATGCCGTAAATAGATAGACAACTTGGATCGCCGCCACGACCAGTCCCAGTTGGCCCAGCGTTCGGGCAATTTCATCGGTGCGGATCATCACCACGGATGCTGCTGCGACAATGAGCCAAAGCCGGTAAAGATGTAGCCGTAGTTCACGATGTCGGAGAGTATCTGCGCACTTGCATCACCAAGGGTCCATCGCCGGCCGGACAGCGCCATAAGGATGAATGAGGCACATACATTGACTGCAAAAGTGACGGTCACCCCAGAAAGAAAAGTGAGATACAGCGAAGCGCCAGCACCTTCCGCCTCTCGCAACCTCGCAGCGACTGCCCCAGCCCAAGGCACGAAAAGTAGTGTCGTCGACGCAAACAAAAAAGCAGATATCAAATTGACGGTGTGATGCTCGCTCAAATAGCGCGTCATGTCGGCTGCCGAAGCGCCGAGAGTAGGCGGTGTTGGAGCAAGAGCGAAGGCGGCCGCGAAAACGACCCAGCCAAGGATTCCGGCGATCCCGCCCGCGATACTTGCATTCCGCAGCCTACTCATCGTGCCCTCTCTTATCCCAGAAAATAAAGCAGCCTACGTCAGGTTGGGGCTGACAGCCGCCGCTGGCAAGGCTTCTCTCATCGCAGCGCCGCCGCCAGTTCCCTGGCGCCGGACTTTTTCACTTCCTCCTCCATGCGCGCGTCGGTCGCGGCGATCAATTTGGCGACGACGTTGTTGCGTTGCGCTACCGGATTGTCGCGATAACCGCTCTTCTGAAAGAAATTCGCGGTCGGCACGCGGTCGCGCCACGCCCGCGGCATGGTGATCGTGTCAAAGCCGTTGCCGTCGCCCGTCAGGTTCATCATTTCGAGCTCGGCGGCGGTGAGCGTTTGGGCAAATCCCTTACGGCGCGCGAACACGACTGAGTCCATCAGCTTCTGCGTCTGCAGATACGGCCCGACATCGACGTCCAAATTCAGCGCGTGGATGCCGAGCCCCTTCGCCGTGCCGGCAAGCCGTGTATGCTCGTTCCAGTCATCGGGTACGCTGCGGGCAAAAGAGATCATGCGGCGAACGATGGCGACTTTATTGTCCAGCGCCGCGCGCGTGGCGTCGGGCGATGAAGCAGCGCGCGCGAGCAAGGCGTTGACGAAGTGGTGGCCGCTTTCGGCGACGATCTCGACCGTGTTGGTCGCGAGCAACTGATTATAGCCAAGCGCGGTGGTGATCGCGCGCGCTTGTTTGCTGTATTCGAGCCCGGCCTGGACGTCGTATTCGCCGTTGCCGCTGGCTTCGAAGCCGTAGATGCGCACGATCTGGTCCGTCGTCAGCCCCGCAGCCAGGGCGACCTTGGCGTAAGCGTGCTTGAACTCACTTTCGCTCTGCGGCTTCCGCGGCGCGAATTTGAATTCGTCGCGTGCGGCAGCGAGGAAATCGGCGACAACCGGCACGGTGGGCCGCGGCGGCGCTTCCTCGGCCAGCTTCAAGGGATCGCGCGGCTTCGGCGGACCGGTATAAACCGGCGGCTGGGTCAGCACGTAATCGTCGAGCGAAAGCTGTTCGCGGTTGGCGCGCTTGGCCGTACGCTCGTGGCGTTTCTGCGCGATCGAAGTCCAATACGTGTCGGCAACGGCCGCGTGGGCGGCCTGCGCCTCCAGGTATTCGGCCAAGGCGCGACGGTATTGCGCCATCGCCGCCGCGAGATTGGACGGCTGGGGCGATTGCGCGCGCGCCGCGGCCGGCGACATCATGAACGCGCCCGCCAACAAACAAGTCACCCTGCGATCTAGTTTCGCGTCCACGTTGTCCCGATCGCGCTCTAGCGCCGCTCATTGCCTTTTCCGCGCGGCGGCGCGCTCGGATGCGGACCGCGCGGCGGCCCGCCGGGGCGCGGACCTGGCCCGCGCGGCGGTCCGCCCGGTCGCGGATTGCGATTGAGCGGCTCGCGGCCGCGGCCCGGTTGCCGCGGATTGTTCGGTCCGGGGCGTCCGCCGCGGCGCGTCCGCTGCCGCTCGATCGTCATGTGCCGGCCGACCTCGTGCGCGACCGAGAGGCGCTGCAATACGCCACGGTCGCGCAGTGCCTCCTGCGGCGGAATCGCAAACGGTACCGCACGCAATCCGCCGCCCGGGCCGGGCTGCAGCGCAAAGGCGCTGGCGCCGCGGGTCAAATCACCAAGCCTTCCGCCGCGAAGGTCGAAGACTTCGATGCGGCCGACATGGCCGTCGGTGTCGGGATAAAGCTTGATCCTCGGCTCGTCGCCGGCGCCGCCTTGCGGCACGTCGACCACGCCGGTGGTGCCGCGAATACCGAGCGTGGCGACCGGCGTCGAGATTTTCATGTCGCCGGTCTTGGCGACGAGGCTCGCGACAAAGGCCGCGGTGCCGACCGCGACATTGATGGTCGCGGCATTGGCGGCCCCGCCCTCTTCGTAGACGAAGTCATTGACGACAATGCGCGTCTCGGCGGAAAGGCTGAACGTACTTTGGTCGTCGAAGGTGACCCCGAGTGTCGACTCCGCCGCCGTCGCCAGCGTGTCGTTCTTGAAAATGGGATCGGCCACATGGAGCGCGATCGGCGCTGCGCTGCCGCGGATCACGGTGGCGGTGCCCTCAAGCGTTGCGACTTGGCCCACCGCATCGGCGGGCAAAGCAGGGCTCGCCGCGTCCTGTGCCCGCGCCGGACGGACCCGGACAAACGGCCACACGGCGGCCGCGCCGAGCAATGCGATCAGGTTGCGCCGGTTCATTCGCCCCTCTTTGCGTCGCCGAAATGGCGGCGCCCCGCTCATTCTTACGTGAGTCGGGGGCCAGCGGATCGCAAAGTTGCGGCTATTTGTTGATGGGTGCCAAAAACGAACGGCCTCGGCCCGGAGGGAGTCGGGGCCAAGGCCGTCCTGATGTCGGTCGGTGTCCCATCAAAAAACCCCCACCCCGACACTGAAGAGATGGTAGCGCCTTGAGGTTGACCGATCGTTACGCCGACGAGGCCACTCGTCGGCGGCATGGAACACTTCGTGACGCCGGGCGTTATGGATTTGTTAAGGAGGATTCTATGCCGGAAGATATGCCGGAAAACGCACCTCAGCGTGGCGAGGACATGGGTTGGGGCTTCGGCGTTCTGGCCGCAATTATTGTCTTAATGATCGTCAGTTGGGCGTCGGGCGGAAAGAACGGTTGGGGTCAACGCAATCAATTGGCGCACATGGCGCCGCCGGTGGCTTACCTCAATGACGGGCCGGCGACGCGGGCCTTCATTCCACCGTCTAACGGTCGCTGATGCGGCTTCGCCGGTCACCGTCCTGAGGGTTCGCGCGAAAGACCTTTGTTCTTCAGTTCGTCGAGATATTGGCGCCAATAGCGCTCGCGATTTTGCCCGAGTTCGCGCAAATAATCCCAGCTGAAAATCCCGGTCGAATGCATGTCGTCGAACACCAGCCGCACCGCATAATTTCCGACCGGCTGCACTTCCAGGATTTGCACGTCGCGTTTGCCGCCGACGACCTTGCGCTCGGCGGGCGAATGGCCCTGCACTTCGGCGCTCGGGCTGCGCACGCGCAGATATTCCGCCGGCAGCGCGAAGTTTTCGCCATTGTCGAACGTGACCGCAAGCACCGTGCGGTCCTTGTGCAGACGCAACTCCGTCGGCCACGCATCAGTCATGACGGCCGCGCCGCCGCGCAATTTGCCGCCGATCGGCCGGCAATTCTGCCGAACACCACGCCTGAGGTCAGCCCGGTGCCACCCGGATAGTTGAAATAGAACAATCCGCCGACCAGTTCACCCGCGGCATAAAGACCGGCGATCGGCCGATAATCGTTATTGAGCACCGCGGCATCGGCATTGATGCGCAAGCCACCGAAAGTAAAGGTGATGCCGCAGGTCACCGCGTAGCCCTCGAACGGTGGGGTATCGATGGTGTTTGCCCAGTTGCTTTTAGCGACGGCGAGACCTTCCGCGCGGCGGCCGTCCTTGACGTTCGGATTGAACGTGACATCGGTGCGCACCGCGCCATTCCATTCTTTGATCGTCTTGAGAAATTCGGCGGCGTTCACGCCGTGCAGCTTTTGCGCAAAATCCTCGATGGTGTTCGAGGTTACCTTGGTGATCTGTCGGATCTTATATTCGTCGCGCAACAGGTGTTTGACCTTCTGATCGAAAATCTGCCAGGCGAATTGGCTCGGCTGTTGCAGCACCGCGCAGCCGTATTTGGCGTAAGTGTAATTGCGAAAATCGGCGCCCTCGTCGACAAAACGCTTGCCGTCGGCATTGACCAGAATGCCGAACGGATAGGAGTGCTTTTGAAACTGATCGCCCACGGCGAGATCGCCGAACTCGGGCGCATTCATCTCCCATTGCACGGCGTGGCAGCCCGACCAGTTGCCGCAGGCGCTGGCGCCGATATCGAGCGCCATGCGGATGCCGTCGCCGGTGTTGAAACGCGAGCCGCGCACCTTGGCGAGGTCCCATCCCGGTCCGAGATATCGGGTGCGCCACTCCGGATTGGCCTCGAAGCCGCCGCAGGCGAGCACCACGGCTTTCGCACGCAGCTCGCGCGTCGCGCCGTCTTGGCGCACGCGCACGCCTTCGACGCGGGCGCCGTCATAGAGCAGATCGAGGGCGCGCGTCTGGTAACTCACGCCGACGCCGCGCTTTGCCGCGGCCGCCGTGAGCATGCCGACAAGTCCCGGCCCGCCACCGACCGCTTCGACCGTCAGCCCGCCCCAGAATTTGAACTTGCCGTCGATCTTGAAAGCTTGCCGGCCGTAAATCGGGATAAAACGCACGCCGTTGCCGCGCATCCACTCAAGCGCAGCGAAGCTTTGCGTTACCAAAAGTTCGACCAGATCCGGATCGGCGCGATGCTCGGTGACTCGCGCCATGTCGTCAAAGAATTGCGCCGCGGTGTAGCTGCCGAAATCCGTGGTTGCGATTTCCGCCGGCGTCAGATCAGGAACCAGCGTTCTGATATCGTCGGTGCCGTTATAAACCACGCGCATGGAGCCCGCGGTGAAGCGGCTGTTGCCGCCGGCCTCGGCTTCCGGCGCCGCTTCAATGAGGAGCGTTTTGGCGCCCTGTTCGGCGGCGGCTAGGCCTGCGCAGAACGCCGCGTTACCGGCCCCGACGACGATCACGTCGGCGTCGTGACCGGCCACCGCCCTACTCCGCCGCTGCCGCAGCGCCGCCGTGAGCTTTCGACCAGCCAGCCGGGTCCTTCATGAAGCTTTCAGCTTCGGCGAGCCGGCCCTTGTCGAAGCGGCCGCTCTTCTTGGCTGCCTCCAAGACGTCCCACCAGGTAGCGAGCGCATGCAGCGTAACGCCGAGATCGCTTAAGATTTTTTTGCCTTCGGGAAAAATGTCGTAGAAGAAAATCACGAAGCAGTGCTCGACGGTTGCGCCGGCTTCGCGCAGCGCGTTGCAAAAATTGATCTTGCTGCGGCCGTCGGTGGTCATGTCCTCGACCAGCAGCACACGGTCGCCCGGCTCCATATGCCCCTCGATCTGCGCGTTGCGGCCGAAGCCCTTCGGCTTCTTGCGCACATACTGCATCGGCAGCATCAGCCGGTCCGCCATCCACGCGGCGAACGGAATGCCGGCGGTTTCGCCGCCGGCGACCGAGTCGAATTGTTCAAAGCCGGCGTCGCATTCGATGGTCGACGCGCCGAACTCGATCAGCGCGCGCCGCACGCGTGGAAACGAAATCAGCCGCCGGCAATCGGTATAGACCGGGCTCGCCCAGCCGGACGTAAAGATGAATGGCTTGTCGGTCATGAAGCGGACCGCCTCCACTTCGATGAGCATCTTCGCCGTCAGCGCGGCGATATCTCTTTTGTCGGCGAAACCGGTCATCCTCGTATCCCTTGTCAGCTGGCGACCACCTGCCATTCGATGGCTTCGCCGCCGCGATATAGCAGCGTGCGTTCGTCGGCGCCTTCGACCTTGACTTCAAACGGCGCGGTCCACGGCGATTTTTCCAGGACGATCTTATCCTCGTTCGGCGGCAAGCGATAATGCGCCGGCCCATTGAGCGACGCAAAAGCCTCGAGCTTGTCGAGCGCGCCCTCCTCTTCGAAGACTTTGGCGTAGGTCGCAAGCGCCACGGGCGCGTTGAAAATCCCCGGCACGCCGTTGATCGCAACCTTGCGGGCGAACGGATGCGGCGCCGAATCGGTGCCGAGGAAATAGCACGCCGCACCCGAGGTCGCGGCCTTGCGCAAGGCGGCGCGATCGGCGGCGGTCTTGATCACCGGCATGGCGTACATCATCGGCTTCAAACCGGCGCCGAGCCAGTCGGTGCGGGTGAGGTTGAGATGATAGGGCGTGATCGTACCGGCGAGCTGCGGGGCCGCGCTTTTGACGAAATCGGCGCCGGCCTTGGTCGACAGATGCTCCATGATCATCCGCAAGCCGGGAAATTCCTTGACCCATTTCGACAACCGCCGCTCGATGAACACCGCCTCGCGGTCGAAAATGTCGATGTCCGGGCCGACCTCCTCACCGTGCATCAGAAACGCCATGCCGATTTTTTCCATGCGCTGCAGCACGCGCGTGATGTTGCGGTAGTCGGTGACGCCGGCGGCCGAGTTGGTCGTGGCGTTGGCTGGATAGAGTTTCACACCGGTGAAGACGCCGTCGCGAAATCCGTGCTCGACGTCGCCGGGGTCGGTCTCGTCGGTGAGATAGCAGGTCATCAGCGGCGTAAACCGCGCGCCGTCCGGCAGCGCCGCCTTGACCCGCTCCCGATAGGCGATCGCCTCCGCCGTGGTGCGGATCGGCGGCACCAGGTTCGGCATCACGATGGCGCGGCCGAAATGCTGCGCCGTAAACGGCAGTACGGCTTTGAGCATTTCGCCGTCGCGGACGTGCAAATGCCAGTCGTCGGGACGGCGAATGGTGATGCGGGTGGTCATCGGCGCGGTTCAATAATCACGCCATGCGCGGGCGGGCAATGCCGCGGCGCCCGATACGCACAAGCGCAGACTCGTCGCCCACTTCCGCCGCCGGGCGTTTGGTCCCGGCAGGCGGGAGGACCGTCGAAACGCCCGTTTTGCGGTTTGGCGGCGAGCTAACAGCTTAATAAGCCCCGCCGCTGCGCGCCCTTCCTCAAAAACCACGCGCTGTTAACCGCCTCCCACGACGTCGTTATTTGACCGTGACGGCAGCCACGCGCGAGTGTTAGATTGTGTCGTTAAAAAGACGGGCGGCGCGTTCGCCCGCGTTTCACCGGAGGGGATCATGACCGCGCAGCCGAAGTCGGGCGAGCTCGAGGCAAGCGCGCCCGTTGTCGAAGTGAAGACCGTCAACCTGGCGCTTCAGGGCGGCGGCAGTCACGGCGCGTTCACGTGGGGCGTCCTCGACCGTTTGCTCGAAGACGGACGTCTCACTTACGACGGCATCACCGCGACCAGCGCCGGCGGCGTCAACGCCGTCGTGCTCGCCGATGGTTTGGCCATGGGTGGCCGCGAGGGGGCGAGGGAGCGGCTGCACAATTTTTGGAAGAAGATGGCCGACGTGTCGGCCTCCAGCATCATCGCACCGTCTTTTTTCGACCAGATGAACCCCAGTTTCGGTCTCGATAACACTCCCGCTTACGTGTTCATCGACACGCTCAGCCGCATTTTGTCGCCGTATCAGCTCAATCCGATGGACGTCAATCCACTCAAGGATCTGCTCAACGCCGAAATCAACTTCGAGCGGGTACGCCAGCAGAAGGTCGTGAAGGTTTATCTGTCCGCGACCAATGTGCGCACCGGCAAAGTGAAAGTGTTCGCGCGCGAGGAAATCGCCGCCGAACACGTACTGGCGTCCGCCTGCCTGCCGTTCATGATGCGCGCGCCGATCATCGACGGCGACGCTTACTGGGACGGCGGCTTCATGGGCAATCCGGCGATCTTTCCGGTGATCTACGGCTGCACCTCCCCCGACGTGCTGATGGTGCATCTCACGCCGACCGAACGGCCGGAATTGCCGACCAACTCGCGCTCCATCATCAACCGCATGCAGGAGATCAGCTTTAATTCGTCGTTGATGCGCGAAATGCGCGCCATCGCGTTCGTCACCCAGCTCATCGACGAGGGCAAGATGGCCGGCGGCAAACGCATGTACATGCATTTGATCGAGGCCGAGGACGTGATCCGCGAGCTTGCCGGATCGAGCAAGATGAACGGGACGTGGAAGTTCCTCACCCACCTGTTCGAGATCGGCCGCGTGCGTGCCGACAAGTGGCTCGCCGAAAACTTCGACTCGATCGGCAACAAGTCGACCGTCGACCTGCAGGCGCGGTATCTCTGACAGTGCATCCACCAAAAATCTTGGCGCGCTACTCAATGCCGCGGCTTCGCTTAAATTCCACGCGGCGGGCGTGCAGGATCGGCTCGGTATAGCCGTTCGGCTGCTTTCTGCCTTTGAAAATGAGGTCGCTGGCCGCCGCAAACGCGATCGACTTTTCGAAATCCGGCGCCATCGGCAAATAGGCCGGGTCCCCCGCATTCTGTTGGTCGACGATCGCCGCCATGCGCTTGAGCGTCTCCATCACCTGGCCCTCGGTGGTGATGCCGTGGCGGAGCCAGTTGGCGATGTGCTGGCTCGAGATGCGCAACGTGGCGCGGTCTTCCATCAAGGCGACGTTGTTGATGTCGGGGACCTTCGAGCAGCCGACGCCCTGATCGATCCAGCGCACCACATAGCCGAGGATGCTTTGCGTATTGTTGTCGAGCTCCTCCTGCACTTCCTCGGGCGACCAGTTCACGCCGCGGGCGACCGGAACGGTCAGGATATCGTCGAGGCTGGCGCGCGGCCGTGACGCCAACTGCTTTTGCCGCTCCCGCACGTTGACCCGGTGATAATGCGTCGCGTGCAGCGTCGCCGCCGTCGGCGACGGCACCCAGGCGGTGTTGGCGCCGGCCTGCGGCTGGGCGATCTTTTGTTGCAGCATCGCCGCCATCAAATCGGGCATCGCCCACATGCCTTTGCCGATCTGGGCGTGGCCGGGGAGCCCGGACGCGAGCCCGATATCGACGTTCCAGTCCTCATAGGCCTTGAGCCACGGCTGATCGCGCATCTGCCCTTTGCGGATCATCGGGCCCGCTTCCATCGCGGTGTGGATCTCGTCGCCGGTGCGATCGAGAAAGCCGGTATTGATGAAGAACACCCGCGACTTCACGGCGCGGATGCATTCCTTGAGATTGACGGTGGTGCGCCGTTCCTCGTCCATCAGGCCGAGCTTGATGGTGTGGCGCGGCAGCTTGAGCATGTCCTCGACGGCGGTGAACAGCTCGTCGGCGAATTTGACTTCGTCCGGCCCGTGCATCTTCGGCTTGACGATGTAGATCGAGCCGGCGCGGCTGTTGCGCGGCAAAGTGCGATCCTTGAAATCATGGAGCGCGATCAGGCTTGTGATCGCCGCATCAAGCACGCCTTCCGGCACCGGCCGACCGTCGCGGTCGAGCACGCCTTCGTCCAGCATCAAATGACCGACATTGCGGATCAGCATCACGCTCCGCCCCGGCACCGTGAGCGAGCCGCCGGTGGGCGTCGTGTAGGTGCGGTCGGGCGCCAGCGTCCGGGTCAGCGGCTTGCCGTCTTTCTGGAAGGTATCGACCAGCGTCCCTTTGCTTAAGCCGAGCCAATTGCGGTACGCGGCGACCTTGTCGGCCGGATCGACCGCGGCGATCGAATCCTCCAGATCCATGATCGTGGTCAGCGCCGCTTCGAGAGTGATGTCGGCGACGCCGGCCGGGTCATCGCGCCCGACCGGATGGGAGCGTTCGACGACGATCTCGATATGCAAGCCGTTGTTGACCAGAACAATGGCGTCGGGCTCTTCCGGCCGGCCGCGATAACCGCGCAGCTTCGATGGATCGGCCAACCCACCGGCGCCGTTCTTGAGCGCGGCGACGAGCGCCCCGTTTTCGATCGAATAGCCTTGGACATCCGCATGCGAGCCGAATTGTAGCGGCACGGCCGCGTCGAGGAAGGCCCGCCCCCAGGCGATGACCTTTTGGCCGCGCGCCGGATCGTAACCCTTGCTCGGCTTCCCCTCGCCGTCGCGCGGGATGGCGTCGGAACCGTAGAGCGCGTCGTAGAGCGAACCCCAGCGCGCATTGGCGGCGTTGAGCGCGTAGCGCGCGTTGCTCACCGGCACGACGAGCTGCGGCCCGGCGACCAGCGCGATCTCGTCGTCGACATTGGCGCTGTCGACTTTGAAATCTGGCCCTTCGGGGACGAGATAGCCGATGTCCGTTAGAAAGCTCCGCTGCGCGGCGCCGTCGAGGTCTCGTCCGCGGTTGGCACGATACCAGTCGTCGATCTTGGCCTGCAGTTCGTCGCGCCGTTGAAGCAGCGCCCGGTTGACGGGGCCAAAACGCTGCACGAGGCGGTCGAGGCCCGCCCAGAACGCCGCGGCCTCGATGCCGGTGCCGGGAATGACTTCGTCGACGACGAAATCATGCAGAACCTTAGCGACTTGCAGACCGGCATCGGAGACGCGCGCAACATCTGACATCGGCGGACATGTTCCCTGTTAGTGGCACAAAGTGCCTAAAGACGCGCGGCTCGTCTACCCGGCGCAACTCATCCCGCCCCGCGAGGGGCACCCAGCCGCGTAACGCGGCGGGGACCCCGTTGCGGGGAGGGGGGACCGCGCGATAGCGCGGTGGGAGGGGGCGTATGTCTCAAAGAAATCCTCATTGAAAGAATCGTCCTCTGCATCGGCGCCCCCTCCACCACCCTTCGGGTGGTCCCCCTCCCCCGCTTCGCGGGGGCGGATAAGCGACATCGTTCTCGCGACGCTTCTCTGCGTCCGAGGCTTGCTCACCACCACGACGACACCAAGAAACTTTTTTTCTTTTAGAATCCGCTCCCGGCAATAAAGGGAGCGGAGCGCCGAAAGGTGCATGTCAACCATTGCCGCTTACGCGGCAGCGGGCTTTTATCGGAAGCCCGCCCGCCTTCCGGCGCTTCACCGCGGCTCTGGCGCAGGCGAACTGAATCAAGCCGGCGCTCAGCTTCGGGCCGTGCTTCCCGGGATACGCACATGATCCGCAAAGATCACGCGTCTCCCGGTCAAGCGGAGCAACCCGCGCCCCGGTCATAGTGCCGGAGGGAATGATGCCCGGAACCGCCCGGGAGCGGACTGCAATTCCGCCCGCGGGCGCCGCCCTCGCTCCACCGCAACGGTATGCCGTGCGCAACGGCGCCCTTCGCGAGCGAGGTGAGGCTACGTAACCGACACAGTGACGTTCGTCAAGCTGCGTCACTGTAACAGAGACGTGATCCCGTGCGCCCGCCGCATGGCTGACGCAGTGACGTGGCAGCGCCAGTCTATAGAATGACGAGGTCTCGGTCATCGAGGTATTATGTGAATCCATAAGGGCGTTGTGACTTCATGACGACGAGCGGCAAATTCCGAAAATTCCTGCCCGGTCCCGATCATCCTCCGATACAGGGGATTGAGAGTCAGGACGCTTACTCGCACGGCGACCTCGCCTACAGCCCGCCGATCAACGAGATATTGGATGTCATGCCGGCGAAATTGCTCGCCGCGCCGTTCACCGGCATCACCTGCGACGGCAAAGCCCGCAAAAATCTTTTTGTGTTTGAGCCAAACGGCGCACCGGTCGAGAGCATGACCGAAGCAGCGCGTGCGATCCTCGCTCTGGCGACGCCGCAAGAGCTTCGAAAAATATGCCAGCCGATCGATTCCGAGCAATGGCGCAAATGGAGCAATCCCGAATTCTACGTCTTCCGCGACACTTTGCGGCTCGAAGAACATGGCGAACCGTTGCGCGCCGCGATCCTCAATCTGCTGGCCGCCAGCATGAGCCAGAAGGGCTTCGAGAAGGCGATCAATTGCATGCGCATCAACCACTTTCTCGGCGAGCTGGTGAACGCCGGCAAAGTGATGAACGAATACAGCTACAATTTCTGCCTGTTCGGCGAGCCGTCGCTCACCGAACCCTGGGGCTGGCAATATTTCGGTCATCATTTGTGCCTGCATTGCTTCGTCGTCGGCAAGTCGATGACGATCTCGCCCACCTTCATGGGCGCCGAACCCAACGAGATCGACGTCGGCCCCTATGCGGGCACGACCATCTTTCGTGACGAAGAAAGAATAGGTCTGCAGTTGATGCAGTCGCTTTCGCAACAGCAGAAGGACCGCGCGCAGATCTACAAACAGATGAAGGACCCGGCGATGCCGCCGGAGCGCTGGATTTTTTCCGACCAACGCCACCTCGGCGGCGCCTTCCAGGACAATCGCATCATTCCCTATGAGGGCGTGCTTGCGTCGGACATGAGCAAAGTTCAGCAGCGGACTTTGGTCGATCTGGTCGGCGCCTTCGTCGAATACCTGCCGCCCGGCCCGCTGGCGGCGCGACTGGGTGAAGTCGAGCGCTATCTCGGCGAGACCTATTTTTCCTGGATCGGCCGCTACGGCGTCGGCGATGTTTACTACTACCGTATTCAAAGCCCGGTCATCCTGGTCGAATTCGATCACCACTCGGGCGTGTTCTTGTGTAACGCCGAGCCCGAGCGGTTCCATATCCACACGCTGGTGCGCACGCCGAACGGCAACGATTACGGCAAAGACTGGCTGCGCCAGTATCGATGCGCCGCGAAGCCGGCGGAGCGGATTTGACATTCGCTACGCACTTGGCCGCAAACTCGTCAAGCGAATGTCAAATCCAAAAGCTCCACCACGACTGATACTTGCTAGTGGTCCCTTGATTCTAACATTCGCATAAGAGGCAGCCGAATCAGGATGCGAATGTGAGAATCGGACCACTAGCGGCCGTTTAAGCGTTTGTGCTCTGAGGCCGCAAAACTGGATCGTTTTTGGTTAGAGTCTTCCGCGATGATTCCCTGGCTGGGAGGAGCGGAGAGCGATGAAG
>Ga0181520_10008106_pt1 | contig 15098 bp, 12 predicted proteins | sample PEATcosm2014_Bin_29_FD_132451 | JGI IMG/M metagenome (GOLD analysis project Ga0181520, IMG submission 132451) | Peatland microbial communities from MTU Mesocosm Facility, Houghton, MI, USA - PEATcosm2014_Bin02_30_metaG | ecosystem: Environmental > Terrestrial > Soil > Wetlands > Peat | place...
AACATCACCGACCAAGTCTCGCAAGCCATCGCTCGGCAAGTCGAGCCCCTGGAAAAATGGGGCGTGCTTCCCTACTTCAACTACCGCAGCCAGTCCGAGCAGGCCAAGCTCGATCAACCGACCCTGGCGTGACGTATGGCGTTTTCCGACGATCTGCTCGAACTCGCCCGGCGCCTTGCGGATTTGCATCCTGACAGCCCGCATCAGGCCAGCCTCAGGCGGGCGGTGTCCACCGCCTACTACGCGCTTTTTCATCTCCTGATATCCGAGGCAACGGCCAATTGGGCCCGGCCTGAGCTGAGAGCGACACTGGCTCGCTGTTTCGATCACGGTCCGATGAAGGCGGCTTCTGAAACGAGGGTTTCTCAGATCAATGCCGCTCTCAAAGGCGACCCTTCCGGCGGCGCGGAGAAGGAAGTGTCCATCCATCTTCGCAGCGTCGCGGAAGCCTTCATACAGGCCCAGCAAAGGCGCAACGCCGCGGATTACGACATGGCGATGGAGTGGACACCTGTCGAGGCAGAGGCGCATATCGCTTCGGTGAGCCGAGCATTCAAGACTTGGAACATCATTCGCGACGAAGCCGTTGCCCAGGCTTACCTGGTTTCGCTCTTAGGCCCGAAGGAGCGACGGCCAAACGAGCCGAAACCCTCAAACGTTAGAACCGAAGGGAAGAAGAAGCGTAGCGAGCCGGGGCCTCCGCCAGCGGCTTAAGGCAGGACGGGCGCCGCTGACTCGGGGCGGGCGACTACCGGTTCGGAAGCGCCTGCTGATTGGGTGGCGGCGTCGCCTTCGGCTGCGGTACCGGCGTCTGCATCACGTCGACTTGTCTGTCGGCGCAGCCCGCCAACAGCGCGGCCGCGACCGCCATCAGAACAAACCCCAGGATTTTCCGGCGCATGTGCACATCATCGCGCAATGCCCGGACGCCAATCAACCTTCGGGCGCCCCGAACCGCGTGACCGCCCCGTTGCGCCGTCCACCCCCCACTAGTGGGGGTATGGCCCCCATCCCCGCATGATTGTTGTTGAAAAATGCGGCACAGCGGGATAAAGTAATCCGAAATGGCTCAGAAGAGCGCCTGTCTGACATGCAAGAACGCCGCATGTGTGGCAAAGTGCCGTTTCCGAAAGACCGGCGCCACGCGCCCGGCCGTGCGCCGTAGGAAGGAAGACTAATCGTGCCCAAACTCTACACAAGCGCCATCCACGACAATCACTGGATCGCCAGCGTTGCCGGGCAGGGTTGGTTCATGTTCCCGGCACGGGAAAATGGGTGGGAAGAGCGCCGGCCGGCGCGGGGATTGGACCCACTGTACCTCCGCGAGGTTCCGGCCAGGCTGGGCGAAAACGCCGGCTTCCCGCTATACGGCCACGAACAGGAACTGGAGCGCGCGGTTTAGAGCCGGTACGGTTCACTGAATCGCTGCCCTCTTCCCGTGGCGCAGCCTCTCAGGCTGCCGCGCCGAGACCGCTCCCGACGCATGGAGCTAGAGGGTTCAGCGCCCGTTCCTTCAGCGATACTCCGCAACCAGCCGCCGAGCCCCTCCATTATTCCGAGCGGGCGGTGACGATCCGCCTTACAATCGCCCTTATGAAGGATCGTCGAGGATTTCTCAATGGCATGATCGCCGCCGCCGGACTGGCCGCTGCGACGCCGGCCGGCGCGCCGGCTCAGACGGGTGGCGCGGCGTCCCCGGGTGGCTCCTTTCTTCCGAGCTATGCCCGCGCCCGGAATTACAGATCTCTGAAGCAATCGAGCTTCGATCGCACGGGAGGAAACCGCGATTCCTGGAACATCCCCGCCGGCCAAACGCTGGAGGTTTTCAAAGCCGACGGTCCGGGGGTTATCACCCACATCTGGTTCACCATTTCCGCGCGCAGCGGAGACCACCTGAAGGAGCTGGTCCTGCGCGCCTACTGGGACGGCAATGAGAAGCCCAGCGTGGAGGCGCCCATCGGCGATTTCTTCGGTTTGACCCTGAATACGTATTTCATCTACGAGTCCGAGTACCTGGCATGCTCTCCCGGCAAGTCGCTCAACTGTTATTTCGCCATGCCCTATCGCCGGTCCGCGCGGATTAAGGTGAGCAATGAGGGCCGCCAGGAGGTCGGATCGTTCTATTCGAATATCGACTACATGACCGTCCCGAAGCTGCCGGAGGACGCCCTGTATTTCCACGCCCAGTACCGCCAGGCGCAGCCATGCACGCCCACCACCGGCGAAGCGGCGCGGCTGAATACGGATGGCCGGCTCAACTACGTCTTCCTGGAGACGCGCGGCCGCGGCCACCTCATGGGAATCGCGCTGGGGGTTCTCGAAAACGCTCCGGGGTGGTGGGGCGAGGGCGACGACATGATCTTCGTCGATGACGAATCGAAGCCCGCCATCAACGGCACCGGCTCCGAGGACTATCTGCTGGGGAGCTGGGATTTCGGCGGCCGCGACGGCGCGGAGCCGTTTGCCCACCGCATGTACGGCGCCCCCCTGATCGTCAATGCGGAGCGCACTGGCGGCCGGTACTGCGTGTATCGCTGGCACGGTGATAACCCGGTGACCTTCGAGCGCTACCTGAAGCACACCATCGAGCACGGTCACGCCAACGACCGTGGGGACAATTTCTTTTCGGTGGGCTACTGGTATCAGGACAAGCCTTACACCGACTTTCCGCCCATGCCGGCCGCGGCGGCGCGCCTGCCGGTGGTGAAGACGGCGTAGAGGGAGCGCGCCGTCGCCGCCGCGCGCATAAATCTCTGATGGTCAATGCGTAATCAGACCTGAGCCAATAACCTTCTTGCCGAAGAAGTTAGAGGCGAGGGAGTCTATAGATGTTCGGGCCACCCGAAGAGCCCCCTTAAATCGAATAATCCTCGGTGAATACGCGTGCGTCGCGAAGGCCTATGAAGACGTCGTCGCCGGCCTGGATGCCGCTTTCGCGGAACTGATTGTGGGGCATCTCTACCACCACGGCTTCTCCGGTTTCGGCTTGCAGCTCGACTCTCACTTGCGGGCCGGCCGCTTGAATGCGCAACACGCGGGCGCGCAGGCTGGGGGCGCCGCTGCTGCTGTGGCGAATGTCGAGGTCGTAGGGCCGCACGAACAGGCGCGCGGTTTGCCCCTCCACGGCGCCGCTCGAGGAGTGGTCCAGCACCAGCGGTCCGAAGACCGCCTTGCCGCTCTCTATGCGCCCGTGGAAGAGGTTCACGTTGCCCATGAAATCCATGACGAATTCCGATGCCGGGTGGTGGAAGAGCTGCTCGGGCGTGCCGGTCTGCTCGATGCGCGCGTTGTTCATGACCACTACGCGGTCGGCCACTTCGAGCGCCTCCTCCTGGTCGTGGGTGACCAGGAGGCTGGTGACATGGACGGTGTCATGCAGCCGCCGCAACCAGCGCCGCAGTCCCTGGCGGACTTTGGCGTCGAGCGCGCCGAAGGGTTCGTCGAGCAGCAGCACCTTGGGTTCGATGGCCAAGGCGCGGGCCAGCGCCACCCTCTGCCGCTGGCCGCCGGAGAGCTGGCTGGGATAGCGGTCGGCGAAAGCTTCGAGTTGGATCAGCGCCATCAGCTCCCGGACGCGATCGCGGACGGCGCTCGCGGAGGGGCGCACCTTGCGCGGGCGGACACGCAACCCGAAGGCGATGTTCTCGAACACGTTCATGTTGCGGAACAGCGCATAGTGCTGGAATACGAAGCCCACGCGCCGCTCGCCGGCGCCTTCCGCGGTGACATCGCGGCCCTCGAACAGCAAGGCGCTGGCCGGATCGGGGTCGGGCGTTTCGAGACCCGCGATGATGCGCAGCAGGGTGGTTTTGCCCGAGCCCGAAGGGCCCAGAAGGGCCAGCAGCTCCCCATCGTTCACCGTCATGCTTACGTCGCGCAGCGCGGTGAACCGGCCGAAGGTCTTGGTGATGTGACGCGCCTCTATGGACAATTCATGCCTCCGGGTTCGCCTCCACCCGCAATTCCGAATAGACTCGGCGCATCTTCCATTCCAACAGGCTTTTGGCCGCCAGCGTCACCAGCGCGAGGATGGCCAACAGGCTGGCCACCGCGAAGGCGGCCGCGAAATTGTATTCGTTGTAGAGCACCTCGACGTGCAGCGGCATGGTGTTGGTCTGGCCGCGGATATGCCCGGAGACCACCGAAACGGCGCCGAACTCACCCATGGCGCGGGCGTTGCACAGGATTACGCCGTAAAGGAGGCTCCATTTGACATTGGGAAGCGTGATGCGGTAGAGGACCTGCCAGCCGCCGGCGCCGAGCGAAATACCGGCTTCCTCCTCCTCGGTTCCCTGGCTCTGCATCAGGGGGATGAGCTCGCGCGCCACGAAGGGAAAGGTCACGAAGATGGTGGCCAGCACGATTCCCGGCACGGCGAAGACGATGCGGACATCGTGGGCGTCCAGCCAATCGCCGAACCATCCGCGGGCGCCGAAGACCAGCACGTAGATCAGGCCGGCGATCACGGGGGAGACGGCGAAGGGCAGATCGATCAGAGTGACCAGGATGTTTTTGCCGCGGAACTGGAACTTGGCGATGGCCCAGGCCGCCGCCAGTCCGAAGGCCAGGTTCGAAAGCACGGCGATACCCGCGACCAGCAGGGTGAGGCGAATGGCCGACAGCGCATCCGGCTCGCGGATGGCCGCCCAGTAAGCCTGCCAGCCTTTTGCAAGCGCTTGAGAGAAGACGGCGGCCAGGGGCAAGGCCACGAACAACCCGAGAAAGACCAACGCCAGCAAAGTAAGTCCCCAGCGCAGCGGCGCGGGATCCGTGATGCTACGGTTCATTGGTCACTCCGCAAGGCCGGAGCAGCCCGGCCGCAACCAAAGAAGAACGTCGGCGCGGACGCCGACGTGGCAGGCCGGAGGCCCGCTCTACGGGAGTGGCTCATGGAGACTCCATGAACTTTCGGCTATAAGAACCGAGTAAGTTGATGGCCAGAAGCAGGACAAAGGACGCGGCCAGCATGACTACGGCCAGGGCCGCGGCGCCGGCGTAATCGAACTGCTCCAGCTTGGCGACGATCAGCAGCGGAGTGATCTGAGTCCGCATGGGCATGTTGCCCGAAATGAAAATCACCGAGCCGTATTCGCCCAGCGCGCGGGCGAAGGCCATGGCGAACCCGGCCAACAGGGCCGGCCGGACTATGGGGAACACCACCCGGCTGAACACCTGCCAGCGGTTCGCGCCCAGGCTGGCGGCGGCTTCTTCAATCTCGCGGTCGGCGCCTTCGAGCACCGGCTGGACGCTGCGCACCACGAAGGGAAGGCCGATGAAGATCAGCGCCACCAGCACCCCCAGGGGAGTGAAAGCCACGTGAATGCCAAATGGCGCCAGGCGCCGGCCCACCCAGCCGTTCTCCGAGTAGAGCGAGGTCAGCGCGATGCCGGCCACCGCCGTGGGCAGCGCGAACGGAAGGTCCACCAGGGCGTCCACCAGCTTCTTGCCGGGGAAGCTATAGCGCGCCAGCACCCAAGCCACCAGGAAGCCGAAGAAGGCGTTGACCAGCGCCGCTCCCAGGGACGCGCCGAAGGTCAGCCGATAAGATGCCACCACGGCCGGCGAGGTGACGGCGCTCCAGAAGCGAGGCCAGGTCATCGACGCCGTCTTCAGGAAAATCGCGCTCAGCGGAACTAGCACAATCAGGCTCAGGTACAGCATGGACAGCCCGAGCGAACCCCAGAAGCCCGGCAGGATGCTGTAGCGTTGGAACCAGGCGCCCCGCATGTCACCTTCCCGGCTGGTAGATCTGGTCGAACGTTCCGCCTTCGTCGAAGTGCTTCTTCTGCGCCTTTTGCCAACCGCCGAACACCTCGTCCACGGTGAATAGCGTGAGATGGGGGAACTGGCTGTCGTATTTGGCCGCGATCTCTTTCGAGCGCGGGCGGTAGTAATTCCGGGCCGCTATTTCCTGCCCCTCCGGCGAATAGAGAAACTCCAGGTAGGCCTTGGCCACGGCGGCCGTGCCATGGCGCGCGGCGATCTTATCGAGCACGGCGACGGGTGGTTCCGCCAGAATGCTCACCGAGGGCACAATCAGTTCGAGTTTGTCCTTGCCGAGTTCGTTAATGGCCAGAAACGCCTCGTTCTCCCATGCTATCAGGACATCGCCGATGCCGCGCTGCACGAAGGTGGTGGTGGCGCCGCGGGCGCCGGAGTCGAGCACCGGGACGTTCTTGTACAGGCGCGCCACAAAATCCTTGGCCTTGCTTTCGTCGTTGTTGGACTGCCGCAGGGCATAGCCCCAAGCCGCCAGGTAGTTCCAACGCGCGCCGCCGGAGGTTTTCGGATTGGGGGTAATGACGGAGATTCCGGGGCGGACCAGGTCGTTCCAGTCCTTGATGCGCTTGGGGTTGCCTTTGCGGACCAGGAAGACGATGGTCGAGGTAAAGGGAGAGCTGTTGTCGGGTAGGCGGCTTTGCCAGTTCTTGGGCAGCAGTCCGGCCTTTTCGGCGATGGCGTCGATGTCATAGGCCAGCGCGAGGGTGACCACGTCGGCCTGCAAGCCGTCGATGACGCTGCGGGCCTGGCTTCCCGATCCTCCATGCGACTGGCTGATCACCACATCGACTCCGGTCTTGGCCTTCCACTGCTTGACGAAGGCGGCGTTGATATTCTGGTATAGCTCGCGGGTGGGATCGTAAGACACGTTGAGCAGTCTGACTGCGCCGGCCGATAACGAAGCCGCCCCGACCGCGATCATAAGTAACGCCGTCAGTTTCATGTTATTGCCTCCTCACGCGCCTGCTTGCCCGGCCTGCGGCCGCTTAGATGAAGTTAACCTGGAACCGGCCAATCAGCACCCTTTCCGAGAGCCGGTTCGAGAGGACCGCGCCTCCTCCGAAGTTCGTGTTCCCGTAATCCACCGAGATCCGGAACAGGCGGTTGAGATACCAGTTGACGCCCCCCACCACCTCGTGCGCGTGGCGCGGCGTGGTATTGGAGCTCGCAAAACCGTAGTTGTAGATGCCCTTCTCGGCGCTGAAGTCTCCTACGCGCGCCGCCAGTTCCACCGCTCCCCACCCGTGGTTGCGCGGATCGAATGATCTCTTGGGAGTGGGGCTGGTAAAGCTCTTGTTCTCTCCCGTGAGAATCCAGGTGGCTTCCACCTGCCAGGCCCGGAACGCGATGTCCTTTTGGACCAGACCTTTCTTGAAGCCCTCCTCGGTGAGAGTATACTCCGACAGGAGTCCGAATGGCCCCAGGTAGTAATAGCCTTGCGGCGTGAGACGCGTCCGGTGGCCGGCCGAGGTCACTCCCGAGGCGAAGGTGAAGAAGGTGGTTTGGCCGAAGGTTTTGTAAGACGGCAACGCGATGCCGTCCACGCCTCCGCCCGAGATGCCCGATCCGAAACCGAGGCCTCTCAATGGGTTCTTGGCCGCGCCGCTGAAGGGCGTCAGAAACAGCCGGGCCGCGTAATCGCGGTGGCTGCTGACGGCTACGTCGCCCAGCCCGTTGTCCGGCACTCCGTTGAATACGCCCACGGCGTAGTTCACCAGCTTGGGAACCACATCGCCCGAGATCTGGTAGCCGATATCGCGGCTGGGAACCAGCAGGGTCGGCAAGCCACGCTCGACGAAGCTGGTATCGTCGTCCGATTGAAGGCGCTCCAACCCCACGGGAGGCTTGAACTTTCCCACGCGGACCTTGGCCTTTGAAAAGTACTTCAGCTCGAGATAGGCGTCATAGATGACGGTGGTCCCCTGGCCGAAATCGGGCCGGAAGAAGAAATCGACGAACTTGTAGACGGTTCCCGAGAACGTGGGCCGGACGCGGCGCAAGAGGATGGTATCGGCGCCCGCGGCGGCCCCATCCCCGACGTAGGCTCGGTTGTCCACCTGCAAGTCGGCGCCGATCTTCAGCAGGAAATCGCCATCGTTCGATTTGATGGTGAATCCACTGGTATCGGCGGTCACCGACGCGGCGTTCTTCGCCTGGTTGGCGGCGTCCTCATCCTTCAATTCCTTGTTGCGCTCGGCGACTTTCACCTCCTGATCCAGTTGCTCGACCTTCTGTTCCAGGTCCTGAATCTTCTGGTCCGTGGATTGGGCCAGCGCCGGTATGGAAGGCATACCGATAATGAGAGCCAAGCCGATGAAGATATTTCGTTGTCGAGACATAATTGTCGAATGTGCTCCTTCAGGCGAAAACGATGCCCATCGGATTGCGATTAATCCATTATTCCGATAGAGAATATACTATACGTGAATCAGATGATTGTCAAGTAAATCTATCGAGATTAAAATATCTGGTGGGCCGACAGTCTTGGCGCCGGATTGCCCGAGCTTCGCTCGGGTTGACAGACGACGGAAGCCGATCGTCTGTTGTCCCACTTGCCTCAGCGCGCCAGTGCCTGGGCCAGGTCCGCGATCAGGTCTTCGACGTCCTCGATGCCGACGGAAATTCGGATCAGGTCCGGGGTGATTCCCATGCCGGCCAGCACCGCCGGGTCCACCGAAGAGTGGGTCATGGTTACAGGGTGTTCGATGAGCGATTCGACGCCGCCCAGCGATTCGGCCAGGGTGAAAACGCGAACGGCGTCCAGCGCTTGAAACACGGCATCCTGGCCGCCCTTCAAGCGGAATGAGAACGTGCCGCCAAAGCCGGTGGCCTGCCGCTTGGCCAGTTCGTGTTGGGGGTGCGATTCCAGGCCGGGATGCAGCGTTTCGGCCACCTGCGGCTGGGTTTGCAACCAGCGCGCGATGGTCAAAGCGTTGCGGTTGTGCTCTTCCATGCGCAGTGCCAGCGTCTTGATGCCGCGCAGCACCAGGTAGCAATCCTGCGGGCCAGCGCACGTGCCCATGGCGTTCTGGAGGAACGCTATCTTCTCGGCCAGCACTGGTGAATTGACCATGGCGGCGCCGCCCACCACGTCGGAGTGGCCGTTGATGTACTTGGTGGTGGAATGGACCGCGATATCGACGCCGCAATCGAGCGGCCGCTGGAAGTAGGGGGAAAGAAAGGTGTTGTCGCAAATCGAGACGGCTCCGAAGCGGCGCGCCAGCTCCGCGACGGCGCGCAGATCCACCAGGTTCATGAGCGGATTGGTGGGCGATTCGATCCAGACGGCTTTGGCGCCGCGCTCGAGCTCGCGTTCGGTTGCCTCGAGGTCGCGCAAATCCACATAAACGGCTTCAATGCCCTTGTCGCGAAACACCCCCTGAAAAAGGCGGTACGTTCCGCCGTACAGGTCGCTGTGGACGATCACCCGGTCCCCGGCTTGGAACATCATGAGGATGGTGGTTTCGGCCGCCAGTCCGGTGGCGAAGGCGAAGCCGAAGGCCCCGCCTTCGAGGGCGGCGAGGCAGGTCTCAAGCGCCTTTCTGGTGGGATTGCCACTGCGCGAATACTCGAACTGCCCGGGCCGGTTGACTCCCTGGAACGCGAAAGTCGAGGTTTGATAAATCGGCGTCATGACGGCGCCGGCGTGGTCGGCCGGATGGTGGCCGGCGTGAACGGACAGAGTCTTGAACTTCATGGCTGGAGATTCTACCGCAAAGGCCGCGAACGGCCTACTCTATACATGGTAGATGGACAAATCGGAAAACCGCAAGACGCCCGCTTGACATACGGTCTACCGGCAGCTACCGTCCTTATACATATCCACTGCCATGACGGCGAAAATGATCGTATTTTGCGGGTTGCTCTCGACCGGCGGCCTGTTCGCGGAGACCGGCCGGGATGCCTGGCTGCGCTACGAGGCGCTCGATGAGACCGCCGCGAGGCCATATCGCGAAGCTCTGCCGGCCGTGCTGGCGGCTTTTGGGGATGCGCCTGAAATCGCGAGCGCGCGCCAGGAAATCCTGCGCGGCGTACGCGGAATGTTGGGGCGGACGTTGCGCGTGGAGGCGGGTCTGCCGCGCGAGAACGCTATCGTCATCGGGACCCTCGAGGCTCTGCGCCGCGAAGCGCCCGCGCTGGCATCGGGCGGAGACCTGGCCGAGGACGCTTTCCGCCTGCGCACGGTGGCCTCGGGAGGCATCCGGTACACAGTGATCGCCGCCGCCAACCCGCGCGGGGCGCTCTACGGCGCTTTCACGCTGCTGCGGAAGATCGGACTTCACGAACCCATCGCCAACCTCGACGAAACCCAGACGCCCTATGCGCCGGTCCGCTGGGTGAACCAGTGGGACAACCTGGATGGCTCGATCGAGCGCGGCTACGGCGGCCGTTCCATCTTCTGGGAGAACGGCGCGGTGCGCGCGGACCTCACGCGCGCCGGGGAGTACGCGCGCCTGCTGGCCTCGGTGGGCATCAATGCCTGTTCGGTGAACAACGTGAACGCCAATCCGAAAGCGCTTTCCCCGGAGATCCTCAAGCAGGTGGCGCGGATTGCCGATGTCTTCCGGCCATGGGGCGTGCGGCTGGCCCTTTCGGTGGATTTCTCGAGCCCGCGAACGGTGGGCAGCCTCGATACGTTCGATCCGGGCGACGAGCGCGTCATCGCCTTCTGGAAAAACAAGGCGGACGAGGTCTACGGCTTCATACCGGACCTGGCCGGCTTCCTTCTCAAGGCCGATTCGGAGGGCCGGCTGGGGCCTTCGGCCTACCATAAGACCCACGCCGACGCCGCCAACGTGGTGGCGCGCGCGCTCAAGCCGCACGGCGGCCTGTTCTTTTACCGCGGCTTCGTCTACAACAACCGCATGGATTGGCGCGACCTGAAGAACGATCGCGGGCGCGCCGCCTGGGACAACTTCCACGATCTGGACGGGCAGTTCGACGACAACGTCATCATTCAGATCAAGAACGGGCCGATCGATTTTCAGGTCCGCGAGCCGGCGTCGCCGCTCTTCGGCGCCCTGGAGAAAACCAACCAGGCCATCGAGCTCCAAATCACCCAGGAGTACTTCGGACAGGCCCGGCACATGGTGTACCTGCCAACCATGTGGAAGGAAGTCCTGGATTTCGACATGCATGCCAAAGGCCCCGGGACCACGGTGGCCGCGCTGGTGGCGGGCAAGACGTTTCACCGCCCCAGCGGCGGTTTCGTGGGCGTATCCAACGTGGGCCTGGATGAGAATTGGACCGGCAACCATTTCTCGCAGGCCAACCTGTATGGCTATGGGCGGCTGGCGTGGGACCCCGGCCTCACGGCCCGCCAGATCGCCGAAGAATGGACGCGCCTCTCCTTCGGGCACGACCCCAAGATGGTTTCCATCATCACCGCGATGCAGATGTCCTCGTGGCGCACGTTCGAGAACTACACCGGCCCGCTGGGCCTGCAAACCCTCACCGAAATCACAGGAACGCACTACGGTCCGGCGGTGGAAGCCTCCGAACGAAACGGCTGGGGACAGTGGCACCGCGCCGACGAGCAGGGCGTGGGGATGGACCGCACGGTGGCCACCGGAACCGGCTTTATCGGCCAGTATCGCCCGGAGGTTGCCCGGGTGTACGAATCGCTCGAAACCTGCCCCGACGACCTGCTGGTGTTCCTGCATCACGTTCCCTACACCTACAAGCTGCACTCCGGCAAGACGGTGATCCAGTACATTTACGATTCCCACTATGAAGGCGCGGAGGCGGCCGCCGCCTGGGTAGATCAGTGGAAATCGTTGCGGGGGTTGGTGGACGAGCGCCGCTACCGCGAAGCCCTGGCTCAACTGGAATACCAGGCCGACCACGCGGTGGTGTGGCGCGACTCGGTGGTGAGCTGGTTCGCGCGCGAGTCCAAGATACCGGACCCCAAGGGACGGGCCGGCCATTACCCCGGCCGGGTGGAAGCCGAATCGATGAAACTGGAAGGCTATGTGCCCACGGTCGCGACGCCCTGGGAAACCGCTTCCGGCGGGCAAGCCGTATCCTGCCCCGTCCCGCAGTGCGCCGCCACCTTCCAGTTCAACGGCGCCCCCGGCTGGTACGCCTTACGCGTACAGTATTTCGACCAGGATAACGGGGTCTCGCATTTCCGCCTGCTAGTGGGCGCGCAGACGGTGGACGAATGGGATGCGGACGATCATCTGCCGTCGCGCAAGCTCGATGGGGCGGCCTCCAGCCGCCGCACGGTGGACGCCGTGGCGCTGCGGCCGGGCGACCAGATCCGAATCGAAGGCAAGCCCGGCGGGGGTGAGCGGGCGGCGATTGATTATGTGGAGATAACACCCAGCGGGATCTGAAGCATCCTGAGAAGTTGTGAAAAAAGCGGTTGGCAGGCGGAAGCGCCTGCCCCACAAGTTGGGACGGCCGGCGGCGGGATGAAATCCCGGCCCCGAAGGGCGATGTGTAGTAGTCTGATGGGAATCATGTTTTACGATCTGAAAATCGTCAAGATGCTCGCGCTGGTTCTTTTGGCCGCGCTCGCGGCCACGGCGCAGACGGCGCCGGTGGTGGTCAAATCGCCGGACGGGGGGCTCGAGATGTCCATCGCGACCGTGCGCGGCCAGGCCGTGCAGGCGGCGGGCGGCCAACTGGCGTATCGCGTGGACCTGAGCGGCAAATCGGTACTCGGATGGTCGAACCTCGGGCTGCTGCTCGATGGCGCGCCGGCGCTGGGGCCGGCCGTGCGGATTGAGTCGTCGCAGGCGTCCACTCAGGATGAGACATGGACGTCGCCGCAAGGCAAGGCCAATCCCATACGGAACCACTACAACGCGGTTGCGGTGCAGACGGTGGAAACGGCCGCGAACGGCCGGCGCCTGGCCATCGAAGCCCGTGCTTACGATGACGGCGTGGCCTTCCGCTACGTGGTCCCCGAGCAGCCTTCCTTGAAGGAACTGCGCATCCTGAACGAATCGACGCAGTTCCGCTTCTCCAAGTTCGCCAACACCTTTTCTTTGATCTCGCGCGGCTTCCAGACCAGCAACGAGGACGATTATCACGAACTGCCGATTGGCGGCCTGCATCGCGAGTACTTGGTCAACCTTCCGGTCCTCGTGGAAGTGCCGGGAATCGCCTGGGTGGGTCTGACGGAAGCCGATATCGAGGACTATGCGAGCCTGTTCGTCACGGCGGCGGGCGGGCAGATGCTGGCAGCGCGCCTCGCGCCTCGCGTGGAGGACATCAACACCAACGCCGAGGTCGCGCCCTCCTTCGATCCCAATGTGGACGCGAAGAAGGTATCGGTGATCGCGCAGACGCCGGTGAAGTCGTCGTGGCGGGTGTTGATGATCGCGGACCAGCCCGGGCGGCTGGTGGAATCGAACATGGTGGTGAATCTGAATCCGCCCAACGCCATCGGAGACACCTCCTGGATCAAGCCCGGCAAGACCTCCTGGGACTGGTGGAACGGCGGCCAGGCCAAGGGCGTGGCGCAACCCGGCAAGAACAACGAGACCATTAAGTATTACATTGATTTCTCGGCGCGCAACAAATTCGAATACATGCTTATCGACGGCGGCTGGGAGTTGCCGCTGCCCAAACAGGACGGTCCAAATATGTATTCCGGGCGCGCCCTCTACAGCGACTCCCGGTCCATAGCGGCGCTGGATATTCCCATGCTGGTGCAGTATGCCAAGTCGAAGGGCGTCGGAATGTGGCTGATCACGCATTTCCGGGATCTCCACAGCCAGGTGGACGAAGCCTTCACGCAAATGGAGAAGTGGGGCATCGCGGGCGTGAAGATCGACTACCTGGACCGTACTGACCAATGGATGATGAACTGGTACCGTACGACGGCGAAGAAAGCCGCCGATCATCACCTGATGGTGGATTTCCACGGCGCGTCTAAGCCCGACGGGAGCGCCCGCACGTTTCCCAACGTGATGACGCGCGAAGGCGTGATGGGCGCGGAGTACAACCGGTGGAGCGCGCGAATCACTCCCCGGCACAACGTGACGCTGGCCTTTACCCGCATGTTAGCGGGGCCCATGGACTACACGCCAGGCGGGTTCGGCAATGTGACCCGGGGAGAATTCACACCGCGTACCACGGCGCCGGTGGTGATGCACACGCGCGCCCATGCCACGGCGTTGTTCGTAGTCTTCGAAAGCGAAGTGGAGATGGTGGCGGATTCCCCCGACGCCTACGACGGGCAGAAGGAGCTCGTATTTCTGAAGGCGGTCCCATCCAGTTGGGACGAGACCCGCGTTTTGAACGGCGTGCCGCCGAAATACATAACCGTCGCGCGGCGGCGCGGGAACGAGTGGTTCGTGGGCAGCATCACCAACGAGGACGCCCGCGAGTTGGATGTGCCGCTGAGCTTTCTGGGAAGCGGGGCCTGGGATGCGGAGATTTACTCCGACGGACCCAACGCGGCGGCGCAGCCCAAGGATTCGGTGGTGGAGAAGCGCAGGGTGAATGCCCAGACGATGTTGAAGCTGAAGCTGGCGGCGGCCGGCGGTTGCGCCATACGGCTCGCGCCGGCGCGCTGAATTTGTGGGGCCAAGCCCGAAGGCTTGGCCCCACAAGGACCCGTCTTGCTCTAAGCTAGGAAGTTATGACCAAATGGATTGCCGCTCTTATGATGTCGGGCCTGACGCTGGCCGCGGCGCCGCCCGACCCCGCCGCCGTCAAGGAAGTGCTGGCGGCGAATGACGCCTTGAAACAGGCGATGATGAAGAAGGACACCGCCGGTGTAGAGAAGTACCTGCACGACGATCTGATCTACGAACACTCCCACGGACAAAACCAAACCAAAGCCGACGTGGTGAATGCCACCAAGGGAACCACGACCATCGAGGCCATCGACTTCAGCGAAGTGAATGTCCGCGTCTATGGCAACACCGCATTGATCAAGGCCAACTGCGATATGCGGAACAAATCCGCGGCCAAGGAGGCTGTGACCACGCATCTGAACGTCTTGCTGGTCTGGCTGAAAGGGCCGGGTGGCTGGCAGCTTCTATCGCGGCAATCGACGCTGCTGACTCCTACGCCGTAGGCGCGCAGGTCTTCTACGCTCCACAACTCGGGCCGGGCGTGCCCGGCCCCTACAGTGCTATTCTTCGCGCCTGCGCCAGACGCCGGCCAGAAGGCCGGCGGCAAGGTGTGCCCAGCATGGGCAGAGTCTTGTTGGATGAAAGGAGCCAATCGGAGCCGATGACGGCAACCGTAGCCGAAGCGCAAGGCGTAGTCGTGAGACGAAGCCGAAAGAAGCGCGAGGCAAACCCTCGACCGTAGGGACACGAACTGGCAGCGAGGCCGGGTGCGGGCGGCAAGCT
>Ga0181520_10008107_pt1 | contig 15098 bp, 13 predicted proteins | sample PEATcosm2014_Bin_29_FD_132451 | JGI IMG/M metagenome (GOLD analysis project Ga0181520, IMG submission 132451) | Peatland microbial communities from MTU Mesocosm Facility, Houghton, MI, USA - PEATcosm2014_Bin02_30_metaG | ecosystem: Environmental > Terrestrial > Soil > Wetlands > Peat | place...
CATCCAAGCCATCGGCAGCGCAGATTTCGTGAATGCGAAACAGGTGGGTGCCGTCGCTGACGACGACCAGGCGACGCAGTCCATTGGTCCGCGCAATCACGGCAATGCGGTGGGCCTGTTCCTCGGTGTTTTGGCTGTGGGTCTCGGCGATGATTGCGGATTCGGGGACGCCCAGGCTCGCCAGGTAGTCGCGGCCCACCCCGCCCTCGGAGTACTCATCCCCGCCTGTCCCACCCAGCACGATGATGAGCGGTGCGATGCCGCGGCTGTAGAGATCGTGAGCGTGATCAAGGCGTGCGCGGAATACCGGAGAGGGCTGTCCATCGTACTCCGCCGCCCCCAGAACGGCGATGGCGTCCGACGGTGCGGCCTGGTCCAAGCCGGCATAGTCCTCAATTTGCACGTAGACCCAGCAGGACCATCCCAGAAACCCGAGAATCGAAGCGAGAAACAGCACAACAATGACACGAAAAGTCCAGTTGCGGCGCTTCGGCTTAGGTGGGCCTTTCATGTGCACCATCTTACTGCTGCAAGACCGCGAAGATTTCCCGAATGGGAGTGGCGCCCGTGCGCGGAATCTCCTAGCGTGTGTGGCCAGCGTGGAGGGCAACCTCTGGATGGTCAATCCGGACTGGAGCCACATTGACAAATCCTGGGTCGACGCCGATCCCCACCACTGGGGCTCCCAGCCGGGTGCAGAGTCCACGCACAAGCCCGGCGGAGTTGCGCCTGCACCAAAGGTTTCCCCTACGCACTAAACCGGACCATTCGAAACGGGAAGGGCGTCATTCCGAAACGACGCCCTTCCTATTCTCATTCACAGAAGCGCTCGCCGTGACTCGCGTTTCCTGACGGGGTTTTCTCCTTCCGACCCGCGCTGGCACAACGCTTAGACACTCAAAAACTGGCTCCCAGCGATCTTCTTGACGGCCTCGACGGGAAACCCCAGATGGGCAGCTTGCATGCGACGTGCGTATGCGCGCGAGAAGGAATGCATATACGATTGCGCCACACGATTCCAGACCATCCTGCGCGCATAGAGGTAGGCGCGTTTGCGCATTGCGTGGCGTTCCGCATCGTTGTCCAGAAGGTCAATTGCAGCGGCTGCAATAGCAGCCGGATCCTCGAAGGGGACCAGTGTACCGCGCCCATCGTTGAGGAGTTCGACTGCGTGCCAATAGGGAGTAGAAATGATGGCCTTCCCTGCACCCATGGCATATGCCAAAGTGCCCGATACAGCCTGTGCCTCGTGGCAGTAAGGCGTAATGTAAATGTCGGCTGAACCGACGAGCGAGGCCATTTCCTCAGGGCTGAAGAAACGGTTGTGGAATATTACTTCTCGCTCGACTCCCAGTTCTCGGGCTAGGGCTTGCAACTGATCCCGATATCGATCGCCTTCGCGAGCCCTGACGTGCGGGTGGGTGGCGCCCGCGATGATGTAGACAACGTTCCGGTGGCGGGCGATGATGCGCGGCAAGGCGCGAATCACGCTCTCGAATCCCTTGTTGGGAGACAGCAAGCCGAAGGTAAGCAATACCAGCTTTTTCGCGACCGCGAGTTCCTCCTTGTAAGTCTCCGGCTCCACAAAGGGTAAGTTGGGGATGCCATGCGGAATAAGGTCGATCTTTTCGCCTGGGACTCCAAATACGCTCTGCAGAACGTGAGAAGAGTACACGCTCATCACAATAAGACGATCGGAGCGCCGGGTAATTTCCTGCATGACACAGCGCTGGCCGGCGTCTGGTGCGCGAAGCACTGTATGTAGAGTTGTGACGACCGGCACGTTGAGGTACTTAAGCAAATGTAGGACATAAGTGCCAGCTTCGCCCCCATAGATCCCATACTCATGCTGCAAACACACTAAATCGACGTCGCGGGCATTGAGGAACTTGGCGGTTACCCGATACGACGTTAAATCATCTTCGGCAATCTGGAACCGCACACGGGCAGGGTAAGCATACGAGGATTGCGGATCGTTGACGGCCACAACCGACAATCCTGCAGCTCCGTACTCTGCGCTGATTGCATCGCTCAGATCAGTTGTGAAGGTCGCAATTCCACATTGCCGGGGGAGATGGTTCCCGATAACCGCTACTCGGACCGGAACTGAACGGCTCGGCGCCTGTTGCTGAGTGAATACTTTTTTTCTTCCAAATTCTGGAGTCCGCGCGTCGCGCAGGACCAAGGTCCTGGCCTGCGCACTCACGGAGATGTTCGGTGCGGACATCGCAGGCTCCTGAAAACAACAGTGCTAACGGCCAATAACAAAGTTCTAATACTGCAAGACGAGATCAGCGGCGAAGCGCTACAACAGTCGCCACAGCCTCGCTCGCGACGAAGGCCAGAAGAAAGAGTGCCGCGCCAATACCCGCCAATTGCTCGCGAGGCGTACCTGCGGCACGAACGGATTCCGCCTTGTCCGAATGGTTTTTCTCGATTGCCACCAAGCGGAAGCCGCGCATCAATGCGAAGCATCCATAAGCGGACACTAAAACGTCGCCCATAAACGGTCCAATCTTACGAATACGGCGTGTAAAGCTGCTCCTCATGGCCCGAACCTACTCCAACCAGGCGGGGATGGATGTGCAATTTTGAACTATGAAGAAAGTTCGATGCGATCAAGTCATGAAGCCTGTGAGAGGGGCTGCAGTGCCGGTGGAATCGCGACCGGGATTGACCCAGGAATCATCCGCCCCGCAACGATAGACCGCAGTGCCCCTCAAGCCTTTATTCACGCCCGATCCAATCCGCGGTGAGTGCGCAAACCACCAAGCAGAAGTAGCTCACCGGAGGCTCGCCCGCCTATTGATCTACTGTCGAATCAGCAAGATGGATTCGTAGCACCTTGCGTTGGATCACCAGTATCAGATGAGTTATCCCAACATGAGCAAAAGAGGACTGAACTGTTGTGCAAGTTCTTGAGATTCTTTGATCAATCTCGTCTGGGATGGTTCTTCGGACTCCCGAATTCTAGGCAGGCAGCTCGAGGTTGCTCGTGCCGAGGTGAAGCCGATGAGGAAAAACCGAGATAAGACCGTTCTTCTGATCGAGAATGACACCGAACAAGTCCGCATCATCCGCGCAATGTTCGACGACCAGGGCTCGCACTCTTTCAAGTTGACCCACATCGAATGTTTTAAAGACGCCGAGACGTATCTTTCAGGGCATCGTGTTGATATTGTCGTGCTGGACCTGAGCGTGCTGGACCTGAAATCGACTGATCCCGACGCACTGCATGCGGTCAGACGCATGCGCGTAACTGCGCCTCACGTCTCCATTGTGTTGTTGTCCAGCCCGGACGACGAGCCAAAGGCAATTCGTGCCATTCATGAGGGCGCGCAAGACTATCTCATCAAGGGCCAAATTGAGGCGCGCAGACTCATGCAAGCCCTCGGTAATGCCGTTGAACGCACGACGAATGAAGAGATCCTGATCAATGAGAAGGATCTCGCCCAGGCCACGCTCAACTGCATCGCCGATGCTGTGATCTCCACCGATATGTCGGGTAACATCACATTCTTCAATCCCGTCGCCGGCAGCATGATGGGCTGGCCGTTGAAGGAGGCTTCTGGTCGGCACTTGACCGAAGTCTTCCGCATCGTGGACGCCACCACGCGCAAGCCAATCCTGGATCCGATGGCGAAGGCGGCATCGGAGAATGTGACGGGGAATCTGCCGCTGAATTGCTTACTGATCCACCGCGACGGTCATGAAGTCTTCATCGAAGACTCCGTCGCCCCCGTTCACGACCGTGAGGGGGCAGTCACCGGAGCAGTGATCGTTTTTCGCGACGTGAGCGTAGCGCGGGCCCAGTCAGAGCAGATCACTCATTTGGCCGAACATGATTTTCTCACTGGCTTGCCCAATCGATTGCTTTTTAGCGACCGAGTTGGTCAGGCAAACTCCCTTGCTCGAAGACACAGAGGCCAGGCCGCTGTCCTGTTCCTGGATTTGGATGGCTTCAAACAGTTCAACGACTCCCTCGGACAGACGATGGCCGTCAACGTCTCGGGAGTGCAGTTTCAGAGCGAAGACTTTCTCGATGGGCTATTCGCGGCCCTCAGCAAAAGCGGCATGGATCCGGGGCTTCTGGAACTGGACCTGACCGAAAGTGTTCTGATGCGCCATCCCGAGCGCACAGCAATCATCCTCAAGAGCCTCAGCGACAGGGGGGGTGCAGGTATCGGTCGACAATTTTGGCACGGGCAACTCCCGCTTGAGCAATATGCAGAAACTACCCCTCAAAGCCGTCAAGATCGACCGGTCGTTCGTCCGCCAGATCACCACGATTCCCGGCGGAACAGCTGCCGTCGAAGCGTTCATCGACATGGCTCGGAGCCTTCACCTCCGGGTCATTGCTCAGGGAGTTGAAGCGGCTGAAGATCTCGAGTTTCTGTGGGAACACGACTGCGACGAAGCACAGGGGAACTTCTTCAGCCCGCCGGTTCCGCCGGACCAGTTGACCCGGCTATTTCAGCCAAACTGAGCTTGGATGAGGAGCCTCGGGCCCTTTCCATAAGCCGCCGCCAGCTCGTGGCGCAGGTAGGGCGCCAGTTTGCCCACTTCAAACAAGGCCCGCTAATTGCCCGGAAAGCGGCGTGAAGCTTCCATGCCAGTTCGTCTCACGCCAAGTGGGCAGAATTCGCCGGACGGTCCATGAGCAAGGGGACAAACCAGGACCTAGGGGAGATGAATCTTGAGCTTGTAGCAGATGAAGAGAACCAGGATCGCACCCATAGTTGAAAAAATGAGGCCGGCGGGATGATATTGTTCGTTTTTCGAGCGAGAAATCATGTGGGTAATGCCGCCGCCGAGGAGCGAACCAACGACGCCGAGCACGAGTGTCCAGAACAAAGTTAAGTGCTCATGCATCACCGATTTCGCGATAAGCCCCGAGAGTAGCCCGATAATGACATACCAGAGTATGTGAAACATACCTTTTCCTCCATGGTTTAACTTCAGCTGGGATCTCCATTTTGAAACCAATTCCGGAAATTCTACTCCGTTGGCGCAATTGCAGAGATTGTTGATACTGGCGCCTTTCCTATAAGGAATGATCACCGCCATCTGCGATCCGAACCCCGGTTGGCTCCCATATAGGCTTCAGAACCATTCAACGGTTGCCGACGGCTAGCCAGCGGTGATCCGGCGCATTGACTCCGAATTACTCACGACTTGACTTGGCCGTCCCATATGCTTCGCGGCCAGCCTCGACAGCTGCGGATACCCGGTTTGATTGGTCGTCCACGAGGCTCCGGCCACGCTCCACATACTCACCTACCTGTCCTTTGCCCTTGTCAACCAGCGTGCCCACATGTTCGGCGACCTGCTTTGTATGAGTGCGCAAGTACTCCGATCCCTCGCGAGCACCACGAGCAATGTCCTCCCTGGTTTCGTGACCGCTCTTTGGGGCGTAAAGAATCCCCACCAGTGCGCCGATGCCGATTCCCGCCAACAACCATACCAAACCCTGTCGATTGTTCTCCTCAGCCATGATGAAGCATCTCCTTTCGCTTAGTTCCTAGAAAGCCCAAACGTGCCAGATTCGATGACCCGCCGATGGAGCCAGAACTTCTCGATCGCTCTGGGTGCCGGTGGCTCATTTGAGTCCTGAATCACCAAATGCCCAAGCTCCTGCACCGAGGGTCTTCCACCTCAATCGCCACGCGCTTGCACCGAGGGTCATCCATCCCGATGGCTACGCCCTGGAGCAGTGCACCTCGGAGCAGGCCCGCGCATCGGGGGTCTTCCATCTCAATTCCCACGCCCCTAAGCATGCCCTTGCACCGAGGGTCTTCCATCGCAATCGCCGCGATCCTACACCGAGGTTCTTCCATCTCAATCGCCACCTCATCAGGCAGGCACTTGCGCCCGATAGCCTTTCCAGCGGGCTAGAGTCAGATTGGCGCGATCTGCGGGGCCGGGACTGATCAATATTGCACACTTAGCCTTCAATTCAATTCAAATCCGGCAATTCCAGGTTCTCCGAAGGCGATCCGATCGCTGCACGCGGCGCGCAGCCGCAACACAGCCGAAGATGCGTTGTCTGGTACGAGTCGCAAAGGCTCCGGAACCCCTTCGCTTAAACAGATTTTGTGCGGCCCATACTTTCCCTGGAGCGAGGCTGTGAACAAAGCCAAACTGCGACTGCGCTGCGGTCAATATTGGCCAGCATTCGCAGAACACCTGCGTAACACTGGCAATTGAATGACGCGCCACGGATTCCAGGCTGCCGGATTTCCCGGCGTGCGATCTCTAGCGATCCCGACAACATCTAGAGGTTGCATTTAACCCCCGTGGAAGTGAGTCGGAGAGAAATGCGGAGATCAATGAAACTGCTCAAAGGATTCGGAACGGCACTGTGCCTTATTGTGCTTTGCGTAATCGTCGCGCCGAAAGCAAAGGCTGACCAATGGAACGAGAAGACGATTGTCACCTTCAGCGGGCCAGTCGAAGTTCCTGGTGTGGGCCAGCATATCCTGCCGGCGGGCACCTATGTCTTCAAGCTCCTGGATTCAAACTCTGACCGGACTATCGTTCAGATCTTCAACGTGCGCGAAGACCATGTGTACACCACCATCCTCGCGATTCCCAACTTTCGGCTGAAGGCTACCGATAAGACGGTTATGACTTTTCATGAGCGGCCCGCCGGAGAGCCAGAGGCCCTGAAGGCGTGGTTCTATCCAGGCCGTGAATGGGGAGAGCAATTTGTCTATGAAAGACCCCGGGCCATCACAATAGCCAAGGAAACCAATGAGACTGTACTTTCGACACCTGTCGCACTCGATACCGCGTCCACCGATGTTCTGAAGACGGCGCCGGTTGAGGCAGTGAATCCGAGCGGCGATACGGTTGATACAGCCACAGTTGTTGACGCGCCCCCGGCTAAAACGGCAGCGGTCGCTCAAGCACCTGCTCCCGCGCCCGCTGTTGCAGCAGCACCCGTAGAAGTCGCGCAGACCGCTCTCCCCAAGACGGCCAGTGATCTGCCCCTGGTTGGATTAGCTGGGCTCCTTATGCTGGGTGGCGGCTTCGCCCTGTTTGGCCTGTCGAAGCTGAAGGCATAAATCGATGTGAGGGCTGGATCGAGCGCGCTCTCACATTGGCGGTAACGATCCTTCGAAGGAGGCGTTACGCTAGTATCGCCTCCATTGTTCTGCCGGTTTCATGCGCGGGCTCCAGGGCGAATCGCTCCCAGTTGTATGAAATGGCCGGACTGGTGACTGAGATGACGATGTCTGCGAGAGGAATGCAGAAAGAAGGGGACTGGCAAGCCCCTGAGCGCTCCAACTCATGCATGCACATCCCATGGAACCACACCATTGCGTGCCGTTGTCTGATTGCTTTCATTGGCCTGATCGTTACGCCACTTGTTTCAGGGGCGCAGGTTTCCCAATCGTCACAGAGTGGACCACTCGATGCGTACACTCTCGAAGTAAATGTCAACATGGTCATGCTGAGCGCAACCGTCGTGGATCGGCACGGCGCGCTTGTCTCGGGGCTCAATAAAGGCGATTTCCAGGTTTATGAGGACGGAATACTTCAACAAATCAAGGACTTCAGCCGCGACGATATCCCTGTCACAGCCGGCATTCTTGTCGATAACAGCGGAAGCATGTCGCCGAAACGCGGCGATGTAATTACCGCCGCGCTTGCCTTCGCCCGCGCCAGTAATCCGCAGGATCAGATGTTCGTGGTCAATTTCAACGATCGCGTGTCTTTTGGTCTTCCCTCCGATGTTCCATTTACAGATCAACCGGACCAACTGCAGCGCGCCTTGTCTGGAATCCGCGCAATCGGCCAGACCTCGCTCTACGACGGAATTGCGGCCGCCCTCGATCATCTCAAGTTGGGCAACCGCGACAGGAAAGTGCTGATTCTGATCAGCGACGGCGGCGACGACGCCAGTAAGCACACTTTGGCGCAGGTGCTTGGCATGGCCACGCAATCAACTGCAATCATCTACGCGATCGGCATCTTCGATGAACAAGACGGCGATCAAAAGCCTTCTGTGCTGAGGCGGCTTGCGAAGGAGACAGGCGGGGAAGCCTTCTTTCCGGAATCATCAAGAGACATCACCCCAATTTGCGAGGAGATTGCTCTCGACATCCGAAATCAGTACACGCTGACCTATGTTCCGACGATTGCCTCGCAGGATGGCAGATATCGAGCCGTCGAGGTCAGGGCAAGCGCACCGGGCCGTGGACGCTTGTCGGTTCGTACCCGGACGGGATACTCGGTGCCCGTAAACGCTGCCGAAAGCGCTAGCCAGGGGGCTCGACCATGACACGCGCAAGAGAGCAGCAGGACTTCGCAGCGCGAGGTCGTTCGTTTCTTCGCTGGATGCAGAGGTTCCTCTTCATCGCGGGGACCCTTGCAGTCTCCTATGTTGCGCTGACTCTGATCCAGGCAAAGCTCTACCAAAATGCCGCAGGCAATGCTCTGCAGAGGCAGATATCTGCCCAGGAACAACACCGAGTGAGCCTGACACGGACCGTGGCCAAAGAGGGCGATGTTCTGGGCCGAATGGAGATTCCGCGGCTGGGGGTGAAAGTGGCAATTCTTGAGGGCACCACAGCGAAGACATTGCAACTCGGTGTGGGACATATCGCGGACACAGCTCTTCCCGGAGAGCTAGGAAACATCGGAATCGCCGGCCATCGCGATACATACTTCCGAGTTCTCAAGGATATTCGCACTGGTGATGAGATTCGGATTCAAACTGCGACGGGTCTTTCAAGGTACGAGGTCGACTCGGTGCAGATCGTCGCTCCTGGCGACACCGAAGTTCTGGCTCCCTCGGCGGGATCTGCCATTACGCTTGTGACTTGCTATCCGTTCTACTTTATCGGCCCAGCTCCGGCACGATTTGTTGTGCATGCGCGAACGGCCGAGCTTAAGTAGCATACGGGATGGGGAACATGGCAGGTTTCTCCGCGTTGTGCTCGGGCAATTGGTCGAGCAGAACCACGTTGAGCAGCGACTTGTGTACCTGGATGCGGCCGTTGTAGCTGATAAAACCGTGCCTGCGGAAGCGATTCATGAAGAAGCTGACGCGGGATCGAGTGGTGCCGATCATCTCCGCCAGGGCTTCCTGCGTAATGGGGGGAATGAAGGTTTCCGGGTCCCCCGGCTTGCCAAACTCTGCCATCAACAGGAGAATCCGCGCCAAGCGTTTTTCACTGGAGTTGAAGAGCTGATCGACAAGATCGGCCTGTGTTCTCATACTTCGATCCAGCAGGAACTTCAGGAAGATGTCAGCGAACTTCGGTTCGCGATGCATCACTGAGATCATCTCCCCCCTGTCAATCTTGAGCGCCGTGCAAGTGTCTGTCGCTGTGGCCGTGGCCAGGCGCAGACCGGGCACCGCCGCGAGGGACTCTTCTCCCACGAAATTGCCGGCAGAAAGAAGCGTAATCGTAGCTTCTTTGCCTTCGTGCGAAACCACGGTGACTCTCACGCGGCCTTTTTGCAGATAGAACACAGAGTCCGCTTTGTCTCCCTGACAAAAAAGGGCCTGTTTTGATTGCAGTTCGATGATCGAGCGGCCAAGCCCGGCGGTTGCGAGAAAGGCTGCGCAGTCGAATGTGATGTAATTGCTCGCCAAAATGTTGCCTCGTTACAAACCGGTTGTTCGGGGGCGTCTTCATGCCCAGCAAAACATCGTCGCTTGATACCGGCTTTAGAGTTTGTGGCGAATGGATCAAAGGCCGTGAACGTGGTGCTCGAGAGAAAAGTGCCATCTCCCTCTTTTACGGCCTAACGCCGGCAGCACAGGCCCGAGTCAATCCCAAGGCACTGCCGCAAAATGGGGAAAGTCCACCCGTGATCAACCGCAATTACGATCAATCTCTTTCCATGAGCCCACGGGTCCAAAGCGGCCGTCTGGTCAATATTGCTCACTTCTGGAGATGCGAGGGAGGTCTGGCACGGTTGTGCGCGGCGAAATGGGGTGAGCTTTCACTCTCTTTTCACTCCGGCAATCTTTCGCGGGAAAGTGGCGCTCGCAGTTGGGGTTGTCGGCGTCTTGATCTTTGGCTACGTTTCACAATTACAGAACCGCGTTGCCAAGTGCAAAAAAGGCTGGCGCACAGCGTTTTCCCCACATCATCAGAGATCAGAAAGAGCAGAATTGACCAGAATCTCCGGGCGATACGACTGATGCTAAGAGCGGGAGAGATCAACCATGCCGAAACAAGTTGAGAATCAAGAATCGACAAAATTAGTGGGAGACACACCCTCGGAAGTCGCGGCAGATAAGCGGATCGAACGCGTGGCTGAAAAGGAAGCGGAGAAATCCTCCAAAACTGTCCAGCATTATGACGAGAAGCATCCGATCTTTTCAAAATAGCCGGCTGACCTGGCCATTCACTCCAAATCGACGACGCATGCCGCCCAGCGTTCCTCGGTAACAGCGTCGAAGGTTGCTGTGCGTCTGCTATGTACCTCGCACCCGACTGCAACTTCCGATCCCGCAAGTTGAATGCAGTTCAACTCGATTGCGGAGTGCATAGTCCGGAGTTAGCTCGTTGAATCTCCGCGTCGTGTCGCTGTCGATTTTCAAGAGCCTGTAATGAACTTTCCTCATTGCTAGCCCAGCGAGATTCCAAGCCTTTTTGAGACCGGCACGCTGTGCAGGGAGCAAAGACAGGAGTTCAGTCATCGTGACATCGAATCCCGATAAGCCCGAGTCGAAGCCTGAGTCAAAGCCCACGCCCATTGCAGATAAGTCAGGATCAAAGCAGGAGTCCAAGCCATCGCCGAAGGATGACAAGAATGATCTGAAGTCGCTTCCCATGCCTGAGCTGATAAAAAAGCTCGGCGCGTCTACAGATGGGCTCACACAAGCCGAGGCGCAAAAGCGTCTGGCACAGTACGGGCCGAACGCGATCGAGGAAAAGAAGACCAACCAATATCTCAAGTTCCTCTCGTATTTCTGGGGTCCTATTCCGTGGATGATCGAAGCTGCGGTCATTTTGTCGGGAGTCGTCCGACACTGGCTTGACTTCTTCGTCATCCTCGTCCTTCTCTTGTCTAACGCTCTGGTCGGATTTTGGGAAGAACATCAGGCGGGAGACGCGATTGCCGCTCTGAAGGCCCGGTTGGCAATCAAGGCGAAGGTCAAGCGTGACGGCAAGTGGGAGAATCCCAAAGCAAGTGAGTTGGTGCCTGGCGACGTCGTTCGTCTCCGGCTGGGCGATATTGTGCCGGCAGATGCGCGCTTGTTGGATGGCGATTCGATCGAGGTGGATCAGTCAGCATTGACCGGTGAGTCGTTGCCCGTTACCGCCCAACCAGGCGGCGCAGTCTATTCCGGGTCCATCATCCGTCAGGGCGAAATAGACGCAATGGTCTATGCAACCGGCACGAACACCTACTTCGGCAAGACAGCGCAACTGGTAGAGCAGGCTCATACCGTCAGCCGCTTCCAAGAGGCTGTGATGAAGATCGGCGACTACCTGATCGTTTTGGCGGTAGCACTGGTCGCGTTGATTCTTGTCTTTGCCCTCTTCCGAGGCGACAAGATCCTCACCACCCTGGAATTCTGCCTGGTGCTTCTGGTAGCTGCAATCCCCGTCGCCATGCCGACAGTCTTGTCAGTGACGATGGCCGTCGGTGCGCGCCTGCTGGCGAAGAAGGAAGCGATCGTAACCCGTTTGTCGGCCATCGAGGAACTGGCTGGGGTCGATGTGCTGTGCTCGGACAAGACCGGCACACTCACACAGAACAAACTGACACTGGGCGACCCGTTCACAGTGGACGGCGTTGCTGCCGAAAAGGTGATTCTCTGGGCCGCGCTTGCCTCCCGTGCAGAAGACAAAGACACTATCGACCTTGCCGTCATCGGAGGTGTAAAGCATGACAAGGAACTGAAGAGCTGCCAGGTGCTGCGCTTCATGCCCTTCGATCCGGTCCACAAGCGCACGGAAGCCACAGTCAAAGGAGCTGACGGGAAGCAGTTCTTTGTGGCCAAGGGCGCCCCTCACGTAATTCTTCAGATGGCGACGAATGCCAGCGAAGTCAAAGATGCTGTGGGGAAAACCATCCTTGATTTTGCGGGTCGCGGCTACCGGTCCCTCGGTGTCGCCAGGGCCGATGAGCAAGACAAATGGAAGTTTGTCGGCATGTTGCCCTTATTCGATCCGCCGCGGGATCAGGCCAAAGCAACCATCGCCAGCGCTGTCAAAATGGGCGTGAAGATCAAGATGGTTACGGGCGATCAAATTGCCATCGCACGGGAAACCTCGAAACAACTGGGACTAGGCACGAACATCCTTGATGCAAGTTCACTGGGCGATCTTAAGAAGGATGCAACCCCGGAGCAAGCCAAGGCCATTGAAGACGCGGACGGTTTCGCGCAAGTCTTCCCCGAACACAAGTTTCACATCATTGACGTGCTGCAGAAGCATGGCCACATTGTCGGCATGACCGGCGATGGAGTGAACGACGCACCTGCATTGAAGAAGGCCGACTGCGGCATTGCCGTTTCCGGCGCGACCGACGCAGCCCGAGCAGCAGCTTCGATCGTCCTTCTCACGTCCGGACTTTCCGTGATCATCGATGCGATCAAAGAGAGTCGCCGCATCTTCCAGCGCATGAACAGCTACGCCATCTATCGCATCGCGGAGACGCTGCGCGTACTGTTTTTCATGACGCTGGCCATTCTGGTCTTCAATTTCTATCCTGTCACTGCAGTCATGATCGTGATGATCGCACTGCTCAACGACGGGGCGATTCTGTCGATCGCCTATGACAATGTCTTGTATCGGAACAAGCCCGAAGCCTGGAACATGCGGCTTGTGCTGTCCATCTCCACCGTTCTGGGAGTGATTGGCGTTGCCGCCGCGTTTCTCTTGTTCTATCTGGGCGAGCGCGTCTTCCACATGGACCGCTTGACCGTCCAGACACTGATGTACCTTAAGCTTTCCGTGGCTGGACATCTAACCATCTTCCTGACGCGCACACGCGGCCCATTTTGGTCTATACGCCCCGCGAAGACTCTGCTGATTGCGGTCGTGGGCACGCAGACGATCGCGACACTCATCGCGGTCTACGGAGTATTCATGGGGCCGCTCGGCTGGAAGTGGGCGGGATTTGTATGGGCCTATGCGCTTGCCTGGGCGCTCATCAACGATCGTGTAAAGCTGCTTGCCTACCGGATCTTCGATCCTATCAAGAAGGCGATCCCGCAGACCGCAGCGCCTGCCGTCGATACTCAGCAGATCGCGACCAGAGCTTATGAGATTTACCAACAGCGAGTCCATGGCGAAAGCCAGCAGGACCAGGACTGGCTTGAAGCGGAGCGAGAAACACATTTCGAAGAGGCTGCAAAGAAGAAGCCCGCCGCATAGACAACACCGAAAGGGCCTGATGACCATCGATTCGAACGACTACCGCGTGCCGCCAGACAAGAAGGTCGACCTCAGCAAATGGCCTACGGTTGTCAATTCCTATTCGAAGTCGAAAAAGCAGTATAAGGAACTCCTGCAAGAACACATGGAAAAGCTGAGCTCGTTGCAGCAGCTTCACTACGCATCCCACCGCTATGCGTTGCTGCTGATCTTCCAGGGCATGGACGGCGCCGGCAAAGATGGTGCCATTCGGCACGTCTTGTCTGGGGTCAATCCAGAAGGCTGCGAGGTATTCAGCTTCAAGCAGCCCAGCGCAGAAGAACTCGATCACGATTTTCTCTGGCGTACGACGTGCCGGCTCCCGGAGCGCGGCCGGATCGGCATCTTCAATCGTTCCTATTACGAGGAAGTGCTGGTTGTTCGCGTGCACCCGGAGATTCTCCGCAGTCAGGGGCTTCCCGAAGAATTGCGCGACGAGAAGGACATTTGGGAGCACCGGTATGACTCCATCGTGAACCTGGAGAAACACCTTCATCGCAACGGAACGCAAATCGTCAAGATATTCCTGCATCTTTCCTACAAGGAGCAACGAGAGCGATTCCTTGCCCGCATCGACGAGCCCGACAAGAACTGGAAGTTCAGCACCTCCGACATTCGCGAGAGGAAATACTGGAAACAATACATGAAGGCCTACGAGGATTGCCTTCGTGCAACAAGCACTCATCATGCGCCCTGGTACGTTGTCCCCGCCGACGATAAGGAGAATGCACGGCTCATCGTCTCTCAAGTCGTTCTGGATAGGCTGGCGGGACTGAAGATGGCTTACCCCAAGACAACCGCAAAACGGCGTCTCGAACTGCGCGCAATCAAAAATCTGTTGGCGAAATGATGTCAGAAATCTGGCGCCGGCAGATCCCCCAAAAACGATGTGTCAACGCTGCTGCTGCGCTGTTCATGGTAGCGGAGATATAGAGAGGAACTTTCAAAATGGCTACCAAAGAACTCCCCGTCAGCGCCGAGCAGGATGGCATTCCGCAATCATTCAGCAAGAACTTCGATCAAACTGGCAACTCATCCGGGTTTATTTTCGATGTGTCCTTATCCACAGCTATAGCGGCAGATGGCAAGAGCGAGGCAAGAGCCCTGGCGCCGAAGGGTCCGCTTTCGCCCGAGTTGCTCGATAAGATGAATCGCTACTGGCGTGCAGCGAACTATCTATGCATCGGCCAGATCTACCTGTTTGAGAATCCCTTGCTGCGAGAACCGCTCAAGGCAGCGCAGATCAAGCCGCGATTGCTTGGCCATTGGGGAACCTCGCCCGGACAGAACCTCATATACATTCATCTGAATCGGCTCATCAAAGAGCACGACGCGGACATCATCTACATCTCCGGTCCGGGACATGGGGGTCCTTCGCTGAATGCCTGTTCTTATCTGGAAGGCACATACACCGAGGTTCACCCGGAGATCACACACGATGAAGACGGCTTGCGACTTATGTTCCGCAAGTTCTCTACGCCCGGCGGCGTGCCCAGTCATTGCGGACCGCACGTCCCAAACTCCATGCACGAAGGCGGAGAGCTTGGCTACTCACTGGTTCATGCATTCGGCGCGGCCTTCGATAATCCGGACCTGATTGTCGCCTGCGTTATCGGTGATGGCGAGTCCGAGACGTGTCCATTGGAGGGAAGCTGGAAGTCCGTCAACTTTCTCAACCCGGTGCGAGATGGTGCTGTTCTCCCGATC
>Ga0181520_10008108_pt1 | contig 15096 bp, 8 predicted proteins | sample PEATcosm2014_Bin_29_FD_132451 | JGI IMG/M metagenome (GOLD analysis project Ga0181520, IMG submission 132451) | Peatland microbial communities from MTU Mesocosm Facility, Houghton, MI, USA - PEATcosm2014_Bin02_30_metaG | ecosystem: Environmental > Terrestrial > Soil > Wetlands > Peat | place...
CGCCTCCTTGCGTGGATGGACCAGAGGGTCGGAATAACACTCTGATACCACAAAATCCGGCCGTTTCGAGTTTTTTCTGCGCCGATTCAACTGAATTATGCGAAAATCACGCTTGATTCAGGGCTAGGTGGAAGTCAAAAGGGCCCTACGGCACCATTGAGCATCGCATCGCGAACTTTGCCGAGAAGTTGGGACACTTTGGCACCAACAACGGTAAGTAACCGAAGGAGACACACCCCTTCAACGGGCTATGTCCGCGTGACGGCCGGGCTGTCCGCCGCGCGGGCGGAGAGCGCTTTGCAGATCGTATCGGGCCGTTGAACGGGGACGCAGCTCGTTATCGCACAGAATGTGATCTTCTTGCTCAGGGACCGCCAACCCCGGCATCTCCGGCGACTCGGCTCCCAGCGGCCCGCACGCATTTGGGAGCCCACGGCACTTATTGCCCGCAGGCCGTCGGCTGGGAGAACGGCGGCATCCGGGTCGGGACCGGCCGGCGAATCGGTTGCCGTCCGGCCGATTGCGCCGTCACGCCAGGGTGACAAAAACACGAGAAAGTGTAACCTGTTACCCGATGCCGCCCAGAGGCGGGAAAAACGCGGGAAATGCCCCCTGTTGCGACCCCCAGCCAAATGCCCGAAGGTGACAGAAATCGCGAAAAGTGTCACCTTCTGTTACCCCACGCTGCGCGAGACGGGAGATCGCCACGCTGGTACAGAGGAGAAAGCAGAGCCGGAATCGGTAGTCACCCACTCGCTTTGTCACCTTGTCACCCTGTCACCCTGTCACCTTGCCACCCCTGCTGCCCCGTACGGCCGGAGGAGGAAATGGCGGTCGGCCGGAAATTCGGGCTGTATCTCCGGGGGCATGCCACTTATAATGCCGGCCACAGGTTGAGATCGCGCCGGGGGGCATTTTGGGCCAGTCATCGAGAAAGGTGCGGCTATGGAAAAGACGTTTCAGTTCACCGTCAACGGGAAGAAGCAGAGCGTGACGACGGATGGCGACCGGCCGTTGCTGGATGTGTTGCGCGAGGATCTCAAGCTGACCGGGACGCGGTACGGTTGTGGGGCGGGCGAGTGCGGGGCGTGCAGCGTGCTCATCGACGGCAAGCGGGAATTCTCCTGCTCGACGCTCATGTCGGATATCGACGGCAAATCGGTGACCACCATCGAAGGGCTGGCCGACGGCGACAAGCTCCATCCGCTCCAGGAAGCGTTCATGGAGGAGGGCGCGTATCAGTGCGGATACTGCACGTCGGGGATGATCATGACGGCCGCGGAACTGCTGCACGCCAAGCCCAAGCCGACCGAGGCGGAGATTGTCGAGGCGATGAACGGGAACCTGTGCCGGTGCTGCGGCTATCAGCGGATCGTGGCGGCGATCAGGCGCGCCAGCGGTCAGCCGGTGGCGCAGGCGGCGGTGCGGGACGATTTGGCTCTGTCTACCGCGAGGTAAGCCATGAAAGACATTGACGTTGAAGCGATGGCGGCGATTGATCCGTTCGCGGGCGAGGAATTGGCGGCCAGTGTAGTGTCCAGCGGCCGGGAAGGAGCGGGGGCGGCCGGCGGCGGAATCTCGCGGCGGCGGTTCATGCAGGTGCTGGGAGCGGGGCTGCTGGTGGCGGTGACGCGGGAAGGGGCGGATGCGGCCGCGCCGGGCGGCGCTGCGGCCGGTGGTCGCGGCGCGGCGCGGGGCGGGGGCGGTCGCGGCGGGGCGGGGCGCGGCGGCGGTGGGTTCGGCGGTGGTGGATCGACAACAGTGTCGGCCCGGCTGCATATCGGGCAGGACGGCGCCATCACCGTCATGAGCGGCAAAGTCGAAGGCGGACAGGGCGCCAGGGCGGAGATCACATCGGTGGTCGCCGAGGAATTACGCGTCCCGATCGGGCAGATTACCGTCATCCTCGGTGATACGGACCTGGTTCCCGACGACGGCCCAACCGTCGGCAGCGGAACCACGCCGCGAACCATTCCCGCCATCCGCCAGGCGGCGGCCGGGGCGCGATCAGCGCTGATCGCCTTGGCGGCGTCCAAGTGGGGCGTGGCGCCGGCCGATGTGCAGGCCAATGAGGGTAAAGTCACGGCAGGTCTCAAATCGGCAACCTACGGCGAACTGGTCGGCGGCGATTCCAACACGATCTTCGCCGCGCAGCCGGCGGCGAACGTGACGGTGACGGCCGTCAGCCAATGGAAGGTCATGGGCACGCCGGTTCTTCGCAACGACCGCAAGGACATGGTCACGGGAAGCCATCAATACCCGTCCGATATCACTGTGCCGGGGATGCTGTACGGGAAGATCCTGCGAGCGCCCAGTTATGGCCGCGCGGCGGGAAGCGGGGCGCCGCTGGTATCGATCGACATGACGGCGGCGACGAAGCTGCCGGGCGTGCTGGCGTTTCGCGACGGCGATTTTGTGGGCGTGGCGGCGCCGACCAATTTCCAGGCCGAAGCGGCGCTGGCGGCTCTGGCGGCGACGGCCAAATGGAACGAGACCTCGACGCTCACCAGCAAGACATTGTATGCCGATCTGCTGGCGGGCTCGCCCAACGCGGCGGTGAACCCGTATGCGGCGGATGTGGCGTCGGCGGCCAAGTCGGTCAAGGGCGAATATCACGTCGCGTACATTCAGCATGCGCCGCTGGAGCCGCGGGCGGCGGTGGCCCAGTGGAGCAACGGCAAGATGACAGTTTGGACCGGCACGCAGATGCCGTTTGGCGTGAAAACGCAGGTGGCTTCGGCGCTGGGCATCAGTGCCGCTGCGGTGCGTGTGATCGTGCCAGATTTTGGCGGCGGCTTCGGCGGGAAGCATCAGGGCGATGCCGCCGTCGAGGCGGCGAGACTGGCACGCGGTATCAACCGCCCGGTGTGGATCCGATGGACGCGGGAAGAGGAATTCACGTGGGCGTATTTCCGGCCGGCCGCTGTAATCGTGGCCGAAGGAGGGCTGGACGCACAGGGCCAGATCACAAGCTGGCATTACGCGAGCATCGGGCCGGGCGGGGCGGGTGTTGCCTCGCCGTACAACATTCGCGGCGGCCGGAACCAGAGCACCAGCCTGGCTTCGCGGGCGCCGCTGCGGGAGGGGTCGTATCGCGGGATCGGGGCGACGGCGAACCATTTTGGGCGTGAAGTGTTCATGGACGAACTTGCGACGGCGGCGGGAATCGATCCGCTGACGTTCCGGCTGAATCACATATCCGACCCGCGGTTGCAAACGGTGCTGCAAACGGCCGCGACGCGGGCGGGGTTCGCCGACAAGTGGAAGAACAAGCAGGCGAACATGGGCATCGGCCTGGCCTGCGGTACGGAGAAGGGCGGATATCTGGCGACGTGCGCCCAGGTGACGGTCGATCGCAAGAGCGGAACGGTCAAGGTGAACAAAGTGACCGAAGTATTCGAGTGCGGGGCGATCGTCAATCCGCACGGGCTCTTGTCGCAGGTGACCGGTGCCATCGTGATGGGCCTGGGCGCGGCAATCCGGGAGGAAATCATGTTCGATAAAGGCCAGATCACCAACGGCACGTTCGGCAATTACCAGCCGCCGCGATTCGCGGACGTGCCCGAGTTGGACGTTCACCTGATCAACCGGCCGGATATCGCATCGGCCGGCGCGGGCGAATCGCCGATCATGGGAGTGGGCCCTGCGGTGGCCAATGCGGTGTTTCACGCGACGGGTGTGCGTATCCGGCAGATGCCGGTGAAACTGGGTGCGTGACTCCATCGGCGGCCCTTTCTCTCCCCCTCGCCCTGTACTCAGGGAGAGGGTTGGGGTGAGGGTTCTTTGGCTGGGGCGCGGTCACGAAATACCCCCTCACCCTATCCCTCTCCCCGGGTACAGGGAGAGGGGACAAGAGGCACGCCGCCGAATGAGGCACGCGCCCGGTGAAACTTCCAGCGCAAAGGTGTATGTTGTTGTTAGTATGGGGCCGCAGGATAGAATGGGGTGAGGGTGCGCACGCCACTTAGGGTGGTAGAAGGCGAGGCGTTATGACACGACTGGACCAACACGTTCGTTTGGTGCAGACCAGGCAGAGTGTCAGCCTGTTTCTGTTGTCGGCGGCCTGGACGAGCATGGCGCTGGCGGCGGCGGTGCTGTTGGTGCTGCTGGTTGATCGGCTGTTTGGGTTTGCGTTGCCGAGAATGCGACTCTGGACGGAGATCGCCGCGGGCGTGGCGGCGGCGGGGGCTCTCGCGTGGACGATCTTGCATCGGCCGGGCGCGGCGGCGGCGGCGGCTCTCATCGACGAGCGGCTTGTCCTTCAGGAACGATTCAGCACCGCGATCTATGCGCGAGGGTCGAGCGATCCGTTTGCAAAATCAGCCGTGGCCGATGCCGAATCGGCCGCCAACAGGGTGAGCCTGGCGGGGCGGTTTCCGGTGAGATTTCCCCGGCCGGCGATCGGGACGGCTCTTTTCGCGGCGGCCGCGCTGGGTGTGTTTGCGATGTCGCCGCTGGATCTGCTGGGGCACAGGGAGGCGGTGAAGACCAGCGACGCGATCAAGGAAAAGAAGACCGATGACGTGAAGCGGCTGTTGCAGCAGGTGGCCAGCGTGGTGGATTCGGCCCCGCCGTCGGTGATCGCCACGCCGCAGATCATAAAGGCCCGCGCCCAGATCAACGATTTGCTGGCCCATCCGCCGCAGAATCCCGATCAGGCTCGCCGGGATGCCCTGGACGCGCTTCAGCAAATGCAGGAGGCGATCAAGGAGGAGATCAAGACCAATCAGGCGTTCGCCGACAACCAGAACGATTTGCGCACGCTGGCCAGTTTGCCCAAGGCGGAAGATCCGTCCACACCCATCGGCGCTGCCCAGCAGGATTTGCAGAACGGCAATTTCAACGATGCGGTGAAGGATATTCAGAAGGCCGTGCAGAAGTTCGACAACGCGACGCCGGAAGATCAGGCGAAACAGGCGCAGCAGATGCAGAATCTGGCCAACCAGATTCAGAACCTGGCGAATAATCCGCAGGTTCAGCAGCAGGCGCAGAATCAGCTTCAGCAGATGGGTGCGACGGCGGCACAGGCCCAGCAGATATCGAGCTTGATGCAGCAGGCCGCCCAGGGTCAGGCGACGCCGCAGCAGGTGGCTCAGGCGATCCAGCAGGTGACAAGCCAGATGAACAACGGCCAGGGACCGACCGCGCAGCAACAGGCCAAGATCAACCAGTTGACCGCCCAGCTCCAGGGCCAGGCCAATGCCCAGGCTCAGGCGCAAAATCTGGCCGGCGCGGCACAGCAATTGGCGGCCGGCATGAAGCAGCAGGCGCAGGCCGGCCAACAGGCTCAGAATGGTCAGAACGGTCAGCCGGGCGGTTCGCAGCCGCAGCCCGGCGGGCAGCAGGGGAACCAGCCGGGTTCCGGTCAAATGGCAGGCGGCGGCCAGGGGAGTCAGCAGATGCAGCAGGGCCAGGCGGCGATGAATCAGGCAATGCAGGCGATGGCGGCGACGGCCAGCGATGCCCAATCGGTGTCGGCGGCGCAGCAGGCGGCAAATAGTGCGGCCCAGCAGGCGGCCAACGGATTGAACGGCGGCCAGGGCGGCGGCCAGGGCAGTCAAAGCGGCAGCGGCAATCAGGGAAGTGGTTCAGGGAACGGCAATGGCCAAGGCCAGGGCAGCGGCAACGGCCAATGGGCGGGCGGTGGCCAGCAGGGTAACCCCGGCGGCGGGGGCGGCTTCGGTGGTGGCGGCGGCCAAAATCCCGGCCTGACAGTCTCCCCCTATACCACCAAGCAGGAAATGGATCCCTCCAAGGCCACCGATAACGGCAAGATCCTCGCCTCATCGCTCATCAAGAGCGAGCAGATCAAGGGCGAGAGCAAGGCCCAGTTGAACACCATCGCCAAGCAGGCCGCCGATCAGGATACGCCCGAGGATGTGGACACCGAAGGCGTTTCCGGCCAAAGTCAGAAGGTCGTTCGCGACTACTTCGGCGCAATACAAAAGGATTCACAATAGACGGCCCTGTGATGCCGCTGGAAGTTGTTTTCCGTGGCGATGGATCCAATGAGCATTCAAGTATGTGCCGCCACGCTGGGCGGCCGTGAAAGTTCAAGCCAGAGCGAGATCATCCGTTGAGCTTTTTTCTTCCATCGACGCCCGCTCTGGTGATGCCGCTGCGGTTGCAGTATTTCTCGGCGTGGACGGCCCTGGCGGCGTTTGCGATTCTGGCATTCCCGATCGTCTTTCTGGGCATCCGCAATCTGGCCGCCATGGGGCCGGTGCGGCAATGGGTGTCCATCGGCGTTCGCCTGCTTGTGCTGCTGGCGATGATCCTCATCCTGGGCGGCATTCGCTGGCAGCGGGTAAACGAATCGTTGGAAGTGATGGCCGTCAAGGACATCAGCCAATCCACCACACTCGTCACCGATTATCCCGGCAAGGCGCAGGGCAAGTCGCTCCAGGATGCCCTGGATGATTTCCTCCGCAAGGCCTCCGATCCAGCCAACGATCCGCGAAAACGGCCGGGTCAGGACAGGATCGGACTTATCAGCTTCAATGAGGAGCCGCACGTCGAGTTGCTTCCGCAGGACACCTACCGCACCGATGCCCGGGCGGTGCGCGGCGCCGGAACCGGGACCGACGCGGCGGCGGCCATTCAACTGGCCCTGGCCACCATGAGCCCCGACAGCCTGCACCGGCTGCTGCTGATCTGGGACGGGAACTCGACGGCCGGCGACATCGAATCGGCCATCAATTCCGCCGTCGCCCAGCATATTCCCATCGACGTGATGCCGTTGAACTACCACGTCGAGCACGAGGTCATGGTTGAGCGTGCTGACGCACCCACCGTTCGCCGCGAAAACGAGGCCTTCGACCTGCTGATTCATCTCAGGAGCACCAACCTCACCGACGTGACCGGCCACCTGAGCGTCACGCACAACGGCGAGCTGATGAATCTCGATCCCACCACGCCCGGTATGCACGATACGCGCACGATCACCATCAAGCCGGGTGCGAGCGTGCAGGATGTCTGGGTTCCGCCGCAACCGGCCGGCGTGCATGAATTCAAGGCTACCGTTGATGTCGATAACGTGACGACATCGACCAGCGAGTCCGTGCCGGCCGATACCATTCCCGATAACAACGTCGCCAACATCTTCACGTTCGTACACGGCAAGGGTCAGATTTTGTATGTGGACAACGTGAGCGACGGCGGCGATCCCGGTCCCAAGGCGGGTGGAAATATCCTCGCCGAGGCGCTGGAGTCCGAGCAGATCAAGGTCGATCGCATAACCGTTCCGCAGTTTCCCACGTCGCTGGTGCAGATGCAGGCCTACGACGCCGTGATCCTGGCCAACGTGCCCCGGGGCAGCGGCGGTCTCAGCGAGGACCAGGACCAGATGCTCGCCAACTACGTGCATGACATGGGCGGCGGTCTGGTCATGATCGGCGGCCCGGAAACTTTCGGCGCTGGAAGCTGGCAGGGAAGCAAACTCGAAGCCGAATTGCCCGTCGATATGGATATCCCCGCCGAACGACAGGTCGGCAAGGGCGCCCTGGTGCTCATCATGGACCCAGCCGAAGCACCCGAGGGATCGTACTGGGGCGAACAATGCGCGCTCAAGGCGGCCGACACGCTCTCGGCGTATGACGAAATCGGGATGATCAGCTTCGACTACGGCCGGGGCGGTATGAATGGCAATGTCTGGGATGTCCCGCTTGGTCCCAAAGGGGACGGCAGCAAGATCGCCAACGCCGTCAAGAAATGGAGCCTGGGTGACCTGCCCGATTTTGATAGTGCGATCACCACGGCCTTGGGCGACAATACGACATACGGCCTGCTGGCCAGCGATGCCAAATACAAGCACATCGTGCTCATCACCGACAACGATCCCTCGATGCCCACCGACGCGACGATCCAGAAACTCATCGACAACAAGATCTCCGTCTCCACCATCACCGTTTATCCGCATCCGCAAATGCCGCAGTTCGCCAGCGGTATTGTCGAACTTGCCAAGAAGACCGGCGGCCGGTCGTTCGGCCCAATCCAGGGCGGGTTCAATACTCTCCCGCAAATCTTCATCAAAGAGGCCCAGGTCATCCGCCGTAGCCTCATTCAGGAAGACGAGCACGGAATGGGCATCGGCAAGACACTGTCGGCCAGCGAACTGATCAAGGGAATCACCAAGTTCCCGCCGGTCTATGGCATGGTGCTGACGCAGATCAAACACAATCCGCTGGTCGAGGAGCCGCTGGTTGTCGGTCCCAACAAGGATCCGCTGCTGGCCCACTGGCAAAGCGGACTGGGGCGAGCGGCCGTTTTCACCAGCGATGCTTTCAATAAGTGGGGCGCCAATTGGGTTTCCAGCGGCCAGTTCAGCAAGTTCTGGGCCCAGGTGGTCCGCGGCGTGAGCCGGGCCGCGGTCAGCACCGACTTCAAACTCGAAACTCGCCAGGACGGGTCCAGGGGTCACATCACCGTCGAGGCCGTCAACAAGGACAACGGCTTTCTCAATTTCGTCAATATCGCCGGCACGCTGGTCGGTCCCGACGGCAAGGCGCACGACATTCGCCTGGAACAGACCGGCCCCGGCGAATACGAAACCGATTTCGATGCCTCAGCACCCGGCGATTACGTCTACATGCTCAATTACACCGGCGACAAGGGCAACAGCGGCGTGCTCCCGCCCGGCGGAATCGCCATCAATGGATCGGCCGAGTTGCGCGAACTCGACAGCAACGAGACGCTGCTCCGTCAGATCAAGGAGCGCACCGGCGGGCGATGGCTCCAGCCGTTCGACGCCGCCAGCGCCGACCTCTTCTCGCGCGAGGATCTGAGGATCACTTCCTCGCCCCAGCCGATCTGGGACCGGCTGATTCCGCCGCTGCTGTTTCTCATCCTGATCGATGTGGCGGTTCGGCGCATCGCGTGGGATTGGCTCTCGATCCGCCGGCTGGCCGCCTCGGCGGCGCATCAGGTCCGCCTCTTCACGCAGACCACCCGGGCCGTCGAATCCAGCGAAACGCTCGATTCCCTCAAGCGCGTCCGCGGCGAAGTTGCCGAGTCGCACTTCAAGCCAGCAGATGCCGCCGGCGCCCCGGCCGCCGCGCCGGGACAGACTCGCGCCGCCGGATCACCGGCGGCCCGACCCGATCCCAGGGCCAAGTTCCGGGCCACCGGCGTCGAAGGCGATATTGCGTCGGTCGTCGGTGGCGCGGTGGACAAGCCCGCTCCGTCCCGCGCCCCGGCGGCATCGACGGCCACGATCGATACTCCCGCCACCGCGCACACCGGCAGCCTGCTGGAAGCCAAGCGCCGTGCTCAACAACAAATCAAGAAGAAGGAAAACGATTCCGCGTGATGAGCGATACAAACGATAGCTTACAATTATAAAGCCCGCGGACAGCCGTCCGTCGCTTCCTTAAGGATCATGCACTATGTCCATCATCGCCCCCCCGGGCGTCGACCCGGAAATCCATCGTCTCTGTGAAGAATTCCGCCGCGACTACCGCGCCGTACAGGCCGAAATCGCCAAGGTCATCGTCGGCCACGAATCTATCGTCGATGGCGTCCTGACCTGCCTTTTTGTCGGCGGCCATGCGCTGCTCGAGGGCGTGCCCGGCCTGGGCAAGACCGCACTCATCCGCGCCCTGGCCGCGGCTCTGGACCTCAAGTTCAGCCGTATTCAGTTCACACCCGACCTCATGCCCGCCGACGTCATCGGCACCAACGTGATCATGGAAAATGACCACGGCCAGCGCGCCTTCACATTCATGCCCGGACCGATCTTCGCGCAGATCGTCCTGGCGGATGAAATCAACCGCGCCACCCCAAAGACCCAAAGCGCCCTGCTGGAAGCGATGCAGGAAAAGCAGGTGACGGCCGGCGGCGCGCTGCGGCCGCTTGTGGCGCCGTTCTTCGTCATGGCCACCCAGAATCCGCTGGAACAGGAGGGAACCTATCCCCTGCCCGAAGCCCAGCTCGACCGGTTCTTCTTCAAGCTCCAGGTGCAATACAGCGGCCGTGAAGAACTCCGCACCATCCTCGAACGCACCACGACCAACCAGACGGCGACGATCACACCGGTGCTGAACGGGCCGAAGATCATCGCCCATCAGGAACTGGTCAAGCGCGTGATGATCGCGCCGCACGTGCAGGATTATGCGATCCGCTGCGTGCTGGCAACCCATCCGCAGGGGATCTTTGCGGTAAAGATGACCAACCAGTTTCTCCGCGTCGGCGCCAGCCCTCGCGCGGCCCAGGCGATCGTCCTGGCCGCCAAGGTCCGCGCCCTTCTCGACGGCCGGTTCCACGCCAGCTTCAAGGACATCAAGGAAGGCGTCGTTCCGGCGATGCGTCACCGCGTGATTCTCAACTTCGAAGGCGAAGCCGAGGGAATCACGACCGACATGGTCCTGGAGAATGTCATTGCCGAGACCCCGACAAACTATGACGAGGATGCGGTGATTGCGAAGGCGAAGGCATGATGAAGGAAATATCCCTCGCAGAGGCGCAAAGGCGCAGAACCAGCAGCAGAACAATAGACCCGGATTTCAACGAAACTCTAAATATGATTGGCAGCCGCCGCATAGCCAATGACCGCCTGAACTCAGAAACGAACTCTGCGCCTTTGCGCCTCTGCGCGGGATCTTCTTCATGACTTCCCCCGTCACTGAAAAATCCGGCCTGCTGCTCTCGCCTGACTTCATGGCCCGGCTGGATCAGCTTGATATTGTTTCGCGCAAGCTGCTGGCCGGAAAGCTCAAAGGCGAGCGGCGCAGCAAGCGGCGCGGGCAGTCGGTTGAGTTCGCCGACTATCGAAATTACGTGATCGGCGACGATCTCCGTTTCATCGATTGGAACGTCTACGCCCGGCTCGATCGGCTCTTTCTCAAGGTCTTTCTCGAAGAGGAAGACCTCTCGCTCTACATTCTGATCGACATGAGCCGCAGCGCCGATTACGGCAACCCGCAAAAGGCCGCTTATCTCCGCCAGGTCGCGGCCGCACTGGGCTATGTCGGACTGGTCAATTCCAATCGCGTGTCCGTCGCTGCCATGACTGGCGGAAGCATGATCGAAACCGGCGCCATGCGCGGAAGGAGCAAAGTCTCGCAGCTTATGGATTTCGTCGGCAAGCTCGAACCCTCCGGCGCCGGCGACCTGGCCGATGCCTGCCGGCGCTTCGCTCTGGTGCATCGGGTCAAGGGCGTCTGCGTCGTGCTGAGCGATTTTTTCGACAAGGGCGGTTTCGAGAACGGCCTGCGCTACCTGGCTGGCGGGAAATACGACCTGTTCTGCGTGCAGGTCTTGTGCCCGCAGGAGATCGATCCGGATTTGCAGGGCGATCTCAAGCTCCGCGACATGGAAGATGACGACATGGCCGAAGTCTCGATCACCCAGCCGCTGATCAAGAAATACAAGGCGAATCTTAATGCGTATTGCCTGGCGCTGAAGGATTATCTGAGCCGTCGCGGCGGAACGTATTTGTTTACCAGCACGGATGTCCCGTTCGACACCCTGGTGCTGAATTATCTGCGCGAGCGCGGACTGTTGGGCTAGACGATCGTATGACGCACGAGAATGCACAACTTCATGAGGACGGCGCGCCCGAATTCGCGCCCGGCCGTCTTTTCCTCCTCCCCTTGTATTCAGGGGGAGGAATGAGGTGGGGGTTCTTGGCGGGTGGTGCTCGACTGCTCAAACCGCTCAAAGTGCGGGCACGGCTCACCCCCACCCTAACCCTCCCCCTGAGTACAAGGGGATGGGAAAAGAGGGTGTCCGTGTCGATCTGTGCAGGGGGCCGGCCATGAGTTGGTTCCCGACATTTCTCAACGCCGGCTATGCCGCCGCCGCCGCCGCGGTGGTCGTGCCGCTGCTTCTGTTGCTCTATTTCCTCAAGCTGCGCCGCCGTGAATTGCCGGTCAGTTCGACGCTTTTGTGGCGAAAAGCGGTTCAGGATCTCCAGGTCAACTCGCCGTTTCAGCGGCTGCGCAAGAACCTGCTGCTGTTTCTCCAGATGCTCATCCTGTTGTCGTTGGCGTTGGCCCTGGCCCGACCGGTGGTCAATTACACGCCGCCGCCCGGCGGATTGACGGTCATTCTCATCGATCGCTCGGCGTCGATGAGCGCGTTTGACGGGAAGGTGATGCGCCTGGACCAGGCGAAGAAGACCGCCGACGAGATCATCGACGCGCTGCCGCGCGGCGGGCGGGCCATGGTCATCGCCTTCGACGACTCGGCCCAGACGGTGCAGCCGTTCACCACGGATGCCACTGCTCTGCGCAACGCGGTCGATTCAATCACGCCGTCGGACCGGCCCACCCGGTTGAAACTCGCCTATGAACTGGCCAACGCCGACATGAACTCCGCCCTGGCCGATCCGAATTTTCAGCAGACGGCCAAGCCGGATGTGTATCTCATCTCCGATGGGCGTGCTCTGGACGCCGGCCAGGTGTCGCTGCAAACGCAGGTGAAGTTCGAGCAGGTTGGCTCGCCGGACACGCCCAATATCGCCATCGTCACGCTCAACGCCAAGCGGAATTACGAGCATCCGACGCAGGTGGAGGTCTTTGCGCGGCTGGCGAATTTCGGGCCGAAGCCGGTGACGGATGTGGGCGTGCAGTTGTCCGTTGACGGCCAGGTCCGCAGCGCCGGCGTTGCCAGTCTGCTGCCGGAGCGCTTCACCGAGGATCAGAAACGCGCGGCAACCGACAAAGGATTTGTCCCGCGCGACAGTATCGCGTTCCCCACGTTGGATATCACCAGCGCCGCCGTCATCAAGGTCGAGCAGACGGCCACAGAACATGACGCTCTGGCGGCCGACGATGTGGCCTATGTCGTGGTTCCGCCCGCCAAGCAGCTCAGCGTTCTGGTGGTGGGCGACGGGAATTATTTTCTGGACAAGGCACTGTCGGTGCTGTCGCTGAAGAAGCCCGATGCGCTGGTCCCGACCGATTACGAAAAGAAACTGCCCGACAACTACGACGTGATCATTTTTGACCGCTACAGCCCCACCAAGCTTCCGCCGGCCGGTGGTTTCATCTATCTGGGCGCCGTGCCGCCGAACCTGGCGCTGAAGGCGGCCAAGGATGCCGACGGCAAGGTGATTACGATGGACGATGTGACGGTGCTCGATTGGAAGCACGATCACCCGATCCTGCGCGATCTCATCCTCACCAAGCTCTGGGCCCGCAAACAGACCAAGCTCCTGCCGACGCTCGATTCGGAAGTTCTCATCGACGGCTCCGGCGGGCCGCTGCTGGTCCTGCACCATGAAGGCCGCGGCACGCATCTGGTCCTGGCGTTCGATCCGCTGGACAGCAACTGGCCGGTCCGGCCCAGCTTTCCCGTTTTTCTGCAAAACGCGCTGGAGTACCTGGCCCTTGGTTCGGATATGAACGTGCGCCAGTCGTACGAGCCCGGCCAGGCCGTGCGCATCCCCCGCGTCGATCTGCAAAAGATGGATTCAATCCCCACGCGCGTGCGGATCATTGGCCCGGCCGGCTCGGTCAGCGCCGAGGTTCCGCCGACCGGTGATTTCGCCCTGCCGGCGATGGAGCGCGTCGGCCTGTACGCCACCGATCCGCCTATTCCCGGCTACGAGAAGATCGCCGTGAATCTGCTGGATGCCAATGAAAGTAACCTGCTCCCGGCCGACACCGCCCCCGGCGGCGGCAATTCCCCCGCCGTCGCCGCCGGCGCCAAGAGCCGACTTGAGCTGTGGTGGTGGATCGTCATCGCCGCCGTGGGTTTCTCGATGATCGAATGGTGGGTCTACACGCGGCGGGTGCATTTGTAGGGCAAATCCGCTCAACGCCGCCGGACCACGACCACGCCGCCGACGTACGGGCCGGGGCGATAGGGATAAGGTCCCCAGTACGGATCGTCGCGGTAATAATAAACCCGCTGATATTCGCGCTGGAAGTCGGCGATCTGCTCGACCGGTTGCGGGCCGATCTGCAAACCCCAGCGGAGCTGAAGCGAATCCAGATCAAAATCGTCATACGACTTGCCGTCGGGGAACGGGAAATACGCCGTCACCAGCGCCGATTCTCCGGGCGTGAGCATAACCGGCGCGGGCGCCACCACCGGCGGGCCGAACCGGAACAGATTGCCGGTGGTCAGTTCCAGCGAGGTGGGATTGAGCGAAATCGTTTCCGGTCCGTTGTTGTCCAGGCGCAGGCGCACCTCGACCGATTCCGGAACATTCGCCTTCTGATCCTCATATCGCACACCCACGACCGAAGCGTAGGCACGAACCGGCGGCGGCTCGTTGGGCTGTGTCGCCGGAATATCCGCCACCACCGGCCGGGGCTGGTACAAATACCCGTCCACGTACGGTGATGAAGAACATCCGACCGCCCAGCCAATCAGCGGCAGGCAGATGGCAAGATAAACCCGCTTCATAAGCACCTCCAGTTTTCCACGAAGACATTGTAGCAGCATGCAGCGAACGTCGCGCCGGCCGGACGGCGTTCATATTTGTCCGCCGCGCGATAGAATGCCCGCTCACTTACGGAAGGAACACCATGACCCGTCTCGAAATTGCGACACTGGCCTGCAAGATACTGGCGCTGTGGATGTTCGCCCAGGCGGTGACCTATCTTGCCGCAATAATCCCCACGCTGATTGCCCTTATGGGCCGCATGTTCAGCTACCCGCCCCTTGGCTGGCGGGATTTTGACAGTTTGGTGCTGCCCCTTCAGCTTCTTGCCGGGCAAGTCGCGGTTGGATTGGTCTTGTGGTTCAAGGCGGAATGGACCGCCCGCCGGATGGTCTCGCACGAATCGACTCCGGTGGCCGGATCGAATATCACGCAAGCCGACGTGATGGCCGTGGCCTTTTGCGCGGTCGGGGTTTTTACTCTGATTCCCGCGCTCCAGTCGGTGGCGCGGCAGATCGCGGGGCTTGTCATGGGAACGTATCGCTCTCCCTCGGAGGTGCTGGGTAGCCCCAGTTTCTGGTCATCGGTCCTGGTGCTGGCCGTCTCGCTGTGGCTGATCGTCGGCTCGCACGGCGTCGTGCGCCTGGTGCTGTGGGCGCGATCGGCCGCGGGTACGCGAGGCGCTGAGACGCCGGGGATTTGCGCCAAGTGCGGCTACGACCTCCGCGCCACGCCCGACCGCTGCCCGGAATGCGGAACGATTCCGC
>Ga0181520_10008111_pt1 | contig 15091 bp, 2 predicted proteins | sample PEATcosm2014_Bin_29_FD_132451 | JGI IMG/M metagenome (GOLD analysis project Ga0181520, IMG submission 132451) | Peatland microbial communities from MTU Mesocosm Facility, Houghton, MI, USA - PEATcosm2014_Bin02_30_metaG | ecosystem: Environmental > Terrestrial > Soil > Wetlands > Peat | place...
CGCTTACAAGGAGTCTCCCGCGCAGTTCAAGGATGCGGATGGGTGGACGGTCGCGCAGCCTCAGGATGCGACTTTGCGTGGCAAATGGTGGGAGATCTACAACGAGGCGGAGCTCAAGGCGCTCGAAGAGCAACTCAATGTAGACAACCAGAACATTCGCGAGTCTTTCGAGAACTTCATGGAAGCGCGCGCCTTGGTGCGGGAGGCTCGGGCGCAATATTTTCCAACGGCAAGTGTTGGCGGTTCGTATACTCGTTCGCGTAGCTCGTCCAACGTCGGGTCCTCAGCGAACTCGGGCTCGACGGGTGGCCAACAGTCTCAGTTGTTCGCCCTCCCCGGCGAGGTTTCGTGGGAGCCGGATCTCTGGGGAAAAGTGCGCAACGCCGTTCATGCCAGCCAATATCAGGCGCAGCTGAGCGCGGCCGACCTTGAGAATGAACGGCTGACTGAGCAGGCCAGCCTTGCCGAATATTTCTTTGAGATTCGCGGCCAGGATGCGGTGCAGCAGTTACTCAATGACACTGTGGCAGCAGACAAGAAAGCGCTCGAAGTTGTGCGGGTTGCCTATGACACTGGCGTTGGCGACCAGATCTCCGTTGTTGAAGCGCAGACAACTTACGAGAGCGCTCAATCAGCGGCAATCAATGCCGGAATCCTTCGGGCGCAGTATGAACATGCCATTGCCATGCTCATCGGTAAGCCTGCATCGGAGTTTTCGATTCCGGTTGAACCCAAAACGAGCGCGCCTCCGCCTGTTCCTTTGGGATTGCCTTCTCAACTACTCGAACGGCGTCCGGACATCGCTGCCGCGGAGCGGAACATGGCCGCTGCGAATGCGCAGATCCGGGTCGCTTATGCAGCTTATTATCCGGCTCTAACGCTTTCCGCAACCGGCGGCGTGGAGAGCTCTGCCATCAAAAATCTTCTGAGCTGGCCCAGCCGTTTCTGGTCTGTTGGACCTTCGGTATCAGAGACTGTCTATGATGGCGGACTGCGCCGAGCGACTGTGAATCAGTACATTGCCACTTACAACGCGGATCTAGCCGCTTATCGCCAGTCCGTGCTGACGGCATTCCAACAGGTTGAAGACTATCTAGCGGCCGTTCGTATTCTCTCTCAGCAGATCCTCCGCCAACAGGAGGCAGTTAGCTCCTCGCGGACCTTCTTGACGCTTGAGCAAGCTCGATACGACACAGGCATCGATCCGTACATCGACGTTGTAACAGCGCAAACCACTTTGCTCGCAAATCAAGAGTCTTTGACTCAGATTCAGATTCAGGAGATGACAGCATCCGTTCAACTGATTGAAGCCTTGGGTGGCGGATGGGATCGCTCACAATTGCCCACACCTGCGCAGGTTACGGAAAAGCCTTCAAAGTCAGAGACCTCAATTCAACATTAGATTGCGGGCATAAACATTTCGGAGATGAACGTGCGGCCAACCGATGGAAGTTTGCCCCTTCTCCTTCCTGCGCGTTCATCTCGGCGAAGCGAATGATATTGCTATCGAGCCATACTTAGGAGATCAAGAATAGCTGGTACTAAAGTAATTGAAAAACTCCAAATATCCAGCCGATCCTGCTGACCCGCTTTATTGCCTGTGCCGATAGACGAGAAATCACTCATACTCCAGATTCCCATTGATACGTCACGAAAGGCCGGCTATGCCCTTGTTCGTCAGGATTCGTTTCACCTATTTTTGCGCTTTGGTTCTGTGTGGATGTTTTTTGACAGCGGTTGGGCACAGTTCGGCCAACCGGGTGGTAATGCCGATCGACGAGAGCCGGGTGGTTACCTTGACGGGCAACGTTCATCCGCTGGCACGGCCTGAGTTTGACGAAGGTGCGGCGAGTCCGGAGACACCGCTGAACCAAATGGTCTTGCACCTGGCGCTTTCAGCCGCGCAGCAGGCAGATCTCGATGCCCTGGTCGCAGCGCAGCACGATCCGAATTCGCCGCTCTATCGCCAGTGGCTGACGCCGGCCCTGTATGGTGCGCGATTCGGCGCAAGTGCACAGGATCTGGCGCTGGTGACCGGATGGCTCCAGTCACATGGCTTCGTTATCAATGAAATTCCGGCCAGTAACCGGACGATCGTGTTCTCGGGGACGGCGGGGCAGGTCCTAGATACATTCCACACCGAGATTCACCGCTACCGCGTGAATGGGGTTGAACATCTCGCCAACGCGCAGGACCCGCAGATTCCCAGCGCGCTCGAGGGACTGGCAGATGGCGTGGTTTCTCTGCATAACTTTCGCCGCAACTCTGCAATCACATCGCGGAGCGCGTTAGCGCCTCCCGCTCCGGCGGCGGTGCAGGCACACGGCGCGCAGTCGGGCTCCGCAGCTCGGCCCCAATATACAAGCGGAAGCACACACTACCTGTTTCCGGCCGACTGGGCAACCATCTACGACCTCAACTCGCTTTACAGCGCGGGCACCAAGGGAACGGGAATCTCGATTGCCATTGTTGGGCGCAGCGACATCAATCTCAGCGATGTGACGACGTTTCGTTCGGCATCTGGACTCCCGGCGAATATCCCGACAGTGATCCTGGTCAGCACCGATCCAGGGCTTCTGAGCGGAGACCAGGACGAGTCGACGCTCGATGTGGAATGGAGCGGCGCAATTGCGCCCGCAGCGACGGTGAAATTTGTGGTCGGCGCATCGACGGCCACGAGCGACGGCGTGGACCTGTCAGCGCAGTACATCGTAAATAACGCGACCGCGCCGATTTTGAGCACCAGCTACGGCAGTTGCGAGCAGGACATGGGAACAACCGAACTGGCGTTCTACAACAGCCTGTGGCAACAGGCTGCGAGCCAGGGGATGAGCGCGTTTGTCTCTTCAGGAGACTCGGGAGCGGCGGGCTGCTACTCCGGTGGCAGCAGTTCCGCATCGGGGACCGGAGTCAACGGTCTCTGCAGCTCACCGTATTCCACCTGCGTGGGCGGGACCGAGTTCAACGAGGGTAACAACACGAGCAAGTATTGGGGCACGACCAACGCGTCCAATGATGAGTCTGCGTTGAGCTACATCCCCGAAGAGGTATGGAACGAAAGCGGCTCGAATGGCGGGTCGGGACTGTGGGCTTCAACCGGCGGCATCAGCGTGGTCTATGCGCAGCCGACGTGGCAGAAGGGTCTGCCCGGCACAAGTGTAGCCAACGGAATGCGTACGGTGCCGGACATTGCCATGGATGCGGCCAGCCATGACGCATACATCATTGTGGAGGACGGCAGCTACTGGACAATCGCGGGGACATCGGCGGCATCGCCGTCGTTTGCCGGGGTAATGGCGCTGCTGGTGCAAACCAAGGGCGGCAAGGGGCTGGGAAGTGCCAACCCTGGATTGTACGGGCTGTTAAGCGCGGCGAAGAATCCATTCCATGCAACGCCCTCAGGAAACAACAGCGTTCCGGGAGTAACCGGGTTCACTGCCACGGGCACCGAGTACAACCTCGCAACTGGGCTCGGATCCGTTGATGGAGCGGTTCTTGTCAGCAGTTGGATTGGCGGAGGAACAACGGCCACCGACTTTGCGTTCACCTCTTCGGCTACCTCGGGCACGGTCACGGCAGGAAAATCCACCACGTTTACGGTAAGCGTGACGGAGAGCGGCACGGCGAAAAACAGCATCGCGCTCACAGCCAAGGCTCCCACGGGAATCACAGTCACCTTCGGTCCGGCATCCATCGGATCAGGTGGAACAGCGACCGTGACGATTGCGGCAGCATCGACTGCTACCGCGGGCACGCAGAACATCACCATCAGCGGTTCGGACACATCGGGATCGCAGACCGTAACCTACGCGCTCACTGTGATTCAGCCGCCAACGCTTGCTCTGGCTGCGGCTTCAAGCTCTGTTTCCATCACGCAGGGCGCTCAAGCGACGGCAGGCGTTACAGCCACAACCGGCGGATCGTTCAGCGGCAACATTACTCTGTCGGTCACCGGTCTGCCTTCCGGCGTAACCGCCAGTTGGAGCGCCAATCCGCTTACGCCTTCATCGGGATCGGCAACCAGCACCTCAACCCTGACGCTGACTGCTTCATCCTCCGCCTCCGTCAGCTCGCCGACGATCACCGTGACAGCCGCCGGCGATAACCTCACAACCAGCCAGAGCGTGAATTTGAAAGTCCTGCAGGCGCCCGGTGTCACACTCGCGGTTTCGCCCACTGCGATTTCCGTGCAATCGTTGTCGACGACTTCTGTCACGGTAACCGCAACGCCAGTTGGCGGAGTGGCGGCGAGCAGCGAAAAAATCAGCATTGCGTCGGGGCTTCCGAAAGGCTTCACAGCCACGTGGAGCGCGCCCAGCGTGGCCAGTTCCGGCGTTATTACGTGGACACTGACGCTCACGGGTAGTGCGTCTGCGTCGGCCGGCTCGTCTACCTTGGCTTTGACTGCGCAAGTGACCGCGAAGACAGGAACGGTTTATACGGTAAGCCAGAATGTGCCGATGACCGTCACGTTGACTCCGCCGTCGCTCACCATCAAGCCTGCCTCGACTTTGGTTTCGGTAACTCAGGGCGCCAGTGTAACTGACGTGATTAGCTTCAACGGCAACGCTACCTACAGCGGTCCGGTAACTCTGAGCGTAAGTGGACTTCCGTCTGGGGTAACGGCGTCATGGAGCGGCAATCCGGTAACATTGAGCGCGGAATCCGGAAGCTCCACTCTGACCTTGACCGCTTCATCTTCTGCCGCTCCCACTTCAGCCACGATCACCGTGACCGCTAACGGCGACGGGGTGACCACAAGTCAGTCGATCACAGTTCAGATACTGCAGGCCCCCGGTGTCACGCTCGCGGTTTCGCCCAGCTCCGTTTCCGTGCAATCGTTGGCAACAACCACTGTAGCGGTAACCGCGACGCCGGTTGGCGGGGTCGTTGCAAGCAGCGAAAAAATCAGCATCGCATCGGGACTTCCCAAGGGTTTCACGGCAACGTGGAGCGCGCCCAGTGGCCCGGCTTCGGGAGCGACCACATGGACGCTGACGCTAGCTGGGAGCACCAGCGTTGCGGCCGGTTCGTCCACCTTGGCTTTGACCGCGCAGGTGACCGCGAAGACGGGAACGGTTTACACCGCGAGCCAGAACGTGCCCATGACCGTTACGTTGACGCCGCCCACGCTGACCCTCAAGCCCGCCTCGGCAACTGTTTCCGTAGCCCAGGGCGCCGCTGGAACCGACATATTTAGCTTCACCGGCAACGCTACCTACAGCGGTCCAGTAACTCTGAGCGTAAGTGGACTTCCATTGGGAGTGACGGCGTCATGGAGTAGCAACCCGCTAACGTTGACCGCGGCAGGCGGCTCTTCTACGCTGACCTTCACGGTCACATCCGCGGCTGCTGCCGGGGTATCCACGGTGACGGTAACGGCCACCGGTGATGGTCTCTCTGTCACACAGAAACTAACACTCACAGTTGTCGCTTCCGCGCCAACATTGGCGGTCTCGCCTGCCTCCGCCAGCATGACCGTGGTCAATCCGACTGAGGCCGTCACCACGACTCAAAGCAGCGCGAGCCAGGTCATCACCTTCACCGGCGGCGGCTCCTTCAAAGGCCCCGTTAGCCTGAGTGTGAGCGGACTGCCAGCCCATGTCACCGCAACGTGGAGCAGCAATCCGGCTACCATGAGCGCCTCAAATACAGGTTCGTCCACACTCACCATCACCGCCGGTGAGGCCAGTCAGAACGGCGCAATTCTCACGGTGCCTCCCGGTTCCTACACCATCACCGTTACGGCAACCGGCAGTGGGCTCACCGTGGTCAAAAACATCCAGATACAGGTAGCGGGCATCCTTGTCGCGAATGGCGCAACGTCCATCACAGTCCACCGCGGCACAACGGGTACCCTAGTTGTGACCACGACGCCTATTGGTGGAGCAAGCGGCGTGGTCGAGTTGGGCCTTGCCGCGAATGCAGCTCCGAGTGGAATCACCGTTCAGGTCAGCCCCGCTTATATCCCGGCGCCTGGCAGCGGAACCATGACGATTAAGTTCACGGTCAGTTCTACCGCTACATTGGAGAGCTACCAACTCTCAACCAGCGCGGCCGTTTTGGCCACTCCCACATCGACAACGCCGGAGCTTCTCGGCTGGTCAACAGGGCCGGTGATCTTGAATATCGTGCAGTAGCGACTCTGACCGGGAAGCGACTTGTCTTGGCGGTGACAGTTCTTTGAGCATCTCGAAAGGATTGTCATCGAACAAGCTTCCCGGGCCAGCGCAGGATCGTAGCGGGCTGGTGAAGTCCGCCCCTGCCTTCAGCCCCAACCTTGCCAGGCAAGCATCCATATTGGTGCTTTGAAACTCTGGTATTGTCCTGCGGGTTCTGGATTCGCAGCAAGTTTTTTATTGCTGACTGTGCGCCTCGGCCACTGCCTTGCGAATCGCTTCGCTAATGGAAGTTCGCAACGCTGCCTCTTGTTGTGCCGGCACTTCTCCCTGGGCCTGATCTGCCGATCCTCCGCCTCGCAGTCCCACGCGGGCCAGTGCCTCTCGCAGAATTTGCCCACAGTTGAAACCCAGGTCCGAACTGCGAGCAACGAATACATGTGCCGGGTCTGCGTCGTTGGCGGAGAAGATTGCGACTGTTAGCGGGGCGGCTTTTGCTGCTTGTGAGGCCAACATCTTCACGTAATCGCGGTCTCGATCTCTGAACGCGCGCACAACCAGGCGCAGTCCGTTTTGGATTGGCTCTTCCATCGCCAGCTTTGTCCCCTGAAATACCGCAAGTTCCTCGCGCAACTTTTGGCTCTGCTTCGCATTCGTCTTTCCCTCGGTCAGCAGCCGTGCCACGGTTGGCGCCAATTCTGTCGCCCGAGTTGAAAGCAGAGCTGAGGTTTCGCGCAGGATGGTGAAATCTTCACGCGCAGATCGAACCGCCCGTAATCCGCAGACGAACTCGACGCGCACGCCCCGGCTCACTCTTTCTACCGTCCGCAACTGTAACCCACCTATCTGTCCGGTGGAACGGACATGAGTTCCGCCGCAGGCGTTTTTGTCGTAGTCTGCAATGTCGATCACACGAATTGAGCCCTGTCTATCCGGCAGCTTGCGAAGCTGACCTGCGGCCAGCATGGCTTCAGCTTCGCTTCGGGGCGTGTCGCGTGTGGTCACCTGGCGATCTTCCCCGATGATCTCGTTTACGATTCGTTCTACGCGTTCCAGACTCTGGTTTGTCAGTAGCTCGGAAGCCAAGTCGATCGTCGATGTGTTCTCTCCCAAATGGAAAGAAATCGTTGGCGCCTGAAGTTCCCGCCAAAAAACCGCAGACAGCAGATGTTGCCCCGTGTGCTGTTGCATGTGGTCGAACCGGCGTTCCCAGTCGATTTGCCCTTCGACTATGGTTCCTGCGGCAAGCGGCTTGTGCACGAAATGCCAAACCTCTCCCTGTTCGTCTTCTTCCACCTGCTCCACGGGAATATTCAGCGCTGTTCCATCTGAAGAAGAGGAGCCCAACCGGCCTTTATCGAAAGGCTGACCGCCGCTCGTCGGGTAAAAGGCCGTACGGTCCAGCGCCAGTTGCCAGATCGGTTTTCCGTCGTTGTCCGCAAGTTCGCGGACGCCGGTCACTGCTGCAGTGAATGTCGTGAGAAATGAATCTGAATAATACAGACGCTCAGATGTATGCAAGCTCGAATCTCCAATCGGGATCTGGCGAAAAGCCCGCGCACATGGATGAGGCAAGGCCGACCTTCCGGATATAGTGTAGTTCGAGCACGGCGGCTGCCGCTTCCGTCACGCTCTGTGACCAGAATGATCGATTGAAGCCTCAGAGTAGTTGTGCCGCCGGAGCGGGTTTGCTCCGGCGGCACGATGGAATTACCTTGAAGGTTTCGATGCGAGATTACTCAACTGTGAGAGTGATGTTGGAAGTATGCGACAACGTGCCCGAAGTTGCGGTCACTATCACTGTGTAGTTCTGTGGCGGCGGCCCGCTGGCGCTGCCACCGCAACCGTTAAGCCCGGCCACGGCAGCCATGCCCGCGACGAGCAACAGCAAAATCGACAACATGCGGCTGAAGCGCTTGCCAGTCTTGCGCAACTTGCCGAAGAAGGGCAACAGCAGCAATGCCAGCGAGATGCCTGCTAGCCGTGAGGCCATCCTGCCGCCCGTGTTCGGCGAATTCTGAGAAGTTGTCTCCGCTGTCTGGATGTTCAGGGTTACATTGGTCGCGGTCGTGCCGGCCGCGATGGTGGCTGATGGCGAGAAGTTGTAAGTGGCTCCCGCAGGCAAGCCGCTGACCGTGAGATTGACAGCTGTCGGGAAAGTGGTTGCCGGGCTTTGCGGGGTCAAGGTAAAGCTGTACTGGGCCGCGGCGCCGGGCTGTACCGTAAGCGTGGCGTTCTGCGCGGTGACGGTAAAGTCAACCACCGTTTCTGTGAGCGCGCCGCTGGAGGATTGGTTGAAAATTGGGTCACCCGAATACGTCGCGGTGATCGAGTGCGTGACCGGGGTCACGCTCGCGTAACTGACGGGGCAGACTGCCGTAGCCGCGCCGGTCGTGGAGTTGTATGCGCCCAGCGTCAAACCCGCACAAGCCGTGATCGGCGTTGTTCCGTCAAGGAACGTCACTGTGCCGGTTGGCCCGGTTGCTCCAGAGCCAGACCCAAAGCCTACCGCAGCCGTATAGGTAACTGTGTCCTGGACGAAAACCGGGTTGACGCTGGGGCTAACAGAGATCGCGGACGCAAGCATGTTAACGGTTTGCGTTGCGCCGCCCGTAGCCAGAGTAAAGTTTGTGTCGCCCGAGTATTTGGCGACGATCGAATCGGCGGATGCTGGCAGCGACGAAGTCGTACAGGTCGCCTGCTGGCTGGAATTCAATGAAGCCGCGCTGCAACCAGGGATCGCAGTTCCATTAACCGTGAAGGAGACCGTCCCAGTGGGAACAATCGGAGTAAACGCAACCCCCGAAAGCTGCGCTGTAAAAGTCACCAGCGCTTCGGCGTTGGTGGTATTCGATGGCGAGGCCGATAGGGCGAGATTGGGAGCAGCCGCCACTACGGTCTGGCTTAGTGGAACGGATGAGGTGCTTCCCGTGAAATTCGCATCACCGGAGTAAGTCGCGACGATTGAGTGCGCGCCCTCGTAGAGGTCGTTGTAGCTGCACGAGGCCGTCGTGCCAGTTTGTCGGGTAGAGATTACAGAAACCACCGGACAAAGAACGGCTGACGTACTGGAATCTTTAAAGGCCACAGTTCCGGAAGGTGAAACGGATCCAGAAAAAGACGGCGTAATTGTCGCTGTGAATGTCACCAGCTGATTGACCGACGACGAATTAAGCGACGACGCAACTGTTGTCGTAGTGGAAGCTGAGTTGACGTTTTGGGTCAACGTTGCCGGTTGCGCCACCGTATAGTCGGGATCCCCGGCATAGGTCGCCGCTATTGGATGCGAACCGGCGATCTGGAATGAAATCGTACACGTCGCCATTCCAGATGGATCCACAGCCTGCGAGGAACAAATTGTATTCCCGGTCAAGTTGTCGGTAAAGGTTACCGTTCCCGTCGGGGCGACATTGAAAGGCGCACCGGAAAGTTGCGCCGTGAAGGTCACCGGCTGGTTGACGCTGATTGTGGAGCTCGGAGCAGCGGACAGACTCAAGGTTTCGCTCGCCGTGACTTGCTCAGTTACCACCAGATTGTTTGCGCCAGGCATCGAGACAGTGTAAGTGTATTTGCCACCCGTCAAGGTTGCCGATGCGAGGTTGAAGGTTGCCACGCCATTCGAGGCGGGGGCACTATAAGTCGCCGAGTAGTTGTTTGGCCCGGTGACAGACAAAGTGATTTGGTCCGTGGCAGTTGTCACCAAGTTACTGCCGCCTTCAATTTGTACCGTCACAGTGCCTGCGTTGTCGCCCGGCGCAATGGTGGCAGGCGGAGCAGTGCCAAAAACCAAAACCGGGGCCTGCACACTAAAGGGAGAACTGACAGCCGAAACTGCCAGTGCCGGACTCAAGGAAGTGTTGAGAGACAGCGATGCGGTCAACAGATCGCCGGCGCCCGCCTGATTCACGCTCAGACCTGCATAAGTGGCCACTCCTGCCGTCGCATCAGTTATTACTGGGTCTGTCACGGCCGAGCCGCCGGCGAGCGCGCCGGTTCCGTTCAGCGTCAGCGGAATGGTGATTTGATCATGACCGTCAGCGAAAGCGACTCCGCTCTCGAGAAGCGTTACCGCAGGGGCAGGCGTGAAGAAGGTTTCGCCTGCAACTTCGTTTGAAGATGGCTCGACGCTCCTGGGGGCCGTAAAGCTCACTGAATAGTTGGTCTGTACTGCGCCCGCGTCAACGCAGGCGGTTGTCGAGTAACCCGGATAAGTGGAATTGGAACGCAAGTTACCGCGCTGATCGGTGGTCAGCCCGGCCGCTGTCGCGTTGGCTGTGGTACCCGCACAGATGGCCGCGCTGCCCGGCAAGGGAATCATGGCCTGCATTGCTCCGCCGTAGTTGCCAAGCGGGGCAAGTTGGATGGCCGGACTCGGCGCCACTGCGGTCTGGATGTTGTAATTGCCGAGGATATTGCCGCTGCTATCGCTTGGGCCACCGGTGAACGTGGTGCCGCCAGTCGCGTCGTCGAGATCGTCGTAGTTGCTCGGAGTGGACGCGGTTCCCAGCCAGTTGCCGTTGACAATTGTGTTGGCCAACATCAGCGTTCCGGAGTTGTAGATTCCTCCGCCGAAGACAGAGGTTGATCCAAGATAAGAACTGGCGTTGGCGAAATTGCCAGACAGAGTGCTGTTGATAACCTTTGCAGTGCCGCCTGTGCCGATGCTTATAGCACCGCCGTAAACGTCAACCGTGGCGTACATGCCGCCGGAGCCACTTGCTTGATTGTTGGAAAAAGTGCTGTTGGCTACCGTTAGCGTGCCCGTGCTGTATATACCGCCGCCGTAGAGGTAAGCCCAGCCCTCGAGGCCCGGAACGATCGTTGCTTGATTGTTGGAAAAGGCGCTGTTGGTTACCGCTAGTGTGCCCCCGTTGTAGATACCACCGCCGTAGAGGTTTACCGTGCCGTGGGTGACTGTGGAGCTTGCGTGATTATTGGAAAAAGTGCTGTTGGTCACGGTCAACGAACTAGCTGCATTGTTGAAGATGCCGCCGCCAGATCCGGTGGACCCATTGGTAACCGTCAATCCGGAGATAGAGACTGTTCCGCTGCTGATATTGAAGACCCCAACCGCGCTTCCGCCATCGATCGAGAGCAGATTCGCGCCCGGCCCCACGATGTTCATATTGTTGCTGATGGTCAGCGTGCCGCCGGTGGTAACGTTGTAGTCGCCCGGGGTGGTTGCGCTCAGCGCAATGCTGCCGGAACTGGTGGTCTGAGTGGCGGCGAAGTTGATGGTTGGCGTCAGTGTTGAGGAGCTGACTGCCGCGGCCGCCGCGATGGCATCGCGCAGGCTGCAACCGGAGATTGGCGCATTGCCGGTCGATGTGTCGTTGCACAGATTGGCGTTTCCAGTGCCATTGTTGTTGGGGTTGTCATCGGCCAGCGTGGTTACTGTGTAGACCGGAGAAGGCAGGTTGGTCAGGTTGAAGCTGGCGTTGGTGCTGACTCCGGCAACAGAGGCTGTGACAGTGTAGCCACCGGCGGTCGTGTTGGCCGTGGCCGTCACGCTGGCCAGACCGTTAATACCGGTTACCGCAGTCAGGCTGGAGAGTGTAGCGCTTGCGCCCGGCGCGGGCACGGCGAAAGTCACCGTTGCGCCATAGATGCTATTGCCGCCCGCGTCTGTTACCAGGGCCGTCAGATTATTGGTAAATGCCGAAGTTACATAGGCCGATTGTGTGTTGCCCGAGTAGACCGCAACCGCAGCCGGCGTATCGAGGGTGACAAGAATGGTCTGCTGCACCTGTGTTGCCGCGGCATAGTTGCCTCCGCCCGCCTGGTTAGCATCCACAATGACCGTGCCGGGGCCGGTGATAGTCAGTGTCCCGGTGGGGGTTATGCCGGCGATGCCGGGTGTGGAACTGCTGTCGATGCTGAAGGTGACTGCGCCACCCGAGGTCGACGTAGCGCTGGTCGAGGGGTAAAGGCTCACCCCGTTGTAAATGGCCCCGCTGGGAAGGGCCTGCGTGATGTTGATGGTCTGCGTTATCAGATCGACATCGAAGCTGCCGCTATTGGCCGTGACGGTGTAAGGGCCGGCCGTGGTCGAAGCGACCAGATAGTCACTCGACTCCGCCGCTGAGACCGTCAAGCCGCTGAAGGTGGACACACCATTCGAATCGGTGCTGGCCGTGAGTGTTCCGCTGCTGAAGACGCCGGCATTGAGCGCCACCGTCATCGGTGCGCCAAAAACCGCGATCGGCGCAGGCTTGCCGGTGGCGGGATTGAGGTCACTCAACTGCACAGCGGGACTGGGTGAGAATGCTGTCCCTGCTTGCTGTGGATTCGATGGCGAATTGATGAAAGCTAGCGAGTAAGCTGTCTGCACTGCGCCCGCGTCCACGCAAGCGGTGCTGCTGTAAGCGGTCGTCGAACGTGGATTGCCGCGCTGATCGGTTGCCGCCAAGGTAATGGGTTTGCCGGAAACATCGTTGCCGAGCCCCGACGCTAATTCGGCGCAGATGCCTGCGCTGCCGGGCAGTGGAGGCATTGTCTGCGTGGTCCCTCCGTAGTAGCCCAGCGGAGCAAGAATGATGTTGCCTGACGTTACGTTACCGCCGTTATCGGTGTAGCTGACGGCGCCAGCTATTGCATCAGGGCTGAGCACGTCGGCCATCGCCATCGTGTTTTGCGCGTAGATGCCGCTGCCGGAGATTGCGGAGTTGTTGAGGAAGGTGCTGCTCGTCACGGTAACTGGGCTAAAGCTGAAGATGCCGCCGCCGATGCCGCCGGCAGTGTTGCCGGAGAAGGTGCTGTTGGTCACCGTCAACGTGCCACCATTGAAGATGCCGCCGCCATAACCGCCGGTCGCGAAATTACCGCTAAAAGTGCTGTTCGTCACATTCAGCGTGCCGCCGTTCAGGATGCCTCCACCATCATAAGATGCGACGTTCCCGACGAAGGCGCTGTTGGCGACCGTCAGCGTCCCGGAATTGTTGATTCCGCCGGCAACGCCACCACTATTGCCGTGGGTAATAGTCAACCCGGAGATCGAAACTGTCCCGCCGCTGATATAGAAGACCGGATATCCCACATCGTTTGTCCCGTCGATGCTGAGCAGGTTCGCACCCGGTCCCGCGATGTTCATGTTGTTGGCGATAGTCAGGCAGGCGCCGTTGATCACGAAGTAGTCGCCTGGAGCGCTGGTGGTCAGGTTCAGCGAGCTGGCGAAGTTGACTGTCGGTGTCACTGTCGAGGTACTGACTGCCGCGGCAGCCGCAATGGCGTCGCGCAGCGAGCAGTTCGCGTCGAGCGTAGCATTGGGCAGACTCTGGTTGGTGCACAGACTCGCGTTTCCAGTGCCGTTGCCGTAGGGGTTGTCATCGACCAGCGTAGTCACCGTGAAAGTCGGAGGAGCAAGATTGGTCAGGCTGAAGGTGGCAAACCCGCTGCCGGGGTAGGATGCGGTCACTTGGTAAGGGCCCGGCGTCCCGTTGGCCGTGGCCGTCACGCTAGCCATGCCGTTCAGATCGGTGACAACGGTATAGGTGGAGAGCGCGGCGGTTGCGCCCGACAAGGGCGGGGCTGCAAATGTTACCGGCACGCCCCAAACGCCGACACCGCTGCCGTCAACCACCTGGGCCGTCAGGTTATTGGTAAACGCTGAACTCACATAGACCGATTGGAAGTTGCCAGCGTAGACATTAATCGTAGCCGGCGTGTCCAATGTGACCGTGATTGTCTGCTGCACCTGCGGTGCCGCCGCATAATTGCCGCTGCCCGCCTGATTGGCATCCACAACGACCGTGCCGGGGCCGGAGATGGTCAGTGCGCCAACGCTGGTGATGGTGGCCGGCGCGGTGGATTTGGGGTCAATGGTAAAGATGACGGGATTGCCCGAGGTACCGCCAGTGGCGCTGGTCGAAGAGTTGAGGGTCACCCCGTTGTAGATAGCTGTGGTGGGCAGGAGCTGGGTGATGTTGATGGTCTGCGTCTGCAAATCGACATCGAAGTTGCCGGAATAGGCTTCCGCGGAGCCCCAGTGGCCTTGGATATACGCGCCCAGATATACGCCTGTCTGCGCCGTGGAAACGGTCAGATTGCCCCAGGTAGCAAGACCGGTCGCGTCAGTGGACGCTCCCGTCGAGCCGCCAAGTCCGCTCCCACCGAAGTCCATCCCAACTGCCACGCCGGGAAGCGCTATTGCCTGACCGTTGTCGTACAACTGCACCGCAGGCGCGGGCACGAGAACTTGATTGATGTGCTGAGGACTGCTTGGTGAAACGGCAAACTGCAGCGAGTAAGCCGTCTGCACCGCGCCCGCATCCACGCAGGTTACGCCGCTGTAGATCGTCGTCGATCGGGGGTTGCCGCGCTGATCAGTGCTGGGGACCCCGCCGGCGGTCGCGCTTCCGCCGCACATGGCCGTGGTGGTCTCCGTCGGCAAGGGTGGCATAGTCTGCGTGGGTCCGCCGTAGTTGCCCAGGGGAGCAAGAGTGGCGCCCGAGAATACGCTTCCGACACTGCTGTCAATGTTGGGAATGGAATCCAGGCTGAGCACGTTAACCAAATAAAGCTTGCCGCCGTTATCGTTTTCGATGCCGTTCCCAGGTTGTCCTGAATTACCGCTGAAGGTGCTGTTTATCACTGTCAGAAAGGTTAGGTTGCCCCCGTTGTAGATGCCACCGCCTCCGTACGAAGAAGCGGCGCCATTACCGGTGAACGTGCTGTTCGTAACCGTCAGCGTACTGGATTGATTGCAAATTCCGCCACCAAAGTATGAAGCTGCAGTATTCCCGTTGAAGGTGCTGTTCGCCACCGTCAGAGTGGCAGCCCATGAGTAGATACCGCCGCCTCCATCAATACCCGCATTGCCGTTGAAAGCGCTGTTTGCTACGTTCAGCGTGCCATTGTTGTTGACGTAGATGCCGCCGCCTTGGCCGCAGTAGGTGCAGGTGCTGTGATTACCGCTGAAGGTGCTGTTGGTTACCGTCACCGTTCTGTATGCATCGTCAAAAATGCCGCTGCCG
>Ga0181520_10008112_pt1 | contig 15091 bp, 16 predicted proteins | sample PEATcosm2014_Bin_29_FD_132451 | JGI IMG/M metagenome (GOLD analysis project Ga0181520, IMG submission 132451) | Peatland microbial communities from MTU Mesocosm Facility, Houghton, MI, USA - PEATcosm2014_Bin02_30_metaG | ecosystem: Environmental > Terrestrial > Soil > Wetlands > Peat | place...
AGCGCAAACCAGCCTGTATTCGTGCTGGCGCCGGTGCGGGAAAAGCCGCCCAGCACGGTCTCAAGCAGCAGCGCCGCAAGCAGGCCCGCGCCAACCATCGATCCGCCCCATTGCAGCAATTGTCGTGTTCCGTCGTTCGAATGAGCGGGAGTGCTGCGGGTCGGGCCTTGCGCGGACATGACGTTCACGAGCCCTGCGCGAGGCGAAGCATGACGTACGTGATGACGCCGGTGACGGAGACGTAGAGCCAGAGAGGAAATGTCCATCGAGCGATTTTGCGGTGTTGCGGGAAGCGCCCCGAGAGCGAAAAGAAAAACGTGATAAGCACCAGCGGCAGCGCAACCACGGCAAGAATGATGTGGCTCGTCAATAGGCTCAGATAGAAAGTGCGAAAGGCCGCGTGAACCGGGTAACGGACATCGCCATGCAGCGCATGGTGCAGGATGTAGCTCACCAGAAACAGCGTCGAAAATGCGAAGGCCGTCATCATGGAGGCGCGATGCGCCGCGATGCGGCGGGCGCGGATGAATGTAAAGCCGATGAGCAACGCCGTCGCGGCAAGGCCGTTGAGAACTGCGTTCAGAGCAGGCAGGAATGCGTAGGAAGTGCTGGCTGCCGCGGCGGGATGGATATAAATGAGCCAGAATAGAAACAAGGAAGCAGCGGCGCTGATCGCAAGGATTGCCGCAATCGCCGGGCGGGTGCTCGATTTCGGATTCGATGCGGGAGCGAAGGTCGTCATGGCAATTTATCGCTTCACGATGGCGCAGAGCATCAGTGTGGTGAGCAACAAGGGCAAGTAAATGACGCTGACCTTAAGCAGGTCGCGTGCCAGCATGCGGCTCTCTGTATCAGAGGTTGTGCGCAGGATGCGGCTGAATCGGATCGTGTAGGCCAGATAGAAAAGTCCCAGCGCAGTAGCGATCACGGCGTACACCGGTCCATCCAGGCCGAGCCACCAAGGGGCGAGACTGACGGGAATCATCAGCACAGCATAAAAGAGCGCCTCGACAACAGTAGACCAGCCGTCGGGCTGGACAACAGGCAACATGCGAATTCCTGCGCGCGCGTAGTCGTGCCGATAGAGCCAGGCGATGGCCATGAAGTGTGGGAACTGCCACACAAACAGGATGGCGAAGAGTGCAACCGCGGGCCATTCGATTCTTCCCCGCGCCGCGGTCCACCCCAGCAGTGGTCCCATGGCGCCGGGAAACGCACCGACAAAAGTGGCCAGCGAGGTGACGCGCTTCAGCGGCGTATAGACCGCCACATATGTGAATGCAGTCAGCAGTGCGAGCGAAACGGTGAGCAGGTTGGTATGCAGAAGAAGCCAATAGGCACCGAGTGCCAGCGCAGCTATTCCGGCGAGAACTCCCTGCGCCAGTGAGATGCGTCCCGAGGGCAGAGGCCGGTCGGCAGTCCGAACCATGCGCGCATCTGTGGAGCGCTCCAGTGCCTGATTGAGCGCGCCTGCTCCGGCAGACACGAGGCCAATGCCGAGCAGCGTATCGATCAAGCCCCGCTGCAGCGTCGAAATGCCGGACTGCATCGAGCCCAGATAAAACCCTGCCCATCCCGTGACCAGCACCATGCCGGTGACGCGCACCTTAAACAGTTCGCGGAAGTCATGAATCAAGGTGGCCGTCGTGCCGGGACGCAGGGCATGCAGCGCATGCGACTCACCAACCCCCTCGGACGCAGAGCCAACGCGGGCGGGAAGCGATACCGGACTGGTGGCTTGGGAAGCGGAAGTCATGGAGGTGGCCGTAGGGCAGGCGGCAATGATGCTAGAACCATGCGCCTGTTTCGATGATAGCAAGGGTGCCCGTCGAACGTTGGCCGAGACAATGCTAAAAGCCCGCCTTGGCCAAAATCGCAACTGCGACCTGTTCCGGCGTTAGCTTGTCGACCGGAATCGAGACATGGGCCATTCGGTAGAGCGGAAGCCGGCGCTGGTAACGGATGGCGAGGTTGGCCTGGTCGGCAAGGACCGGCCGCGTGTGTTCCGTGCCCTGACAGCGGGCCAGCGTCGTGGCTAACTTCACTTCGAGATGAACGAGAATCGTGTCGGGGGCCGTCAGCAGCAGGTTGCGCGTTTCGGCTCGTTCGATTGCGCCGCCGCCGAGCGCGAGCACCAGCGTGTCGCCGGCGACCAGGCGAGCGATTGTCTTGTGCTCGCGTTCGCGAAACGATGCTTCGCCGTCTCGCGCAAAGAGTTCAGAGATGCTCGCGGCGGATTCGGCCTCGATCACATCGTCCACATCCACAAAGCGCCAACCAAGGCGACTGGCGACAAGCGGACCGACTGTGGTCTTGCCTGAGCCCATGAACCCTGTGAGGACAACGCGGCGAAGGGCAGGTCGAGGTTCGGGTTGGGCGCGGCTCGTCAAGTAAATCCTTCTGCGAAGCAGTGGTTCGTTCAGTATAGGGATGCTGCGCCGAGGAAGAGCAACTCTCAGCCGATCACCATCACGATTGCACCGACGGTGATGAGCGCGCCGCCGACCAGAGCCGGCGTAGTCAGCCTCTCGCCGAGAAGCAACCACGCGAAGACCATCACCAGCGGCACGCTGAGCTTATCCAGTGGCGCAACGTGCGAAGCGGGTCCGAGCTGGAGTGCGCGGAAATAGCACAGCCACGAGAGCCCGGTCGCCAGTCCAGACAGCGCGAGGAAGAGCATGGTGCGCTTATCGAGCGAACGGATCTCGCCATGTTTGCCGAGGGCTAGCGCAATGCCCCACGCGAATACGACTACGACACTCGTCCGAAGAGCAGTAGCCAGGTTTGAGTCCACATGCGTTACGCCGACCTTCGCCAACAGCGCGGTGGCCGCGGCGAAGATGGCGGAAAATATCGCCCATCCAATCCAGGTCATGTGCCCCATCGTACCGGGATTAGACTCCTGCGTGGCAAGCTAAACTCGTTTGCATGGAAACCGGCCGCGCCAGCAAAACAGCCTTTCGTGTGGCCATGCGTCGCGCCATCCATCAAGTCTTGGACCAGCCCTGTGTGCTGGTGGATCCGATCGCAGTACCGCTTCTGGGCCCGCACTTCACCTTCGATCGGGAACGCGAAATGAGTCCGATCGCGCGTGCCTTTCGTGCGTTTATGGCAGCGCGCAGCCGCTATGCGGAGGATCGGCTGGCCGAGGCGGTCGCGTCCGGCGTCACGCAATATGCGGTGCTGGGCGCGGGACTTGACACGTTTGCCTATCGGAATCCGTTTCCAAACCTTTGCATCTTCGAAGTGGATTTCCCCGCGACGCAGGAGTGGAAACGATCGCTTCTGGTCGAAGCTGCAATCCCTGTGCCGGGCAGTCTCACGTTTGTTCCGCTTGACTTCGAACACCAAACATTGGCTGCGGGCCTGGCTAATTCCGGCTTCGATTTGGGCGCTCGTGCGTTTTTTGGTTGGTTGGGCGTCGTTCCCTATCTGACCCGCGGTGCCTTCCGGGCCACATTGCAGGCCATCGCGCAATTGCCCGCTGGAAGCGGGGTCTGTTTCGACTTCGCACTGTCGCCCGAATCCATGAGACCGGAACGCCGCAAGGTGTTTGAGGCGTTGGCGGCGCGTGTGGCCTCGGTCGGTGAGCCATTTCAGCTCTTTTTTTCTCCGCAAGAGTTGGAAGCTGAATTGCGGAGCACCGGATTTCATACGATCGAGTTTGCGGACTCCGGCCAGTTGAATGCGCTCTATTTTGATAATCGATCCGACGGACTCAAATTGCCACCGGAAGGTCTGGGCATGATGGCTTCCGCCTGGGTATAAGCACGAGTTCGAAGGCGTGGCAGGCTCTATGATGAGTTCATGCGCGTATGCGCCTTTTTGTTCATCACTCTCGGCTTCCTGGCACTCTCGGGATGCGGTTATCACACGCTGGGAGCGGCCACGCACCTGCCACCCGAGGCGCACACGCTTGCCGTTCCGATTTTTGCCACCCGCACCAACGCGTATCACACCGAGACGGTGATGACAGACGCCGTCATTCGTGAGTTTGCCACGCGTTCGCGTTTACGGGTCACGCCGGATGCCAACGCTGATCCCGACGTGGTGTTGCACGGAACAATCCTTCAGGAGACGGTCGCTCCATTGACGTACAACACGTCAACGCAGCAGTCATCCAGCTATCTCGTCACCGTGGTGATCGCGGTCAAGTTGACCGGCAGGGATGGACACATTCTTTACGAAAACAAGAACTATGTTTTTCGTCAGCAATACCAATCAACGACCGATCTGCCGGTTTATTTCGACGAGAGTCCTGCTGCTGTTCAGAGACTCTCTCGCGATTTTGCCAGGGCGCTGGTGGCTGATGTGCTGGAAAGTTTGTAAAAGTAAAAAGGCGGCGCTGCGAAGAATATCGCTGCGCCGCCTTGGGCCTTGAGGGGGAGGGAATATCAATAGCCAAATAACCTCAGGCTTTTTTCAGTCTAGCCGCGACTGGTGTGCGCCGCAATGGAAATTAGACCTTTCTTTGCAGTGGAAAAGTAAGGAGGTATTACGAGAGTACACAGTGAATTTGTAGGTAACCTACATTACTTACTATTTAGTTAACCCCGTGCAAATACGGTTAACCCTCAAAGATTCTTGATTTGCGGTTGCATCAGGCCGATTAGTCTCTGAATATCTCTCCGGGATTGGCCGGTCGAGATCCCAGCGGGTATTCTGGAGCCGCATGCTTATTGAAGCGAATTGCAGTCGAAAAGTCCGGCGGAGTATCCGATGAACGGCTCACGCTGGGGCGCGGGATTCAATGCTGCTGGCCGCTTCGTCGCGGAGATTGAGGATGCGGCTGCTGGCAATCGTTTACTTCGTCCGGGTTATGTCCTCGTTGGCGACGAAGTTTTCCTCATGGATCGCTGTCGCGCGGCCCTTTTGAAGGCATTTGTCCCACCCGATCTCAGAGATTTTTGTCTCTCCGATTTAGACCTTGGCGGCTCCACCATATTTGAAGTTCTGGATCGCGCCCAGACCCCGTCGCTGATGGCTCCTTTCCAGTTGGTCTTTGTGCGCAATGTGCGGCTGCTCTACACGCGCGGAGCCAAAAAAGAGGAATTTGCCGCACTCGATCGCTATTTCCGTTCGCCTAACCCCCAGGCGCTGCTTGTGTTCGTCGCAGACTTTTTGCGGATCCCAAGCGATGCGCGCCGCATGGAGATGGACGACAAGAATCGCTATGAGAGGCTCACTGAGACGCTGGGCGAACATTGTGGCATGGTGGAGCTGGCCCGCGTGAGCGATGAAGATGCTATGCGTTGGGTGACGGCAACGGCGCTGGAGGCAGGCGCCCGCATTGAGCCGGATGCGACGCGGGAACTGGTCGACGCACTCGGCGCCGACATGATGCTAATTGCTTCCGAGCTCGAAAAGTTGCTGCTCTACACATTGGGCCGTGGCCGCATTACACTCGGCGATGTGGAGACCATGGTGCTCGCCGCCAAGCAGCGCTCGTTATACGAGCTGACCGACGCCATCAGTTCGCGCAACCGTGCCCGCGCATTGGCGCTGCTGCAAGGGCTATTGAACAGCTCGGATGCGGGCGAAGACGCGGCGATCGGGCACCTCTACATGATGGCGCGAACCTTTAGGCAGATGCTTGTCATCCTGGAGAAAAACGTGCGCGATTCGCGCGCCATCTGGCAGGTGTTGTGGCAAGGCTTTCGCATGCCGCCCTTCGCTGCCGATGAATTGATTCGGCAGGCGCGCCGTTACAAGAGCCGGCGAGAACTCACGCGCGCGCTTCGCCTGATTGCCCGAGCCGATCTCGAGCTGCGTTCCTCGCCGCCAGATAAGCGCATCGTCCTCGAGCGGCTCGTTTACGATCTTTCCTCGGATCCAAAACCGGCGCCACTCTTTGCTTCGACCCAGCTCACGTTTGAGGCGTGATATGGCATCGCCTCAATTCGTAGCGGCTCGCCATGCTCCGCGAACCACGCCCGATAGCCGCCATCGACTCGTTGAATGTGATTGGTCAACCCATCCCGCAACCTATAGAGAGAATCGACGTTGATCGCGGCTTCACCCCGATCGATGCTGGCCAGGAATCCCTGCAGTGTTTGCACCAGCTCTCGATGCAGCGATTGATGCTGCTTCAACTCCGGATAATTCACGTTGCCCATCATCCGTTCTTCCGCCGCGTGATGATTACGCGTGTAGGCAAGCAGGCTTCGCAGCAATGGAGCAGTAGAACTCCGCGTTTCGCCCTGCATGACCGCGTGATGCAGCTCGTTCAACGTGTCGACCAGAATCTTGTGTTGGTCATCAATCGATTCCACGCCAACAGAGAGCTTTTCATTCCAGTTCAGGAGCGCCATATTGCCTCATGTGCCGGAGCGATCCCGGTACTAAGAACATCGGCAGTAGTCCGCAAGAATTGAATGGCACGATGGGGGGATATGCGCACAGCTCAGCGCAGGGAATTGAAATGTAGGAGGGAACGGCTTTAGTAGACACCTTGGGCGTTGAGCCATCGACTGTACTCGCGGTCCAGCCCTTCCACGTGCTCCATGTATTGGCCGCGGACGAATCCGAGGATTCGATGGAGTTCGGCATCGTCGCCAAGTTCTGCCCGGCAAACCGCCTGTTTTATTTGGTCCATCAGTCTCTGGTGTTCCGCGCAGTGTTTTTCAAGGTCGGGAAATCCGAACCGGCGCAGGAGGCTTTCTTCGCAACCGAAGTGCATGTCTGTGAACTCGATGAGCCGAACCAGCTGCTCATGGAGCCGCGCACTGCCGTTTCCACGCGCCAGCTGATGCCGAAGCCCGTTGAGCGTATCCAAGAGAATCCCATGCTGGTCATCCATCGCCTGAACGCCAACGGATCCGCCAAGCTGTGTGGCAGCACCTGTCACAGCTCCCCCTTTTCGAATACCTAATTCTTTATCGGGCTCGCCACGGGCAGCAATACCGCTTCCGTGGGGTGCCTTGCGACCTTGGTCTCATAACGGAGCTGAGGAGCTACTCCAGAATTATTTCGGGATTGATTTCATTTCCGCGGGTCGTCAAGACAAGAGCGGCAGCCAGAATGAGCGCCCCTCCGGCCCATGCAAACGGTCCCAGGTGTTCGCCGAGCAGCTTGACACCAAGAATGGATCCAAGTGCCGGCTCTATATTCAGGAAGACGCCCGCACGCGAAGCCGGGACATGGTGAATGCCCCAGTTCCAGAGGAACGTTGTAGTCGCTGTGCACGCCAGACCGCCAATCGCAAGTGCGGCCCATGCAGTAAGGCTGACCGGCGCGAAAGGCGGGAGTTGAACCTTGTGCGCCAGCCAGGGATTTGCAAGCATTGGGCCCAGGATGCAAACGACCAGCATGAGGGTGCCGGAAAGAATGGTGTATGCGCTGACGACTACCGGGCTATGCGTGAGCATCAGTTTTTTGCTCAGCAGAATCCAGGCCAGAGCCGTGCAAAGCGAAAGCACGACAAGCAAATCGCCTTCAAGCGAAGGTCCACCGCGCGCGGCGGGGCCCCTATGACCGCCGAGAACAATGAGCGCAGCCCCCACCGTCGAGGCCATCAAAGCACCCCATCCTATGGCGTCCAGCCGCTCTCCCGCGAAGAGCGCGGCAGCCACGCCCAAAAGCACCGGCATCGAACCGACCATGAGGGACGCGTGGCTCACCGTGGTCAACGCGAGACCGTGAAACTGGATCAGAAATTGAACCGGAATGCCAAAGAACGCAGAAATCAGAAGCAGGCGAATCTCGCTCCCAGAAAGCCGCACCCGGTGCACCAGCGCGACCGGCAGCATTCCCAGGGAGGCAAATAAGAACCGGTACAGCACCATGGACTCCACGCTCATCTCATTAAGCGCAATCCTGCCGAAGAAAAAGCCGGTCCCCCATAAAGTTCCGGCGAGCGCGCACGCGCCATAGCCCAGAAACGCAACGCGACGCGCAGATTTGATTGCGATTGCCATCCCTATGTTTACTGTCGCATACAGGAAAGCGGCGGTCTCACCGCTCAAACCGAGCTGGATCGGAGAGAATATTCATCGATGGCGAAGTGGCTGGTGAGGGTTGGGAAAATGTCGCGTGTGTGCCTTGCCGTCTCGGCTTTGGCGCTCATCCCGGATCTCCATCGATCTGTTTCAGCCGTCGGACTCTCGTTGTTGCGTCATCGCAAACCCGATGCCGATGACACGACGCAACACAAGGGCGCAACTGCATCCCAGCCTCCCGCATTCTCGATTCCAGTCGAGCCGCTCGGCTTTAATGCCCCTGGCCCTTATTACCAGGGCCAGCGCGAGAGCCTCGTCTCGCTCGATTTCCTCGATGAAGACAGGCTGTTGTTCACGTTTCGAGCCCCAGGGTTGATCCATCGCGCCAGCGTGGCGGACGGCGACGAGCGCCAGATTCGCGCGGAGGTACTGACACTGCCGCAGGGCACGCTCGAAACCGAAGCTCTGTGGACGCTTCACGACCACCAACGCTATCTATGGATGCTTCATGATGGCCACTTTATTCTGCGCGACGAGGACACCCTCAAGGAGGGAAATGCCAAGCTTGAGCTGCGTCCGCTTCTGCAGTTTCCTGGCCCGCTGCTTTGGATGGAAATGGATCCTGCTCAACAATTCCTGGTCACGGACTCACTCGAACCATCCGCTCTGAAGCCTCAAAAGGGAACGGTCGGGAGCCCTGCGACGGCCGAGGCCAATGTCTCGACCGACCGGGACAGTGATGCCCAGCGCGATGTGGTGCTGCGCATTCTTGAGCGTCAATCGGGCCAGGTCATGCTGGTCAGCCATGTGCACGCCACGGTGCATTTGGCCATCAACTCCGACGGTTACCTTGAAACCCTTCGCGGAAGCGGACGGGAATGGGTCCTGAACCTGAAATATTTCAGCGGCGGTAGCCGAGTCCTGGGGAAGCTGGATTCGTCCTGTCAGCCACCGATCGATTTTGTATCGCGGACTGAAGCACTGGTCAACACATGTGTCTTCCAGAATGGTCGCCGTCTTGTTGCGATGTCGACCCAGGGCCAAAAACTCTGGGAGGCACCCTCGCCGCCGACCCAAATCTGGCCCATTCTGGTGGTGGCTCCTGATGGCTCCCGGCTGGCTCGCGAAACACTGTCGGTCGACCATTCCGTCGAAGACTTTGCCCATCCGCTGGATACGCAGGACATCAAGGGGCAATTGGTTGAAGTCTATGATTCGATTGGCGGTAAACTGCTCCTGAAGGCTCCTGCAAGCCCCATTCTCGATGCCGGAGGCAATGTGGCAATCTCGCCCTCCGGCAAGCGCGTCGCCATTCTGAATGCCGGGGCCATCGAGGTCTACGAATTGCCCGCGGCGCAGACCTCTCCGCACGGGTCTTCGGCGTCGACCTCGGGGTCGGCGCCCTGATCGCCTGGATTTGCCTGTTTCCAGCGGTTATCGCTCCCATGTAAACTGGGCGGCGGGAGATTTTTGCTTGGCGACGGCAGTGATCCATTATGTGGCTGCGGCAGTTTCTGACCGCGGCCGAAAGCGTCCTTCGAACGAGGATGCGTTCGGATTTTCCGTCGAAGATGGGGTCTACGTCGTTTGCGACGGGATGGGCGGAGCCGCTGCAGGGGAGATTGCAAGTTCGGTGGCTGTGGACGAAGTTCTCCGTCTGCTCGCGGGGCGCGGCCAGGACGATCTCGTGTCAATGCCCGGCGCAGTCGAAGAGGCAATCGTCGCAGCCAACGACGCAATTTTCTCACGGGCTCAGAGCAACCAGCATCTCAGCGGCATGGGCACCACACTCGTCGCGCTCGCCGCGCAGGAAAAGAGTGTTTGGGTCCTCAATGTTGGCGATAGCCGCTGCTATAGGCTGCGCAACCGCTGCCTGGAACTGCTGACACTCGACCATTCCCTCGTGGAAGAACAAGTCCGGATGGGCCGGATGACCCGTTCGGAGGCCATGCGGTCTCCCTATAAGAATGTCATTACCAGGGCGCTGGGCACACAGGGTCGTGTCACCCCCGATGTTTTTGGCATGGAAGCCGAACCACAGGACCTGTTTCTGCTCTGCACGGATGGCCTGACGCGGGAGCTTCCGGACAACGAGATTGCATCGTTGCTTTCGAACGATTTGCCGCTTGAAGAATTGTGCGCCGGATTAGTCGATGCCGCCAAAAAAGCCGGAGGCCACGACAACATCACCTGTCTGGTGGTCCGCGCCGAAGTCTGAAGAATTCTGACTCGTGGCGCGATATCAGATCTTTCAGGAGTCCGGCGTCCGAGCGCAGACTTCGGCTTCCTCTCCGCTCAGTTTCTGCCGAAAAGATATATTCTTGTGACCCACAAAGCTGAACAGCACCGTAACGATCGTCATCATTGCTGCTGCTATATACGGAGCTTGCCTTGGATTGCGCAAATGGTTACGAAGAATGGGAACCAAAATGGGCAGCCCGACTAGGCCGATGAGCACGCTGCTTCCGTAGACTCCGAAACAACGAATCCATTCGCGGAGGTAATTCCCGTGAGTGCGGAAGACGAACCATTTGTATCCAAGAAAAGCCACACTGATGGTTATCAGGCTTCCAAGAATTGCAGCATACATATAACTGTAAGAACCCAGTCCAGCCAGGGACCAGTTCAGGAACGCGAAGACTCCAAAACTAAAGAGCGTATTGAATCCACCGGCGAGAATGTAGCGCGCAAATTGCAGCACCGGCTTGTGGGAATGAATTCTCATGTGGAAAGACGAGAGCTAAAAATTGATTCGCTCTTTCTCGGTAACAAGGGGGCGGTTTAACACGGTGGTGTGGATTGCGCCGACGTACTCACCGATAATGCCCAGCGCAATCAGTTGCACGGAGCCAAGGAAAAACAGGCCGAGGACGACTGGTGCCACGCCAACCGTGAAACGTGACCAGAAAACAAGCTTGTACAGAAGATAGAAAACTCCCAGCGCAAAGCTGATGAATGCGGAGACGAATCCGCAGAAGATCACGAGCCGCAAGGGAACCTTGGAGAGGTTTGTTATACCCAGCATCGCAAGGTCATAGAGAGAGTAGAGATTGTTTGAAGTGGCTCCCCGCTCACGCCGGTTCTGGTTATAAAAAACCTTGGCAATCGGCAGCCCGAGCTCGGCGATCATCCCGCGGAAATAAGGATAGGGGTCTGGGAAGCCTGAACGAATTTTTTCCACAACCGACCGGTCATAGAGCCCGAAGCCGGTGAAGTGCTCGAGAATGCGAACATTCGCGAGGCGCGCGACCAGCCGGTAGTAACTTGTGCGCACACGGTACATCAACCCATTTTCATCGCTGCTGTTCTTGATCGCCGCGACAATAGGGAACCCCTTTTCCCATGCACGAATCATTTCGGCGAACAATTCAGGTGGATCCTGCAGGTCGGCCGCCACGGATCCGACAGCGTCCCCATCTGCCGCTAAGAGCGCATGCATTCCCGAGCGATCCGGCCCCACGTTGCGAGCATTCACAATGACCTTGACGCTTGGGTCCTCCGCTGCCATCGTGCGCAACTCTGCAACGGTGCCATCGGTCGAAGCGTTGTCAATAAACAGGTGCTCGAAGCGATATTCCGGCAATCCTGCCGCCATTGCCATTACCCGCCGGTGTACCTCTCGGACATTGAGCTCTTCGTTATAACAGGGAGTCAAGATGGTGATCAGCTTCCCAGTCATTCAGCTATCCTAAAGAGCGCGCAAGGGACTCGTTTGGCCGCAGTATTCAAAGAACCTAATGATATTGACCCAGAGTTTAGCACAGGCTCGACCTCACCGGGCTTGCCGGTCCTCGATGAACAGCGGCGCCAGAATTGGATTTCGATCAGACTGGTTTCACAGCAAGCACCGTTATGATGTCGTGCAGATTCTTGTGGAACTTCAATTCACCAAGAGAAGTACGTTCCAATGCCCTGTAGATGCGATAGAACAGCGAGCGCGGATTGCTGCGAGACAAACGCCAGAAGACCGTTTTGACTTTCATCAAATGCCCGATGAACTTCGAATCGACCACCTGATAGCCGCTATTCGTCAGTGCGAGGGCCAAAGAATTGCCGTTGTAATAAAACAGATGCGATGGAGGGATGACGGCGTAGAAGTTTGAACCGGTGACCTTGGCATAGAGACAGGAGATGTTATGAACTTTGATGGCGATCAATCCACCGGGTCGCAACAAACGGCGACATTTTTGAAGTGCCGCCATAGGATCGCGGAAATGATCGAAGACATCTTGCAAGGCGATTACGTCGAAGTAGTTATCGCGTAGCGGGTAGTCTTCGAAGGCGCCGGTTACGATGCGTTCGCCGTATCGCTGGCGGGCAACTGCGGCGTCGGTGATCGAAATCTCATTGCCATGGCATTCCCAACCCGCCATGACGTCAAGAAACCACCCGCGCGAACACCCAAGATCCAGGACTCTTCCGGGCCGAGGAAAACGGCTGTTAATCAGATCTGCAAGCTTTTGATAGTAGTAGTTGAGGCACTCGGCGTTGCTGTCGTCGTACACTTCATCGCCAGGTCCAGCATAATGTGTGGCAAGTTCCTCCACACTAACTTGGTTCTGAACGAATACCAACGAACAGGATTGGCATCGTGCGATCGTATAATCTTTCACGTTCCACAAGCCCTTTAAGTTAATCGCGCCGCAGACCGGGCAGGACGAATACATTTGCGACAATCGTCTGGTGTCCAAGAAACCCCCACACATCGCCAATAGAATATATGGACGCATCGGAACAACATTGCTTTGAGTCAAAAGCTATAATCCCCCACATGCCCGCCGATGCGATCATCGTCCCCGATTCCGTTCGAGAACTTGCAGTGCAATCTGTCGGAATCTTTTTCGAGGGAGTCACGGGGACATCGCGGGACGCGAACGCGCGAGACCATTTGGATGTGATTAGGCCCTTAAAGAAGGGGGAGTTGCTGGAAGGTTTCACGCAACTGCAGGGCAGTAAACTGCTCGAGATTGGCTCGGGATTCGGAACGAATCTGGCGACATGGATCAAGAGATACGATTTGGACGGGTACGGCACTGAAAGGGACACAGAAGGGTTTGGAAGCTCTCTCAAAGGATCGCGCGAATTGTTTGCCGCGAACGGCATCAACCCCGACCGAATCATCCGCGTGACCGACGATGCGTTGCCGTTTGAGGACGCTTCCTTCGATGTTGTTTACGCTGGCAATGTCCTTGAACATACCGAGGATCCGCTGAAGGTTCTGAGGGAAGCGGTGCGGGTCTTGCGCCCCGGGGGCATTCTGCATGTAGAAGTGCCAAATTATCTTTCGTACTTCGAAGGGCACTACTTTGTACCGCAACCGCCGTTGATTTGGCGATGGGTCTTGCCGGTGTGGGTTCGCCTGCTGGGACGCGATCCGGCGTTTGCCTACACAATGCGCACGGAGATCAATCCGATCTGGTGCAGACGCGCGGTACGTCAAATAAACAAGGAGTATCCGATAGAACTGCTGTCACTCGGCGCCGAGGTTTTCCTGGACCGACTAACGCAACCATACCAATTCGAAATGGAGCGCACGGCCGCCAGGCTCGGAAAGCTAATGCGGGTCTTTCAGCGTTTGAACCTTGGCAACTGGGTTGGAAGGCTGATTGTGTTGGCGCAGGGATACTACCCCATCTACCTTACAGTGCGGCGCAAAGCAAATTAGACCAGACAGCCGTGAGGTCCGGGTCCAATCGTCGTCTGCATTCGGGAAATCGATTACCCGACGGACACCTCCCCTGTGCTCCTTCGAACCTCGCGACCAGCTTAATCGTATGAGTAAAGGGATTTTCCATGCTCTGCCTGGTACCGGACACTCCGGGAAACAGCGCGAAATTTTTCCATTGACAAACGCATATTGAGGGCGTAAAAAAGCTGACGCTGAAGAAAACGCTTGCTGGAGTGTGTTTTAATCTGTTTCGCGAAGGCGCTACAGCTCATTTCGCCTCGCAATACTCCTGAAGCGTTTGTTTGGAACACAAGAGCACTCGCAGGACCCTCATCGGCAGGTTGGATGAGGTCACCTGCGGGTCTGGCGGGGAAAGACCGCACAAGGACAGGCATTGCGGAAGGGAGCACGCGAAGTCTCTTCCGCAATCCATCAACCGATTCACTCGAATCGCGCAATGTGTAACCAGGTTTGGCCATCGAGACATCGATTCGGAGGAAAGAGGCGGATTTCCTGGGGGTCCCGGCCCGAAAAGCTCCACGGAACCACGCATTTTTGATGTTCATGCGACCAGAAGAATTCTGAAATCCTTTGCAGGGGCAGACGAGGAGGATGAGTTCGTTTGTGAGAGCCGGACGGCCCGATTCGGCAGTTGCACGAATGATCGCGCCAATGTGACCGCGCCATTGCTTCCACTTCCGTTGAAAACCAGGAAACGAGAGAAGAGTACGGAATGGAAGAAGTTTCTTCAATGAAGTAAGCGTTTGCTCAGGAGGCAAACTATGAATCACCCCTTGATAAGTATGTTCTCCACGTCGAAGAGGTCCGGCAGATCGCTGCGAGGATCTGCCGTTGTGACGTTCGCGTTCCTTTTGACGGTCCTGATGATGCTGCCGGTCGCGTGGGCGCAGGACAATGCAACCATCAACGGAACCGTCGCAGATGCGACCGGAGCCGTGGTTCCGAACGCGCAAATCTTGCTCACGAATCCTGCTACGGGTCAAGTGCGAGACGCGGTTTCCAGTTCCGCGGGAGCCTACCGGTTCGCTAACGTCGGTGTTGGCACCTACACGCTGAGCGCCTCAGCTACAGGGTTTCAAAAATATACCAAGACCGACATCGTGGTGAACGTTGCCGCGACCCTTGAAGAGAACATCAGCCTCTCGGTGGGAAGTCAATCGCAGAGCGTGCAGGTGGAAGCGGATGCGTTGCAGGTCCAGACGGAGACCAGCGAAGTCAGCAACCTGATCAGCGGCGAGCAGGTTTCAGAGCTTGCCACCAACGGACGGAACGTGACCGCGCTGGCGGCTCTGGGCCTCGGTGTGTCGAACAACCTGCCGCCTTTTAGCGGCGTCAACGCTCTGACCTCCGCCAACGGCATCAGCTTTAACGGAACCCGCACGGAACACAACATCTACATGTTGGATGGAGCCGAACAGAACGATCGCGGGTGCGGCGGCTGCTTCATGAACCTGCCCTCACAGGA
>Ga0181520_10008113_pt1 | contig 15090 bp, 17 predicted proteins | sample PEATcosm2014_Bin_29_FD_132451 | JGI IMG/M metagenome (GOLD analysis project Ga0181520, IMG submission 132451) | Peatland microbial communities from MTU Mesocosm Facility, Houghton, MI, USA - PEATcosm2014_Bin02_30_metaG | ecosystem: Environmental > Terrestrial > Soil > Wetlands > Peat | place...
CCGCCCTCCAGCACGCGTTGCTGGAAGCACCTCCGCCGTTTCATCCCATTGACATCGCCAGTTCCGTCCTGGTGAATGTTGCTCTGAGTCTGGTTCTCTTCCAGATTCTCGACCGCTTCCGCCGTCCTGCGTAAAGCGGCCCCGGCTGGACGCCACGCTCGAAACATTGGAACCCCAAGCCCAAAGCTGGTTGCCAAGGCTGTAGCTATGGGAGCGGCTGTATGCCTCGTGGATAAAGCCGGGCTTCTTCACGGCCTCGTCTAACAGGCTGATGAAAAAGGGTGTAGCGGCGGCTTTATGCCGCCATCGTGCATTGAAATCATTGGATAAATGGCGGGGTGAACCCGCCGCTACCATTCGCCCAAAGACTTTTTCATCAGCCTGCTAACAGAGCGGCCCACGAAACCATTGGATTTCTCTCAGCGCCATAGCGCGCGCTGACTGTGCCGGCCCGCTGGCCGGGTTCGACCGCCTTTGTCGCTTCCTACGCTGTCCGCCTGGTTTTGATTCCCTCGGTCACGGTTTTTTCTCCTTTTCTGTCCCTTTCCTCGCGGGGCACTCCAAGCGAGTGGGGCCTGCTCGCCAAGCCAAGGGCTGCTTTTTCCGCCCAGAGACTTCGCTTTTGTCCTTTGCTTGTCACTCGCCACTTGTCACTCGTCACAGCTCTATTGTTTCTTGGGGGAACCGCAAACCCGGAGGGTGGCCGTCAGCGGACGGACAAAGCAGAAGCCCGCCGCGCCGCCAGCGCGCAGGCGGCTTTCCCATCTCGCCGTGCCCGCGAGAAAGCGGTGCCAGAAAAGGGCACTGAGACTAGGAGAAGTTAGGCGGAAACGCCGGACAGCTCCTGCTTGTTCGCTTCGGTCCCGGCGGTTGATTTGTCGTCCACGGAACTCTTGCCAGACAGTAAATCATGAGCATGGCTTTTCCTGTTGCAACCGGCATCCTGCGGGGATAGTATTCGCGCCGCGATCAATGCTGAGGGTCTTCGAACATGGCTTGGAGATTCCGTCACTCGTTTAAGGTTATCCCTGGCGTAAGGCTGAACTTGTCCAAACGCGGGTTGAGTGCAAGCATCGGCGGCGCGCCGTTCACACTGAACTTGGGTCCGCGCGGGGTGTATGGCACGGCTTCGCTACCGGGAACAGGCATTTCCTTCAGAGAAAAACTGGGGAATGCGTCCAGTATCGTGCCAACGCCCGCTTCGCAGGTCCGCCCCGACTTAATAAACCCGGATGCGGCCCCGTCCTCGCCAAGCCCTACACCTTTCCCATCCGATCCCTCTGCGCGCTTCCCCGCGCCAAGCTCCGCTCCCATTCAAGAGATTCGCAGCGTCAGCACTGAACTCCTGACGAGTGAAAGCCTACAGGAACTCAAACGTCTCATTCAGACGGCGTATGAAGAACACGAGGACATCAGCCGTGATCTGGCGGGCGCCCGACAGGAGAAAGCAAGGGCCTTGACACGCTATCTTTCCTGGGAGAAGGGCTGGCTGTTCAAAAGGATTTTCAAAAACTCGTTTGTGAAACGCAAGGTGGACGCAGAAACAGCTTCCGCGAAGGTACAAGAGCTTGAAGAACAGCTTCGGCTGACGACGGTTGCAACGCATGTTGAAATTGCAAAAGAGCAGGCGGAGCCGTATTTTCGGATGCGGGATGAGTTCGCCGCGCTGTCGGAATGCGCAGCGATATGGGATACCAAATCTCGGCAGGCGACCAACCGTTTCCATGAACGAACTATTGCCGACGAGAGAATCGCACGCGAGCGAACGGAGTTCTCACTGGGCGGTAGTGACCTGATTCAGTGGGAGCAGAAGGTGCCTCATCTTCAGAACGTTGGCGGCGGCGACCTGTTTCTTTATCCTGGCTTTATTCTGTACAGGGCTGCTAAGCATGCGTTTTCAGTGATCGACTTCCACGACGTGAAACTTACCTCAGCCCGCATCACGTTTCTTGAGGAACAATCCGTCCCGAGCGACTCCCAAATTGTTGGACAGACGTGGGCCAAATCCAATAAGGACGGGCGCCGTGACCGGCGCTTTGCGAACAATTACCAGATCCCTCTGGTTCTGTACGCCTCGCTAACACTCAAGAGTGAAAACGGGCTGTGGGAAGAGTTCCAGTTTTCCAATCCAGAACGGCTGGACCGTTTCCTTGCGTTGTGGAAGGCGTTCGTCTCATCGTTTGAAGCAGGGGAGCGATCAATATAGGTTCGAAAGACTATGCCAAGGCGCGCGCGGCCTGGTGCAAGTGGAGTAATATGTTCGGTGCTGTTTGGAAATTGCGTAGCCTTCAGGTTGTTTGTATCGGCGCGGCTGGGGCAGTTTTACGGCCCTGAGTGAATAGAGGAGGGGAATATGAGCAGATTGGGAAGATTGACGGTTGCAGCAGTGATAGCAATCGCGACGGTAAGTGTGGGTTTGGCTTCCGATAAGAAGGACTTCACGGAGCGTTACAAAGACAAGTATCTCGTGGTATTACGCGACGGGCTGGCGGTGGGTACGTGTGGCGAGCATCCTGCCGATACGGGATTTCACGGTCACACTACAACGCTGCCGTTAAAAGTCAAGATCAGCGGAGACGCAGCAGATTACAAGCCCGACGCGGGGTTCGGTGCGGGTCTCACAGGCTGCGGGCAAATGATTCCGGACCCGGTTCACAAAGGCGAGGTGCTGCGGACACGAAGCGTGGGGTTTCACAAAGGTGGACTGATGATCATAGCGGAAACCGTCAATGCCCATCAGGTTGATCGCGGCGTGGGTGCATTTGGGCATCAAAGCTATGAGCAAGCCGCCGCTGAGCTGATCTTTTTGGACTGCGATCCCAGTGATACCGATGCATGCCCAGCACGCGTCGATAGGTGGGTCAAGGTGTTTGAATCCAATGACGAGGCCGCCAAATTTGGTAACACAGCTAGCGGAGCATTCGTCAAGGAAGTCAAGTTGGGAATGACATCGGCGGAAGTCGAGTCTGTGCTTGGACTGCCCGAGACGAAAATCGACCTCGGCGAAAAGGTCCTCTACAAGTATAAGAACATGACCGTTGAGTTCAAGGACGGCAAGGTCAGCGATGTGAGATAGGAACTGCTCAGGCTATCGAAAATCTGTGGATCGCGAAATTGAGCGCGAAGTAGGGACAATGCAACGCCTGAAGATTGTAATGGCATTTGGCACGCTGGTTTCGATCGTCGGTTTCCTCTTTATCATGTACGGGGTGATCAACGATTCGACGATGGGCGGACTTATCGGCTTTCCTGCATTCTCCCTTGGCCTTGCCGCCGCAGGCGGCGCGAAGATGTGGGTCTGGCTAAAAACTCCTCATGGGCAAAGGTAACGGATGGTAGTTGGGGCGAACGATGAGGAGTCCACGGGTCCCAAGAATCCATCGATTCCCTATCTGAGGAAAAGCGCAATGCAAAACGTCACTGCTCCACAGATCGTTCGTCGAAGAGGAATCGCAGTTTGCGTTTCCTTTCTCATCATTGCTGTTATCATTTTAGGCATCTGGCTATTCAATTTCATTCTCGTTGGTCAGCAGCTGCAGGGCGTGCTCAAGGCGGACCCACACAACGAAGTCGTCGGGGCACGTGCACACCTCGGCTATTGGATTGATCCAGACACACTTGTATTCAATTTGACTCATATTTCGGAAACGGCGAGTCGAATGGATATATTTCGCTCTTTCCTTCAATACGCCGAGGCCATGAAGGGCCGCCATTTCACTAAGGTAATTTTAGCCGCGAAGGGGAAAGAAAAATTCGTCATAGATGGCAACTACTTTCGGCAACTCGGAGAGGAATACCATACGCAGAACCCAATCTATACGATGCGTACCTTTCCAGTTCATTTGGTTACGCTGGACGGTGGCAAACCATTCTCAGAGTACGCAGGTGGCTTGTTTGCCGTGCTCGGAAAGGAGATGGATCAATTTACGGAATTTAATGATCAATGGTACGTGCGGGATTTCCGAGCGGTCGCGCCATCGGTCGTGAGTGACACCGCGCAAAAATCCGACAGTAATTTTGATCCTTGCCAAGGATTGCGTGACTCGGACCCGCATTGTGGGTGGAAACCCCACTGGGACGATTCGGGCGTGTCGACAAACGCAATTGACGGGACGAAAAAAGAATTCCTATCACTTGATTCGAGCGATGCGGACGGAATGGATTTCGGTAAGTTGCACTATGCAGAACTGAAAATTTGCTTCGAGAACGGCAAGTTCTGCGGTGGGGATAGTGTGGCGTTAGGCGTTGATGTGCACGGAATAGTTGAGCCATTGGGCTACGAGACGGGGGAAGAATACAGCACTGCGGTGAGACTGAAATTTGATGACGAAAAGCCGGTGAGGGAGACTTGGGGCATAGCCGACAGCCATGACGCTCTGTTTCCCTACGGGCACGAAAAACGGTTTCTCAGCCAGCTCCTCCAGCACGAAAAGCTGATTTTAGAGTTCAGTTACTACGAGAAAGCGGCTAGGACTGTGACCTTTGAGATTTCCGGCTTGGCGGCGAAAATGAAATCCCAAGGTCTCCAAAGTCCAACCCCCTAAGGACTTGTAGCCAAGCCCTCTTTGATGTCGGCGGTTCTTTTTCAGACCTGCCATTTGAAGGCGAACGGCAAACTGCCAATCCCTGCCCCAAGGGGGTCCCAATGCTAAACCGGCGCTATGTCATTCTGATTGTGATCGGCGTCCTTTTGATGTTGCCTTTCCGCCTGTCTGCGCGATCGGCCACGCCCGAGTCCAACGCTGGCGCCACCGTATATGTCACCGCGACCGGGAAAAAGTATCACACCGCATCCTGCCGATATATTCGAAAGGGCGCGACACCCATGAAGCTTAAGGACGCGGTGAAGGCAGGATATTCGCCTTGCAGTGGGTGCAAACCCCCAACTCTGGAAAAATAATCAGAGCGGTTACGGCCGGAAGTATAAAGCGTGGGAAAAGTCCGCACCACCGCTTGGCGGGAAGATCTCTGGATTGCATGTGAGGGCGGACATATGTTTTCGCCAGGAAGGAAGAACATGGAAAAGCGGCTGCTAGCGGGGTTGGTTTTGCTGATGGTATTCTTAAGCCCTGGATGCGGAGAAAATCCCAAGAGTCCTCAAACCGCAACAACCAAGCCAGTTTACATCTTACCTTCAAAATTGTTCTTAGGAACGGAGGTTTCGCGGGGAATCGAGGGAGAAATCTATATTCACGGGTCAACTAATCTGCCGGACGGCACGAACATCGAGCTTGAGGTCGTGCCTACTAAGGTCTACGGAGAAGTGACAGTTCAAAATGGCTCGTTTACCTCCAGCGGACTAATGGCAAAAGCTCCAAATGCGCATTTCATAAAAGGATTGCCGGAAGCTGGCAACTCAAAGTACATTGAGGTTCCGTTTCTTCCAGGGAGAAAGCAGATTCATTTTCACGCGTCTTTTGCAGCCAATTCAGCAACCAAGTTTGATGCGGTTTTTCAGAGGCCAGAGGTCATAAAGGTTGTCGGTGAAGGAGGGAAAAACCTCAGAGGGGAGATGTTCAAGGAAACCGACCCCGATGTTGTCGATAGTCCGAGGGTGCTGGACCACTCGCAGGCTGTCGAATTCCCACCGCTCACACCGGAGGCCGAAGCCATTAACTTGGTAAAGAGAGCCGTCCTCAACGTGCCCGGCATGGGGAAGTCTTCAACCGACATCGACCAGAACGTTCAGTACTGGATGTCATCGCCCGGCATTCACCGAGGGCCAGGAGGCTGGACAGCCAAGCTGACTGGCAACTCGACCTACGAGGTCACCTTTGATGTCATCACGGACGATGCGCAAGGGCACCATCAGGCAATCTGGTCTGCGAATCTGCTGACACGACAAGTCAAGATCGTGAACATGGCAGCGAAGTATCTAAGCTGGACACCCAACTATTGACCGGGGCGGGAACTAAGCGCAGAGCAGCGTGTGAAACGCGCATTAACGTACACAGTGAGCCCAAGGGGGACATCATGGTGCACAAGCCCGAAAAAGATCAGGAAAACAATCTCACGGTGCAAGAGGTTAGTCCTCAGAAAGGCATCAAGAATACGCGCGACACCCTTGTGCCGAACGCGGAAGGGGATGGGGCTTCTCTTGAGCATCAAGAAGAATCGTTACTACCGCCTGACCAAGGCTAACAAGGCAACCTGCTATGAGTGATGGGGCGAAGCTGCCGTGACGCCCCGTCCTTGCGGCCCCCGGGGTTGGACGGAATCTCAGACCGTAAACTTGCTGAGTGCTTCCCGGACAGAGGCGGAACTCCTTTCACGCGCCCTCCCGATGGTCCACCGTCAATGCTTCATGCCGTAGCCTTGTCCTTGCTCATGCGACTCGCTCACGGACTGGTTCACGGACTTTTCAGCCGCGTGGCCTTGGTCTTGGCCACCTGTTTCATGCTCGGTTTCCAATGCGGATTGCTTCGAAACGGTGCGGCTCAATTCTCCGCCCAACTTCTCTGCGTCGTTGGTGTAAATCTGCGCATCGTAGCGCCCGCGCGAGATGGAGACATACGCCAGCCGTGAATGTAGGGGCGAGCGGCGCTCGCCCTGGGCCGAACGCTGTTCGGCCCTGCATTCCCCGGTGTCCACGTGGATCAGCACGCGGTCGGCGGTGGCTCCCTGGCTGCTGTGGCTGGTGACGGCGCAGCCAAAGGCCCATGTACTATCAGGTTGACAGGAACAGGAGGCAAAATTAGAGTGAGAGCAGGAACTCAAGGAGAGCACTGCCTATGACCGGAATTCAGTTTATCACCGACGAAAAAGGCCGCAAGACGGCGGCGGTAATCGACCTCAAAAAGCACAGGGCGCTCTGGGAGGACGTCGAGGACGTCCTGGTTTCCCGATCGCGGCGGCATGAGAAGCGTATCCCGTGGGACAAGGTGAAGGCGGACCTCATCAAAAGCGGAAGGCTCCGTGGCTAACTACCATGTCGCACTGACCTCCAGTGCGGAGAAGGAACTAAAGAGGCTTCCCAGCCCAGTGATCGTGCGCATCGCTCCGCGACTGGAAAATCTCGTCGCCAATCCCCGGCCGCCTGGCTGCAAGAAGCTGAAAGGCGGCGATAAGGAGTGGCGCATCCGTGTGGGTGACTACCGCGTAGTGTACACAATCGATGACGCAATGTCCCGAGTGGAGGTGACGCGAATCCGGCATCGAAGCGAGGTATACAAGCGGTAACTGCGGTACACGCTCCCATTTCATGCCCGGTTTCCAACGCGGACTGCTTCGAAACGTCGCGGCTCAACTCTTCGCCCAATTTTTGCGCGTCATTCGTGTAAATCTGCGCATCATAGCGCCCGCGTGAGGTCGTGGGCATGTTCGGTGTCCACGTGGACCAGCACGCGGTCAGCGATGGCTCCCTGGCTGCTGTGGGTGGTGCGGGCACCGCCAAGAGCGGTGTGGGCAAGTACTCAACCCGGTTAATCCATGTAGAAGCTGAGGCTCACTTGGAGTTTTTCAAGGCGTGGAGTTTCTGACGGAGCGCCGGGTCGGAAAGGGTGGGCTCCAACCGCTTGGCTTCCTGGTAGTCGCGCTCAATCTGCTCGTCCAGCTTTTCCCGATTCTCATAATAATAGGCGAGCGCAGAGTAAGTCTGCGAAAGCGCTAGGTGGGGGTGCTGGAAATGGATCTCCTCGGGGCTCCAGCCATTCGCCTTTTTGTCGAGGACGACTTCCAGAACCTTCGTGTTGGCACCGGCAATCCAAGCCACACCGTGGTCATTAATTTCGATCCGAGAAACGACCGTAATTGCCATCTCTCCCGCCTTCCTTGACCTACACTAACACATCACCCCCCTCCGTCCGGCACTTCTTCGCGGGCCACCGCGGCGTAGGACCGAAAACCGGAGGCGCCGCAGACCAACCAGCGCGCACTCCCGCCGGAACGTACAACCTGACTGTAACGGGCACCGCAGGCTCAGGGTCCTCCTCGACAAGCCATCGTATGACCTTGACGGTACCTGACCGGTCACTTGGGGCTCTGCGTCGCCATTTGGGCAGGTAAACTCGCCTCTGCGCCGTTGTCAAGTCAACTCGCTCGTGGCGCATTCCTTAAATTGGAGGGCACGGGCGACGGACACTTTAGCGAGGAAGGGGGGGCAAGAGAACACATTCCAGGGGCTGATAAGAAATGCCGATCCACCCCAGGTCACGAATGTTCAGGCCTTCACGCCCTGGTGGTTGGTTAGGACGCGACATTTTGACTGATAAGATGGCCTGCTCGCCCGGTGGCTAGGAGAGCCCCCCGAGTCAGAATGCGCAGTGAATCACGGTATGCTCCCCAATAGCACGCATTAGCCACTTGTCCACCTTAGCGCAGGGCTTCAGTCGGGCACTCGGGAAAAAGGAGAGAGGGCCTCGCCCGAAGGCGCGGACCAGAACGGCGGAATCGGGCTTACTGGCGGATGACTCCTCGACATTTTAACTTTTCCACTCCGGACAGCATTCATTGCGTGAAGGGCGTGCTAGAATTGCCCCCCTGGGTTTTATAGCGCCTCGGTGATTGGCGAGTACATTCTTGAGGAGGAAGATGTCATGTCTAAGCGGACTACATTGGGGGTCATTGTTGGTAATCGCGGTTTCTTTCCGGATGTCTTGGCGCGCGATGGACGCGAAGAGGTCCTACGGGCCCTCGAAAAGGAGGGTTACGGAAGCATCTGCCTGACGCCTCAGGATACGAAGTTTGGCTCTGTGGAAACGCTTCAGGATGCAACCAAGTGCGCCGACCTTTTCCGTCAACATCGCGATGAGATTGACGGCGTGCTGGTGAGCCTGCCGAACTTCGGAGACGAGCGCGGCGTTGCGAATTCCCTCCGCATGGCGGGTTTGGACGTCCCGGTGCTGGTCCATGCCTTTCCCGATGAGCCCGGCAAAATGCTTATTGCCACCCGCCGCGACAGCTTCTGCGGCAAGATTTCCGTGTGCAACAACCTGTGGCAGTATGGAATCAAGTTCTCGTTAACTTCGCAGCACACTTCCGCGACAGCATCCCCGGCCTTCCTCTCTGACCTGAAAGCGTTTGCGGCCACCTGCCGGATTGTCAAAGGACTGAAGAATCTCCGCGTGGGTGTGCTGGGGGCGCGGCCCACAGCCTTTAACACGGTACGGTTCAGCGAGAAACTTATGGAGCGGCACGGCATCTCCGTTGAGACCCTCGACCTTTCCGAAGTCTTCGGCCGCATCGGCAAACTGGCGGACGACGACCCGAAGGTTAAGGCCAAGCTGGAAAGCATTCACGGCTACGTCAAGACGGAAGGCGTTCCAGGGGCGCCGCTGGTGAAAATGGCGAAATTCGGCGTCGTGGTGGACGATTGGATGAAGGACAACGCACTGGCGGGCTCGTCCGTCCAATGCTGGACAGCCATGGAGGAGTTCTTTGGTGTTGTGCCCTGCACTTTGATGAGCATGATGTCAAACAGCCTGATGCCCAGCGCCTGTGAAACCGATATGATCGGCATGATCGGTATGTATGTGCTCCAACTCGCCGCCGGCGAACCGAGCGCCATCGTTGATTGGAACAACAACTACGGTGAAGATCCGGACAAGGCCGTCATCTTCCATTGCTCCAACTTGCCCAAGCACTTCCTCGAACAACCCCGGATGGATTTCCAGGAGATCATTGCGGGTTCAGTCGGGAAGGCCAACACGTTTGGTACGGTGGTCGGTACCCTGAAGGCGGGCCCGCTCACCTATTGCCGCGTTTCCACCGACGACTTGAACGGCAAGTTACGGGCCTATTGCGGGGAGGGCGAGATTACCTCGGACAAGCTCCAGAGCTTTGGCGGTTACGGCGTGGTAAGGATCTCCGCGCTGCAGGATTTGCTCCAATACGTTTGCAAACACGGTTACGAGCACCATGTAGCCGTTAACCGCAGCCATTTTGGCCGCGCTGTGGCTGACGCGCTTGCCAATTACAAAGGGTGGGAGGTTTACCATCACGGCGCCCAGGCGGATGTTTCCAGGCCCAATGCCTGATATTTCCGGGAGTTTTTTGCCTGCCCCTGACCTTGTGTAGGCCAGGGGCAGGGCGTCCCGGGGATTTGCTTTTGGGCCCTCCAAGTGGTACGCTTTAGGTTCTGCTCTTGTACTAATGGAGACTTCTGTATGCAAAGCGCTTACCCGCTTTCACGTTGCCCTGCCTGCAAAAAGGCATTCCGAATGGAAATAACGCGACTGTCCAGCCCCCCACCCAATTTGGGGCTGGTTGTATGTCCACATTGCGGCATGAAATTCCAGCGTTTTGACCCCCAGTATTTGAAGGGGCCGGACCATCACGCCGCCGCCCGGTAACTCCTGGAATTCAGACTCAGTCTTTGCTCCCGATTTCATTGGCTTTCGCCCAGGTGAACGGTGATGTGTGTCCAAGTGCAAACGACGGGGGCGGTTCTCCAAGATCGAACGATTCTGGCAATTCCTTGTTGTTAAAGCTCCCGAACCACCGTTCCCCTACCCATCTGCCAGGGGATAGCAGTACAATTCAGCCCATGCGGATATCCACCTCCGGCCGTGCCCCATGGCGTGTCATCATCATTCAACTATGTGTCCTTGCAGGACTTGCTGTCTTCTTTAAGATCTATCTTCCCCACCACACGCGTGATGTGGTGGCGCAGGCGGCCGCTACCCGCGAGGAGAAGATCAACGAGTTGTTCCAGGACGCCGTGTTCGATGATTCGACACACGAAATTTCCGTCCCGCTGCAAGGGGAGATCGTAAAGCGGCATCCCCAGAGGCTGCGCATCGCACTTTCTCCCCAGGGGGCAGAATCCACGCTCGGCGCTCCCGACAAAAGCACGGTCGACTTCCAAGGCGGCCAGCACCTGACATGGGTCGGCACCACGCATATTCTTGAAGGAGCCTTTAATTCGGGGCACCTCTACTGCCTGAAGCTCGAAGATCGTTCCACCGGCCACGGTGTGATGGTTTTTGAATCCATCTACGCATGGCATCCCTACTAACTCTGCATCAATCTTTGGCCGTGAGCTGGAAGATCTTGGCTTCGACGAAGAGGTTAAACAGAACAGGATCAAGAAGCTGTGACTTTACATCGTCGCCGATGATATTGAGGGCGCGGTCGATCGGCACCGCGCGCTTGTAAGGCCGGTCCCGCGCGGTAAGAGCATCGAAGATATCCGAAATGGTCATCATTTTGGATTGGAAGGGAATGTCTTCCGACTTCATGTGGTAAGGGTATCCCGCGCCATCCAGCTTTTCGTGATGTGCCCGGGCGATTTCAGGCACGCGCTTCAGTTCCTTGGTCCAGGGAATCTGGCTTAAGAAGCGGAAGCTGTGAATAACGTGCGATTCGATTTGCAGGCGCTCATCGGGGTTTAAACTCCCCTTGGTGATGGAAAGCAGTTGCAACTCATCCGAGGTGAGCAGAGGCTCGGGGGGAGAGGCGGAATCGTTGAAGCTCCACCCGGCGATCTGCGTAAGTATTTCCGAGGTTTTCTCCGGCAGCACGGTGGGTTCGTTGGCCTGGAGGACATGCTGAAGGAACTCGTCCAGATTTCGTAGTTCGCGGTCCTGATTGCCTTCGATCAACGCGAAATACTCCTCATATCCTTGATTGCCGTTGCGCAGCACGTGGTCAAGCTTCTTCCGGAATGACTCCAGTTCCAGCGATTTGCGAATGTATTGGAACCGCTTCTTGATCACCTCAAGCTGCGGTGAATAGAGTTTCTTGGCTTTGACCAACACCTCTTCGCGCACGCCGACCTTGCCAAAATCGTGAAGGATTGACGCGTAGCGGATCTCGCGAATGTCCTCGCGCGTAAAGCGAATGTCCTTGTAGGGACCGGAATCAATGCGGTCCACCGTCTCCGCCAGTGCCACCGTGAGCTTGGCGACACGCTCGGAGTGGCCGAAGGTGGTGGGGTCGCGGGATTCAATGGCCGTCACCGAGGCGCGCACGAAGCCTTCGAACAGCATCTCAATGTCACGGTAAAGCAGGTTGTTTTCCAGCGCCACCGCAGCCTGGCTGGCCAGAGAAGATGCCAGATCCTGACTCTGCTGCGAGAATGGCCCGACTTCCTCCCCCACTATTTTGGGTGTGGTCAATTTCACGCCGGCGTGCTTTTTGGAATTGATAAGCTGCAGCACCCCAATCACTTCGTCCTTCTGATTCTTCATGGGAAGGACCAGCATGGATTTGGTGCGATAGCCGAAATTCTGGTCAAAGTCGCGATTCAGCCGGAAAGGCAGATTGCGAATACGGTAAGCGTCTTTGATGTTGAGAATCTGCCCGGTGGCCGCGGCATAGCCGGCGAGGCTGGTTCTGTCTATGGGCAGCTCAAATCGGGAAAAGGGTGCTGGTCGGCTATCATTCTGGGTCAGCTTGAATACCAGATGCTTGTCGCCGCCATTTTTATCTTCCACCAGGTACAATGACCCGGCGTCGGCGGAAGTGATCTCGCGACTCTTGCTCAGAATCAGCTCGAGCAGTGAATCGGTGTTGCGCTCGGTGGACAGCGCCACGCCGATCCTGCTGAGCGTCTCCACGTCCGATACCGCCCGCCGTAATTCCTGACGTGTGCGGTGCCGCTCTTCCTGGGCGCGGAGATTCTCAAAAGCCTGCTCAACCGTTTTTTCCAAAGCCAAGCTGGGTACCTCGCGCGGAAGTATGGCAAAGATGCGCGAATTCAGCTTGGCGGAAGGCCGCGTTTCACCATCCAACAGGCAGATGATCCTCCACGCGTCTGACTTGGGCACAGAATTTTCCAGGCGCGCCAAGTCGCCCTCGGCAGCGTCGGCCACGAGAACCGCAGGCAATTCCAGTGTAGGAAGTTTATCGCCATTGCGCGGGATGGAAATCAGGCGATAGTCGTCGCCGAGGTTGCTCAAGCCTACCCCGGCGGCACACGGATCAAAGTAGTAGAGATTAGAGGGCATCGACTTCCATGGTTCCATAGCGCGGAAGGATACAGGCCCTTACTCTTCGCGACCGGGTACAAGACATCCCCTAACCCCGGCTAATGGGGTAAAGGGTGGATTGCCCCCGACGCTTTTCGATTCTAACACTGTGCGCCACAAAGTTTATGGATTTCGTGATCGGAAACCGAGAATAGGCCTGATGCCTCCGGCCCCATTCTTCCCGGGGGAGAGTGGCACCAAGGTGCTATGACCAAGGCTATGGAAAGAAAGGGCTTACGGATTTATTGAATTATAGGAACCCTTTGTGGTCGATTCTGAATCAAATGCATTGTAAGGGTAGTTGGAGAATGGGAGATAGCAAAAGTGGAAGACCTACACAGCGTATTAAGCAACGTTCTTTGGTTAGTGGTATTGGCCGGAGGCGTACTTTATGCCGGCCTCGTGTGGACAAGTTACCTTTCCGATGGCCGGAAGCTCCGTCCGCGGATCGATTGGCGTGACCCGGCGCATTCGGCCGAGCATTTGGCCGTGTGGCTCGGAGTCATAGCTCTCACCGTAATGGTGCGAGTTGGAACCCCGATTTTCCGGATGCTCTCCGAGGCATCGGCCGACGTGGGCGACTGGTTCCTGACTCATCGCCGCCACGAAACGCGGTAAAGAGCAGGAGCCAGGAGTCAGTAGCCAGGAGACAGAAAAGAGAACCCTTTCGCTCTAGTCGCCTGACTTTTAACTTCACGCTTTCGGATGTGTTTTGTCGTAAACGTCGATCAACTGCTTGATTGAAACCTGCGTGTACTTCTGCGTGGTGGCAAGGCTCTTGTGCCCGAGCATTTCCTGAATGGAACGCAGGTCGGCGCCCTCGGTAAGCAGGTGGGAAGCGAATGCATGCCGCATGGAGTGCGGGCTTGCCTTCACATTGGGCCCGAAAGCGCGCATGTGCTTCTTCAATAGCCGGTCGACAGAGCGGGTGGTCAGCCGGGCGCCCTTGGTATTCAGAAACACCGCGGTTTCTCCCTTTTTCCTCGCCTCCATCAAAATCCTCTCGCGAATCGGCAGGTAGTCGCTCAGCGCCGCCTTGGCTTTTGAACCGAAGGGAACGATCCGTTCCTTGCGGCCCTTGCCCCGTACCAGCAACATTCCATCGCCAAAATTAATGCTGCGCAGATCGAGGCCCGCCAACTCGCTCACCCGCAAACCGGAAGCATAGAGCAATTCCAGAATGGCCCGGTCGCGCTTCATCATGGGCTCGCCGTTTGGGGTGGCCTCGGCCACGCGGTTGAGGAAATTGTTCATTTCCTCTTCCGTCATGATGCGGGGAAGGGTCTTGTCAACCTTGGGCGTGGACACCGTTGCGGCGGGATTGGCCTTTAGCACGCCTTCCTTGGCGAGGAATTTGTAGAACGCCCGCACCGCGGCCAGCTTACGTCCGATGGAAGTCTTCTTCTTTTCACGCTCGAAAAGTGAGGACAGAAATCCGCGAATGCGCAGCGTATCGACGGCCCCAACGTCAACTTTGGCTTCGGGATTCCCACCCTTTAGGTAATCCCGAAATTGCAGCAGGTCGCTCTGATAGTTACGAATCGTGTGCGGCGAGGCGTTGCGCTCGTAGCGGAGGTAGCTTACGTAGCGATCGAGAAGTTCATCCATGGTTTGGAGCTTTCAGCGCTCAGCTCTCAGCGTTCAGCTAAGGCTTTGACCTGTAGCGCGAACCTGTTTTGTAGGTCCGCGGCCCTTGAGCACATTTGGCCAGACAAGCCGCGGACCTACAAAACAGGTCCGCGCTACAAGCTTGCTTAGCCTTGGCTCGAATCTGAAATCTCCGTTGCCAAGGGCGACGGACCACGGACCACGGACAACGGACCCGCCGTCGTTTCCAACCAACCCGCAAAATCGGTGAGCGCCCTCTCGCACTGCTTCTCGCGCCTCCTGCGGCGGTCCCGAGCGATGGCGCGCGGCAGTCCATCCATCGGTGGCAGCAGGTCGAACGAAATGTTGGCGGGCTGGTAATTTCCCGAGGCGGCGTGAGTGATGTAGTGCACCAGCGACCCCAGCGCCGTGGTGCGGGGCGGCGGCGTGTAGGGCCGAACAGCGTTCGGCCAGGGGCCGGCGCCGTTGCCCCCTGCGATTTCGGTTGCGGCAGCGCCGTCCAGCGCGCGTGCCGCTAACGCGAACCCGGCCAGCAGACCCGTGGAGATGCATTCCACGTAACCCTCAACGCCGG
>Ga0181520_10008114_pt1 | contig 15089 bp, 14 predicted proteins | sample PEATcosm2014_Bin_29_FD_132451 | JGI IMG/M metagenome (GOLD analysis project Ga0181520, IMG submission 132451) | Peatland microbial communities from MTU Mesocosm Facility, Houghton, MI, USA - PEATcosm2014_Bin02_30_metaG | ecosystem: Environmental > Terrestrial > Soil > Wetlands > Peat | place...
CCTACACGCTCCACCTTCAACGCCAGGAGCGAGAATCTCACCAAGAGCGACCTCTGGCGCGTCCCACTCCACAAGCGCCGGTGCCTCGTGCCCGTCTCCGGCTACTACGAGTGGGGGCGCAAGCCCGACAAACTACCCTTCCGCTTCACTCTACGGGACGAGCCGCTGTATGCCCTGGCTGGCTTGTGGGACGCATGGAAGAATCCGACCGGCGACTGGTTGCAGAGCTTCTCAATCATCACCGTGGAGGCCAGCGTCGCGATGAGCACCATCCACGATCGCATGCCTGCCATTCTGATGCCGCCCGAGTACGATCAGTGGCTCGATCGTGGCGAGACCGAGCGGCCGCCCACCCACCTGCTCCGTCCATACCCCAAGACCACACTTCAAATCCACCCGGCAAACCCCAAGGTCGGAAACGTACGCAACCAGGGCATCGACCTGCTCGATCCCCCGTAGGCGCGTCAGTCACCGCTCGCTGAGCGGATTGGCGATCAAGCGCCAATTGAGAATTCGTCGACCGATCGCCGAAGTGAAGCGCGTCTGTCAGTACCTTAAGAAGACGATCGATCAGCGGTCACCGTAGACTTCGCGGACGAGCCGAAGATGCTCGGGAGTCGCCGAATCGCGAATTTGACGTAAATACGACAGAAACTCGGCTTTACGATTGAGTGAGTAAACGCGATCCGCGCCTGCCGGAAGGTAAGGCTTAGGAATGTCCATGAGAACTGCTCGACAACCGTTATCCTTTCCACCAGCCGCGCCTGGGCCTTCGACGACCGCTCCCCACCCATAGGGGGAATTGTAGCGTTGGTGTTCGCCTTTTGTTTGCGCAGCTAACCCATAGGTGCATATGGAGATAGGCCACAATATATTGCGGTAGTGGACTCGCTGAACGCAGCACAGTGTATAATTTGACGAAAAGACCTCAACTGACTCCTGAAGTTTTTCGCATCACCTAAGCCGCACGAACGCCACGGGTGCAGTCGAGACAAGGCCTAGTTATGTGGATTCACGTCATCCCGCACTTCAACAACTTCCTCGCGGCCCTTGAGCTTAGCGCGGACGACCGCAAGGACGCCGATGGCAAAGCCGAACGGATCGCCCGATCACTCTTCGCGAAGTATTACCCGAACCAGCTAGTCTTCGACCCGGTCTGCTACATGAAGGTGGGCTCCTATGGGAAGGACTGCGGTTCCAGTAACCATTCCGACCTGGACATGCTCTTCATCCTGCCGTGGGACGTCTACACGCGTATCAACGCCGTTTCTGGCAACGGGCAATCTCAGTTGCTTCAAGAATTGAAAGCCCCGCTGCTTATCACTTTTCCCACGACGCCGCTGAAGGCCGACGGCCAGATCGTCAAAGCGCCTTTCCAGAGCTATCACGTTGAGGTAGTCCCCGCTTTTCGTATGCCCGATGGCACCTTCCTGACAGCCCACACTGCCGGAAATGGAAGCTGGAAGATAGCGAATCCCGTCGAAGAATATAAGCAGCTTCATGCCGCAGACCTCGCCACCCAAGGCAAAGCAAGACATCTGACCAAGATGCTGAAGGCGTGGAAATACGACTGCAACGTTGAATTGAAGTCGATTTCCCTCGAAGTGCTTGCGGTCATTTTTGTGAACCAGTGGCAGTACCGCAATCAGACAGTCTTCTACTATGACTGGATGATCCGCGACTTTTTTGAATTCGTGCTGCGCTACGTTAATGGCTGGACGTTGGTCCCTGGAACGACCGAGAAAATTCAACTCGGCGATGCCTGGGAGAGCAAAGCCCGGATGGCCTACGGCCGTGCCGTGAAAGCCTGCGAGTTTGAGAAGGAAGACAAGCCGTATTCGTCTACGCTCGAATGGCAGAAGATCTTCGGCCCAACGTTCAAGGGGACGCCCCTGATGCTCGCGGCGTTATTGCAGGCATGAGCATCGAACCGGAGCGCGAATACGTCCTTGGCACGGCGCGGGAGCTGTATGGCCGCGTCGTCTATACCCATAAGACCCACGAGCAGGAGCGCGAGATCTGGGCAGGGAAGACCTGCACCCTGACCCGCATCAATGTTGGTTTGACCGCCCTCACAACGATCTTTGCCGTCGTTTCAGCCACGTTCAAGCCAACCTGGGCGCTCATCACCACCGCTCTTTTCGCAGGCGCGAGCGTTGGATTCGTTGTGTATCAGAGCAGCTTCGACCCTGCCGCCAAGGAAAGCCTGCACCGGACATCCGCGAAGGAACTGCTCTGGATTCGAGAACAACTCCTTCTGCTGATTGGTGACTGCCATCTGCCCAGCGTTCCCATCACGCAGCTCCAGCATTCGTTGGAGATGATTACGCGGGAATTGACTGCGGTCTACAAGTTCGCTCCGAACACGTCGCCAGAGGCCTACGGGAGGGCTGAAAAGATGCTCAAGAGAGGCCACTTCACATTTACTGACGACGAGATTGACGCCTTCTTGCCACCCGCGCTACGAAAGAATAAATCCGGGACCGATACATAAAACAATCTATGTGCAACTTTGTCGGCGAAGGTGTAACCGTTGCCGCCGGTCGCCGCCGTAGAAGAGCTCGGGGCTTAAACGACGAACGCCAAATACATCCCGACAAACGCCGTTCTCGGTGGTTGAGCGCCGCAGGCAGCAGAGGGGGAAGGTGTAGGAGGAGGAGCTGGACTCCCGACGCGCAGGAACGGGTGTGTCAGCGTGGCTCGCTACGAAGTTTGCCGCGGAACCCTCCTGCGCGGAGCATCGATTCCAACTTCTCTTTCTCCGCTGGATCCATGTTGTACCCGACAACGATTTCATCCACCAACGCGTTGAAAGAGATGCGAGGCACCATGGCTTGCCCATCTTTATCGTGAAGGTTGCCCGCTTGCGGCGGAATTGCCCCTTTGAGCGCCATTCGAGAATCGACCCTCAACTCCTCCACCAGCTGTGTTCCCCACATATTTTCCAGCAGTCGAAGACGGTCGAATGCAGCGGTTCCGTGGGCGCTGACTAAGATTCTCGCTTCATCCTCACCGGCATAATTATCTTGAACAACGAAACACGCCTCAAGGGTCTGGGCTTCTGGGATGACGTCAGACGTGTGGTCGATATAGGCAACCTCGGAAAGATAGCCAGGACCGTCATTTCCCAATAATTTGCCGAGTTGCTTACGGAGCTTGTGTCTTGTTGTTTTCAAGGCGATCCCAGCGTGCTCATCGCCGAACTCTTTCCACGCATACTCACTCGGGCCGCCATCACTCATATGCCAACAGCTCGCATAAGCATTCTGAGCCGCGATGCGGTATTGCTCCGCGACGCTCTCCGCGAGGGCGGAGGATCCAAGGAGCTTCTCCATGAGGCCGAGATTGTGGTCTGGCATAGTGCCCTCGAGCGGATCTCCGAATGTATCGAGACGAGCCAGCCAAAGTCCGCCGCCGAGGAACGTCTTTAGCTTGAACTCCCAGTCGTCCGATCTCAGCAGGTGCCATAGATAGCAACTCGTCGGCGGCTCTGGGATGAACTCGTCGGATGCTCGTCGGATACTGAACTTGTTGCGAGAGCCGCGACGTGTCGAGTTGCTGAGCCCTGCAAAGACGATGCCTCTTTCCTTCGCGAGGCCTTGGAAATGGGCCTGCGCTACATCAGCAACTTTGGACGTGAAGCGTCGATTGAGATATGTAGCTATCGCGATCGAAACTCCTGGTACCGCCAGCGCGATCACGGTTTTCTGGAGTAGTTTCACGCCGACTTTCGCAGCGAGTTGCTTTGCGGTTTCCAGCACCTCGCCGGAAAGTTGCTTCCTGATCGCCCTTCTCGCAAGTCGGCCGCCCAGCTTCGCTCCGGCCCGCGAAAGCTCTTGACTGAGTTCTCCCCCTATTGCGAATCCAAAAACGACCCAGACATCCTCAGGATCGTCCAGATCCAGTTCGACGCCGTAGAGCCTTGCGATTTGGACCACAAGACGGAGCTGAATAGCGATCGCCCCCACGAGATCGGAAGCGATTGTGAGCGCAGCTAGAAGAACGTTGCCCGAAAGACCGACGAATAGCTCACCGCCCGTGGCCAAAGCCGTGAGTTCGTTTGCACTCATCGCGAGTCCGGTCGCCGCACCTACAAGCCCCGCTTGCCGAACTCCAGCGCGCTTTAGTTTGGAGTAGATTTCTTCGTGGCTCAGATTCGGATACTTCTCCCGAAAATACTCAGGTGTCGCATTCTCGTAGTATGCGCGAAAGGTCTGGGCAACTAGGCGAGGTAGCCATTCCCCGGAACGAAACGCTTCCACGCCTCCGAGCTTCTCAACCTGCTTGCGGAGCTCTGCGAGATCTACATTTTTCTTTGCGAGTTTCATTCTGCTCCTATCGTGAATCTCATCAACCTAGGACAATAGCATTCGCCTAAGCTTCCGCAGTTCTCTTGGAGAATAGTCAACGCCCAAGTGATGGCCTGTGTTCGCGGACAGGTCTAGAAGCGTAAACACGTGTTCTAAATCTGGATATGACGTGAGAGCGTGACTCGCATTGAATCCGAAAACATCCTCTACGAACCGGCCGAGAGGGGGCATGAGCATCCTGCTCTTACCACGCTTGAACGTGTGGGCCTTTAGAAAGAGCTCACTGAATTGACTCTGCAAAGGTAACCCAGCATTGGCGGAAAACCCGGCACCGACGACAAACACTATCTTCTCACTCATCCATCCATCATCGCCCAAAGAAGACTTAGGTTCGCTCAATCCGGTTGAATTGGGGAGATTTAGCTATCGAGCATCCGCCCATTAGGCGCCGCAGGCAGAAAAGGGGCAAAGTGCAGGAAGGGGGAACGAGCCTGTTACGAAACTCGCCGATCGCTATTCTGCGGGGCTGGATTGCTGACGAGAAGCCGACTTGCACTAAGACTTGCGGGGACTGATCCGGTCCGCCCTGGCCTCCGATCTCTGACCCAAAGCCCTCTATTGCTGAATCAACTAACGCAATGAAGCAGTGATGACTTCGGCGTTAACGCCATGTTTGAATAAGAAATATGGAGCCCATATCCGATGTGAGCATTCCGGAATCAATAAGTGACGCCAATAGGCTCCAAGAATTCGTGAGGGATGCATCGCCAGCGCAATGGCTCGGGTATGCCGAAGAGCTACGGGATAACGCTGAACTTATTTGGAGCCATGAAGATGAGAGCCTTCGGGTTGGAGTTGCGCTCAACGCCGAACACAGCGTCGTAGGTGATCCACTTCAAGTTTCAGGAGTATCACGGACATACTTACTACTCGCAGGGTTTTCTCTGGAAAACGCTATTAAAGGACTTCTCGTATTTGACAATCCATCTCACATCAACACTGGGGCACTGAGTCGCGAATTAAAATCACACGATATTGAGGCTTTGGTTTCAAAGGTCCGGAATTTGACACTGTCCGAGGATGAACACGAATTCTGCGCTCTTCTAACCTCTGTCATTCCCTATTGGGGCCGATACCCGATTCCCCTCGACAAGAACCGTATTATGCCCGAGGTCGGAATGACTGAGACCCGTAGGCATCTGTTTCTCAGACTGTTTGACCGCTTGGCGCATCGTCTTTACTGGTCCGTGCGTGACGGGTGGGATTCAGGCGTTGGCCCTAAGGATCTCAAAATGCGCAGTGCCAGATACGGCGACTCCATCGATCTCAGTGAGACGTTGTGGGAGTAAAGGGAATGTCCAAAATGACGGTGATGAACCCAGGACCGCTCATGCTGATGCCTCCCTTGCGGCGCGTAGTTCCGCGGCCAGATCTTGCAATTGCTCCCGCCTATCGATGACGATGATGTCCCCGTTCTAAGGCAGCTTGCTCTATCCCACTTCTGCAAGCGCATCCTGAAAGGCCCTTTCATTCAGGACCACGACAGGAGTTTCTTTGGGATCGTCAATTGCCTTGGCGACGTCGAGCCTCAACCTCTTGTTGAAGTAGTAAAGCAGAGCTTTACGAACTGCGATTGCAGTCTGCCCGTATTCCATGCAGTAGTCCTGAGCAATAACGTCTTGTTGCTCCGAACTTAACGCGGGGTTTGGAATCAACACAACGCTGAAATACTCGTTCCAATACCCGTCCTGACTCGCCGGCGCCTCGGCATCGCGGAGATCTCCCGACTGGAGACAACGGGAGAGGAGGAAGTCTTTGAACTTTTTCTGTTCGTGACAGAAGCCTCTTACATGCCATCGCAGACCGTCATGAGCGAGTGCGTGTGGACTGATCCATCGCCACGTCGGACCCGGTCGTTGTTTATTCATCGATTGATACCGCACATGTAGAGACTGGCGATTTTTAATCGCTCCGGTCAACGAGCGAAGCACATCCACATTCACCCGACGCTGGGGAATCGGCATCGCTTCTGCCAAAGGCAGAATGCCCAACCAAGTGTCGTCGGCATCCGTCGTATGATCCGCGATGTTACGGAGCTGCGTCAGATATTGATCCGCATTGGGTGTGAAGAATCGCGGCGTAAACCTCGAAGCTGCCAAATATCGTTTGCCGCTGGTGTCGTACTCCAGATTGCCTGGCGCGAGGGACTCGTAAAGGGTCAAATCTTTTGACGCTTGCGGGATTGAGATCTTAAAGCGATCGACAATATCGGCGCGGTTAATCTTTCCTTCCCAAAACAACCGAAAATCAACGAACTCAAGCCTCTGCTCGATTCCTCGTCTCAACAATCCTCCTCCAATCACGGTCAGTCATCTTTTTATACATAAGAACTACTGTTTCCCACAAGTGATAGTATTGTTTTATTTGAATATGGGAATCGAAACTTGACGTATCGGCCATTTGGGGGGTACCTTTTGTGTAATGAGAGAAGCGGCCCAATCAAAGACGAAGCCGTTCCGAGTCCTGAGCCTGGACGGTGGCGGTATGCGCGGAATCTATACCGCGGAGTATCTGAGCTGCCTTGCTTCGGGTTTTTCCAAACGCACGGGACAGTGCGACTTGGATATCGGCAAGGGCTTTGACCTCGTCGTAGGTACCAGCACCGGCGCAATCGTCGGCTGCGCCGTCGTGGCAGGCATTCCACTCAAGAAAGTTGTTTCCCTCTATAAAAACAGCGGCAAACTGATCTTTCCGCGACGAGTGCCCACCAGCATTTCATCGGCTCTTCCCGATCTGGTTCGGCGTCCAGCTGCATTGAAGCGCGGGAGCAAAGCCTTGCAGTCCGCTCTAACAGCCGCGTTCGGAACAGAGACGGTCGGCCAAGTTTTTACCCGGCGTGGAATTCCACTGGCTGTCACAGCAGTCAACCTGAGCAATCACCGGGGATGGGTCTTCAAAACTCCACACCAGGTGGGGAAGACCAACCACCGCGACGACGCCTACTCACTCGTTGACGTGTGCTTGGCCTCCAGCGCCGCTCCTGTTTACCGATCCGTTGCAGCCATCGAAGCTCCTGGGCACAAGGGGCACTTCGATACCTTCATCGACGGCGGTCTCTGGGCCAATAATCCGATCCTCGTGGGACTGATCGACGCCCTGGAGGTCGCGGGCTCCGAACAGCCCATTGAGCTGTACGCGCTTGGAACTTGCCCCCGCCCAGCAGGGACCTCCATCACTCCGAAAGAGGTCCATCGCGGCCTGAAGGAGTGGAAGTTTGGCGGAGAGGCTGCCGTCATCGCCATTGATGCGCAGGAATTCACGTTCGATCACATGGCCAAGCTCCTAGCCCCCCATCTGAAGCACGATTGCCAGGTTATTCGGTTTCCCCGCGAAGCAGTACCCGCGGCGATGATGGACTACCTAGATCTTGATGACACCCGCAGTGAGGCAGCCGATGCGCTGATTGGTTTAGCTCGAACGGATGCTGATCTGACGAACAGCAGATGTAGTGATCCCAATGACCCGCATGGGTCGTTGGTGCGAGCCTTGTTTGAATCCATGCCTGAACTCAAAGTTGGAGAGGAGAAGTGATGTTCGACTGCGCGGACGATATAACCGCCTACCACAACCAGAAAGTCACGCTGCCCCAAGAAGACCGTACCGCCATGCGCAATCGGCGGAACGCCAACAGAGACCGGCTGAGGGACGGTTTGGAGGAGAAGAACAAGCCACAGCCATTCGCATTTCATAAGCAAGGCAGCTACGCCATGTTGACGATGGTGCAACATGACGATAACGCCTATGACATTGACGACGGCGTCTATTTCGACAAGGAAGATCTAGTCGGAGACCGCGGGGGCGAAATATCCGCGCTTGACGCCCGCAAGATGGTCCGCGATGCCGTTGACGACGGCTCGTTCAAGACAGCGCCAGAGGTCCGTCAGAACTGCGTCCGCATCTTCTATACTGCCGGCTACCACGTTGACATGCCGGTGTACCGGAAGCGCATCGAAAAGAAGCTCTGGGGTACCGACGAAGAGATCTTCGAGATTGCCGGCTCCGACTGGAAGCGCTCGGACGCGCGGCTGGTGACGGATTGGTTCAGCCAAGAGAACACGAACCAGAGCCCGGACACCGACAATGGGCGTCAGCTTCGTCGCACCACGCGCCTGATCAAGAAATATGCGCAGAGCCGGGCGAGTTGGAAGGGCCTGATGGCGAGCGGCTTCGCCATTACCAAGCTGGTCACCGAGTGCTACCGCAAGGACGCGAACCGCGAAGACTGCGCGCTGCGGAACACGATGCGCGCGATCAAGAACCGCCTAGATGGAAGTCTTGTTTTGAAGCATCCTACGACGCAGGATGAGACGATCAGCAAAGGGAACGACGACCCAAAGCTTCGGTTTTTGCGCGAAAACTTGAAAGATGCTCTCGACAAACTTGATGTCCTCGACTCGGCGGACTGCACACGAGATGAGGCTCTGAAGGCATGGGACAAAGTGTTCAGCACCGACTTCTTCTCCAAGAGAGCCGATTCGGCGAAGGCCGCTCGTTCCGGGCCGGCCATCCTCACATCCGGCATTATTGGATCACTGGCTGCAAAGGCTGAGCAGGTTCCCGTGCGGAAAGAGGGTGGCGGCCGATTTGCCTAGGTCCAACCAGTTTGATGGGGCCGCTCTACGACTGGAGGAGTGGCTGCGAGGCTTTCAGAACGTTCGCCCGCTCTCACGTGACGAATGCGCGGGCTATCATCCTCGATCGATCCACAGCGGTTGGGAACTAGACCTGAGCGGCGATCCCGCTGTCGGTTCCACGGTAAGGGTTCTGCTTCCAGAATCGTTCCCTTATGCTCGGCCTCTCATCGCAACGTCTTCGAAGCAGTTTCTGGTGTGGCCTCATATCGAAGAAGATGGGGTCATCTGTACGTTGCCGCTGTCGGCAACGTTGAATCCATATGACCCGTTAGCCGTGACTCAATACGTGCTCAACGAGGCGGCTGAGGTCATTAACCAAGGACGCTCCGGAACAAACCTAGACGACTTCCGGCAGGAGTTCCACTCTTACTGGGATCGCGCGGTCACTGAGACCAGCGTGCCCGTTATCAGCACGTTGACCGACTTTGAGTCGCCACGGATCATCAGCGCGTGGTATGGAAAACAGCATGTCATTGTGGGAGGCAGCGACGACAAGCTTCAGGAATGGATGAACAGGCGCTTTGGTATAACCAAGGATAAGCGCATCCTTGAGCCGGGGATTCTACTCCATCTGGATATACCGCTACTTCCGGATCAGTACCCCCGGCGTATCGCGGACTTCGGCAGCATCGTGAACTCACTCGACCAACGATCACGAACGCTGTTGACCAAATGCTTACTCGCAGACAAGACGCGCAGCATTGTGGTGCTCGATGCTCCAACAGCGAATGGAAGAGCAATGGCTGCTCTGCGTCTGAGCCCTCCTTCAGGCAAGAACATCTATGGCCACAAGGTAGACGTGCGCCAAAAGGGCTTTCGTCCTGGGCGCGTGCCGGAAACCTTGCAATTTAGTCGCTATTTGAACAGTGCCCCGGCTCCTCAGCGGCTGAAGGTGAAGCGTGCCGATTCGAGCTGGATTCATGGGCGGGACGCCGATCCCAAGGCCCAACTGCTGGCGCAGAAGAAAGTCGCGATCATCGGCATTGGCTCAGTCGGAAGCTTCGTCGCTGAACTCCTCGCGGCCTCAGGCGTGGGAAGCCTGACTCTAGTCGATAACGAAACTCTCACCTTCGCCAATGCCGGCAGGCACCTTCTTGGAGTCAACAGCGAAGGGACGAACAAATCTCAGGGAGTTGCTGAATTGCTGCAGAAGCGCTTTCCACATCATTCCATAACCGGAGTCGTATCCGACGGACAGCCTTTCCTCCGCGAAACCGCCGCGCATAATCAGTCATACGATCTCATTCTGAGTTTGGCGGAAGACTGGGAGCTCGATTGCTTCCTCAATGACCAATACCTCAGTCCGTTGGGTGCCAGTTTCAAACACATCGTTTTCGGCTGGACCGAACCTCACGCCGTAGCGGGACACGCGGTCTTGTTAACTGGTCGCAATGGGTGCTTTCTATGCCACTTCCAAGAGGACGGTCTGCCCAAGCTGCAAATTGCTAAATGGACGCAGGAGACCATGCTTAGCGAACCGGCGTGTGGCGGCACGTTTCAGCCGTATGGCCCCATTAACATCATGGCCATCAACTCCATGATTGCATCCCTCGCAATTGATTCGCTACTGGGAAAAGCCTCAGGCAATCTCCATCGAGTCTATGTCTCAGATGAGGCACGGATTCACGAAACGGGTGGTGAGGTCACCTCGGAGTGGCGATCCCTTCGCGGTGCAGTGCCAGGCGATATCTCGGCGGTCCTAAGCCTATCGTGGCCCAAGGAGGCCGGTTGCACCCATTGCGGGGTATCAAATGTCGCTTAGGATACCGCTGGGTCACTCCGGCGAACGGGTCATTCTTACGGATGCTGTTCTTGAACATTTCCGGCGCCATCAGCAACTACGCAAGAGAGACACGGAAGCTGGCGGACAGCTCTTCGGACGAATTCAGGCGAAGACCATCACCATCGAAGAGGCCACTGGTCCCCGGAGATCGGATATCCGATCGCGTTATTCCTACATCCCGGATCGAAAGGCCGAGCAACGCGAGATTAATGAACGCTTTCCTTCGGGTCTGCACTTCATCGGGGACTGGCATACTCATCCCGAGCAAATCCCACATCTCTCGGGGACGGACCTGGACAATATGCGAGAATGCGTAAAAAAATCGCGGCACGCCGTCTCAGGATTTTTGCTCATCGTCGTCGGCACCGACCCGCAGCCGAGCGGACTTCATGCGTCGTTGCACAATGGCAAAGACACGCTCTTGTTGCGGATGGAGGACGCGAGTGTCCCCACAGACCGCGATGCAACTAGCACTTAGTAGACTGAAAGGTAGAAGATGAAGCAGCTCATCCGTTTATTCATGTGGGGTTATCAACAGCACTTCGCCAGAGCCTTGTTCCATCTCGCCGAGGATGTTTTCAAAGAGCTCGGCGTATCACTGAAGCCAGATGTGCTCCTCGTCGGAGTGCTCAGGCCCGATGCCAGCGGACATCCCGTCTGCGTGGAGCCGGAAGACGACAAGTGGGAGTTGTCGCTCTTTGACGCGATTCCCGAAGAATTTCCGAAGACGATCAAGAATCATCGCTTGCAGACTATGATGTACGGGGATGAGGCGAGCAACAACGACAAACCCGAAAATATTCGAAGGTCGTCAGCGACGATAGTGGTCCGGAATGCCCTCAAGACGTTCGACAAAACGCATCGGGTGCGGTCCTTTTGCGGCATGGCACGACTAGTTGAAAACTACTACGTTGTGCCCGTAATCCAAGTGCCCGAAGAGTTGTTTGCCGAGTTTCCCCCGCTTACACTTCCAGACACTCACGACCAATACTGGCCCAGCGGTGAATACAGTCTCATCCTCTCGTGTCTCGGCGTGTTACTGGATGAAGCCAGTCGAGAGCTTCTCCTGCCTGACCCCGGTCGCTCGATCAATTCCAGCATGCGATCGGCCAATGAGATTGTGGGGCATGGAGCGGAGGCATTTATGCGTATTCCCGATATGCTCACCGCCCAGGAACGATATGCCACCGTCGGCCTCTTCCAGCGCCTCAACATCATTTCCTCGCTGCTCTATGAAGGAGCAAAAGGGACAGGCAGTTTGATCCTCGTTCGGCCCAATCATCCGGACATCGATTACCTGGTCAGGTTTCAGACTCCGGTTCCGTTCCATGAATCCCGTTGGGCAAGAAAGATCCTCGCAATGGCCGGCCCCGAGTTTTCGCTGATTGCCAGCGGCGGAAAGATCTTCGGACTCGGACGGCTCGAGCCGCATCATGACCCGTCCCTGTTCGACTCCTTCACGATCAACTTTCTGGAGCACTACGAGTGGGAGTTTCGGCATGACAAACTACCTCTGCTCTACAGCCGCTATCGCGAACCACGCCTGCCACAACCCCCCATCAGTCAGGAACGCTTTCGGAGTAACTTCTTGCGGATATTCCGGAATGCGAGCGCCCAGGATGCATCTCGGCTTTGGGAACTCTTCGGAACTGGTGCCACCCTGACCCACGGAACCATGCTGGTTGTTGCGGAAGATGCGGCATCTGAGTCAGCTCGACTCTCGGATCAAGGCACCGCGATCCGGCCCGTTCTCATGACATCTGCGCTCATGGAGCGGGTGAGCGGAATTGATGGAAGCATATTGCTTGACCCTGTCGGGACCTGCCACGCAATCGGCGTCATTCTTGACGGAGAAGCATCCGACGATTGCTCGCCCGCTCGCGGCTCGCGATTCAATTCAGCGCTACGCTACGTGCACGCACAGGGGAAGAGGAGAATGGCCATCGTATTTTCTGATGACCGGACGGTGGACATAGTGCCGCTTCTCAATCCTCAGATCAAGAAGAGCGAGATTGAGAAAAACGTCGCTGCTTTAGAGGGCGCTTCAAACGATACGTATCATGCTTTTCAGAATTGGTTGGATAAGCATCGCTTCTATCTAAACAAGAAGCAATGCGATCGCATTAACAAGGCTCTAAAGCGTCTTGAAGATCTCCCGAAGCGCGTCGGCGAGTTACGCTGGATCGTTCCCGCATTTGAACCGGATCCCCGGTTGGACGAAAGCTATCTTCTCAACGAATGACCGAAAGGAAACGATGGTCGCCCTCGCAGGCCTGTATTCGTGAATACATGACGCCTGCTAATCTCAGCAACCTTCGCCCCTTTCCAGAAGCTAATACTATTTAAGGAAATGATTCTCCGAGAGAAATGGACGCGAGCTCTTGCGGGTGAAGCGCAACTCGCTCTTGTGGGACCGGGCCACGCGCCCAGAGTGAAATAATGGAAAACACTATCGGGGGTACGTTCTCATGGCGGCAAGGCTGCTTTTCGCAGGGCGCGACATCTACGATTTCGTCGAGGAGCAAAGGGAGAGGCTGAAAAAAGCCTACGAAGCGCTGCCTGATGAGAAGGCGCTCGATGAGCAATCCGTTGTCGATTTCAAGAAAAAGTTCATGCTCGACGTTCCAAGGCTCAAGCTGGACGAATGGACATCCGAGCAGAAGCAGATCACGCCGCACTCAATCGAGGTCGTGGCGTATATCCCGTTCGATGGCGATCCATCCGTGTTTGATATTCGTCCATCAGCAATGAAGTCAACGGTTGCCCAGGGTGAAATTGTCGATCATGAAGTTCTGATTCGGCTCCAGCCGGCGATGCCTCAAATCGACGTCGCTGCGTATGTAAAGCGAGAGCTTGGCGAGATACAGTGGCGACTCGAAAGCCTGCGCGGCTCGATGGAACACATGTCGCAGCAGCTCGAGATAACACTGCTGACCTGTATACAGCAGCGCAAGCGTTTGATCGAGAACCGGATTCAGCTTTCTGAGAACATCGGCATTCCGCAGAGGAAGCCTGCAGTCACGCCAGCCTCGGCGTCAGTTCCTGAGCCAAAACATGCGCCACCGACGCCAATCACGCGCACAACAGCTCAGCAGACATGGGACATCTTCATGTCGCATGCCTCGCCGGATAAGCCTTGGGTGCGCGGCCTGGTGAAGGCCTTGCGCGCCAACGGCGTTACGGTCTGGTTCGATGAGGACTCACTTGAATGGGGCGAGGATCTCCAGCGCGGCATCAACCGCGGATTAATCAACAGTCGTAAGGCCATCGCTGTTCTATCGCAGTCGTATCTCGCTCAACGGAAGTGGACCGAGGCGGAGATCAGCGGCCTTCTCGCGAGAGAGAAGCTGGGCGAGGTCCTAATATTGCCGATTTGGAACGGCATCACGGAAGTCGACCTGGAGCAGTACAATTTGATCCTCGCCAGCCGGATCGCGAAGGTCAGCGACAGCAACAATTATGATGAGATCGTGCGTGCCGTTCTAAAGGTCTTCGGTCGGGAATACGAGATCGAACATATGGACAATGCCCAGACATCGACCCCAGCGCGACCACAGGACGGAGCGGACAAACGCGAGTTGGTGGCTTACGCATGGTATGAGCAGAAAGGGCCGGGCGCAAAACGCTCCAAAATCTACATCCGCCGATCGGACTTCATGCCAGGCCACTTTGTGCTTATAGACGGCGAAAACGAACATGACGGTTCTGAACAGGATGTGGCGACGAAGTTTTTCATGGGCGACCGGTATCTCGTTAACCAGGGCTACACACGAACTCACTTCAGCAATCCGTCGAACATCAGAGCTTTCAACTTGCCATAGACGCCAGTTGCGCTAGTCGAGCGGCGCGGATTCTTTCGATGGCTTGCTTTGATCTGACCTATTGCGGGGTGTCCGCTCCCGACCGAGTGAGAGACTCAGAATCCAATTCATCGAGTGGCTATCAGAAAGAACGATCATTATCAGGAAGTGGGCTAGCGTTCGACAATCTCAACCATTGACTTCAGGGCAAATCACTCATTGACAGCCACTTGTACGCGCTCTTCAGGATTACTCCCCTGAAACGCCGCAGGGTCCGATTATCCTGCCCCGACCCGGTCATGAGATCACGCGCTGAGTTAAGATGCCTGTGGGGTAGCAGCCTGTTGTTCGATCCAGCGCCGCATCCGCCGACAGTGCGAGCCGTACCAGTACACTCGCCGGCAGCGGGCGCACTCTCGAACAAAAATGCTTCGCACCCTTGCCGAAAACTCACGGTTAATCAGGCTCGGCGACTCCCTTTGTTCTAAGCAAAGGATGCGCG
>Ga0181520_10008119_pt1 | contig 15086 bp, 2 predicted proteins | sample PEATcosm2014_Bin_29_FD_132451 | JGI IMG/M metagenome (GOLD analysis project Ga0181520, IMG submission 132451) | Peatland microbial communities from MTU Mesocosm Facility, Houghton, MI, USA - PEATcosm2014_Bin02_30_metaG | ecosystem: Environmental > Terrestrial > Soil > Wetlands > Peat | place...
CTAAGGATGAACTAACAGAACTAACAAACCAAAAGCTAAACGGCATGGCTAACAACCCACATTTGGTGCGAGGTCTGTTCTATCGTTGCTGTGTTGCAGATTTATTCGGATGAGCCATACGCGAACCACACGAAAAAAGTCCGGGGAATTGTGGCCACGGATAGAACACGGACGGAACACGGATTTTCATTTCCGTGTTCGATCTGTGTTTCATCCGTGGCTCAATGCTTCTTCCCTAGCCGCGCCAGCCTGCGACGGAGCAAAGCCACTGCGGCTGATGCTACCACGGCAGCGGTAATGCTCATCCTGTCAACTCGCGGCCTGGGCTGAAAATTCATAGAATCAAATCGCCTGCCGGTTAAGAAAAACCGGAGGTTTCCTGACGTTTTGACGCCGGCCCTGCTGCTTGCCTGCGGAGGAGAGGGTGACCCCCCGTCGAAACGAATGGGAACGACGGTACTTTGCTAGCGGTCTACCTGACAAGGCAATCAGCAAGCTGATCAATTAAAGATCCGCTGCCAAGCTGACGCCGCTCGACGTGCTCGATCAAGCTGCCCTTCGCGCCGCGTGCGCCGTGGACGAATGACGGGGAGGACAGGATGGTCGGGGCGTCGGGTTGGTCAAAAGTCGCGGGCTTCGCAGTTCTCGCTACCCGCCGCCGCAATCGGTAGCCCAGCAGGCCCGCGGCACCGACGGCGAGGAGGACAAAGCTGGAAGGCTCGGGTACAGCCGCCGCCGAGTTTGTAATTGGCGCACTGGCCATCGAGGGATCGTAGATGAATGTTCCACCCGCATCTACCGTCAAGCTTGTCCCGGCGGGCAAGGCGGCGGCATCGGTTACCTCAAGCGTGCCGGCTTCGATCGTCGTGCTGCCCGTGTACTCGTCGTTGCCGGCAAGCACCAGTCGGCCGGGACCGTCGAGCACGAGGCCCACCCCGGCGATTGGCCCGTCGTCGATCGCGCCGGCATACGTGGTCGCAGTCGAGGGAACAACGGTCAGCGTGGACTCGCTTGCGCTGCTATTCGTGATCAGGCCGGCGGCGCCGCTGAGGCCGGCAATGCTGGGACTATAGCCCTCCAGGTCGAGCGTGCCGCCGGCGACGGTGAGGCCACCGGTGCCCAGGGCGCTGTTGTTGCCCAATTGTAGTACGCCGCCGGCGACGGTGGTTCCTCCTTGATAGCCGTTACTGCCGGAGAGCGCCAAGGTGCCGGGGCCGAGTTTGGCAAGGCTTCCGCTGCCATTGACGGCATAGCCGGCCGTTTGCGTACCGGCGAGATTGTAGACCAGGACGGCGTTGTCGGTGACGCCGCCGGTCTGGCTGATCGAGCCGTCCTGGCCGCCGGCGCCCGTGCCCAGTTGCAGCGTGCCGCTACCGATGGTCGTCGTGCCGCCGTACGTATTGGCGCCCGCCAGCGTCAAGGCGCCGCTGCCGGTCTTGACCAGCGCCGTGACGCCTGCGTCGAACGAAACGTTATTGGCGCCGCCGCCGGCACCCATGATGCTGCCGGAGAACGTGGACGAGGCGTTGTTCAGGCCGACCGTCAAAGTGTCGCTACCGGGATTACCGGTCCCGTTCCACGTGTTGACCACATTGCCGGAGCCGGTCAGGGCGCCGACGGCAATGCCGTCGGAACGCAGGTCCAGCTCCGCACCCGGAGCAACGTTTACGCTCATGCCGGTGGTGCTCGCGCCCCAGGTTGAACGCCCCATGCCGTTGCCGAGAATGCCGGCTTGAATGTTGATTCGGCCCGAAAAACCCTGGATGAGATTGTAGTCCAATTCGGTCCAGCCGCTCCCGGTCTTGACGATCGTGCCACCGCCGCAGATTGCGGCGGCAGTGTTGCCGTACGCGAGGATGTTCGTATCGACGCCGCTGTTCGTCGCGGTCAGGAGGAGCGTCGCCGCCGAACCCACGGAAAGCGAACTCGCGAAGCCGTAGTTGCCCAGGTTGGCCAAGGCGAGCGTGCCGCCGCTGAAGCTCATGGCACCGCTTCCGCTCCAGGCGGCGCCGCCCGTGATGACAACCATACCGCCGCTGAGGTTGTAAGTCCCGCTGGAACCGATATTGAGGGAACCGATCGTGTCCGTGCCGCCCGTTTGCCTGAAGGTCCCCGCACCCGCATAGCCCAGCCACAACGTGCCCGGGATGGACAGTTGTCCTCCGCTCAGGTTGTACGCGCCGCTGGAGCCGGATTGGTAGCCGACAACCAACTGACCGGTCGCCGTGTTCGTGCCGCCCGTTTGCGTAAAGGTCCCCGCACCCGCATAGCCCAGCCACAACGTGCCCGGGATGGACAGTTGTCCTCCGCTCAGGTTGTACGCGCCGCTGGAGCCCGGGTTGACGCCGATGGCGACGAAGTTGGCGCTCGAATTGGCTCCGCCCGTTTGCGTGAAGGTCCCCATACCCGAATTGCCCACGTAGTCGCTGGCAGTGGAGAACTGACCGCCGCTCAGATCGAACGTGCCGCCGTCGACCACGGCCGCTTGCGGGGACGAGAAGTTTCCCGCGGTTTGGCTGAGCGTGCCGCCGCTCACAGTGGCGCCGCCACCCACGCTTACGTTGCCGGCCAGGCAGAACGTGCCCGCGCCGACCTTGGTGAGTGAGATCTGACCGCAGGTATTCTGAATCGTTCCGGCAAACGTGCTCGAAGCGTTGCCGTTGCCCACGGCCAGACTGTACGCGCCGGTGCCCGAGAGGTTGTCGATGGTTCCGTTGCCACTGCCGTTGCAAGCGCCCAGGTTCACGTTGCAGCCGTGCAGGTCCAGCGTCCCGCCGGCGACGTTCAGCGATGCCGTAGCAGCGCCCAGCGCCAGGGCATTGCCCAACTGCAGGATGCCTGCCCCCAGCGTGGTCCCGCCGGTGTAGGCGTTCGCTCCTTCCAGCGCGAGCGTGCCGCTGCCGCCCTTGGTCACGCAAACGGCCCCCGTGCCGTTGTCGGCAATCGCCGAGTTGACCGTGAGCAGATTGCTCGAATTATTGATCAGGACAAGCTCTCCGGCCGTATTGGCGGCCCCGCCGGCCGTCAGCGTTCCGGGCGATCCGGCGGCGTCGATCGTCAAGGCGTCGGCGCCGGGGGGCAAGAGGATGCCGCCTACCGCGCCAAGCCGCAGCGTGTCGCCCGCGCCGATGTTGACGGTCTGCTGCGTGGGCGCGTCGACCAGCAGGGTGTTAATGGTCGCCGTAATGCCGGCCATGTTGACGGTGTTCGAGCTGCTCACGACCTCATCGTTCGCGCCCGGAGCGTTGCTGATTTTCACCCCCGTGCCCAGGACGGCGTACCCGCCATAGGGAACGACCAACCCATTGCTGTTGACGGTGGCCCAATTCGCGCCGCCCACAGTGGCGTACGCCCCCAGAATGCCGTTGGTTGTGCCGCTGGTCGTGACGACGCCGTTGTAGGTGGATTGTGTGCCGCTGGGTAAGGTGAAATCAACCAAGCCGCCCGCCGCGCGGCTGATCGAGCCTACGCTGAGCAGCAGATTAGATGAGGAGGCCGAGAGGACAACGGCCGAGTTGCCGGGGTTGATCGTCAGACCGTTGAACTGTTGGCTGTTGCTGGTGCTCAGCTTGCCCTGCAGGGTCAGTGTGCCGCCCGAGAGGGTCAGGGCCGACTTGTCGGCCGTGTAGTTGACGATGTTGGCTGGCGGAGACCCGTTCTGGCTGAATTCGAGCTGAAGATTGCCGCCGTCAACAGCCGTTGTACCGCCGTAGACGTCCGAGCCCACTAGCGTCAAGGCCCCATTTGCCCCAACGGTCAACGACACCGTACCGGAGGTGTTGCGAATGGTTCCGGAAAACGTGCTGGCGGGACCGCCCTCGTTGACGGTAAGATTGCAGGAACCGCCGGCAACGAGGTTGTCGATGATACCGCTGCCGCCCAGCGGCCCGGTGCTGGGACTATAGCCGTGCAGGTCGAGCGTGCCGCCGGCGAGGGTCAGCGCCCCGGTGCTCGCTCCCAGGGCCGAATTGCCGCCCACCTGCAGGACGCCGCCGTTGAGCAGCGTGCCACCGCTGTACGTATTTGCGCCGGCGAGCACGAGCGTGCCTGTCCCCGTCTTCGTCAGCGAGACCTGGCCGGTGCTGTCTTGGATTGTTCCGGAAAAGGCGCCGGAGGCGTTGCCGCTGCCGGCCGTCAGGTTGGAGTCCGTCTGGGCCGCGAGGTTGTCGATGACGCCCGATCCGCTGAGCGAGCCGACGTTGGTGCTGAATCCGTGCAGATCGAGCAGGCCGCCGCTGAGCGCGAGGGGAGCCGCGCTCGATCCCAGCGCGGAATTGCTGCCCACCTGCAGCGTCCCACCGGCCAACAGCGTGCCACCGCTGTACGTATTTGCGCCGGCGAGCACGAGCGTGCCCGCGCCCACCTTGGTCAAGGCGAGTTGCCCCGCGGTGTTTTGCAGCGTCCCCGAGAAGCTGCCGGAGGCGTTGCCGTTGCCTACGGTCAAGTTACCCACAGCGGAAAGATCATCGATGGTCCCGCTACCGCTGATTGCCCCGACGCCAAGACTATAGCCGTGCAGGTCCAGCGTGCCGCCGGCGAGGGTCAGCGCGCCGGTGTTCGCTCCCAGGGCCGAATTGCCGCCCACTTGCAGAACGCCGCAGTTGAGCAGCGTGCCGCCACTATAGGTATTCGGGCCCGAAAAAGTCTGCGTGCCCGTGCCGGTCTTCACGAGGCAGACGACGTTGCCGATGCCGTCGGCGATGACGCCCGAGAACGCGCCGCTGGCGTTGGTATTGCCCACGGTGACGGTCGTAACGCCGCCACCCGTAAAGTTGCCGACCATGGCCCCGCTGCCGCTGAGCGCCCCCATCACGAAGACGCCCGGCGCGGCATCCGCCCAGCCGATGCCCTGATTGAGCAATTCCATGGTACCGTTGAGGCGGATATCGGCATTTTGCAATCCCGTTGTGCAGCCGCCGACGCCAATGCCGCTGCCGGCGAAGGGAGTCGTGCTGGCGATGCCGTTGACCACGAGCATGCCGCTGAACGAAGTGTTGTTGTTCCGCAGGTTGACGCCGCTGCCCGCAGCAACCGCATTAATCGTGCAGGTCCCGGCGCCCTGCAAGCCGCCGTCGAGGTAGAATCCTTCGCCCGCGGCGCCGGTGGCGTTGCTCGTCTGGTTGATGGTCGTCGCGCCGCAGCACGTGACGGCCCCGTTGATCACGGTCCAATTCGCCGGATTGAGGTTTTCCAGGGTGCCGCCGTCATTCAAGGCAATGGTCGCGCCGCCGTTGAGGTTGTTCGAGTCGGCGTTACCGCTCCAGGAAAGTTTCGCGCCGGAGTTGACCGTCGTCGGCGAGTTGTAGCTTGTGGCGTTGTACAGGACCAACTGCCCGCCGTTGAGCGTAGTGTTGCCCGTATAGTAGATATTGGGGCCGCTCAATAGCAGCGCGCCCTTGCCGTTGATCACCAGATTGAGCTTGTTTGCGGTCGAATTGTCTTCGTTGTCGCGCAGATACCCGCTGACATTGTTGTTCGTGGTGCTGAGATTGAGCGTCAGCGTGGCGGGACCGGGCGCCAGGTCGTCGAGCGCGCCGTTTTCAATGACGGCGCCGCCGTTATCCGTGATGCCCGCCAGGGTCTGGTTGTTGCCCATCAACGACAGCCTCGCGTAGTTGCCGCTGCTGTTGACAAAACTGACAGTGGCCGTGGACGCGATCTGGTTCGCTCCCAGCAGGGTCACCTGGGGCTGGCCGCTCGTGCCGTCGCCGATCGTCAGGTTGCCCGGAATGGCCGCACCACCAGTCTTGGAGAGGATAAGCTCGGCGGATTGACTCACGACAGTCGTGCCCGCAAACGTATTGGCCGTGGCGCCGACGAGGGTCAGGATGGTGCTGCTGCCAGTGACGGTCAGGTTGCCGCTACCACTGATCACACCAGAGTAGGTCTGGCCGCCGACATTGGCGAACACCAGCGCGGCATTGTCGACAACGTTGCCGGCCAGCGAACCGGCGGTCGTGGGATTGCCGATCTGCAGCGTGCCGGCGGAGATGGTCGTGCCGCCGCTGTAGGTAATGTTGCCGCCCAACAAGATTTGCGTGCCGGGACCGCTCTTCACCAGCGAAAGGACGCCGCTGCCGCCGGAATTATCGCGGACATAGCCGCTGAAGCTATAGAAGCCGCTGCCGGCGAGGGTCAGGGTGGCGGGCCCGAAGCCGCTTTCGGTTTCGCTGTCGTCGACCACGCCGCCCCCCGTGGAGCAGGAAAGGCCGGCGATCGTCTGGTTGTTGCCCAGCAGCTTCAGGTAGGCCCAGTTTCCCGGAGTGCTGTCGAAATAGACGGTCGAGGTGGGTGCGAGTTGGTTGGGCTGCGTCAGGTGAACTACGGCGCATCCTGAGCCGCCTGCGGTGCCGATGTGCAGATCGCCGCTGATGGCGCTACCCGACGAACTGCTCAAGACAAGGTCCGCGTTGTCACCATTCCACACTCCGGAATTATTAACCGTCGTAATGCCGGTATAGGTGTTCTGCCCACCGATCGTCAGCGTTCCGCCACCCGCCACGACCACGGCGCCCGTGCCGCTGATAACGTTGTACCACGTCTGCGGCGCAGGATTGGCGAAAACTAGCGTGGCGTTGTCCGTAATGCCGCCTTGAACGTAGCCGTTATGGGCAACGCCGTCTCCCAATTGCAGGCTGCCGGCGGAAACGGTGGTCACGCCGCTGTAGGCGTTGCTGCCGCTGAGGGTCAACGTGCCGGTGCCCGTTTTGACCACGCTTCCCCAGGCGGCGGGGCCGGCGTCGACGATCGAGCCGCCGAAGACACACGAACTATTGTTGCCGCCTATGGTTAGCGTGGTGGGCGTGGAGCCGAGCGCGTTGCCCAGCACCACCATCGCGCAGCCCGCGCCGCTACTGGCCAGCGAGCTAACTACCGGCACGGGACTTATGAAGCTGACCGTGGCTGTGCCGGCCGACGGTTCGAGCAGCAGCGGCCCGCTGCCCAAGGCGGCGTTGGCCGCGACCGTCAGCCCGCCCGCGGAGACGACCGTAGCACCGGCATAGCCGCTGGAAGCGGACAGGGTCATCGTGCCGGCGCCCGTCTTGACGAGTGTCGAAGGCGCCGTGCCGGAGATCGTGCCGGCGAAGGTTGTGCTGGTGTTGTCGCCGCCGGTCGTCAGGAAGCCGCCGCCCAGCGCCACGACGCTGCCCGCCGCGCCGGTCAACGAGCCGATGGTCTGGCTCGCGCCGTTCAGGTCCAGTGTCGCCCCGCCGGCGCTGAGGTTGACCGCGGTGGCCGAGGGCAACTGCGCCGACTGGCCCGCCCCGAACCACTTGTCCTCCAAGTAGGTTTCGGCGGCCTGGCGGTCGGCCGTGCTGAGGACCGTGTTATAGACCAGCAGCTCGCCGACGCTGCAGTTGGACCACTCGCCCCAATAGGCGCCGCCGTTGCCGAGGCTCAAGCCGTTGGGGCCTTGCATCCCGGAGGCGCTGCCAATGACGCTGCCGCTGCTGTAGGTCACGGCGTTGCCCGAGGCGTCGACCGTGCCCTCGTACAGGTGCGCGGCCGGGGTGGCGGGGCTGTTCTGCCCCGTCAGCCAGCCCATATAGTACGCCTGGTCCTGGTATCCGCCCCAGTAGCCAAGCAGCCAGTTGTTGCCCGTGGCCGAAAGGAGCCGCCGGTTCTGCGTGCCGTCCATCGCGCCCACGTACATCACCGTGACGTTGTTGCCAAAGTTCGTGGCGTTGGACAGCCCCTGGCCCCCGCTGAAATGGACGGCGGGCAGGCCGTTCAGCGCGGCGCTGATGCTGTTGTAGACGGCCGAACCGGTGAAATCCCCCACGCTGCCGGAAGTGGCCAGGTTGGTCCAGGTGGTCACGGCGCCGCCGTTGCCCGGGTTCCCAAGGCTGGCGGCGTCGGTGGCGTCCAGCCAGACGACCAGGTTGCCCGCGACGTCGGAGGGCAGGGCGGGCGGGGTGGCCGGTGCCGCCAGGCGCAGTGTGCCGCCGCTGATGATCGTGGCCCCGCTATAGGACTGCACGCCGGCGACGGTAAGCACGCCGCTGCCGCTCTTGGTCAGCGACCCGGCACCGCTGACAACGTTGCCCAGGGTCCCGCCGCTGGGCTGGTTGAAGTCCACGTCGGCGTTGTTCTGGAGGACCACGGCCGAAGGGATGCTGGCGGCATTGCCTTGCAGCGTGCCGCCGCCCACGGTGGCGCCGCCGGTGAAGCTGTTCGCGCCGTTGAGCACCAGGAGCCCCGGGCCGGCCTTGGTAAGGCTGGTCGGGTTTGCCCCGTTGTCGGCCAGGACGGAGTTGATCGTCAGGCCGCCGGCGGCGAACTGGTGGACTACCAGCTCGTTTGTGGTCGAGGTCAGCGTGCCGCCGCTGATGACAGTGGCATTACCGCCCACCTGGCTGCCCACAAGAATACCGCCGGCGGCGAGGGTCACCGCGCCGGGCAAGGTGAGCATATTGGCCTGATTCGTGCGGAAGGCCAAGGTATTGCTGGCGATTGCCGCAGGGGCCGGATTCACGGCCAAGATATTGGTATTCATCCCGCTGTTGTAATTGTCGTTTGTGTAGCCCCCATAGGCCCCGATCGCACCGCCGCTTGCGGTGGCCCAATCGCTGCCGTTGACAGTGGCAAAGGCGGTAGAGCCCGAACCGACGACGATCCCGTCCTCCATGGCCGGGGCGGAGGTCAATGTGCCGCCGCCCAGAGTGACGTTCACAGTGGAGCTGGCCGCGCGGGTCCAGGTGTCGCCGGCGGTCACGTTCAAGCTGGCTGCCCCGTTAAGCGTCAAGGCGATGGACCCGACGCCGTTTAGCGTCAGGTTCCCCAGGCTCTGCGAATTCACCCCGCCGCTCTTGGCGTTGAAGGCCAGCGTGCCCGGGCCGAGAGTGACCGCCGTGCCAGCGGGAAGAATATTGGCGGCCGGAGCGCCGGCGGCCGAGAAGTCGGCCAACAGCGTGCCGGAATTGATCAGCGTGCCGCCGCTGTAGCCGTTGGAAGCAAACAGCGTCAACGTGCCGGCGCCGAGCTTGGCCAAGGCGCAGCCGCCGGCAAGGCTGCCGCTATAACTGGAATTGCCGCCGTCATTGCCGATGCCAAGCGTGCCGCCAGCGAGCGAAAGATTGCCGCTGCCACTCAGGCCGCCCAGCGTGGCGCCGGACGTGCTCAGGCGCAACGTCCCCCCGGCAAGGACAACGGTCGAATCCTGCAAGGCCAGGGGATTGCCTGCTTGGAGTGTGCCGCCACTGATCGTCGTGTTGCCGCTATAGGTGTTCAAGCCGCTGAGCGTGAGCAGGCCGCCGTTGGCCTTGATGAGGCCGCCGAAACCGGAAAGCAGTCCGGAAAGGGTGATGGCGTTGCCATTGGTGTCGATGGTCGCCGTATTGCTGAGGCCCATCGGCACGGAAGACGACCAGGCGGCGGAGGCCCCCAGCGTGCCTCCTCCAAGACTCACGGCGGCCGGACCGCCGATGCCCCCCGGCCCGAGATAAAGGGCGCCGCTGCCCGACAAGGCGACGGCGCCGTTGCTCCACCCGTCGCCGCAGCCGATCTGGATCTGCCTCAGATTGGCCGTGCCGCCCGAGATGCTCAGCACCGCATTGCCGTCCCAAGCGACGTAGGTCGTGCCGTTGGGAACGTTCAATACTCCTCCGCTCATGCTGTAGGTACTAGTCTCGTTGGGATACTCGCCGATCGTCAGCGGGCGTCCCGAGCTGCTGTCGTTGATGGTCAGGGTGCCGCCGGATTGCACCAGGTTCCCTGACGATCCCCAGTTCAGGGCCCCCAGCTTCAAGTCGCCCGCCAGCGTGACCGCCGCCCCGGGCTGAACGGCGACCATCGCACCGTAGGCGACGTTGAAATTCCCGTCTCCCGTGGCGGTAAAGCTGACGACCGAACCGCCTTGGAACAGCAGCGTGCCCCCGTTGCCCGGCGAAGGGCCGACGTTCACCGTGCCGGGGAGGATGTTTCCGCTCCCGCCGTAGGCCAGCGTGCCGGCGCTGACGGCAGTCGTTCCGGCGTAGCTGTTAGCGCCGGCGAGGACCAACATGCCGGGGCCGGCCTTGGTCAGGCCGCCGGGGCCGACCAATCCGCCGGCCAGGGTGACGTTGTTGCCGCCCGTGTCGATGGTTCCGCCAGCGGGTCCCATTGTGACAGTCCGGGCGGTGATGTCGTAGGTGTTGCCCGGGGCATATTGCAATGTACCGCCGCCGAAGTTCACGGCTGTGCCCGCGCCCAGGTTGCAGCCGGCGGCGAAGTTGAGCACACCACCATCAAGATTCAAGGGCCCGCTGAACGTGTTCGCGCCGGTCAAGACCAGACGGCCGGCGCCGGCCTTGGTCAGCCCCGCGCCCGGCCCGGAGATCACGCCACCCACGGTCAGGTTGCCGGCGGCGACGGTCACCATACGGTTGGTGGATAACGTCACGGCCCCCGTGCCGAGGTTCAAGTCATTGCTGCCCTGGAAGGAGAAATCGCCGTCCCAGTTTTGCTGATTGTTGGTCGTAATCGCGACAGGGCAGCCGCTGGTGTTGTCAATCGTCCCGCCGTTGATCGTCAGTACGCAGGCCCCTAATCCTTGGGGCTGATTGACGTTGAGCAGGCCGGCATTCACGGTCACCGGCCCGCTGCCCAGGGCCGCCGCGGCCTCGACGCTCAGCGCGCCGCCGTTGAGTGTCGTGCCGCCGCTGTAGCTGTTGCTGCCGCTGAAAGCAACGTTGCCGTTGACCTGCAACTGCGATGCCCCATTGGAAGAGTCGGTCAAGGCGTTTGCCGTGGCCATCACCAGCGTGCCGTAGCCGCCGCCCAGGTAATATGTATTGCCCGCGGGCGTCAGCGTGCCCGAGTAAACATTGGTTCCGCACGATCCCAGCGACAGGCTGCGGTAAGCGCCGCCGCCGGCCGTGGCCAGGTTGATGTTCTCGCTGCTATTGGCCACAAGGGCGATGGCCCCGGACGAGCTGGTCGCGATCCGGCCGCTGTTGATCCAAGCGGTGACCGTCGAGTAGGGGCCTGTGGCGCCCAAGGCCGCGCCCGGTGCGATCGAGATATCGCCGCCGGCGCCGGAAGGCGGCAAGGCGCTGCTGGCAGCGAAAGACAGCGCCCCGGCACTGATCACCGTGCCGCCCGTGTAGCTATTGCTGCCCGAAAGCGTTGCACCGCCCGCGCCGAGTTGCAGCACGCGGCCGCTGCCGCCGATGTTATCGGAGAAGGTCACGTTGTCCACGCGGTCGAACGCCAGCGAGCCGTTGTCGCTGGCACTGCCGCTGACCCAGCCGTCGCTGGCACCGCTTCCCAATTGGAGCGTGGCGCCGGCAGCGATTGTCGAACCGCCACTCGCCGTGCCCGCGGTCACCGCGAGTGTGCCTGCGCCCACGACGGTCAAGCCCGTATAGCTGACCGCGCCGCTGAGGATCGTGAGGTTGCAGCCCGATTGACACACGCCGCCGCTCCCGCTAATGTTCCCCGCTAACGTAAAAGCGTCCGAGCGGCAGAACGCCAGCGTGCCCATGTCGGTGATGTTGCCCGCTATCGAGCCGCTGTTGCCGCCGGCGCCAAGTTGCAGGGTTCCACTGCTGATGAACGTTCCGCCACTGTAGGTGTTGCTGCCGGTGAGCAGCAGCGTGGCCGGGCCGCTCTTGGTCAGCGTCACGGCATTGCCGGCGTTGTCGGCGATCGCGCTGCCGATCGCCAGATTGGCGGCCGTGTGGATGATTCCCTCGTAGGACGTGGCCGCGTTGGGGCCGAAGGTGAGCGTGCCGCCGCTGATGGAATTGCCGCTGCCGCCCGCGCTTAGCACCGCGCCGCTGGTCAAGGTGAGCGTCGTCGAGTTGCCCAGCGCAAGTTGCGGGGCCGTGCCGCTGTTGGAAAGCACCAGGGCCAGGATGCTCGTCGAGCTATTCACGTTCGCGTACCCCGTGAGCTTGACGTTCGTGCCCGCGGCAATCGTGCCGGAATACTCGTTGGCGGCAAGCAGGCGGAGGCCGTTGCTGCCGTAGGTGACCAGGTCGGTGCCGCTGCCCGTGAAACTGTTGTCACCGTAGAAGTAGGGCAAGATGCCGATCGTGGCGCCCGAGCCCGAATTGGAGAGCGTGGGCGGCGTGGAAAACAGGATCTGCGCCACGGGACCTGAAGAAGCCGTGCCCAAGGCGCTTCCACAGACCAGCGCCGCGCCGCCCCGGCTGCGCGTGAACGACTGCACGCTGAGCGACGTGACGCTGGAACCGGCTGTCACGCTGATGACGTTGCCCCCGCCCTGTAGGACCAGGCTATTGACCGTCTGCGCGGTCCCGGCCGCATTACCCACCAGCGACAGTTCCCCGCCTTGCAGCGTCAAGGGGACGGCACTGCCGATGCGGTTGTTATTGTTGGCTGCCGAGTTGTCCAATAGGAGGGTGCCGCCGGAGAGCAGAATGCCGGACGACAAAGCGATGGCCCCGCCGCTGCCGGAAAGGACGAGGGACCCGCCGTTGACCGTGGTGAGGTTGCTGTAGGTGTTGGACGCGGTGAGCGTTACCATCCCCGGGCCGTAAACCGTCAGGCTGCCGCCAATGCCCGCCATGGCGCCGCCGTCGCCAATCGTGCCGTTGATCACGGTCGCACCGGGACCAGCGAGCGAAAGCGTGCTGATGATCGTGCTCACATTGCCGTTAATGGTCAGCGTCTTGCCGGCCGCCGTGGTCCAGGTTTGCGGAGCGCCGATCATGACCGGAGAGTTGATCGTGACGCTCTCGTTGGCGGTAATACCGCCTGCGGTGACGGTCAACGAACCGCCGGAAAAAAGATAGCCGGTAGCGCCGCTGTTGAAGGTCAAGCTGTGGGCGATGGCCGGTCCGCTAATCGTGATGCCGTTTGTGACACTCGTGCTGAACACCGCGGCAGTCTCCTGGTTGACCCAACTGTAGGCGCTGCCGCTGGAAGTCCAACTCGTGCCGCCGACGGCCCATGTCCCACCGTTCCCCTGCCACGTGGCCGTGGCCATGGCGCCAGTGTAATAGGCCGGTCCGGTATAGAAGCTCGCGCTGTCGATAAGGTTGTAGGGGATAAAGCCATAGCCGTCGTCACACCAACCGTTACCCCAGCTATTCTTGATAATCCAGTAGCCGCCGGCGGCCCGAATGGCGGCATCATCGGCGCTGGTGGCGTCGTGGTAGCCGACCAACGAGACAACGTGATCGGTAGGGACACCGGCAACGCCGGTGGCGTCGGTGCCGCCCGAACTGCTCGGGTAGTAAAAGTAGGTCTCGGAGTCGATGCCAATCACACCGGGGCCGTAGGTCTTCAACAGGGTCTGCAGGGAGGCCACTGAATTGCCCATCCAGGCATAACCGGTCGATACGACCGCTTGGTTTTGCCAGCCCGGCTGCAAGGGACCGCCCCACCACGGCAATTCACTCGCCTGAACGATGCCGCCACCATAGCATGCCTGATTCATAGGCCAAGAGGCCCCCCCGCCAACCAAGCCAGTGCCGAGCATCATGGGAACCTGGTATTCGGAGAGATCGATGCTGTACGCCGTGTCGTTACGAGTAAGCATGTATTTCGCCTCTAGGGAGGCGATCGCCGAATAATCCCAGCATGTACCGTCGATCTGGCTTTCGACCGGCGAGCAGAAACTGTATCCGTTAATGATGTAGCTGCCGAAGCCGGTGTTTATGGCCAGGCTGGGGCCCCAGTCAAAATCGTCGGCCGACGCCGAACCGGCCAACGCAGCGATCAGGAGCGCCGCCACGGCAAGAACGAAGCGAATCGTAGGATGGGTTTTAGCCCGTCTCGTCATGGCAAGGTCAGCAAACGCCCACCCTGCGAGAGCCCGCCATCGATACCGGGTCCTTCGCGCGGAAGCCGCCACAGGGATTTCGAAAAACGACTTCGAAGATCGGAGGCCGCCGATCGGATGTTGCGTAAACATGCGTGAACCTCCAGCAGGCACTTTGCTGCGGCAGCCCCGACCTTTAACGGGGTCGCGTCTCGCTTCGCGGAAGGCCGTTAGGAAACAAATCGAAGAATCGCAACGCTCGCATCGCGCATCACGCTTGTTCGCACCGGCCAACCTTCAACGTGCAGGGAAAAATCAGCTTAGACGGCACGGGTATCAATATAAACCGTCACGCCAAAAAAAGCAAACATCTCAATTTCTCCTACCACCGCGTTTCCCCGACTACCGTCGACTGGTTCGTGGCGGACGTGAGAATCTTAGTTTTCCGCCAATCTGCCGGTCATTCGCCGCCGTGCCCACTTTTCCCGGCAAAGCAATTCCCAGGTTGCCATCTCGGTAATCAAAGCATCGGATCGCCGAAAAAAGTGCGTTTCCAACAACGAACGCACAGATACCTGTCAGGGAGCCAGGAAGAGCCGCCCCGCCTGAGGTACTGCGGCGTCTTCTTCAACGTGCCATGCCGGCTTGGGGCCGCAGAAGTCAGGCTAGCCGATGAGTGTTTGCACGCGGAGGTCGGGCACAGCGCCGCTGCCAAGGAAATGGCCCGCAACCCACCTGATTGACGCATACCGCACCCAACTGACGTGGTGAATTGGCCGCCAACTGGCCCAATTTTTCTTGACATCTGCTGCCGCTGCCCTGCCTCGCCCCCCACGAGGCCCGGCCAAGCGACTCGGAAATTTACGGGTGATTGACAATGCGAGGCCCCACGACGAAACTCATGCTAAACCGAGCGCGAGCATGGTTGCCAAGTGGGGCAAGGAGGCCGAAAAGGTCCAGGCCCTGGTGGAGACCATGAAGCGAGATTACAAGTTCACGTTTGACGAGCGGACCCGAAAGGCATTGGGTTTGTGAAGGCAATGGCGAGGACCCCTGCGGCATTCGCCCTTGCTTGCTGTTCGGCGTTTGGTTTGGTAAACTCTCCTTAAAAGGAGCAATGACGATGCGTGCAAACACGATTTCTGTGGCCGGAGTACCGGGCATCCGTAGATCCGATTCTGTCGCTGTCGCACGCTTGTCCGTCGCGATGGTCGTCCTGCTGGCTGCCGCATGCGCCATTGCGGCGGATGTGCCGGCGGCGATTGCCCCTCAACCCATTATCAGCCGTAGTGTTCCGGCTTTCGCATCTGCCGGCACGGCGTCGTATGGCAATAATGCGACGTACGCGCAGGAGGGGAAGTGGATCGCCGACTGC
>Ga0181520_10008120_pt1 | contig 15086 bp, 11 predicted proteins | sample PEATcosm2014_Bin_29_FD_132451 | JGI IMG/M metagenome (GOLD analysis project Ga0181520, IMG submission 132451) | Peatland microbial communities from MTU Mesocosm Facility, Houghton, MI, USA - PEATcosm2014_Bin02_30_metaG | ecosystem: Environmental > Terrestrial > Soil > Wetlands > Peat | place...
CCCGAGTGGATCGCGCTGGCCCCCGACGGCGGGATCTTCGGCGCCCGCCCCCTTCAGCCGGGCTGGCGATGCATGGACATGTCCAGCCCGTACTACGAGTACCTCGAAAAGCAGGTCATCGAGGTGCTCGAAAAGTTTGACCCGGTGGACGGGATCTTCTTCGACATCTGCTGCGAGCAGGAGACGGCGACCAAGTGGGCCAAGGCGGGCATGGACAAGGCCGGACTGAACCCGGACATCGAGGCCGACCGCAAGGCGTACGCCCGCCGCGTCGGGCTGGAGTACATGGCCAAGCTGCATCGCCTGGTCACGGATCGCTGCCCGACGGCGTCGTGCTTCTTCAACTCGCGGCCGATAACCCTGCTGAATCACGACATGAAGTACATGACGCACGTGGAGATCGAGGCCCTGCCCACCGGCGGCTGGGGATACATGTACTTCCCCCTGAACGTGCGGTACGTGCGGACGTTCGGCGCCAAGTACCTGGGCATGACGGGGAGGTTCCACAAGTCGTGGGCGGACTTCGGCGGCCTGAAGCCTGAGGCGGCGCTGAAGTACGAGGTCTCGCAGATGCTGGCCCACGGGGCGCGATGCAGCATAGGCGACCAACTGCATCCGCGAGGCACGCTGGACCCGGTGGCCTGGGGCGTGATCGGCCGCGTGTACGGACACGCCAAGGACTGCCAACCCTGGTGCGAGGACGCCGCCAGCGCCGCGGAAGTCGGCTTGGTGCGAACCGCGGACACCGAATACAGGAACCCCGCCGGCGGCACCGACGAAGGCGCCACGCGAATGCTCACGCAGCTCCAGCATCAGTTCGACTGCGTGGACCCCACGCGACCGTTGGATCAGTACAAGCTCCTGGTCCTGCCTGACGTCGTCGCCATCGACGCGGCGATGGGCAAGAAGCTCGACAAGTTCCTCGCGCGCGGCGGAGCGGTGCTGCTGACCGGCCGCAGCGGCCTGGACGCCCAGTTCAAGGCAACCTGGAAGCCCCTGCCGATTCGCGGCGCGGCCGAGGAGTCGCCGTACCAAACGACGTACATGCGTCCGGCCAGGGAGATCGCCGGCGAGGTCCTCGACACCGACAGCGTGATCTACGAGCCCGGCCTGCGGGTCAAGCCCGCCGCCGGCGCCAAGGTGCTGGCCACGGTGGTTGAGCCGTATTTCAACCGCACCTGGCGGCACTTCTGCTCGCACAGCCAGACCCCGCCAGCCAAGGCGACCGACTGGCCCGTGGCGATCCTCAAGGGCAAGATCGGATACATTCCGTACCCGATCTTCAGCATCTTCGGCACACATGGGGCGCTGGTGTATCGCAGCCTGGTGCAGGCGTGCGTCCGGCGGCTGATGGGCCCGCAGATGGTTCACGCCAACCTGCCCAGCGGGGCCGAGGTCTCCGTCATGACCCAGGGCAAGGCCACCGTCGTCCACATCCTCTACTGGCCGGTGGAACGGCGCGCGACCAACATGGACATCGTCGAGGACACCATCCCGCTGCACGACGTCAAGCTCTCAATCTCTGTGCCGCACAAGGTGCGCCAAGCCTACCTGGCCCCCTCGAAACAACCGCTCGACTTCACCATCGACGCCGGCCGAGTGGAACTGGTCGTGCCCAAGATCGAAGGGCACCAGATGGTCGTGCTGGAGTAAGTGGCGATAAAGCTCTTGCATTGCGCGAGGAATCGGCTATTATCAAGGTGCGATCAGCAATCGCGCGAGTAGCTCAATTGGATAGAGCATCGGTCTACGGAACCGAAGGTTACAGGTTCGAGTCCTGTTTCGCGCAGTCCCATAAGCCCTTGTCATTCAAGGGCTTCTTTTTTGGGCTGACATCCCTGCCGACCCGGAAAAACCCGTTTTTGGGCCAAGTGGGTCAGTTTTGGGTCAGTCGGGGGTGGCAGTTCGCCCAGCACCGACTCTTGAGCGGTCTGTGCTTTTGCCAAGTCGTCGGCCTGCACCGACAGATAAAATTGCTGCGTGGTCTTGATGTCGCTGTGACCGGCCAATTGCTGGACCACGTGGATCGGCAGTGTCTTCGCCCAATTCGTGATGCAGGAGCGGCGCAGGTCGTGGATGGTGTATTCGCGCACCTTCGCCCTGCGGCAGATTGTCTGGAACCGCCGCAGCATGTTGTTCATCAGATCTTTTCCTTCGCGCCATTCGCCGCTGGTCACCTGTTCGCGGTAGAAGTTCCATCGCCCCTCGTCCAAGAAAACGTAAGGGCAGTCCTGCGGTGCGGCCTCCCGCAACGCCTTGAGCAACCCGATGACCTGCGGCGGCACAGGGATTGTCCGCATCTCATGGTCTTTCGGTGTCCACGCCTGCACCCAACCGCTTGCAGGTCTTCGGGTGACGTGCAGATGGCCAGCGGCGAAATCGATATCCTGCCACGTTAGATTCATGGCCTCACGGAGCCGAATCCCTGAACTGTAAATTGTCGTCAGAAAAGTTCGCCAGTAGCGGTCGTGTGCGTGGCGAAAAATGGCGACGAACTCGCCTGGGTGGATGTAGGCGGGACGCTGCGGTGCCACCTTGAGCATCTGAAGGCCCACGCAGGGATTTCCATCGCGTGGAAGGTACCGGCGAAGGATGGCCAGATTGAAGACCCGCCTGAGCGTCCGCAATTCCTTGTTGGCAGAGGCGGGGCTGATCCCATCTTTCAGCCTGTCTGCTCTGAACTTTTCAATATCGCGGACGCTGACCCGGCTGACCAGACAATCCCACCCCACCGAATGGGCCAACATCTCGAAGGCCGCAACCTGCATCTGTAATGATTTCGGCGCGAGGTTCCCCACCATGACGTGTTTGTGTTCGCGAAAAAAGTTCAGCAAGGTAACCTTCGGCGGCGGGTCGGCTTTCCCATCCCGAACCTCCTGCTGAACCTTCTCGGCAAACCGCTCGGCCAGTTTTCTCATCGGGAAGGATTTGCTGTACCGCTGGCCATCGGTGCCGAACCAGCGAACCGCCCAACTGAAAGCCCGCCTGTCGCCCCAAGCTTCGGGCGGCAGTTGATTGCCAGCGGCATCGGTCGGCACCGGGCCGTAATACTTTCGATAAACGCCAACCTTAGTTGTGCCCATTGCCGCCCCCCTCTGTTTTTCGCTTGAGGAACTCGTCTAACTCGGCCCGCCTGAACCAAACCTGTCGAGCATATTTTGTTGCCCGCAGTTGGCCTTGGTCGCGCCAGTAGGTCATCGTTCGGATGGCATCTTTGGGTCTGTGGCGGCCTGTCTGGTCGAGGCGAAGGTACTGCGCCGCCTCGACCGGCGTAAGCAATTCGCTGAACACAGCCGGTCGTTCGGGCCATTCTTTGGGAGCGGATGATGCTTCGATTGTTCCTGTGCTGTCCATTTTCGATTCCTTCTTCTCCCATGTACAATAAAACCCTCTGTGCTTTCGTTTTGGGTGTGAAGGCCATCTCTTTGGGACGGCGGTTGGGGGAAGGTCTGCGTCCGTTTTTTCGTTGTCCATACAAAAAGTCCCTGCTCCAAAAGGAGCGATAGAACTCGAAGGACAATGGCCGAGGTGAGCAGGCGAAGCTGCTCCGAAATTCCCGCAAGTCGGTGTTTAAGTTCTACCCTGCCTCCTCAGATGGCAGGGGTTTCTGCCTTACAGCCAGATCACGCCTTCGCCATCCTTCTCAATGGCGTTGCGGTCAGCATCCTGCAACCGAGCTGGGTACAGCAAGAATCGAAGTCTTGAGATCATCCCATGACGCCGCATGGCCACTTGGATGCTCTTGATAAGCTTTGCGACGTAGGCCGACCAATTTTCAGTGCGGCGAACCTGGTGAACGGCATCCGCTTCGGCTGCGAGCCCCGCGGCGCGAAGGGCATCCTCTGTGAGCCGCAGGCCAGCACCGCGAGGATTGACCGCCTCGGCAAAGACTTCCTCAACCCCGATGATCTTGCAGAAGCGGACAAGCTGGTCGATGTGCTGTGGGGCGTCAGCGATGTTGGGGAGCAGCGGACAGAGCATCCCGTAGGTCCTCAAGCCCATTTCATGCGCCTGTTTCAACACGGCCACTCGTTCCGAGATGGGGGATGCGTTTGGCTCGACCGTCAGCATGACATTTTCCCTGTCAGGTGTTGCCGTAAGCGACAGGCCGACCAGAACCCGGTCGCGGTACTCTCGGATGAAATCGAAGTCCTTGGCGACGGCGGCATTTTTGGTCAGGATGCGAACGGCCCAACCTGGTTGGGTCAGCAGAGCTTCAAGGCACCGCCGCCCAAGGTCGTACTTCTTGGATTCCGGTGCCCAAGCGTCTACGGTCGTGCAGAGCTGGGCCAGACCGCGATTCCGCATGTGGGCGGCGTCGTGGGCGACCTTCTCCGGTATGTCAGGGTCGATGATGGCATACCCATGCTTAAATGGGTTTTCCTTCGCCGCCTTGAACGACGGATGGCAACGGAGCATCGCTCCAGTCGAGCAGTAGGTGCAGCCGTGACCGCACTTGGTGCCAATGTTGATGCCGAACTGTGCCAGACCCTTCTTGGCGAATTCCGGCGACGACTTGATGCCGCCCTTGAGGGAACAACGATGAATCCTGATTCTCTTACTCATAAAACTGACCCTTCTTCGGCTGATGTTTCGCACAGGAGGGCCGCCGCGTCTCCCGACTTCCATGCTCCTACATTACCATAGAAACACCGAAATGTCAAGCGAAATCTGCCGTAAGTGCTTGCAGTATAAGGATATATAAAATAAACAAAATCGGGTCTTTCTTCATCTGACGCGCCGTCCCGCACTTACAGGAATGGGCATAAAACAGCCTCGGCAAAATAATTTTCAGGCTGGAAAATCATCCCATCGCTGGTTGCTATGGGGAAGTGGGGCACCGCCGCAACCGTCGCCATTCAATTCCTCTGATTAAAAAACAATGATCGTTTTCGGACGACCTTTACCCCTACCTGAACTGAGATCGTGGCTCCTGCATCGTATAAATCAATCTCTTGGGGCCGACAATAGCCAAAACAATGGCAAACAAGAAATGGATTGAGATCATGTCAGGCCCCTGCCGCTGGCAGAGACGATGGTGAGCGTCTCGTCATTCATCGGTGATGGGATGGGATGGGATCAAAGTCGCAAAGTCGCAGAGGAGGCACTCACCAGCAGACTGACGAACGACCAAGAGACAGCGAGGAATGTCGTCATAAATCTAAATATAAATAATTCTTGCGGACACCATTGCCAGGAAAATAAAAAAGGCGAAATTGTTGTTTTCGGAGATTTAATCGGACCTTTTTTATTCGCGAGCCACAGAAATGTGTTTTTGCGCGCAGAGCGGTGCCGCGAGCGCCGTTCGTGATGATTCGTCCGAATTCGAGCAGCGGACGAGGCAGAAAAATGGCTGGAATTGAAGATTTTTTTGCCCCTTCCCCCAATCGCCGTAACTCTTTGTGCTGCCGCGTTCCCCAAAATTAAAATATAAAGCAACTCATTGCATACCAAGCACTTACGTCTTGACATTGACACCGGCATTTGATACAATTCCTAGCATACAGAATTGGAGAAAAAGGTATGAGTGACTCAAAGATGAATCTTATGGACGGACTTGCGAGACCTGAAAAGTTCAATATGACCTGCATTCGAGACTACGCCCTGCTGCGGCGGTATGTCGAGGCATGGGCGGAGAATCGCGGTCATACGGCACTGATCATCCAGGGACGACCTGGTATCCTGAAATCGTCGCTGGTGAAGTCTGTGATCGGCAAAAGAGATTGCCTGTATCTCGAAGGTTTCACAGGCCCCCTTGCCCTTTACCGAGACCTCTACCGCAAGTTGAACCTCCCAGTGGTTCTGGACGACATCCAGATCTCCAGGCAGTTGCTGTCCATCCTTCAACCTCTTTGGGATAATTACGATGTCCATACCCTTCGATGGGCCTCAGCCAAGCCCCCGAAGGTTTTTGTTGAAGGAAATATTGATGACGAAATTGTTGCGGGCGACGATTTTGATGGGTCGGATGGTAAACACGGCGGCGAACGCGGCGGCGAGTCAATTTCTCTGCCCACCGAATTCAAGACCAGTTCCCAGTGCTGCCTCTTGACCAACTCAATCGACCGCTTGAAAGACATTCCATCGCTCCTTGACCGAGCTTACATCATCGACTTCGATCCCGCCATATCAGATGTGTTGGCCAGGGCCAAATCATTCCTCGACCCGCAAATCTGGGCCTGGGGCAAACGCTACGAGACGCGACTGCCAAATCTCAGCATCCGCGACCTTGTTCAGGCCGGAGAGGATAAACGGATCGGGATGCCTTGGGAACGAATCCTACAGGGCCGCTATTTCGACCCAAAATCCACACTGGGAACTTATTTGGAAGTGATCTCGGATGAGCGCCTTGTTGGTGGGTCCGAGCGAGTGAAGAAATGGACCGAGAGAACCGGAAAGGACAGGGCGACTTTTTACCGGATTCAGCACGAATACCGAAAGCGGTTCCCCGCTCGTAACTTACGGAGAGGCAAGTCTGCGGTTTCACGACTCAAGTGGCGTGAGCAACATCGTAAGGCCGCAGGGGCGGAGACATATCAGCCGCCCATTGCCTCGGTAAGCGAGAACCATCCGCGCATGGAGGAGCAGCGGTCTGCTCCGGCCGTCAGGAAGCCCGAGAAACTTGTAATCTTACACCCCTTCAATAAAGGAGGCTCAAATGCCTAACGTTCAACTTCTGCCTAACGTTCAACTTTACTGTGATACCGTCGAGAACATTCTTCCCCACCTAGACTCAGCCTCCGCTGATGGCGTGCTGTGCGATCCGCCCTATGGGATCGACCTGGATGCTTGGGATGCACATGTGCCATTGAAGGCCGTCTGGGACGAGTTATTCCGCATTATGAAACCTGGTGCCAACCTGATGGCTTTCGCTTATCCGAGGATGCACCACAGAGCCGCCACACTGATTGAAGGCAGCGGCCTAACAATTACTGACGAGTTAATGTGGTTGCGAACCGGATTCCCGAGGCAAAGTAGCGTTGCCCGTTCCATCGACAACGAAAAGCTGAACCCCCGTGATAGAAGGGGCTTCAAGGACGGCCGCCGCGCTTGCGGCAAGTGGCCGTTGAGTCCCATCAGGGGCGAAAAATATAAACCTCGCACCAGAGCCTCCAAGCCGTGGATCGCCTACAACCCGGCCCTCAAGCCAGGATATGAACTGGTTATTCTGTCCCGCAAACCATTGGACGGGACACTTGCCCACAATGCCTTGAAATGGGGCGTCGGCGGATTGAACGTAGGTAATTGCCGCGTCGGAGAGGAAGAACTCGGCAACCGCTATCACAGAGGTCATGAACTCATCTCCAAGTCGCAAGAAGGCCGGTTTCCGGCCAACCTGATTCTGGACGAAGATGTCGCTACCCTCTTGGACAACGGCAACGCTGCCAAACCATCCCGCTTCTATTACCACCCACGGGTAAGTCCGCAGGAGCGAACTGCCGGTCTGACAACAGGAACGAACGACCACCCGAGCTTGAAGCCCATTTCACTCACTCAGTGGCTGGCCAATCTCATCCTCCCGCCTAAACGTGCCACCACGCCCAGACGATTGCTGGTGCCATTCTGCGGGACGTTCTCTGAGATCATTGGCGCGATCAGAGCTGGGTGGGATGAGGTCATTGGAATCGAAATGAGCGAACACTACTGCGACATTGGAAAACAACGACTCCAATACTGGTGTAAGTTGGCGTGACCGCGACTCAACAGGGGCAGCAGTACTTCTGCGTTGCGTTCCCGAAATACTGTTCGGCTTTCTTGTAAGAATCTGTCGGAGCACACTCATGTAGATTGTCAAGAGTGGCGCTTATCCTATGAGCGTTTCATAGGAGAGCAATCACTCATATTTTTAGAAAGGGCCAGTAGTATGGGTAATACACAGTCATTTAGTTTAACGGCGCGTGGAGTCAAATCGGATTTGGAACAGGTCGCGGCATTGCTGTCGCAATGGGATGGCGACGGCACAATAACGAAGAAGGCACTGCCGGTGATCGAGACAGATGGTTGGGTTCGCTTGTACGGCAAACCTCACTGGGAATCCGACAACGAGCTTGTGGCCGACGGTGAGTGGAACAGATGCTCTATGGAGACCGGCAGGCCCTTCCACTGGCCCGCCGCCGACTCCAACACGCACCGCATGTACCGGTTGATACTGCCAATGAACATGCTTCCATTGTCCAGGCAGTGTCAACTGTGTGGCGAGTCCGTCCTAGTCTTAGTGCGCAACGCCACTCAAATGGTGGCTGCTTCTATTCCCATACTATTTCAGGAATTTCAACAACTGCGTTGCGGACTTGGCGATAAGGTCGCGCCGGGCTTCAAGAAAGTCACCGAAGCGACTTGGATGCCATAATTGCTGATCTTCCGGTATGAAGTGTGCCCATCTCAATTCCTTCGAGGTCTCTTGTTGCAAGTACTGCCACGGCGGTAGGTCCCCAATGCGCACGTTTGTCAGCTTGCTCAAAAAAGTCATGTTTGCAATGTCGTTGATCTCGCGTCGGTATTGGCTTGGCTTTAGTTCCTTCCGGTCGGCATAGTCCAGCGCGGCTTTGTCATTCACCATGAAATTGAATGGAAATATGTGGTGAATCTGCATTTCCGATAGCTCGATCTCTCTTAACGATGTCGCTCGACCCTCCCCCCAGTCCGTGGCTTGACGTTGGCGCATCAGAATGTACATCAACAGCAGGATGACATTCTTGGCTGGTGGCCCAGAAACATCCGAGCGTTGAATCTTTAGCCCGCGATAAGACTGTCTAGCGTCACCTACAACGGCCTTGGCCAGGTCCTCCAGGTTTTGGCGCGGCGTATCGTTCTGGTCAGTCAATATGCGGAAATCTCTGCGGAAGACTGTTTCAGCAGCGCCACCATACCGTTCCGACAGTTGCGAACTGAGGAAGAATCGCAGCATTTGTTTTTTTGCCTGCGTTCGGTTCTTTTCGCGGGCCACGTAGTAGACGAGCGGAATTAGCACATTCTTTGACGGGAAGTAACGAGAGCGGTCAAGATCCAATTCCGTTGACAGTGTTAAAACAACCTTGTCAATTGCTCGTCTTGCCTGCCCCCACGAACGCTTCAGGCTGGCTTTGCTCAGATTCTTCTTCGCCATCTTTTGCGTGAGTTTGGAAATCTGGGCACTGTCGCATTCAATGGCAGTGATCGAACGCATTAAGAAACTCAGGTCCAGGTCGTACCTCCGATCCTTCAACTCGCGCCGGTAATCCCGAAAATCCTTCGTTATCCCTCGCCAATGCGGGACAAGGCGAGCGAGGTGAATCTCCGCGCCCGTGAGCGATGTCCCTTGGGAGTTCACCAAAGCAAAAATCTCGGCCACGTCTTCGTAAGTGCAATCTTGAATGATCTGTACGGGAAAGCTGTAATCCCGTAGCTGTTGAATTCTCTCCTGTATCGCTCTAACTTTGGTATCCCCGATTTTGCGACGAATCTCTTCGCCCTGAAGCGCGTTCCCACAAAGCATCTCGTGCAGAGACGCCCAAGGAAACGAGTATCCCGCGATGTCCGTGGTGGCTTCCATCTCCTCAGGAAAACGCCTCAAATTACAAAAGATTTGCGGCATGTCCTCTTCAATTTCTGCCAAAACATCTCTCAGTTGTTCGCGTGGCAGGAAGACCGAGGCAAGGGCTGTTATACGTTGCTGGCCGTCGAGGAGAAAATACTTCGGTAGTCGCCCGTCATTAAGCTCCAAACGCTCTGGCCTAATCATTGATCGAATCAAGTTCGCGTCTTTGTCCCGTGGCTCCCAAAAAATGAGCGACCCACAAGGATATTGCCGAAAAACCGATAGGATCAATTCCTTTACCTGGTCGGGTTTCCAGACCACATCGCGCTGAATTTCGGGGACCGCCAGATATCCCTCGGCAAAGTCTTTTACGATTTGATTGACAGGTTTCTGACCCGTGAACAAGCGATTCGCAGCCATAAGTGCCCCTTCTCAAACTAGTAGAACGCACCTTCTGTCGAAGCCGAAACTATACATGGTGCCGATAGTATATCCCTCTCGCCAACTGTGTCAACGGTCTAAAGCCGGCAGTCCCGGCACAATTTCATGTGTCCCCTAACTGGAGAAGGCTAGCCTCTGGAAGAGCGATTGTCAAATAGCGCCGCCGTGGCCATGAGCCACGTCCTTCCGGCTGGTGGCCGGATATGCCCAAACACTGGCGGCGCAACACTCAAAACAGCTTCGACCGACCGGACGGCTCTGGCTTCGCCGTCTTGGGCGGCGGGGTCAAGTGGACCACTTCCGCGCCCCAGCGCTGGGCCAGCCGCTCGGCCAGAATCTTTCGGTGACACGTGTTGATGTCGGCACAGCCGCACAAGAGCACGACCGCCTTGCCCGCGGTTCGCAGCGGTCCCAACCGCTCGACTCCCTTGTCGAAATCGGCAATCGCAATCGGCCCGTTGCTCTTGTAGTTGACGTTGCCGAAGTCCGACAGCCAGTAGTAACGATCTCTCAGGAGGCGGGAGAAAGCGGTGCCGTTGAACGGCGCATACCGAGACCGGGGCACCATGCGAACGTCAACAGCCACGCCGTTGACCGATTCCAGAAACGTCTTGATGGCCTCGACTGACCATCCCAACGACCTTGCCCTTTGACCAAAAAAGTGGGTCAGTTTTTGGGTCAGTCGCCAGACGAAAGGCTCTTGTTCACCACTGTTCACCCACTGTGTAATCACTCGAAAAGGCCAAAATGACCCCAAAAATGACCCATAATACATGAAAATAGCGGTAGTTATGGAGCGAAGCCGAGACTACGGAACCGAAGGTTACAGGTTCGAGTCCTGTTTCGCGCAGGTGTTTACAGAAAAGGGACTTGCAGCAATGCAGGTCCCTTTTCTTTTGGGAAAAATGGGATAGATGTGCATCAAAGTGTGTACCACAACCCCTAGTGGAGGATCTGCCAGAGATCCAAGTTTCACGATGAAGGAGTCTCACCATGGCAGGCATGTACAGACGCAACGGCACGTATTACGTAAAATTCTATCAGAGTAAAAAGCCCACAAGAGTTTCACTTCACACAGGCAGCTATCAAATCGCCAAGGCCAAGCTCAGGCAGATCGAGCGGGCCATGGACCAGGGCAGCCAATCGCCCTTGGTCGGTATGACTGACCGGCGTCACGGTAATCTTGAGATCGCCCCCTGGTAATCGGCGAGCAAAACGGGCCCACCTCAGGAGGGTAGTCGGCGCGTAATCTGGACCCACCCCAGCCGCCGCCAGGCTGATCGTCAAAGCGCCACGGTCTGCCCCTGGACCGCCGCAACGCCCGGGCAGGGTTCATCTCGGCCTGCGGGGTACTGGGACCGAAGCGTCAGGCCATGTTCCAGGCTTCCCCCAGCCGGAAAACCATCGTCCAGGAACGGCCCTGACTGAAATCAGGGGGATCGATGTTCCTTGGCCAGCCCCAGCCGGCCACAAGACTGACTTGACCCTAGACCCGACGCAAGTAGAATCAAGTAAACGGCTGGCGGTGGTCGTCAGCAAGTGGTCACATAGGAACTCGGCTGAAAGCCATTATGACAATACACGATTGGGAAAACCCCAAGCTCACCAACCGCAACCGTTTGCCGGCTCGTTCGTATGCGTTCGCCTACCCCGATGAAACGGCGGCTATCGTCGGCCAGCCCGGTTCGACCGCGAGCTCAGCGCCCAGCGGCGGATCCCCCTGGTTTCTGCTCCTCAATGGACAGTGGAAGTTCCACTATTCCCCCACGGTCGCACAAGCACCGCTTGGATTCGAGCGACCGGACTACGACATAGAGGCCTGGGGCGACATCGCGGTCCCGCTGAACTGGCAGATGGCGGGATACGGCCGGCCGCATTACACAAACGTGCAGTTTCCTTTCCCCGTGGACCCGCCGCGCGTGCCGACGGAGAATCCCACCGGTTCATACCGGCGCCAATTTGTCGTGCCCGACGACTGGGCCGACCGACGGATCACCCTGCGATTTGAAGGCGTGGATTCGGCATTCTACGTGTGGGTCAATGGCCAGCCGGTGGGGTTCAGCAAGGGCAGCCGCACCCCGGCGGAGTTCGACATCACCCCGCATGTCCACGCGGGCGCCAACACCCTCGCGGTTCGGGTCATGCAATGGTCCGACGGCAGTTACTGCGAAGACCAGGACATGTGGTGGCTCAGCGGGATTTTCCGCGACGTGTACCTGCTGGCCTATCCCACGGTCCATGCCTACGACGTTCGCGTGCGAACCACGCTGGACCAGGAGTATCGCGACGCGACGCTCGAACTGGCTATCGGCATGGAGAATCACGGCAAGGAAGCCGCCGACGATTGGCGAGTCGAGGCCGTCTTGCTGGACGACCTCCGCCAAAAAGTGGTCGGCAGGAGCACCAGGTTTTCCGTCGCTGGGGGCAAATCCGAATCGGTCGAGGTGAAGATGCCCCTGGCCTCGCCGCGAAAGTGGTCGGCCGAAGACCCGTATCTCCACACGCTTCTGGTAAAAATTCGCAATGCCGCCGGCGACCTTGTCGAGGTCACGCCCCTTCGCGTGGGCGTTCGACAGGTCGAGATGAAAGGCGGGCTGCTGCTGGTCAACGGCGCGGCCATCAAGTTCAAAGGCGTCAACCGCCATGAGCACCATCCCGACCTCGGGCGGGCCGTGCCCCTGGAAACTATGGTCACGGACCTGCTGCTCATGAAGCGGCACAACATCAACGCCATTCGCACCTCGCATTATCCCGACGACCCGCGGTTTTACGATTTATGCGACCGGTACGGCCTGTACGTCATCGACGAGTGCGACCTGGAGACGCACGGATTCGGCAACCTCAAGGACTGGCAGGGCAACCCCGCCAACGATCCGGATTGGGAAGACGCGTGCGTGGACCGGATGGTCCGCATGGTCCAGCGCGACAAGAACCACCCCTGCGTGGTGATGTGGTCGCTGGGCAACGAGGCCAATTTCGGCTGCAATCACAAGGCGATGGCCGCCCGCGCCAGGCAGCTCGACCCCACGCGCCCGATCCACTACGAGGGCGATTATGACCTGGTCGTGGCGGACGTGTACAGCCGGATGTATTCGCATTACGAATCGGTGATCGCCGCGGGCAAGGGCGACGAAGAGGAAATCAAGAAGGCCTTCGGGGCCAAGGGCCAGGGGTATTCCACCAAGCCGTTCATTCTCTGCGAGTACGGCCACGCCATGGGCAACGGCCCCGGCGGGCTGCTGGAGTACTGGGAGGAAGCGATCTTTCCATACAAACGATGCCAAGGCGGGTTCATCTGGGAATGGGTCGATCACGGCATCCGCCAGCGCACGGCGGATGGAAAAGAATTTTTCGCCTACGGCGGGGATTTCGGCGACGAACCCAACGACGGCAATTTCGTCTGCGACGGCTTGGTCTTCCCCGACCGCCGGCCTTCGCCGGGACTGACCGAGTACAAGAAGGTCATTCAGCCGGTCAAGGTTGAGGCCGTAGACCTGAAGGCGGGCAAGTTCAATCTGACGATTCGCTACGATTTCCTGACGCTCGACGGCCTGCACCTGGATTGGACGCTGACGGCCGACGGCGAGGTGGTGCAAAGCGGCACGGTCGCCACACCCAAGGTCGCTCCGGGCAAGACGCGCGCAGTGAAAATCCCCTGCGATCCGCGGGCGGCGGCGTCCGGATCGCAATGTCATGTGACGCTCTCGTTCACTCTGGCGAGCGACCAGTGCTGGGCTCCCAGAGGGCACGAAGTGGCCTGGGCGCAGTTTGAACTCCCGATGAAAGGCCCTGCCGTTCGCGTTGCCAATATTGCCTTGATGTCCCCGGTGTCCGCCGCCAGGGATGGCCTTACGATCCGCGTCGCCGGAACGGATTTTGAACTGGCGTTCGACACCGTGACCGCGACGCTCGAGTCGTGGCGTTTCAATGGAGTCAAGTTGCTCCAGGCCGGACCTCGCCTGAACTTCTGGCGCGCCACGACGGATAATGACCGCAACTGGGACAACGCCGGCGCCTGGCGAAATGCCGGGCTCTTTCGCCTCCAACACCGGACGGAATCCGTAGAGCTGCTGAGTGCCGGACCCAATGTCACGCGGATCGTGGCCAGAACCCGGATTGCCCCGCCGGTGCTCAACTGCGGATTCCATTGCGATTATACATACACGATCTTCGGCAACGGACAGATGCGGATCGACGTGCATGGCCTGCCGTACGGCGAGCTGCCTCCCACGCTTCCACGAATCGGTTTGCGGATGACCCTGCCGCGGACGATGCAGCAATTCCAGTGGCTGGGCCGGGGGCCTGGCGAGTCGTACGTCGACTCCAAGCAAGCCAACCGGGTGGGTCTGTGGAAAGCGAACCTGGACGATCTGTACACCCCGTATGTTTTTCCGCAGGAGAACGGCAATCGCACCGACGTGCGATGGGTGGCGATAACCGACCTGCGTGGCATGGGCCTGCTGGCCGTTTGTCCGACGCAATCCGGCGCATCGGTTCATAAGGCGGCGCGGCCTTGTTCAATCGATGCGCCGAATTGCGATTGCAAAACGCCGCTGCTGAACTTCTCGGCCCATCGTTTCACCACGATGGACTTGGAGGCGGCCCGCCACACGACGGACCTTGTGCCGCGTGAGGACATCACGCTGAACCTGGATTGGCGTCACAACGGTCTGGGCTCGGCCAGTTGCGGGCCCAGGCCCTGGGACCACTACCTCCTTCGCCTGGAGGAGTTCCGCTTCAGCATCTGCTTGCAACCACTTTCGATGGACGCAGTGTCTCCGAATGAATTGGCCAGAGCGGCGATGGATAATACTGCGTATATCCTGTGAAAGACCGCAAACGTGGTCGGGTAAGCCTGGGTGGTTGGACCGTTCGTCGTGTGCCCGTAAGGGCATAAGAAGAAACGCCTTACGGCGTCACTACAAACGAAAACAGTCATTCCGCGGATGATCCTGAAAAATGGATCTGAAAAAATAAAAAATATTTGCGACGGCTAGACACGGCTGGACATGAAGTTACATATGCCAACATTTATTATGTGTCGTATTTTCTGGACAACAACCAAATCCATGTTATAATACAGGAAGTGGTTCTTGTGACGTGGATGTATCGGACCCGGGCTTGATAG
>Ga0181520_10008122_pt1 | contig 15081 bp, 8 predicted proteins | sample PEATcosm2014_Bin_29_FD_132451 | JGI IMG/M metagenome (GOLD analysis project Ga0181520, IMG submission 132451) | Peatland microbial communities from MTU Mesocosm Facility, Houghton, MI, USA - PEATcosm2014_Bin02_30_metaG | ecosystem: Environmental > Terrestrial > Soil > Wetlands > Peat | place...
CGCATGACTTTGGCCTCGATTTTGTTTCATCAGGTGTAAACCTATTTCAGGACGGGACCCACCTCACCCCGGCCCTCTCCCCTCCATCCGATGGAGCGGAGAGGGAGAAACGCGCCCAGCGTCTTTCTGAATCATGCCTCCTGCAAGTCGTGGCCGCAGACAGGACAGTATCAGCTGCGCTTTGCGGACGTATTTTTTCGCCCGCGTCGTATGCGGTAAGGCGGCAAACCGGCTGGTTTGCCCTACTTGGGTGGGTTGGCGGGGGGGGCTTCCACTTCCCAGCCGCCGCCGAGCGACTGGTAGAGCTGCACAACCGCCAAAAGCTGGTTGAGATGCGTTTGCACCAGGGAATTTTCCGCCGGGAAAAGCAGTTGCTGCTCCTGCAATACTTCGTAGTAGTCCGCATGGCCCATCTGATAGCGTTCCAGCGCGATTTTCACGGCAGTTTTGTAGGCGTCAACGGCATGGCTCTGCTGCATGCGGACGTCCGCCAGTTTTTGGCTGGAGATCAGGGCGTCGGAAATTTCCTGGAAGGCATTCAGGACGGCGGCCTGATATTGCAGGGCAGATTGGTCGCGCGCGGCGCGGGCCTGGGCGTATTGGGCGCGCAACTGGCCGCCGTGAAACAGCGGGCCGGTCAAGCCGGCGGCAATCTCCCACGCGACATCGGCGCCGCCGGAGGTGAAGGCGGAAAGTTCCGGGCTGGCTCCGCCAAACAAGCCGGTGAGGTTGAGCTGCGGGAAAAAATCGGATTTGGCCACCCCGACCTGCGCGTTGGCCGCGCGCAGTTGCTGCTCGGCTTCGCGTATGTCCGGCCGCCGCTCAAGCAGTGCGGAGGGCATGCCGGCGGGAATCTCCGGGGGGGTCTGTTCTTCGAGCGATGTATTTTCACGCAAAATGGCGCGGGGATTCTGGCCGAGCAAGACGCTCAATTGATTTTCCTGCAGGCCGATCTGTTGTTCCAACTGGGGAATGGCGGCGGCGGCGGAATCCATCAGCGCCTCGGCCGAGGAGGTTTCGAGCTTGGACGCCACGCCGCCGCGCAGCCGTTCGTCGAAGATTTTGAGGCTTTGGCCAAAGGAATTGGTGCTGTCCCGGGCAATGGCAAGCTCGCGGTCCAGGGCGAGCAGTTGAAAATAATCCTGGGCAACCTGGGCGACGAGGGAAAGGGTGACGTCGCGCCGGGCTTCCTGGCTGGTGAAAAACTGCGCGCGCGCCGCTTCGTTCAGCCGGCGAATCTGGCCCCAGAGGTCAATCTCCCACGAGGCATTGACGTCGCCGCCAAAAACCGTGCCGGCGACGCCGGTGGGCGAGGGCATGTTGGCGGAGACGTTTTGTCCGCGACCGGCAAAGGCGGAGTAATTGATCTGGGGAAAGAACTGGGAGCGGGACTGCGCGGCGAGGGCGCGCGCCTGCTCGACGCGCGTGACGGCGATCCGCAGGTCGTAATTGTTTGTGAGCGCCAGGCGGATCAGGTTTTGCAGGTTGTCGTCGTGGAAAACCTGCCACCAGGGCAGATCGGCGAAGGAGTTGGTGGCGGCTTCGGTTTCACCGCGAAAGGTGTCGGGGGCGTTGATGGCCGGGCGGTGGTAGTCGGGACCGACAGCGCAACCGGCGGGCAACCAAATCCAAACCCCCAAGCTCAGCAGCCAAAGCGCCGTCAAGCGCACCGGGGGCAGCCTTTGAATTTTGAACCTGAGACTGTGGATAAATTTTTTCATCCGTTCGGCTCCGGCGGTATGGATTCGTGGGCTTCGCGGGTTTTTTTGCTGAACCGGGCGATGGTTTTTTCGACGATGGAAAAAGTCACGGGCACAATAAAAATGTCCACGAAGGTGGCCCCCAACATGCCGCCGATGACGACGGTGCCGAGGGTCTGGCGCGAAGCGGCGCCGGAACCGGTGGCCAGCCAGAGCGGCATACAACCGAGAATGAAGGCAAAGGAGGTCATGAGAATGGGCCGCAGCCGGATGCGCGCGCCGCCCAGCGCGGCATCGGAAATCGTCGCGCCTTTTTCATATTCGGTCTTGGCAAAGGCAATGATGAGGATGGCATTTTTGGCGGCGAGACCGATCAGCATGATGAGGCCGATTTGCACATAAACATTGTTTTGAAAGGCGCGGAGCGTCAGCGCCAGGAACGCACCGAGGATGGCGGTGGGGGTGCCGAGCAAAACACTCATGGGGAGGGACCAGCTTTCAAATTGCGCGGCGAGAATGAGAAAGACGCACAGGACGGAGAGCGAGAAAATGAGGATGGGAGAGAGGCCGGCGGCGGCCTGCTGTTCCTGAAAGGACATGCCGAAATAATCATGGCCCATGCCGGGCGGCATGGTTTGTGCAAAGACCTCCTCGAGCGCCTTGGTGACCTGGCCGGAGCTGTAGCCGGCGGCGGCGGTGCCGTTGATCTGGGCGCAGGGATATTCGTTGTAGTGCATGATGAATTCAGGCCCGGTGCGGTATTGAATTTCCGTGAACGCGGAAAGCGGCACGGGCTGGCCCTGGTTGTTGCGCACGTAAAAATTCAGGAGATTTTCGGCGCGGGTGCGATACTGGTCCTCGGCTTCAACATAGACCTGCCAGACCCGGCCAAACCGGTTGAAATAATTCACAAAATACCCGCCCATGAAGGTTTGCAGGGTGGTGTAAACGTCGTTGAGGGAAACGCCCAGCTTCAAAACCTTGTCGCGGTCCACTTTGACAAACACCTGGGGCACGTTGGGCAGATAGGTGTTGATAATGCCGGCGATTTCGGGGCGTTTTTTGGCGGCATCCATGAACTTGTCCAGATTTTGGGTGAGGAATGAATTATCCTGCTTGCCGGAGCGGTCTTCCAACATGAACGTAAATCCGCCGGAGGTGCCCACGCCGGGAATGGCTGGCGGCGGAAAAGCCGTGGCCGTGGCTTCGGGGAGCTTGCCCAGTTCGCGGTTGAGGTGCGAGCGGATGGCCAGAATTTGCTCGTCCGCTTTTTTCCGTTCACTCCACGGCTTGAGGGTCACGAAAAAGAAGGCATTGTAGGTGGCCTGAACCTGGCTCAACAGGCTGAAGCCTTCCACGGTGGTGCAGTATTGCACCCCGGGGGTGTCCTGGATGATTTTCTCGATCTTTTTACAGACCGCATCGGTACGTTCGAGGGACGAGGCATAGGGCAGTTGGGCGACGGCAAAAACGTAACCTTGATCCTCCTCCGCCAAAAAAGAGGTGGGCAGGCGCGCGCCGAGAACCAGCGCAATGGTCAGAATGGTGGCCAGCAGGATGAGGGTGAAAACGCTTTTGCGAATGAGCCGTCCGGCCACGGCCATGTAGCCATCCCGGGCGCGGTCGAACATGCGGTTGAACCAGGCATAAAATCTGCCCAGCGGCCCGCGCGACTGATTTTTTTCCTTGGGCTTGAGCAGCATGGCGGCGAGGGCGGGGCTCAAGGACAGCGCATTGAACGCGGACAGCATGACCGAGATGACAATGGTCAGGGCGAATTGCTGATAAAGCCGCCCGGTGATGCCGGCAATGAATACGGTGGGAATAAAGACGGCGGCAAGAATGAGCGCGAGGGAAACGACGGGGCCGGCGACTTCGTGCATGGCCTTGAGCGCGGCGTCTTTGGGGACCATGCCTTCATCAATGTGACGTTCGGTGGCTTCGACAACGACAATGGCGTCGTCCACCACCAATCCGATGGCGAGCACCAATCCCAAAAGCGAAAGGGTGTTCAGGGTAAATCCGAAGATGGGAAAAAAGGCGAAGGTGCCGACGAGCGCCACGGGAACGGCGAGCAGCGGTATGAGCGAGGCGCGCCAGCCCTGCAGGAAAATAAACACCACGATGATGACCAGAATCAGCGCAATAACGAGCGTGCGCATGATGTCGTGCATGCCCTCGGAGATGGCCAGGGTGGTGTCGAGTGAGACGGTGTAATTCAGGTCCGCAGGAAAGTTTGGCTTGAGTTTGCCCAGGAGCTTGAGCACGGCCTTTTCGTCATCGAGCGCGTTGGAGTCGGGCAGTTGATAAATCGCCAGAATGGCGGACGGCTCGCCGTTGAGTTTGCCGACGATGTTATACAATTGCGCGCCCAGTTCCACGCGCGCCACGTCCTTGAGGCGCACCACGGAGCCGTCCGGATTTTCGCGGATGATGATCTCGCCAAATTCTTTGGCGGAAACCAGCCGGCCTTGCGCGGTGATGGCATAGGTGAATTCCTGTCCGTGCGGCGTGGGCGGCCCGCCCACGAGTCCGGCGGGATTGACGGTGTTCTGCGCGTTGATGGCGTTGAGGATGTCGCTGACGGTCAGGTTCAGTTTGGCGAGCTGGTCGGGCTTCACCCAAAACCGCATCGCATATTGGCCGGCGCCGAAAACATTGACGTTGGAAATGCCCTTCAACTGGGTGATCTGGTCCACCAGGTTGATGTAGGCGTAATTCGCCAGAAACGTCGCGTCGTGCGTGCCGTGGGGCGATGACAGCGCAATCAGCAGCATGGGACTGGTCGGCGATTTCAAAATGGTGACGCCATAATTTTGGACGGAGGGCGGCAGTTGGGACACGGCCTGGTTTTCGCGAAGTTGGGCGAGCACCTGGTCAATGTTCGGGTCGGTCTTCACGTCGAAGTTCACGCCCATGCGCATGACGCCGTTGTTGGCGCTCACGGAATACATGTAATTCATGTTGTCCACGCCGCTCATCTGCTCCTCAATCGGCGTCGCCACGGATTGCGCGAGCGTTTGCGCATCGCCACCGAGGAATGTGGTCTGAATGCGGATTTCGGGCGGGACGATGTTGGGAAATTGCGCGACCGGCAGGCTGACCATCGAAACCGCGCCGATGAGCACCATCAGAATGGCAATGACCATCGCCACGATCGGCCGGTTGATGAAAAAGCGGTACATGAGAATTTAACCGCGGTGGCCGGCCGCCAGCGCGAGCCGGAAAGCGTTGATGCCTGCGCGGACTGGCCGTGAAATGATTTTCATTTTGCCGGCGGATTGTCGGTTTTGCCGGTGTACGGCTGCGGATTTACCACCGTGCCCGCTTTTGCCTTTTGGGTGCCTTCGGCCACGACGCGGTCGCCGGGTTTGAGGCCGCTTTCAATGACCCAGTTGGCGCCGACTTGATCGCCGACTTTGACGCTCTGCAGGTGAACCGCATTCGTCTCGTCCACGATCGCGACCTGATAGGTGCCTTGCAACTCGGTGACGGCGCGCTGCGGCACGAGCAGGGCATCGGGCAGGTCACGCGTTTGCGCGCGCACACGGCCGTATTGGCCGGGGCGCAGGATAAAATTCGTGTTGGGAAAAAGGCCGACAATCTGCAGCGTGCCGGTGTTGGGGTTGACCTGCCGGTCGGCGAAGAAGAATTTGCCCTTTTGCGGGTAAACCGAGCCATCGGCAAAAATGAGCTGCAATTCAAGATTGGTTTCCACGCCGCTGCCGGCCGCATGGTGCCGCCAGAAATTAAGATACGACTGTTCGCTGATCTGAAAATAAACCTTGATGGGATTGATGGTCGAAACGGTCGTGAGCACGCTGCCCGACTGCCCGACCAGGTCGCCGATCTGCGCCAGCGCGAGGCCCGCCAGACCGTCAATCGGCGAGGTGATTTTGGTGAAGTTGAGATTCAACTGGGCGGTTTCTATGGCGGCTTCGTCCGCTTTAACCTGGGCCTGGGCGGCGAGATCGGCCTGGACGGCGTCATCCAGTTCTTCCTGGCTGATGGCTTGTTCCTTTGCGAGCGGGGTGTAGCGCTTCACGTCCTGGGCCGTTTTTCCCGCCTGGGCCTTGTCCTGCTCCAATTTGGCCCGGGCCTGGTCCAAGGTGGCTTGAAAAGGGCGCGGATCAATTTGAAACAGCAAATCGCCTTGTTTCACCGGGTTGCCTTCGGCGTAATTTTGCGTAACCAAATAGCCGGTGACTTGCGCGTGGATTTGGGCGTTCACATAGCCTTCGAGTGTGCCAATCCATTCCTCAAAAATGGGAACATTCGTCGGCGTCACCGTGATGACTTGGACGAGTGGTGGCGATGGGGGCGCCACAGATGCCTTATGGCAGCCGGTGGCCAAAAGCATCAATATGCCTGCTAAAACAGCCTCTTTATTGGTCATTCTTACACTTTTTCGCATCAGCGCGCGTGTAAAGATGGCAGAAGACCATCCTGAGTCAAGTGGCAGGCCGTTTTAACGCAGGGCAGACGCATCTAAATTTCTTTTGGTTGAAGGCCCAGCAGGCTCAACAAATATGCCTGGTCCCAACTGGCATTGAGCATTTTGCCGCGGATGCCACGCTTTTTTTTCTGGTCTCGCTTCAACAAGTTCAGAGCCAGCCGGCGCAGGGTGGCGAGGTTTTCGGCGGCGTAGCCTTCGCGCGCCCGGCTTTGGTCCTCGCCGAAACAGACGTCCAGTACCCAGTGGAGTTTGTTTTCGACGCCCCAGTGCCCCCGCACGGCGCGCGCAAAAGCTTCCACGCCGAGCTTGAGACTGGAGAGGTAATAGCGACGTTCCACGGTGGTTTTGCCATCCAGTTCACGGACCGACTCCACCAAGCCGACGGAAGCCAGCCCTTCCCATTTTCCTTTGTCGGCAAACCACTCCAAACAGTCGCTCTGATAGTATCTGCGGGTTTCGAGGCGACCGTGGTCTTTTTCCACGGTTTCAAAGGCTTGGAGGGTTTGCGCGGCTTTGGGCACCGGAGCTCCTGGGGGTCGCTGGTGTTGCTTTTCCTCCAGGGTGGCGTCCAGAAAGCTTTTGACTTCCTCGTGGACCTTTTCCTGGTTGCCCTTGAGTGCCAACACATAATCCGCGTCGGCTTCCACAATCTCCTTGGCAATCTTCTTTTGGCAACCCATGGCATCGAGTGTGACGATGCAGCCGCTCAATTCCAAAACGCGCAGCAATTCGGGCACGGCCGTGATTTCGTTGCTCTTATCGGCCACTTTCCATTGCCCCAACACCAGCCCGTTGCTCTCGGCCCAGGCGCTGACGATGTATTGGACGCTCTGGTCCTTATCCAACGCCCGGCGCAAGGCCTTGCCGTCCAGCGCCACAATCTCTTGGGGCACGGCCTGGCGGACACTTTGCGTCCAGCGCAGGAAACAGTCCAGAAACGCCTTGGGGTCCAAGGCCGCAAACACGCGGTTGAAGGTGTCGTGGGAAGGAATGCCGTTGCGCAGTCCCAGGAAGGTCTTGAACCAGGCCTGCTTGGCGCGGCCGAAATCCTCCAGGTCGTTGAAGGTCTCGCCGGCGCACAGGAGGGTGCAGATGGCGATCACCAGAATATCAATCAAATCGTGGTCTCTGGTGCGATTGAGCCGGGGATCGGTCAGGCCGCCAAAGTGGGCGACCAGGCTTTGCGGGGCGGGAGCATTGGAGCTTGGCTTCATATATATAGTAGTCTATATATCAAGGCATGAAACGCCAGCCAGAAGTGATTTTACAAGCCATCGCGGACATCCAGGAGATGGAACGGGGCAAGTTGTGCCGGATGCGGCGGGCCCCCGCCGGCAATTATTACAACCATCAAACTTGGGAACAGGGACGCAACGTCGTCCGTTACGTGCCCCGCGATCAGGTCGAAAGCCTGAAACAGGCCATCGCCGGCTACCAGCAGTTCTTAAAGCTTACTCAAGCCTATGCGGATGAAGTCGTCCGTCGCACCCGTCGAACGCGGCAGGCCAAATCTTAAAATTTAGATGCGTCTGCCCTGCGTTTTAACGCGGGTTCAAAACGACTGGTTGAGCGGCGTAAATACCGTGGCGGGGGCATTAAGTTGTGCCTCGAGAGTTGTTCCGGGCTGTTCCTGGAAGGGAGTGGGCGGCTGTGTTTGGCAACCGCACCGTCAGGATGAAAAATGAGACTCACCATCGCACGAAAACATCGAGAAGCCCGGAAGAGGTCGCTTCGCATCCTGGAGAAAATGCGCGTTTGAAGCCGAAAAATGGCATCGAAACAGTTCTGTGCCAGAAAATGACCGAAACGGACTGAAAAAAAGTTCTTGCAACCCGGTGGAACAGGAAGAGAATCACGAAAAAGGCCTTCGCTGGTTGTGGGCAAGCAACCAAATGGGAAATGTCAATATGATATGAAGCATCTGAAAATTTTCCGGTCAGCCGTAATTCTTTCCACGACAGCGGTGGTCGGGCTTTTTGCGCTCGATTGTCACGCCCAAACGCCGGTTACGTTTTTCAATAACGGAACAAATTGGACCGTCAATCAAAATGGGCTGAACTCCGCTAATATCTCGTCCAATGTCTTCCATGGCACAGATGGCAACGGAGGCGAGGCCGTTTCGGCCTGGTTCAACCAGCCGGTTTACGTCAATGGTTTCGCGGCATCGTTTACCTATCAGGACGTCGGCGGTTCGCCCGGCAATAATGCAGACGGTTTAAGCTTTGATTTGCAAGAGAGCGGCCCCACGTTTCTAGGCGGCAGCGGTGGCAGCCTGGGCGTCAACGGCCTGTCTCCAAGCGCCAACTGGGAATTCAATCTCTACAGTCCAAACGGAATCGGCGCAATTTTTCACACCGATGGCACTGTGTATGGTTATGACAACACCGGATCGGTCAACATTTCCAGCGGTCATCCCATAAATGTTACGATCGTTTACTCGCCAGGTGGCGCCGTACAGGAAACTTTAACGGACACCGTCGCCGGTTCAACCTTTGCCACAAATTACAACGTCGGCGACATCGTGCTCCTGTTGGGCAACAGCCTTGCGTATATCGGTTTTACCTCGACGGACGGCGGCATCAGCTCAGTCCAAACCGTCAGCAATTTCTCCTTCGTCAGCGCCACCAATATGCTGGATCAAGGCGGTGTGGTCGCTTCGTCGTATCCCGCGCAAGGAGCTGTCGTGCCAGCGTTGCGAAGTGTGCAGGTGAATTTCAATCAAGGCGTAACCAATGTCACCGCCGGAGACTTGTTGATCGGCGGTGCGCCCGCGACAAATGTGACGGCGTACACCCCGTCAATCTACGTCTTTGAATTTCCTGAACCGCCGATGGGAAGCGTCGCTGTGAATTGGGCCAGCAATGCCAGTATCGCAAGCGTTGCGGGCCGAACCAACGCCGGATTGGGCGGTGGCTGGAGTTACACGCTGGATCGTTTGTTGCCACCGCCGAACCTCGAGATTTCCGAATTCATGGCCGCCAACAAGTCCACCCTGTCCGATTCCTTCGGAGATAGTTCCGACTGGATGGAAATTCACAATGGAACCAGCACGGCGGTGAATCTCGCCGGTTGGTCCCTTACGGTTGAGGCCACCAATTTAACGGAATGGACGCTTCCAGATTATGTGCTCGAGCCGGGCGATTACCTGGTCGTTTTTGCCTCGGGCAGAAATCTGACGGCGGTGACCAACGAATTGCACACCAATTTCAAACTCCCCGCCGCCGGCAGTTTCCTGGCGCTTGTTGACCCGAACACCAATTTGGTTTCATTCTTTGCGCCGCGATATCCGCCGCAATCGACAGACATTTCCTACGGGGTGGATCCCTTCCTCCAAAACGCCATCGGCTATTACACGCTGCCGACTCCGGGAGATCCGAACGCGCCGGCAGGACCGGGTTTCACTGCGGAGCCGGCATTCTCGCGGGCGGGCGGAACGTTTGTTTCGCCGTTTAATTTGACGATCACGGATACGACCACCAATGCCGTCATCCGCTATACAACGGACGGCACCATGCCGACCGACCAGTCGCCCATGCTGACGGGTCTGCTCCTGATCAACGGCAGCGTGCAGGTCCGCACGCGCGCGTTCGCGGACGGACTGTTGCCGGGGCCAATTCACAGCGAGAGTTACCTTCAACTCGGACCGGACGTGGTCCAGCAAACATCGGACATGCCGGCTTTGATCATTTACAACTTCGGCGCAGGCATGCCGGATACTGCCGAGGGAACGCCCGACCAATTTGCCAATTTTTCCTTTTACGAACCATCGAACGGTGTCACCTGCCTGACGAACGCTCCGACCTTGAGCGCGCGGGCGGGATTTCATGTGCATGGTTCCTCGACCCGGGGTGATGCCAAGCAAGCATGGACGGTTCAGTTTTGGGACGAGCTGAATAATTCAACGGATGAAGCGCCACTGGAATTGCCCACCGGAAAGGATTGGGTGCTTTATGCGCCGGACAATTTCGAGCCCGTGCTGATTCACAATCCGTTGATTTACCAGTTAAGCAGAGACATCGGGCGGTATGCTCCCAACACCCACGTGCTCGAAGTTTACCTGCACACCACTTCGGGTCCGGTCACGGCGAGTGATTACTTTGGCATTTACGTGCTGGAGGAAAAGATCAAGCGCGCGGCAAACCGGGTGGACATCAACAAGCTCCAGGACGACGATAATACGCTGCCAAATGTCACCGGCGGCTATATTCTGGCCAACGACAGGCTGGCCCCAGGGGATAACGGGCTGACGGCCGCTGGCCAGACGATGGTTTACGAAGATCCGGAAGAATCGGACATTCTCACGCCCGAACGCGCCCCGCAGCAGTCGTATATTCAAAACTACCTGAACCAATTCTATGCCGCCCTGAATTCAAGTTCATTCACCAATACGACCACCGGCTACCCGGCTTACATTGACGAGGATTCATGGATCGATCATCACATCCTGAACGTGGTGGCTTTCAACATCGATGCGCTTCGACTGAGCGCGTATTTTTACAAACCGCGCCAGGGCAAAATTGTTTTCGGCCCGATCTGGGATTTCGACCGCTCGCAAGGTTCAACGGACGGGCGGGATTTTGATCCCTTTGTGTGGCGGGCGCTGACCGGAGACATGGGAACCGACTTTTTCAACTACACTTGGTGGGGACAGATGTTTGAGGACCCCGATTTCTGGCAAAAGTGGATTGATCGCTACGAAAGTTTGCGGCAAGGGATGCTCTCCACCAACCATATCTATGCCAGCATCGACGCGCTGGTGGCGCAAGTCCGCAACGAAGAACCGCGCGAGATTGCCCGATGGCCGGGCTGGACGACCCCGCGTTCGGGGACATTTTCGTACGGCACCGGGTTTTCCTATACGTTTCCGGGGACTTACGACGGCGAAGTGACATTTCTAAAACAATGGTATGCGGACCGCCTCGAGTTCATCGATACCAACTTGCTGGCGATGCCGAGCCTCATTTCAAATTCAGTTGCCGGCCTGTCCCGGTCAACTGTCACCGTGAACGGCCCGGCAGGCGCGACGATTTATTACACGAGCGACGGTACCGACCCGCGACTTTCAGGTGGGGCGATTTCTCCCACAGCGCAGCCTTACCACTCGCCTATCCTCATCACCAGCAACACCGTCGTTACCGCCCGTGCGTTCAATGCGAATCATTTCAACCTTACGGGCCCCAACAATCCGCCGATATCCAGTCCATGGTCAGGATTGGCGGTTTCGACCATTGGCCTGGTCACTTCCCCTTCAGCGGTTGTTTATGGAACAGCCGGCTCGGTCTATGCTCAGAACTTTGATTCGTTGCCGGATCCCGGAGCGACTTCGGTGAACAGTGACAACCCGGTGACGATCAACGGCGTGACCTATTATCTGGGGAATCCCTACGGATTCGCTTTTCCGGTGGATTCGTCCGGGACGTCACCGGGCTCGGCTGGCTTGGGACTTACGAATACCATGGCCGGCTGGTATGGGTTGGCTGACACCGCCGCCAGCGTCGGCACGCGTTTTGGCGCGACCGACGGAGACCAGACGACGGGCGGACAGATTAGCTTTGGCACGAACAACAGCCCGAATCGCGCGCTCGGATTGCTGGCCACCAGTTCCACCGGGTTCACCGCGTTTGGGGTCAAGTTACTCAACGGCACCTCGCAGACGCTGGACAGAATGAGCGTGCAGTTCACCGGCGAATTGTGGCGGCAATCCAATCTACCCAAGACGCTTGAGTTCTATTATCTGATCGACCCGACGGGAACGAACAACTTCTCGACCAATGCGACGGCCTTTCTCCCCGGGCTGAATGTGAACTTCCCGACGCTCGCGGCGGACGTGGGTGGCGCGGCAGTCGACGGCGCTGCGGCTGCCAATCAAACAACTTTGGGCGTTACGTACCAGGTCATCACCAATTGGGCCCCGGGATCAGCCTTGTGGCTGGTTTGGGAAATGGCGAGCGCGGCGGGCAAATCACAGGGTTTGGGCATTGACAACCTGACATTCTCTGCCGTCAACTCGTCCTCGTTGACCAATCACCCTGTGCTCAGCATTCAAGGAACTGGTGGCGGCACCTTGTCCGGAAACCAATTCTTTATTTCCTGGCCTGACGTAGGCGTCCCGTACCGGTTGCTTTCGGCCACAAACTTGACCCCGCCGGTTGCATGGAGCCCGGTTTCAGGTGCTGTAACCGAGACCAATGCTGTATTTTATTTCATGGCACCGTCTACGAACATTGCACATTTTTTCCGCTTGGAGACGCCTTGACCGCCCGGTTGAGCGGCGTCAAGACCGTGGCCGGGGCATTAAATCCGAAGTCCGAGTCCCCGAAATCCGAAAGAAATCCGAAGTCCGAATTGAGTTTTGCGCCGTTCCGGAAAACGGCAGGTCTGCGGCGCAGGGCGACCTCAAAAACGGTTATTTGTCCGTTTTCTTGGAATCCTCATCCTTTGATTCCTTCTTAAAAATTGAGAAAACCAGCGGAATCTCGATGATCAGAAAAACCAGGACAAGCAAAAGGACCGCGACACATTTATAAGAGTGCGGCGCGATCAAAGCGGACAAAATTTGTGCGGACATTATTTCTGCCTTTCACTGGTCTATACGGGAATCATCCAACAATCTTGCAAGAAAAATAACCGGCGGAGAATCTTGGGAAAAGGGGAGCCAAATTCAGAAACTTGTCGCGGGCTTGACAGCGGCTCTCCTGGTTTCTGAAACGGTGCGGTCTGATTGGCTTTGCTCGACATTGCGGTAGCGAGATGGTATCGCTTCACTCATGTTCATTCTGGTTGCGCTGCTGGCGTTTGTACTGGCTTGGGCTTACACTACAGGAACAAATCATTTGGCACTAAACCCGTGGCGTAAGAGCGTCCAAGCACACTGGACCGAAAGGGCGCGGATTCTGTTCCCGGTTCGAAAATCCGCCGGCAGGAACATCTGGTTTATTCCCATCAACTGCGCGTTGGCGTCCTGGATATTCCTCCCCGAAAACAATCTCATGCTTCCGTTTGTCTTTTCAGCAGCTTTGATCGGGGCAATTCTGGGATCATATGGATTTGACCACGAATTATTTCCACGTTTCACGTTTTGGTTTTGGTTGCAATACGTCACCGTCATATGGGTCTTGCGGGTTGGCTTTTTTGGGTTTTTGGTGTTCGCTGCGGTGTTCATGCCCGACACGTTTGACTGGCGGGCATTTGTATTTGGCTTTGCGTCGGTTTCCTTCTTGATATCACTGCACTTCGGATTGTGGACCTGGCTGCTCGAAAAGACGGGGCTGCTAATTCCACCGTCTCAAAGGCTCTCAGAAATAGCAAAGCAGAGCAGTGAAAAATCTGGTATCAAATACCGGTCGCTGTGGCTATTGCGGTCGCCGGTGGGATATGCCGCAGCCTTACCGGCGACGGGCGGTTTGATTTTTAGTGAAGGGTTGTTGTCAGCCCATCCAGATAGTGAAATTTCTTCTATTTGCGCGCATGAACTGGCTCATCTCGGAGAATCCCGCTGGACGATCGGCCTGCGGGTCCTCAGCTCACTGTGGTTGGCGCCAATTATATTTGTCAGACCTGTGACCCAGATATTCGGTGGTAGTGAGGGGATTCTGCTCTTATTGTTGCCCGGACTGATCTTGATCACCGTGGCGAAGCGATTGGGCCGCCGGATGGAAGTTCGAGCGGATATTGCGGCCAAAGATCATCAACTTGAAGCTGGTGTCTATGCGAGCGCTTTGGAACGCCTTTACGAATGGAATCACATGCCGGCCGTTATGCCGGGCAATCGGATGATCCACCCGCATCTGTACGACCGGTTGTTGGCGGCCGGCGTTACACCAGCGTATCCTCGTCCTGCCAAACCTATTGGATATTCGTGGAATGGTGCAATAATGCTCGTGGGTTTCGGTATTTTGGTGATCGGGGCAATCGCGAAAATGGCGCAGTCTCATGCTGCAATTGGGTCTGGTTCTTGAGGACGCAAGCGTGCGTCTGCTACCAAGCAGTATTCTTGAATGGTGCGCATAGCAGGACTTGAACCTGCACGCCTTGCGGCACTACCACCTCAAAGTAGCGTGTCTGCCAATTCCACCATATGCGCGCATTGGGGCTTTAGATTTTGCCTTAGACCAGCGCGGAAGCAAGTTTTTTTACCGGCCCAACAGCCAGTTCCAGCCCTGCCAGCGGTCGGGTTGCACTGCGCCGTTGAACTTGGGACTGCGAATACGGCCAAGGTCCACCTGAATCAGGACGCTGACGCTGCTCGCGCCCCGGCCCGCGGTGCGGATGGCATCAATGCCGTAGGCATAGGAGACGATGCACTTGTACTTGTCCGAGGGCGACCGGTACATGATGCCCGCGCCCACGCCGCTGACCCAGTTGCCGGGCTGGCCGGTGCCGGCGAGATAATCAATGCCCGCCGTGGCCCCGTTAAACTCCAGGTTCCAGCGCTGGTTGGGCGCGATGGGCACCAGGTAGCTCGCGTTTATCAGCGCAAATTCCCGCGCGCTGAATTCTTGAAAATAATAGCCCGGCAGCGACAGCGGATATTCGGCGATCAGCGGCAAAAATCCGCCCAGGCGGTAGGCGCTCATGCGGTCGGCATCCACGCTGGTGCCGGCCACGATGCGTACGAATAAATTCTGTTTGCTCTCCGGCCAGGTGTACGACAACGCGGCGGAGCCCCAGAACAAATGGGTGGCCGGTTCCAGTTGCCGGTCGCCGTTGAAACCGTAGCTGCCGCTGTCGGTGCGGAACTGGCCCTCATACCACACGGCCAGTTCCATCGCCAGGTCCGGGTACAAGGTTGGCTCGATGCCGCCGAAACGCAGCCCGGTGCGGAAGGAGAAATCCGCGCCATCATCCGGCAGTCGAAATCCGGCGGCCGTGTCGCTGCGCGCGTAAACCGAGTAATGCGCCGTGCCGCGCACCACGAGGTTCAGC
>Ga0181520_10008123_pt1 | contig 15080 bp, 15 predicted proteins | sample PEATcosm2014_Bin_29_FD_132451 | JGI IMG/M metagenome (GOLD analysis project Ga0181520, IMG submission 132451) | Peatland microbial communities from MTU Mesocosm Facility, Houghton, MI, USA - PEATcosm2014_Bin02_30_metaG | ecosystem: Environmental > Terrestrial > Soil > Wetlands > Peat | place...
GCGCTCTGCGACGGCCAAGATTCGGCATGGCAATCTCTGCGCCATTGCCAAGCTTCGGACGGAAGAACTTGAACTTCAGACTGTCGCGCGGGCAACTGCCAACGCAGTTCATGCACATCAGGCATTCCGATTTGCGCCACGGCGCGCCGCTAATCGGATCGTCGCCGCCTTGGCAGTTCAGCAGGCAGCGATTGCAATTGTCGCAAGCCGCAGCGTCCTTGCTCAGTCCCAGAATCGACCAGCGCGAGACTGTGCCCAGCAGCGCACCCAGCGGGCAAACAGCACGGCACCAAAGCCGCGTCACCCGCAGGCTCAGCGCAAGAATCGCGATAAACAAGACTCCCAGCACCAGCCCCTGCGCATAATGCGGCTGCCGCAGATCGAGCACCGTGTAGTGCAAAATCGTATGCAGCGTCTGGCCAGTCGTCTTGATCGCCGCAACCTGACTGGTTTCGAGCGGTGTAAGCGCGGCTCGCGCGGCAGCGTTGAAAGCCGGCAGGATCGAAAGCCCAAACGAGCGAACCAGCAAGCTGAAAGGATCGAGCCAGCCAATCGCCGCCGAGCCAAACAGCGCGGCCACCAGCCCTGCGATCAGCACGACATATTTGCCCGTCTGCCAGCGTTTGTAGCGGTTTGCCTCAATCCGCTCTTTGCCCCGCTTCGCCTCCGAAGGCATGTTGCCCACAAAGTGTTGCAGCGTGCCCATCGGGCAGATCCAGCCGCAGAAGAAGCGCCCCAGAAACAGCGTCGGCACAAGTATCAACAGGCTCCAGATCAGTCCGCGATAGAGCGAATGGCTGGCCAGCGCATTGACCAGAGCCACCAGCGGGTCCCATTCAAAGAACAGCCGCACCGGCGCGCGCAGAGTGATCTCGGTAGCCCCGCGAATAAAAAGATTCAGCGAAGTAAACAGCAGCAGCCATAGAAAGAGCAGCAGGAAAAAGATCTGCGAAATCCTGCGCAACAGCGGCAATCTGGACCGGATCACGAATCGCCTCCACAGGCGCGGACGCTAACCGTACAGGTTCCATGATTCGCGTTCAGGCTGGTGGCAAACAGTGATCTGCATCACCTGTTGGCAGTCCGGGAAGGACCATTGGGTCTACCATCACAGTTGTTGTTCGAGCGTCCGGAAGAGCATGGGACTTCAACAGGCTGCTAATAACTCGATATAGGCGTCTAGGTCTCTGACCTCGTGATTTCGCACTTCGGGGTTCGCGGTTTCCCACCCTTTCGCCAGAAAAAAGGCGAAAGGATGGGGCACGGCACTGGTACAAGAACAAACGGTCAGAGACCTACCGTCAGGGCACAACTCAACAGCGTGCGGGAAAACTCAATGCAGGCGATTTTCATTGTTATCACCCCTCTGAACTTCGATTGACTGCTGCGCTTCCACGATCGTCAGCACGCCCATAGACCTGCTGGCTGAGCGGCTGAAGTGGCTTTTTGGAGAAGATCGCCTCGACCGGAAGACCGAAGTAATCGGCCAGCGAAAAGGCCAGCTTGAGGCTGGGGCTGTAGTCGCCGCGCTCCAGAAAGCCGATGGTCTGGTAGTTTACGTCCATGGCGTCGGCCAACTCCTGGCGGCTGATGCCGCGCTCGGCGCGCAGGACGGCGATACGGTTGTAAAGACCGCTCTCGCCGGGAGGTTTGGGATCGGTCGTGTTCATTTTCTAATATAGATTGTTGTGCAATGCAAACATTATGTCAAGATCGAAAATATTCATTTACCCTGATTCCTGCGGTTTTTCGTTGCAATGAATTACCCTCCGCTGTCGCACAATAGAGACAGTCAGGACAGCGTGGCCTTACTGATTACTGTCCACTGCCCACTGGAGAAGGGCTACCCTCACCCCCCTACTTATATTTTCAAAGCCTTGCAGGTGATTTTCTCGCAAACAGTGAAGAAGGCCGGTCTGCTTGCTCTATCAAGCCGCAGCTAGCAGAGGATTGTTCGCCGCCGGGCAGGCAATGGCAAAATAGACCTATGCCGCCGACCGATGCTACGCCTCCTGCTTCTACAACGTCAGCTTCTACACCTCCGGCCCAGATCGTGCTCTCCGCAGCCCAGGCTCGCGTCCTGGGTGCCCTGATCGAAAAAGAAGTCACCACGCCGGACTATTATCCGCTCTCGCTCAACGCGCTCATCAACGCCTGCAACCAGCGCTCGAACCGCGAGCCCGTAATGGATCTCGACGAAGAAGAGGTGCGTCTCGCCCTGCATCGCCTCGAAGATCTGCGGCTAGCTGGCCGTGCGCGAGGCGCCGATGGGCGCGTCACCAAGTACGAGCACTGGCTCGGCGAATTCTTCAACTTCAGCCGCGCTGAGACGGCGCTGATCTGCGTATTGCTGTTGCGCGGACCGCAAACGCCGGGCGAGCTTCGCGGCCGCACTGAAAGAATGCACCGCTTTGACGAACTCACAGAGGTGACTGCCGGGCTGCAAAAGTTGATGGAGCGCGAGCCGCCGCTGGCCGCCATCCTGCCGCGCCAGCCGGGGACCAAGGAGTCGCGCTATGCGCATCTGCTCTCGGGCGGAGTGGAAGCGCTGTCGGCTGCCGAAAATGCACTTGGCGCACGCACTCCATCGCAAAGCGCAGAGCCGGATGCCGGTCACGAGGAGCGAATTGTTCGATTGGAAGCGACCATCGTCGAGCTACGCCAGGAGATGGCCACGCTACGTCAAAAGATTGACGACCTCTTTGCGGATTGACCTATGGCAAATCCGGCATTAAATCAGTTCGTATCCCGCAAACCAGTAACCGATCTCGAATGCCGCTGTTTCCTCGGCATCGGAGCCGTGGATGGCGTTCTCGCCCATTGATGCGGCGAATCTCTTGCGGATCGTCCCCTCTTCGGCATTCGCCGGATTGGTGGCGCCCATCAGCTTGCGCAGGTCAGCAATGGCGTTTTCCTTCTCCAGAACCATCAGCACCAGCGGCCCCGAAGACATGAAATCGCAGAGTCCGTCAAAGAATGGCTTGCCTGCGTGAACGGCATAAAATCCCTTGGCCTGATCCTTGGAGATGGACTGCTTCTTGATGGCCACGATCTGAAAACCGGCCCGCTCGATCTCGGCCAGTATGGCCCCGGTAAAGCCCTTGCGGACCGCGTCCGGCTTGACGATGCTGAAGGTGCGTTGCGCCACTTGATGTGCTCCTTTACTGGATCTGCGTCTGCGATTTCATTGTAATTGGCTGCCTCTTCGCATGTTTCCTCTGGTGCGAATCTGCTAAAGTTGCGGCATGTTTCGATTTGCCGCCGCACCCCATCGCTCTCTGATCGCACTGGCCGCCACACTGGCAACCCTCCCGGCCATCAGCCAGACAGCCGCGCCCGCCGCCAAGTCTGCGACTCCCGAGTTGCGCGTCTTCGATCCTTCTCTGATAGACAAGAGCATCGACCCGTGCGAGAACTTCTACCGCTACAGTTGCAACGGCTGGTTCAAGCGCAACCCGCTGCCCGCCGACCAGGCCTCCTATGGCCGATTCACCGAGCTCTATGAGCTGAATCGCCTGCACCTCAAGCAAATCCTCGAAGAGACGGCGACCCTAGCGGCCACGCGCACGGCCAATGAGCAGAAGACCGGCGACGAGTACGCAAGCTGCATGGACACAGCGGCCATCAACAAACTGGGCCTCTCGCCGCTCTTCCCGGAGCTGGAAAGGATTGCGGCGCTCAAGTCGGCGGCCGAGTTGCCCGCCCTGCTGGCGCATCTGCACGCCATCGGCGTGAATGCATTCTTCGGCATGGGATCAAATCAGGACTATGCCGACGCGACCTCGGTCATCAGCTTCTATGGCTCCGGCGGACTGGGCCTGCCCGAGCGCGACTACTACACGCGATCCGACGCAAAATCTATTGAAACGCGACAGCAATACCTGGCCCATGTGCGCAAGATCTTTGTGCTCGCCGGTGAGCCGGATGCGCAGGCCGCCAAAGACGCAGATACCGTGATGGCTATCGAGACGCGCCTCGCCAAGGCCTCGCTCACCATCACCGAGCAGCGCGACCCGCAAAATCTGAATCACCCCATCGACATCGTCAGCTTTGGCAAGGAACTGACGCACTTCGCGCTGGCCGATTATGTTACTGCCGCTCATGCTCCCTCCGCCGGCAAGGCTAACGACATGGAGCCGAAGTTCTTCGCCGAGTTCAACGCACTGGTGGCCGACACGCCTATCGATCAGATCAAGGCCTATCTGCGCTGGCATCTGCTGCACGCATACGCAGGCACAAGCCTGCCCGAGAGCTTCGACCAGGAGAACTGGAACTTCTACTCGCACACGCTCAACGGCGCTGAGAAGCAGCAAGAGCGCTGGAAACGCTGCACCAGCCGCGTCGATCATGAGCTAGGCGAGGCGTTGGGCCAGGTTTACGTCGCACGCTACTTTCCTCCAGCCGAGAAGAAGCAAGCCCTTGAGATGACACAGGCCATCGAGCAGGCCATGGACAAGGACATCGATGGGCTGGACTGGATGAGCGCCGAAACCAAAACGCGCGCTAAAGAGAAGCTGCATACTGTGATGAACAAGATCGGCTACCCAGACAAGTGGCGCGACTATTCAAGCCTGAAAATCGTGCGCGATGATGCTCTCGGCAACCAGATGCGAGCCGACGAGTTCGAGGTTGCGCGCGATCTGGCCAAGATCGGCAAGCCCGTTGACAAAGGTGAGTGGCAGATGACCCCACCAACGGTGAACGCCTACTACGACCCGCAGATGAACAACGTAAATTTCCCCGCTGGCTATTTTCAGCCGCCCTTCTACAGCGATAAAGAGGATGATGCGGCCAACTACGGCGATATGGGTTCGACTGTGGGTCACGAGTTGACGCACGGCTTCGACGACGAGGGCCGCCAGTACGATAAAGACGGCAACCTCAAAAACTGGTGGACGAAAGAAGACGAAAAGAACTTCACAGATCGCGCCGATTGCATGGTCAAGCAGTATGACGCCATCGAGGCCGTGCCCGGCGTGCATTTGAACGGCAAACTAACATTGGGTGAGAATCTCGCCGATTTGGGCGGATTGTGGCTGGCATGGCTGGCCTGGCTCGACAAGGCGCAAGCCGCGCATCTTGATATGAATGCGAAGACTGATGGCTACACGCACGATCAACGCTTCTGGATTGCCTATGCGCAGCAGTGGTGCACACAGACGCGCCCCGAGCAGTTGCGCACCCAAGCTCAAGGCGATCCCCACGCACCAGATGAGTACCGAACGAATTCCGTCTTGCAGGATTTACCGGAGTTTGGCAAAAGCTTCAGTTGCAAGAAGACAGCGGCAATGGTGAGCGTCAAGCCCTGCAGAGTTTGGTGAGAGAAAGCTATGTCTTGCCAATGACGCGCGCAAGCGTAGCGCCGATCTCTGCTGGCGAGACTACGACGTGAATCCCCGCCGCAGTCATTGCTTTCATCTTGTCGGCGGCGGTACCCTGGCCTCCGCTGATGATGGCCCCGGCGTGGCCCATGCGGCGGCCCGGAGGCGCGGTCTGTCCGGCGATAAAGCCTACAACCGGCTTTCTCACGTGCTTTTTGACGAAGGCGGCGGCAGCCTCTTCCGCAGAGCCGCCGATCTCGCCAATCATGATGATGGCTTCAGTTTCAGGATCGTTATTGAGCAGGCGCAGCGCGTCGATGTGCGTCGTGCCGATGATGGGGTCGCCGCCGATTCCTATCGCTGTCGACTGGCCGATGCCGCGCTGGGTCAATTGATAGACGGCCTCATAGGTCAACGTGCCTGAGCGGGAGACGATGCCCACCGGACCCTCTTTGTGAATTCGTCCCGGCATGATGCCAATCTTGGCCTTGCCGGGCGAGATGACACCGGGGCAGTTTGGCCCGATGAGCCGCGATTTTGAGTTCTTAAGTTTGGCCCAGACCTTGATCATATCGAGCGTCGGAATGCCCTCGGTGATAGCGACAATCAGCGGAATCCCCGCGTCTTCAGCCTCTAAAATGGCGTCGGCGGCAAATGGCGGCGGCACAAAAATCATGGTCGCGTTGGCTCCGGTCGCAGCTACCGCGTCTGCCACGGTATTGAAGACCGGCCAGCCCTCGTGCGTCGTGCCGCCCTTACCGGGAGTTACTCCACCGACAACCTTGGTGCCATACTCGGCGCAACTCATGGCATGGAAAGTGCCTTCTTTGCCGGTAATTCCTTGGACTATAAGTCGAGTTTCCTTATTAACTAGGACCGCCATGTTATGCCCCCACGCTTGCGGCCGCGGCCACAACTAACTCTGCTGCTTCCTTCATCGTCTCGCCAACCTGAAAATTGAGCCCCGATTCCTTGAGGATTCTGCGGCCTTCTTCTACATTGGTTCCTTCGAGGCGCAGGACGATAGGCACCTTGATCTTCAGGTTGCGGGCCGCTGCGACTACGCCAGTAGCCAGCCGGTCGACGCGCAGGATGCCGCCGAAGATATTAATGAGAATCGCCTTCACGTTAGCGTCCGAGAGCAGGATCTCAAAGGCGTGCTCGATCTGCTCTTGCGTCGCACCGCCGCCTACATCCAGGAAGTTCGCAGGGCTGCCGCCAGCATACTGAATGATGTCCATCGTCGCCATGGCCAGCCCCGCGCCGTTGACCATGCAGGCGATAGAGCCATCGAGCTTGATGTAGTTGAGCGCGTATTTGCTGGCCTCCACTTCAAGCGGGTCCTCTTCGGCGGTGTCGCGCAGTGCCTTGATGTCTGCGTGGCGGAAGATGGCGTTGTCATCGAAGTTAATCTTGGCGTCGAGGGCAAATAGCTTGTCGTCGGTGGTAGTGATGAAAGGGTTGATCTCAACCAGCGATGCGTCGGTTTCGATGAAAGCCTTGTAGAGGCTCTGCAGGAAGGCGACGGCCGCGTTGATCTGCGCGGGCTTGAGCCCGAGAGCAAAGGCCAGCTTGCGCGCCTGCCATGCGCCAAATCCAACGGCGGGATCGATGGTCTCTTTGAAGATAGCCTCGGGAGTCTTGGAGGCTACCTCTTCAATCTCCATGCCGCCCGCTTGCGAAGCCATGAAGACCAGCCTGCCAGTGGCGCGGTCGAGCACGATGCCGAGATAGAGCTCACGTTCAATCGATGCGGTCTCTTCGATAAGCAGGCGCTGGACCTTCTGGCCCGCGGGGCCGGTCTGGTGAGTGACCAGCGTCATGCCGAGAATGTTCTTGGCATAGAGCTCGGCCTCCTCGCGAGTGCTGGCAACTTTCACGCCACCGCCTTTGCCGCGCCCTCCAGCGTGAATCTGCGCTTTGACGACGACACCCGCGGCGCCCTCGGCAAAGAGCTTGCGAGCAACCGTCGATGCTTCCTCAAGGTTGTTGGCTACTTCGCCCCTGGGCACGGCAACGCCATATCTTGCCAGGATTTCCTTCGCCTGATACTCGTGGATTTTCATTCGGTAGAGACCGCCCAGTCCGCTGCATTGGGGATTCGGGATCGGATCTGGAGGCATCCAGAGGTTCGAGACCGTGCCAGCGGTAATGAAATAGTATCTCGCCCGCCAGAGATGGGGCAAACAATGGCGCGCTAGCTGTTTTTGAGATGCGCGACTTCTCTCTTGACCATTACCATAGAAGACATGGCCTCTTTGAAGGAGCTTTTGAAGCCGCTGGCCGAAGATGGCGCGGCACTGACTCGCGAGCAGGCGGCACACGCGCTCGAATTGATCCTGACCGGCGAGGTGCCGGAGGTGGAGACGGCGGCCTTGCTGACCGTGCTGGCCACTCGCGGCGAGCTTGCGCCTGAGCTGGCCGGCTTTGTGCAGGTGATGCGCGAGCGGGTTACGCCGCTGCCGCTCACTGCCGCCGAGCGGGAACAGCTTGTGGATGTGGTCGGCACCGGAGGCGGGGGACCGCTGACCTTCAATATCTCGTCGGGTGCGGCTCTGGTCGCGGCTGCTGCGGGTGCCAAGGTCGCCAAGCACGGCAATCGCGCTGTGACTTCGCAGTGCGGGGCAGCGGACGTGCTGGAGTCGCTGGGTGTGCCGATAACGCTAGGGCCGGAGCTGGCTGTCGAATGCCTGCGCGAGACGGGCTTCATGTTCCTCTTTGCGCCGCTCTATCACCCGGCGATGAAGGTGGTGGGACCGCTGCGGCGTGCGCTTGGCTTCAGGACGATCTTTAACCTCTGCGGTCCGCTGACCAATCCGGCTGGAGCGCGTACGCAGGTGATCGGCGTGCTCGCGCCGAGCCGCGTGCTGCTCGTGGGGCGCACGCTCGTGGAGTTAGGCGCCAAACGTGCATTTGTCGTGCACGGAAAAGATGGAATCGACGAGCTGACCACAACTGGCGAATCGATTGTGGCGCGCATTGAGGAGACGGAGCCAGGCGGCCGCCCGACGATGAAGGCTGCACGCATTACGCCGGAGATGACTGGGTTGCCCCGCGCGACACTGGATCAGTTTGTTGGCGGCGATGTGAAGACCAACGCGGCGCTACTCTACGACGTGCTGACGGGCATTCCCGGCGCGCGGCGCGACATTGTGCTGCTGAATGCGGCGGCTGGGCTGGTTGCCGCAGGCCTGGCAGGCGATTTGAAAGAGGGCGTGAAGCTGGGCGCTGAGGCTATCGATTCAGGCGAGGCGGCGGCGACACTGGCCAAGCTGCGGCAGTTTGGGGAGAAGCACGCGCAGGCCTAGCGCAACAGATCCACCGTCAATGAATCCTCCTCGCCGTTGAAGTATTTCTTCAACGCATCATTGAAGTCGGTCGCGTTCAAGGCTGCATGCGCGGCGGCGTGCGCGAAGAGAGTCATCGACGAGCGAAACTTCATGTCGTCTGGGGAACCGAGAATCTGGTTGATCGTGCGTCCCTCGACAAGCGTGACAAGCCGTGTGCATCGGCCAAGCCGGGGACCGAGGACCGGATGCCGCAAATAAGCCACAGCCTCTTCCAGCGATCCAATGCCGAAGCGGAGAGACTGCGGGCTGCGGCCCAGGCCTTTCAATTGCGGGAAGATGAACCAGATCCAGTGGGTGAGTTTGGCGCCGGCGCGCAATTCGCCGAGAACCTGCTCAAGGACCTCGTCCTGTGCGCTCAAAAATCGTTCCAGGTTGAAGGGGTCTTCCATGGCGGTGCCCTCCGTTGGAGAGCCCTTTCTCCTCCTTCAGGCTGCGAAAAGGTTAAGGTACGCCTGATGCGATCATCGAGGCAAGACAGCCGTGCATTCCCTGCGAGCAACAGCAAAACGGCTTGGACTACTCGGCGTGAAAGACGACGTCGAAGAGCAGCAGGCTGACGGTGGTGAAGATAATGTCGTAGCCCACGAGGAGCTTGATCCAGAGCGTGGGGTCGCTCTCGCCCGTGAGGATGGCGGTGGTGGCCTGCACCATGGCCAGCAGCGCGGGAATGAAGATGGGAAAAAGAATCAGCGAGAGCAGCAGTTCGCGATTGCGGCTGCGAATGGAGAGCGCTGCAAAAAAGATTCCGTTGCCCACCAGCGCCCACGTGCCGAGCGGCAGCACCAGCGCCAGCAGCCATGCCTGCCCCAGGATGTGCAGGTTATAGAAGATGAAAAAGAATGGCGCCAGCACCACTTGAACGATAGATACGAAGAGGAAGTTCGCTATGACCTTAGCCAGGAAGAGCTCCGCGCCGGGAGCGGGGACCATGCGCTGGGCGTCCATCACCTGATGGCGGATCTCGCGAGCCCAGGCCTGGTTCAGCGCGCTGACCGAGGCGAACATGGTGGCTACGCAGAGCACGCCGCCTGCGATCTGCTGCGAAAAGGATCCGCGCGGGTCAAAGGCGATAGAGAAGAGCACGACGACCAACCCGGAGAAAAAGAGCATGGAGATGATGGCGTCGAGTGAGCGCCACTCGATGCGCAGGTCTTTCACGAGATGAATCCAGAGGGCGCGCGGCATTATTGCTGGCCCTCCAGAGCGGAATCGTCGGGTTCGTCGTTTCCCACCCATTCGCCAAGAGCGCGAATGGATGGGGCACCCAGATTCTTATCCTTGGTCAGGTCGGTGGTTTGGGCCTCTGCGGCGCGGATGTAGTCGTCGGGGGCGAGGATGAGCTGAGTGCCGCGCGTGCCTGCCGAGACGCTGATCCTCTCAAAGAGGATCACGGTTTCATCGACGAAGACAGGGTAGGCCTTCTTCGCGCCAAAGACGGTAACGCCGCCGCGGATGTAGCCGGTGAGCGGCTGCACCTCTTTGAGCGGAACCATTTCGGCTTTGCGCAGACCGGCGGCGCGGGCCAGCTTCTTGAAGTCCAACTCGGCGTCGCCTGGGATGACGGCAAAAACGTAGACGCCTGTGCCTCCGGTTGTCAGCAGAGTTTTAAAGACCTGTTCGGGCGGCATCCCAATCTTATTGGCGACGGTGGTAGCTGAGAGATCTTCAGGGTCCACCTCGTATTCGCGAAGCTCGAAAGGGATGCCGAGGGATTCGAGGAGTCGTGCGCCGTTGGTCTTCATCGCGTAGGGCTCCCCGGCTCGAGAGAAGCTACGCGCCCGGCGTGAAGGGTGAGTACCCAGTCGGCGATGGGGGCGGCCAGTTCGCGCTGGTGGGTGGTGAGGACGATGGTGCGGTTGCCCTGACGGAAGCCGGCCAGCAACTCGACCATCTGGCGGGCGGACTCGACGTCCATGTTGGAGAAAGGCTCGTCCAGCAGAAGTAGTTCGGGCGCAGAGATCAGCACGCGAGCCAGCGAGGTGCGCTGGCGCATCCCTTGCGAATAGTGGCCAAGGGGGCGATTCAGTTCAGGATCAAGCCCCACCTGGCGCAGAGCTTCGGCGGGAGCGAGACAAGCGCGGCTCCCTTGTTTCCCATCCGTATAGAGGCTGACGAAGTAGCTCAGATTCTCCTGGGCGGTCAGCTCGTCATAGAGCATGGGCGCGTGGCTCATGTAGCCGATGCGCTCGCGGGCGTCGTGGGGCTCGACTTCACCAAAGACTGTGACCTTGCCGAAGCTGGGCCTGAGCAGGCCTGCGAGGATGCGCAGCAGGGTGGACTTGCCCGCGCCGTTTTCACCGAGGAGGACATAGCAGCGGCCCGGTTCGAAGTCGACCGAGACCTGGCGCAGCGCGGCGAAGGAGCCGAAGAGGCGAGAGACTTTGTCGAGCCGGGCGCAGAGAGCGTTGACCGTGGAGGTGGACTCTGGATTATTCTGTGTCGGCATTGGGCGGAGGCGAGGTGATTCTGCACCGGTGTCGGCTGAGGACCAGCGCAAATGGAAGTGATACCGCATAGATCGCTAAGATTACCCCTGATGCGATCCAAAGGGCAGCGCTATTCCCAAAGCCCATGTATGCGAGGGCAAGAATGCTGATGTTCAAGAAAAAGATACCCGCGAGATAGAAGCCGAGAAACCTCTGATAACCGCGCGCTTTTAGCAAGTGCAAACATTCGTTGGACAACGACAATCCGATCACTAATACCACCCAAAGGATGTAAATGCGCAATCGGAGGTGCAATACGTCCTTTATTCCATACATTGCGGTCATAAAGACCGAGAACCATATTGAAGTCCCGATCAGTGATAGTAGAAACCTCTTCCAAATCATCAAAGCTCCTTGCGTGCGCAGAGCTAACTGGCTGGTTTCGTTGACGGGGTGACTGCTGCGCGCGGGTTGTTGTTGGGCGCGGCGGCGGGTTGAGCGGGCGTTGCATTGGGCTGAGAGCCGGGCTGGGCCGGGGCGTATTTGCTGGCGCATTTGGCTTGCAGCACGGTGGCGTGGAAGACGCCGTCGTGGCCATAAGAGCCCTCGGCGAGAGCCTGGGAGTCGTCTTTGAATGTGTCGGGCGGCGGTTCGGAGCCTTTGTAAACGACCTTGAGCAGACGGCCGCCGGGAGCCTTGGGCGAGTGGCTCTCGAATTCGTTCATGACAAATGTGACGTGGGGGCCGTCGTGCTCGATTGTGCCGGGCTGGACGAAGCCCTCGACGCGCAACTGGCTGTGATAGGCCTTGTCTCCCATGTCGCCAAGTTCGGCAATGGTGACGTAGTAGCTTTTGTTGGCTCCGTAGCCGGAGTAGGCAAGCCAGCCGATGGTGCCGACGATAATGGCAGCCGCGACGCCGATGCGGACCGAGTTAGGGGAAGTTTTCATCATCAACTCCAACAATACGAGCGTTGCAGAGCCGGGTCAACCGCTCAAAGATCCACAGAGAGGGTCAGATTGAAGAAAACAAACCCTCAAGGGCTAAGGACCAGAGGGTTTTTCTAGCATTTGAGTACCCGCTGAATAGGCTGCAGAAGAAGGCAAGATTTGGGACGATTTCAACGAAGTGGATGCCTCAGGGGCTAAAGCCCGCCATTTGTTTTGTAGCGTTTTCGGCACGACTGAAATCATGCCCTGACGCTTGTCGCAGCTCCGCAGGGGTATTCCGCAGCCTTTGAAATCGTGCCCTTTCAAAACCTATCAATGGCCGACTGTATGGCGGCCCACGCTTGTGCACCAAGAGGTTTAGCTCACTCGGCGCCCTCCAGCGTCTGTGCGGCCCGGTTGAGGGCTTGAGCAAGCACGGCCAACTGCTGAGTGGCACGGTTGAGGTCGTGGGCGTCGAGCGCCTCGTTGACGCCGGGGAGCACGACCGCCGAGTAGCCGGTGTATTCGCCGGGAGCATAGATCACGTGCCGGTACCAGGGGCGGTTGGGCAATCCGGCATCGGAGAGCAGGGCGTTCTCAGCTTGGCGCAGGGCGAGATTGAGCAGGGCGAGGTCGCCGGAGCCGGAGACTTGCAGTACGTGAGCTCGCTCTGCCGCGGCAGAGAAGCGGGCGGCGGCGGCATCGACGGCGGCAAAGTCCAGGGAGTAGTGCCCCGGCACACCGGAGTTCCACCGCATCAACGAAGCCCTGTCGCCGGGAACCCAAGCCTTGCGCTTAACGGCGTCAAGGTATGAGCCGATCTCGCGAGCGTAAGCGACGTAGTCGTAGGGCAGCACATCGGCATCAGCCATACGAAGAGCTTCAAGACCGAAGACGCGGGCCATCTCTTGCAGATAAACGAATCTGCCGTCGGCATTCATGGTGAACCATGCGAAGTTATCGAAGACCGAATGATAGACGCCATAAGGTCCGCTGGAGCCAATGTCGGTGGAGGGTACGCCGACATGCTGAAAAAAAGGCGTGAAGTCGGAACCGGAACCTAGGTCGCCGACGTGGACCTCCTCGCCGGGCGCGGGCGGCGCGTTGGAGTTATTTTGCTCGTTTTGGGCGAGGTGCCCGTTCTGCGCCGGATGATTGATGCGCCACTGCTGATAAACCGTTCCGCCGAGCGGACTGGGAACCGAACGGGTGAGTTCGCGGACAAACTGCTTGAGCGAGGGCACGGCGGCAGCGGAGAAGTCCGACCCGGAGACGGCTACGTCGGTGTTGAAGTAGGCAACTGCGCGCTCCAGGGCTTTGGCGTTCTGGTCGACCCACTCGGAGGAGCCGATGAGGCCTTCCTCCTCGGCATCCCAACTGGCGAAAATGAGGGTCCGTTTGGGCCGCCAGCCTTGTTTGAGAAGCACACCGACTCCGTGGATCGATTCGAGCATGGCTGCGGTGCCGCTGGAGGGATCGACGGCACCGTAGACCCAAGCGTCGCGATGATTGCCCACTACCACCCAATCGTCGGGGTAGTCGGTGCCTTTGACCTTGCCTATCACATCCCAGATGATGCGCCGCTGATAGTCCTGCACAGAGACCAGGCGGACCTTTACCGCGCCGGAACCCCCGACCTCTCCAATGTGATAACGAAAGCCAAGCGCGCCTTGCCAGCCCTGCGGGACTCCGGAACCTTTGAGAGCTTGCAGGATGGGCGAGGCGTCGTGGTAGCTGATGGGGATGGAAATGATACGGGGCTGGTTGCCATAAGGTGATACGCGGGCCGAATCGGGCAGATCCAGGGTTGAAGAAACGGTGGGAGTTTCGGGATCGCCGGGATATTTAAAGAGGTATTGGACCGATCCGCGCTCGACGCTGGTCTCAGGGCGCCAGGGCCCGATTGGATAGACGTCGCCCTTGGAGAAGCCGTCGTCCTGCGGGTCAGAATAGATGAGCACGCCGGCGGCGCCGCGCTGCTCGGCCAGGTAGACTTTGACTCCGCGAAAGTTGGCGCCATAGCGCACCAGAACGATCTTGCCGCGCAGGTCGATGTGCCGGGAGGCGAGTTGTTCGAAGTCTTCCAGGCGGCCGTAGTTGGCGTAGACCACCTCTGCGGTCACATCGCCCGAACCGGAGGAGCCGTTGAAGGGCATCACCACGCGGGGATCGTCCTGGTAAGGGTCGCCGTCTGCATGTTCGCGGGTAGGGCCGCTCATCAGCAACTTCCCGCTGGAGTCGTAGGCTTCGACGCGCACCTGTTTGGGCTGGTTCATCAGGACACGATAAGGAACAATCTCGGTCTCCAGGCCGGCCTGGCGAAATTTCTGAGCAACGTAGTCGGCGGTCTTGCGGTCTTCGGGGGTCGATGCAAGATGAGGCTCGGCGGTTAGGATCTTCAGGTGCTCGCCGGCCAGCTTGGCGTCGGGAACGGCGAGGAACTTCTCCTCAAGCTTGGCCTGAACCGCGAAGTCGCGATAGCCGAAGACAGCGGGGGTTGTCTGCGCTGGGTTCTGCGCAAGGAGAGGAACAGCAACGAACGCGATTAAAAAAGCGAACGACTTGTGCAGCGCCATGCGTAGAACCTCTTTCGACGAATTGGCTGGCGGAACGCGGGCTCTTTAAGTATTTTCGGGAATTGTGTAGACCGGAATTTTGTAGGCATCCCACCCATTCCGCAGAAAAACGCGGAATGGGTGGGGCACGGAAGTCTACAGTAAACCCAAAAATGCTTTAGGCCACAGGCTGAGCGCAATGAGAGCAGCGGCGGGCGGCCACGGGAATATCGCTCAAGCATTCCGGACAGGGCTTGGTAGCCAGCGGCGCCTCGGGCTCGGGCTTCTTCAGTCGGGCCATGAGTTTATTAAGGGGCAACACGACACCAAAGTAGACCACGCTGGCTACGATGAGGAATTGCAGGGTGGCTGTCAGAAAGTTGCCGATCTTGATGTCGGTGCCGTGAAGATTCAGCACCACCTTGCTGAAGTCCGGCTGGCCCACGGCGGCGGCGATCAGTTGTTTCAGCACGTCGTTGACCAGTGAGGTGATGATAGC
>Ga0181520_10008124_pt1 | contig 15077 bp, 9 predicted proteins | sample PEATcosm2014_Bin_29_FD_132451 | JGI IMG/M metagenome (GOLD analysis project Ga0181520, IMG submission 132451) | Peatland microbial communities from MTU Mesocosm Facility, Houghton, MI, USA - PEATcosm2014_Bin02_30_metaG | ecosystem: Environmental > Terrestrial > Soil > Wetlands > Peat | place...
CGCATGAAGCGCACAGCCGACAGGCCCATGGCGGCGGGACGTTTTTCGCTGACCCAGGGCGTGCTGGCCGGCTTGGGAGCTCTGGCTCTGGGCGCATGGTGGCTGTTGCTCTACACCAATCCGCTGACGGTGGCTCTGGCGCTGCTCACAGCCTTTACCTATGTGGCCGTTTACACCCCGCTTAAGCGCTTTACCGCCATGGCCACATTTATCGGCGCGTTTCCCGGCGCCATGGGCCCCATGCTGGGCTGGACCGCCGCCCGCGGCCGCATGGAGTGGCAGGCCGTGGCCCTCTTCGCCATCCTCTTTGTCTGGCAGTTTCCGCATTTCATGGCCATCGCCTGGCTTTATCGCGACGACTATGCCAAGGCCGGCATCCGTATGCTGCCCGTCGTCCAGCCCGACGGCTGGTCCACGGTAGCCCAGGCCTTGTTTTTCGCCGTTGTCATGATTCCTGTCAGCCTCGCCCCCTGGCGGCTGGGGATGGCAGGCGTCTCTTACGCAGCATTGGCCACTGCTCTTGGCCTCTTTTACCTGGCGTATACCGTCCGCTTCGCGGGCATCCTGCGCGCCAAGGATGAAGTTGAAAGCCGCATGCTGGCGCGCGACCTGCTCAATGTCAGCGTGCTCTACCTGCCTCTGCTTTTCACCTCGCTCATGCTCTGCGCCACTGCAAGACGTTAGGAAGTTATGACGATCGAAGCTCCCTCGTCCAATATCCGCCCGGCCATCGCGGCCATTCTGGCCATCAGCGCGGCAGCCACGGCGTTTCTGTTCTGGCTTATCTACGTCCATCCCGCCGCGGCGACGAGCGGCCAATTCGCCTTTTTGCCCGCGCTCAATGCTCTGCTGAACGGACTCAGCGCCATTGCCCTGCTCATCGGCTATACATTCATTCGGGCACATCGAGTCAAGCCTCATCGCGCGGCCATGATCACCGCCTTCGGCTTCTCCACGCTGTTTCTGGTCAGCTATATCCTGCACCACGCACTGCATGGCGACGTACGCTATCCGGCGCACGCGGCCCTGCGCGGCGTTTATCTGCCGCTGCTGGCCAGCCACATTATCCTGGCCGTAGTGGCGCTGCCCTTGGTGCTGGTCACTTTTTACTTCTCGCTCAGCGGGCGGATTCCGCAGCACCGCAAAGTGGCCCGCTGGACCTTTCCGCTGTGGCTTTATGTGTCAGTAACCGGCGTTGTCACCTGGGCCATGCTGCGTCTGGCGCAAGGATGATTCCGGCCGTTGCGGGTCGTCCCGCGACCTTCGGGTGCCCCATCCTTTTCACGTTTTTTGTGAAAAGGGTGGGAAACCACTTACCCTACCTTCACCCTCTGCAAGGAACTGACTATGCCCACCCCCAACCCCAATCCTCAACAGCCCAACGACGGCACCCGCCAACTTCTGCAATGGGGCGCATGGATGGTAGGCTCTGGCCTGTTGGCCGTGGTCCTGCTGCAGACACTGCTGGGCGGCTTTTCGCCCACTGGCGCTAGCACCAACGCCGGCTGGTTCGCGCTCATCGTGGCCCTGATGTGCATTCCCTTCGGAGGACTGCTCCTGACGTTGGGCGTGGCCAAGTGGCTCCATAACCGGCGCGCCGCCGGCCATCGCTGAAGGCGTTGTTGCATGGATCGAGCGTAGGTCGAGCTTCCTCTTTTCCCAGCGGGAGTCAGTCGCACCCCTCAGACGGCAGACGTCTGGGCATCCCGAGTCGAGCATCCCGTTGAGGACAGCCGCATTGTTAGGTCCCCTGTTCAACTATTGAAAAGATCGCGTTTCGTGGGAAGTCGCGTGCGTTCCGATTCGCTTATCCTCACCTGCAAGACCTGGCGCCAGAGATTCGGGCGTAAGCGCATTGAGGCTGGAGTGAGGCCGGATGGAGTTGGAGAACTCGAGGTACTGGCAAATAGAGTTTCTGGCCGTGTTTGACTTTCCGACAACCCGCTATGAAGCAAGACCGAGCATACGGCCAACGTTTCCTGGCTCGAATGCGCGATGCAATGGCCAAGCGATTCATGAGAGTGACGGACCTTGATCTGCTGGCGTGCTCCACGGCCGACGCGTCAATGAATCAACAAAATGGGACGCATAAAAGCTCTTGTAGGAACAAGGTCGAGCATCGTAGAAGTCCTGCGAATTGCAGCAAGACGACGGGAACTCTCTCCAGGAGCAACACGGAGCAAATTTGTTCTTTCTAGATCGGACTCCGTATTCCTTACTTCTGAGCCGTGAGACTGCGGATAATTTCGACCTCGCGCTGACGATATGGCGTGCCGTCGGGGTGAAACACGTCATGAAACCAGATGGTCGGCTGCTCGAGGACGTAGGGCCGTTCCCAGGAATCCCAGGGCAGATAAGTTTGGCTCTTGCCGGCGACCAAACCCCAATTGATTGCTCCCACGCGGTACTGGTGAGCGATTGGCAAAATGCCGTCGAAGGTGCTTCCCGCTCCGCGCGCCATATACTCTGTGCAAATCAGCGGGCGATGAAACTGCTCCAACAGCTTGACGTGCCTTTCGAAATCCTCTGGCCAGCCGTAATTATGAAAGCTGATGATATCGGACTCTTCGATCTGCACGCGAGCCAGCGGGGGCATGGTCTGCAAGGATGTCCAATCTCCGTGCCATAGTCCGCTGGTCAACGGTTGCGTGGGATGCGCGGAGCGCGCCCAGTTAAATACATGCGGGAGGAGGTCGAGGATAATCTCGTTCTTGTCTTTCGGGTCGCCCTTCTCATAGGAATGCGCATTGCCGTTGTCAGGCTCGTTCCACAGGTCCCAGGCGAGGATCCTCGGATCGTTGGCGAACGCTGCCACCACACCCTTGACATAACTTTCCAGACGCGGGAATTGCGCCGGGTCGGAGAGAATTTCAGTGCCTGGCGCCTGCACCCAGCCGGAATTGTGCACGCCGGGAATGGGCGGATGCTGCGGCCCCAACTTCGGATGAGGATCCCAGCAAGAATCGAAGAGAACAAACACTGGATGGATGTGATGACGCTCGGCGATGCCAAGAAACTCATCGATGCGATGCTCGAATCCCTTGGGATCCTGTTCCCAAAGCAAGTTGTGCAGAAAGACCCGCATGGTATTCATCCCGATCGCCTCAGCCCAGCCTAATTCACGATCAATCGCCACCGGGTCGAAAGTGTCTGCCTGCCACATCTCCAATTCGTTAATTGCAGTCGATGGCAGAAAATCCGCTCCAACCGGCCACGGCTGCTTCGCGTACCAAGCATTCGCCTGATCTTCGGTCCAGCGGGAATCCTGGGCTCGAAGCGGCCAACAACAAATCGCGAGCAAGACGCCAATCAACGCTGCATTCAGCCGCGATGATCTTGATTTCACCAACTCTGTCTCAGCCATAACTGGTCCCCGTCTTTGGTTGCTCATTTCCTTAAGGCAAAGCATCGTTCTCAGGTTTCGCTGTCATCCTATTCTCTTTCCTGACAGCAACCAGGCGCCTTACCATTTCGTCACTCTTCGTCTTCTCTCCCAAACCCGCGTAGGCCTTGGCCAGTAGAAAATATCCCTCTTCGGCGCGTGGGTTGTTCGCGACCGCTACTTCCAAATGGCTCACCGCATCCGCTGGACGGTGCTCCTCATCAAGCAATATTCTGCCCAACTCGCATTGTGCCGGAGCATAGTGGGCGTCGATCGCCAGGGCGCTGGCCAATGCTTGCTCTTCTCCCGCCTGGTCCTGTTTTAATCGCAAAGCGAGAGCCAGTTGATAGTAAGTGCGCGGCTGGGCGGATCCAAGGTCAAGCGCCGTGTGAAACTCGCCAATCGCTCCGTCTGCATCGTTCATCCGCAGGCGAACAAAGCCGAGCAGATAGTGCGCCTGGTGCGATGCCGGATCGAGCGTGATGGCCCGCTCCAGGTCTTTGCGTGCTTCGGGAAAAATGGCCGCATCCGATTCGCTTTCAGCTAGCGTGATGAAGAACTCTGGGCGATCCGCATAGACTTCCCGTTTGTCCTGAAGCAGACGATTCACATCCGGATAGCGTCCTTCCAATTGCAGTGCGTTGGCCAGCAGGAGCAGAGTGTGCAGAGATGGATACGCCTTGTATGCCGCTGCGGCCACGGAGTGCGCGGCTGCAAGCTGGTGAACTGCAAAATACACCAGTACAGCCTCCTCCATCTCTTGCTGCGGAGTTGCCGATGTTGCCACGAAGTGTTTGAGCGCTAAGGCGGCCTTGTCTGTCTGTCCGGAATTGAGATACAAGCGCGCCAGCGACGCCGCGATGCTTGTATTCGCCGGCCAAAATGCATGGGCCCGCTCTAGTACCTTCGCCGCATTGGCCGCGTCGCCTCCTGCTTCAATGGCGGCTGCCAGCAGCAGGCTGGCGCGCGCGTCGCAGCCTGCATCGGCAAGGGGTTTGAGTGCCTCGGCAGCGTCTCGATAGCTTGCCTCGGCCATTAGCTTGCTGGCCTGCCCAAGCATGCCATTCACATCAGCGCGCGATGGACACCTTACGGTCGCTTCCGAATGGATGGCCTGCGCAGGCTGCGCGTTTTGCTCCGCCCAGGCTTCCGCGGCCGGACAGCTTACGAGGCTGACGGCCGCGAGAGCCGAGATGACGGCGAGTTTCCGCGCTGTTCTCGTCGACAAAGAGGATGCACCTAAAAAGCTAACCGCAAACTGAGTTGAATTTCGCGCGCAGGGTAGGCACTCGAAACATCGCCAAAATTGCTGGCAAGGTCGTAAGTGCTAACGGATCCAAAGTTGACTCGATTGAAGACATTGAAGAAGTCTGCACGGAAGGTCAAGTTCGCCCGCTCGCCAAACTTCCATCCCTTGTAACCCGACAGATCATAATCCTCGGATCCGGGATTCTGAACGGTGTGCGTTCCAGAGTCGCCCTGAACTCCCACAGCGCTCAGGTTGACAACGTTTTGAGTGTTGATATACGGACCCAGCTTTCCGTTTCTTCCCAAGCCCCCATGCAGCGCGTGATTGTTGACAGGACCAGTGACATTGGGCAATGCGCCATCAAAGAACCCGATGTTTTGTTGGCTTCCCAAGGTAGTCCAAGGGCCAGTGCGCAGCGTTGAGATCCCTGAAATTTTCCAGCCTCCTACGACTGCGTCTGCGAGAGTGCCTGTGTTCATGAACATTTTGCCATGCCCAAATGGAAGTTCATAGATGCCATTTGCCGTGAAGATGTGGTTCATATCTTCAGTGCAGTGGCTGTAATCAAGATGCATGTCGACGTGCCAGGTAAACTCATCCTGATAGGGAGTACCAAGGCATTTGGACCATGTGTAGTTGGCCGTCGCTGAAAATCCAGAACTGAACCGCTTCTGCACACGTCCCATCAGGCCGTGGTAGTTTGACGTTCCTGTCTCTTGATTTTCCTCAACACCGCTATAACATCCCACTGGGCTTAACGGATTTCCGCAAGTGGCCCAGAGAGACGCCACGCCTTCTGTGTTGAGCGGGTCGATCTCGTTGCGCTCCTCGTAATGGCGCTCCGAGGTTCCGACATACGCAACCTCGAAGAGCCAGTCCTTGACTGTCTTATCTATGGTCAGATTCCACTCGTAGGCGTAAGGAGTCGGTGCGTTCGGCTGGATGAATGAAACGGTCGGACCGCCCCCCGAGAAGTTTCCGTTGGTCATCGCCGCCGAGTACATCCCCGCCACGCCGTGCGTGCCGTCCAAGTTAAAGGCTAGAAGCTTGCCGACAGCGGGATTATTGAATTCGTCAACCTCGTAAAGTTGGGTGGTATCCACTTCAACCTGAAATTGGTTGATGTTCGGTTGCAGGTAATACATCCCGAATCCGCCCTTGATATCGGCATTGCTCCTCTCAGACGGCACATAGTTGAAGCCGAACCGGGGCGCCCAGTTCGTCCACACCGACTTGACCATATTCCTGCCCAACCCCATAACGCTGGTCGCTGGATAAGTGAGGTCCTGACCGGTGGCGACATCAAAGCTGCCGACGCGGTTGTTCACCTCGATCGGCGGCGTACGATGCTCCCAGCGTAGTCCGTAGTTGAGTGACAGCTTGCGATTGACTTTGAAGTTGTCCTGGACGTAATAGGCCTCATACCACATCCTCAGGTTCTCGGTGGGGCCGGTGCCGAGAGAAGTTCTTGTGTTAACCGGTACGCCCATCAGCAGGTCAGCGACTGGATCTCCGGTGTACGCACCGTTAAAGCCAATCGAGGTAGCCGACCAGTCTTCATAGGAGTAGATTGGCTCGTACCGGATGTCGACGCCGCCCGTCAGTTGATGCTTTCCCTTTTGGAACATCAGGGACTCCGTCCACATGTTCAGGCCTTCCTTGAGGAAGTCGGTACCATTCGTGGACCCGGGATTGCCATATCCATTCACGCCGATTGAGGGAGGACCGTCCGATCCCGGCAGGTCTATCTCGGCGAACAGACCCAGGGGGTTGGCAAGGGAAGTATCGTAACCATCGGTACGCTCCAGGCCCACTGCAGTGTGAGACCAGCCATAACGGACATTGTTGACCAGGCGAGGAGAAAAAATATGCGTCCACCCGACGGCTACATTCTTTGGGTTCGAAGGAAAGGTCTGGCTGTTGTACGAGGTCATGCCAGGCGCAATCGCCGTTTGATTGGTGCTGGTGTACCGCCCAAAAATGGTGTCCTTAGCCGAGATCGAGTAATCAACCCGGCCGCTGAACTGATTCCAGTTATTGGTTGTCGTTGCGATGTTGAAGTAGTTGGCGGTGCCATTGTTGTAAGAGCCGTTCGACGGCGGGTAAAGGGCCAGGATCTTTTGCCCGATGGTGCTGAAGAATGACTTTGGAACCTGGTTGCCCTTCAATTCTGCATAGCCGGTCGGCGTCGTCGGATCGAGTACATAGGGGTTGTACAACTGCTGGCTATCCGCACTGAAATCACCGGCCAGTTGATTGGAATTCGGAACCAGATTGTAATCGTCGCTCGGCACAAGCTGGCGGAACCCTTCATAGTTGCCGAAGAAGAATAGCTTATTCCTCTTGATCGGCCCTCCAGCACTTACTCCAAACTGGTTCTGATGAAAAGGTGGAGCACTCTTGGTGGCATCGAAGTAGTTCCTTGCGTCGAAGTCGTTGTTGCGGAGGTACTCGTACGCCGTTCCGTGAAACTGATTCGTGCCAGACCTGGTAACGACGTTGACGAATGCGCCTCCCGATCCGAACTGCGCAGGGGCGGCGGAATTCACCAAAACGAACTCCTGAACCATGTCCGGATCCGGCTGCAAACCCGCGGCGCCGTACCAGGCATTGCGCGTCTCGATGCCGTCGTACAGGAAACTGTTATCGTCCTCTCTCAAACCACTTACGTCGATCGCAACCACGCCGGAATCCGAGGCCCAGGATGAAGCGGGGGAGTTGATACCTTGGATCCCGGAAATGGGCACGACACCGGCGTCGAGCTGCGCCAGTTGCAGGTAATCGCGGCCATTCAAGGGCATATCATCAATCTGCCGGCCCTCAATGAGCTGCTCGTCGTGCGAGGTTTCAGTATTCAGCAGTAATGCCGCCGCACTCACTGAAATGGTTTGCTCCGCCTGCCCAACCGCCAGCGTAATGTTCTGCTCGAAGAACTGGCCGACGATCAGTGTGAAAGGTTGAATGTGCTGAGTTGCAAATCCGGTTTTGGTCACGTCCATCGTGTACCGGCCCGGCAGCAGGTCGGTGACATGGTATGCGCCCTGACTGTCTGTCATCGAGCGGTACACAAGTCCGGTTGCGGTGTTGGTGATTGTGACACCGGCGCCGATCACGATCGCTCCGGTGCTGTCGGTTACGGTACCGTTCACTTGGCTCGTCGTGCTTTGGGCACGGCCAATCGTAGAGCATACAACGACAAACCCCAGCGTCACTGCGCAGCTGACCACTGTCATTCGCTTGGTTAGAAAACTCTGCAAGTTTTTGATTCTTCCGATGTGGGGATTCATCAGTCTCCTCCTGAAATGGGCAAACTTCGTTGGATTCACGTGGGTTGCTTTCAGGACCTGTAAACATTTACACAGGGTTTTGGGCTCCCCCGTGCCATACAGCCCAACATCGTAGACTCGTGCCAACGTCACAAACAATAGGACGAGAGACCCGATTTCTATTGGGTCATTTGACCTACGCGATGCGTTTGTCGTTTCCACATAGAGAGCTTCGAAGCTGAAGCAAAGGCACCCGAATTACAACCAGATTCTGCTTGAAAAATCGCCGGCTATTGCGGTTCCGGTAAAGTTCCCGAACATTCTGAAAATGCTCTAGTATTGTCATGCGGAATTGCGCGAGGAGCAATCCTTCGTCCATTTGAACGCCGCCGGAACACAGGTCTGATCGTGGGTATGGGAGGGTGCAAATTATTCACTTCCCGCACACACTGCCGGCACGGCTGCTGATAGCCGTGTCCGCTATCGCGGTCTTGGGCGGAGCCGTCTGGGCGTGGCTCCATTGGCAGAATTCAGGTAGCACCGTCCCCGTACGGGCATATCAATTGCAGGCCGGAAAAAACGCCGAGTGGACAAACTACGGCGGAAGCTGGGAGTTTGTCGATGGAGCCGTGAAGTCCAATTCCTACGAGCGCGGCGCTAAGCTGCTGACCGGATCGGGCCATTGGGAAGACTACACAATGACCTCTGAGATCTGGTTTGAAGGCCCGGCCGCCGACATGGGCGTTGTCATCCGGACCAACGACGAATCCGAGGGCGTCGACGCTTACCGCGGATACTTCGTTGGCATTCGCAGCCTGGATGGAACCTTGGTGATGGGCCGTGCCAACTACTCGTGGACTGAAGTGCTGCCCGTTACCATGCCCGGGGGGATTCATCCATTCCAATGGTATCGGCTCCGCGTCACCGCATACGGCTGCGACATCGCTGCTTCAGTCACCAACCTGGCCACGCAACAGTCCGCATGGATCGCATTTGAGGAGCACTTCTGCGTCAGGCGCGGGCGATTCGGATTGCGAACGCTGAACGCCAATGCTGAGTGGCGCAACATTCGAATCGAGCCGGCCACTTGGGGTGACCTGCATGCGCTTGAGCAGCACGCGAGTTTTGTTCAGCATCCGGTGGTTGTCGACGGTCCTCCAAGGTGGACACCGTGGCACGTGGGCATGCTTTTTGTGGGAGCTCTGGCCCTGGCTCTGCTCACGCAACTCGCCTACTTCCGCATTCAGAATTGGAAGGCGGAAACCATCACCCGCGAGCGGGAGCGGCTGGCGCACGACATCCACGACACCATGGCTCAGGGCTTTGCCGGCGTCGGCTATCAGATTCAAGGTATCCGCAAAAGCATCCTTCGCGCCAAGCGCCTGGATGCGCGTCTCATAGCGGACCAGCTCAGCGTTGCCTATCAGCTTGTCCGCAGTTGCCACGAGGAAGCCCGCAGAACCATCGCCATGCTCGGCTCCGCGTCGCCGCGCATCCAGCACAATCTTCTCGGTGCATTAGCAGAAACCGCACAAAAGACCGCAGGAGACAAGATCAAGACGACGGCGGAACTGCACGGAAACCCCACTCCGCTGAATCTGCGCCTTGCCGACGCTCTGCTGCACATTGGCCAGGAGGCCATTGCCAACGCTCTCGGGCATGGCGATCCCACCTCGCTGAAAATCAGGCTGAGCTATCAGGACGGCTGTGTCGAGCTCACCGTCGAAGACGATGGGAGCGGCTTCGAATACTCGCCAGAGTCTAGGGGATTCGGCATTCTGGGCATGCAAAAAAGGGCCCGCGATATTGGCAGCAGACTCGAACTCCTCAGTACTCCGGGCACTGGAACGCAGGTGCGGGTGCAGGCCAATCTGCACGAGCTCACGCTACGAAACCGTGTGCTGACTGTGATCAAGAGCCGCCTCAAAGATCCTTCTTCTTGAGCCGCCGGTCATTGACTTTTAGAGCGAAACCAGAGCAACCGTGCCATTGTAAGGAGAGTGGGAGCCGGCATTTTCTTGAGGAATAAGCCAATTGGTATGGTGCTTCCGGGTTACATCCACTTTGGTTTCGCTATAGGCCACCATCCCAAAGGGGAGAGTCAGCCTTCCAACTATCTGCTACTCCGTGAGCCGGATCAACCCCCGCCGCACTGCCGTCGTCGCCGCCTTTGTCCTGTCAGTCACGCCCAGCTTCACCAGGCAGCTGGCTACATGATTTCGAGCTGTCTTCTCGCTGATGAAAAGCCGCTGCGCAATCTCCTTGTTGGTCAGTCCGCTGGCCACCAACTTCAGCACTTCGAGCTCTCTCGGGCTTAACTCTTCGCGCGTCATCGTATCGAGCAGGCGTTTTGCAATGCTCGGGGGAACGCAGCATTGGTTCTCGTGAACCATCTCCACGGCCTGCACAATCTCCTCCTGCGGAGTGCTTTTGAGCAGGTATCCCATTGCCCCCGCTTGCAGAGCGCGAAAGATATATTCGTCTTCATCGTAGTTCGTCAGAACCAGGATGCGTATGTTCGGCTCGATGCGTCGCAGCTCGGCAATCGCCTCAGGGCCTTCCATTTCCGGCATGCGTAGATCCATCAGCACCACATCCGGCCGCTGCTTCAGTACCTCCGCCAGCGCTTCCTTCGCCGACCCCGCAGTGCCCGTAACCGAAATGTTCTCTTCGCTCTCCAGCATCGTCCGCAATCCAAGCCGTACGACCGGGTGGTCATCCACGATCAGCACCTTGATGGCTTTCGTCGCATCCGCCATAGAAGTACTCTCGGCCATTATTCTCTTCCGTGACCCAATGGCGAGTGCGACTGTGACAGATTCTGCTTCAGCGTGTCAAGTTTTTCCGTTGCGGTCTGCAGGAGAATACGGGGTCTAACTCGAACAGCATTCGTGATTGCAAGAGGGCAAACACGCCCGCGAGGCCGTAAGACAATCCTGCCGAGGGACTCTCGATCTCGCCGCGGGATAGGTGCGCGCAAATCCGCAAGAAGGACAACGAATCCTGTAATAGATTGATTTAACACCACTTATAACCAAAGGCGCTTGAATTACCTCTATCCCATTTTCTCGGATGCTGCCGATGGGGTCAGGCGCGTGAATCATTCATAGCTTGGAGGGTTTGATTCTGCGCGAAGCTGCAAAAGAATTCATTCGAATCAACCAATTTTGCAGTAGGTTGTTGCAAGACTAAGCTCGCCCAGGGTCAAGTGCCTGTCGGCCGGAATTGCAAAACCCACACCACTTGCTGCGCTGATTTCAGAAGAGGGCGCAGCAGACGGCGAAGAGCGATCTCGACCTTGCCGGCAAGTTCCAAGTGGAACGTGTAAAGAAGCAAAAGCGATGAGCGATAAGGCATTCGAGAGCGTGTGGGATGCAATCGAAGACGATTCCTCCCAGGCGGCGAACATGAGGCGTTGCTCCGCTCCAATGACGGCTATTAGTGAACACATCAAGGCCAAGGGCCCTAATTGGACCGAAGCGGCAGAGGTCTTTGCCGCTTCGCAGCCACGCATCTCGGACGTAATGCGAGGCAAGATTGGAGTGCCCTCGATCGGAACCTTGGTTACAATGCTTGCTATAGCCGGGACCGGGATCGACATAAGAGCGAGGCCGACGCGGGTCTGAGTCTTAGATATCCCTGCACGTCGGGCAACTCCACAGTGACACTCACCCTTCGTTGCAGGTTGGGGTATGGAGATCCTTCGTGGCCATCCGAAGAACTAATCAATATATCTCGGAAGGCTATTTCCACCGTCCAGAACTACGGCGCCATTACCGCTCCGAATCGTAATCAAGGGGACCTTGACACAAATGACACAAGAGGATAACAGACCTTTAGTCTATTTATAGAACACCTAACCTCGGAAGGCGCGAAAACCTGTGTCAAAAGGCTACTCCGGAAGAGAAATCGCCGGCTAAATTAGCGTGCCTTCGAAATCACCCTATGGTAAAATTAGGCTATGAACGCCTCGCCACTGGGAATGACGAACCCGCAGGCAAGCCTCCTTCTTGTGAAGGACAATCTTGCTGCGTACTTCCGGCAGGAGATTGTCAGCGGTCGTCTGGCTCCGGGAGAAAAAATTGCCGAAGTAAAGTACGCCAAGCTGCTGAAACTCTCGCAGACCTCAGTGCGAGAGGCCATTAACATACTCATGGCAGAAGGTTTCGTTCAGAAAGGGTCGGGCAGAACCGCGCGGGTTACTCAACTTAGCTACGAAGACGTTAATCATAGTTACGACCTGCGTGCGGTTTTGGAAGGCTACTGCGCGCGCATTGTCGCCCAGGATAAACCCGATCTCAGCGAGCTCGAGCAGACGCTCGCCGACATGAGTGCCGCAGCCGATTGTCATAATATCAATGCATTCTACGAGCGCGACCTGCGCTTCCACATACTGATGGCGGAGATGACAGGAAACCGCATGCTGGTGCAAGCTCTCAAACGAATCATCGTCCCCCTTTTCGCCTTCGTCGTCGTCCATACCGAGCGGACGCAAAAAGGCCAGTGGATTGAGAGCATCGAGCGGCACTCTCGCATCATCGAGGCTCTGAAAACGCACGATCCTGTTTTTGCCGAGCGTCTGGTAACGCAGACGATCGAGACGTTTCATGAGCATACCCGCGCTATGGTGGGACCAGATTCTCCGGCTCAGCATTCCGCGGAATAAAGCGTAACCAATACCTACTTATATCCTCCGTCGATTTTGTAGCCATATTCGATCTTCCCGCGAGGGAAGCTGCGGGGGGTGGCGACGAGCGCTCCCTTATTCCTGACTTGTATGTCGTATCCGGCAGGGGCATCCACCTGGTAGATTAATTTGCCCGACGCCTTCTTCCACTTCAGAGACACAAATCCGTCCGGCGTCGGTACCCGCCCCTCGCACATCGAAATGGATGAGTCGGAGAAGCGGATCTGGACCACCTTGCCAACAGTATCGACGCGATCGAGGCCCAGCACGTCGCGCAATAAATGCACGATTACGTGGGAACCAAACGCGTGGTTCATGCTTGCCTCGTTGCCCATATTCTCCCAGAACGTCCCCGTCAACTCTGCCATTGGAAGAAAGAAAGCCTTTGATTCATCTACCAACTGATCTGTCAGGCCCGATCGCGAAAGGAGTTCGATCCGCATCACGTTGCCCATGAAGGCATTGGACGGCGCGATTTCTGGAAATGCTTTGGAAGTCCTGCGCGGCGGTCCAAATTCCGTGTTCAGCTTTTTCCATAACTGCGGATGAGTAGCTGCCGTCGCGGTTTCGAAATAGAAGGCATAGTACTGGCAAGTTTCAGTCCTATTGCGGGTAGCAACAAGCTTTCCCTCCTGGCGAATAGCATTATCAACAAAAAACTCGCCGTCGAATGATTGAGTGCGAACCACCTTTCGAATTGACTCTGCCTGCTCCGTGCATGATGGCAAATTGTACATTCGGCCCACTGCGCCCAGGGCCGCCGCATAGAGCATGTTCGTTGGATAACTTACATCCTGTACATAGTCGTTCGATTTTGACCACTCGATAAACACCGATCCCTTCAGCTTTTCGAGCAGGCCATCCTCATTCTGAAACGATTTGAAATAGTCGAGCAGTCTGAGGGTCCTGGGGCGGAGAGCCTCGACTAACTCGCGATCCCCGCTCCGCAGCAGATATTGTTCCAGTTGAACGAGAAACCAAAGCGCCCAGTTAGGAACAAATCCGCCGTCGTAGTGGTCTGCTGGATAACACATCGGAATCATGCCATCGGGGATGTTTGCGAAACGCTCCGGCAGCAGAAAATTTTCAAAGAAATTCTTTTCTACCTTTGTATGCCCGCTCAAAAGCGGAGAAACCTGTGCCGTAAAGGAACTGTCGCATAACCATCCAGCGCGTTCCCGTGAAGGCGTATCTGTAAAGAAGTCCACGCTGTTGGCGCGATACGTCTCGCGGCCCGCTCCGAATAACTCGTTCAACCCTTCGTCGCTCGATTGAAAGTGCGCAGTCCAGACATCCGGAGTCACATACCCGCGAAGATAGATTCGGTCGATCTCGCATTCACCTTCAATTACGATCGCTTTCAGAAAACGAAGAACATACGGCTCGAAGCACTCCAGATTGTATGTTCCGGGCGCCAGTGTGTATGCAACGATATTGACACACATCAGGCGAGTGAAATCAATATCGCCATTCGTCAGTGTCTCGTCGAATGTGAAATAGAACTTGGCAGGGGAGTGAACTGTAACCCGTGCGCCAAAGAAGCCAGTAAGATTCGCGCCGAAATCAAAAATCCTGAAATCATTCGCAGCAAGTGTGATGGGGCGATGACAATCATAAGCCTCGTCGATGCGGGAATTCACGACGCTTTCGGTCCTCTGCAATTCTAGGTACGGGATGCTCGCCATTTCCTGTTCGGGATACCCCAACAGGTGGCTGCTTATCTTGGCGCCGAACGGGACACTGCGATCCTCCGCGAGGCTTTTCGGAGCATTCCGACCCCAGCGAAAATTTCCTGAAGAACAGATCTGCTCCGGTTGGCGCATCTCGTACATGGGATATGGCACCCGCCGCTCGATGAGCTTGCGCGGAGCGGAACTAGAGCACTCGACCATTGCGCGACCCGCATCCGCATTCTCCCGCCAGTCGGCAAGGCGCGCATCCAATTGATAAACTTCTGAGAATGCGCGCTGGAATGAATAGCGCTGCACCTTCTGCACACGTTCTGAAAGAATGGTCGCCTCGAATTGGTTTCCGGCCCCGCCGGTGGAAGCGAGAACGGACGAATTCGATGAAACTTCCGCCATCAGAAACGAGGGCTGATTCAGCACGTAATAGCTGTTGACGTTATAACCGGCAACTTCGATGCAAAGCAGATTCTTACCCGTGGTCAGAAGTGGAGTTATCTCCCAGGAGTCGACCCGGAAATAGTCATGAGGTCCGCGCGCCGGGCCCCATGCGAAGAATTTTCCATTCAGATAGATGCGGTAGAGCGTTGCTCCGGCCACGTGCAACTCAACCTTGCTCTCCCGCGGCGTTTCGAAGACAGCGCGGAATCCGACAAAGAGATTCATCTCCTTTTCGCGCCCCTGCGGCCAGATGGGCTTTGCGGAGAGAAATGCAACTTCGGGGTCCGCCGATGGGATATGCCGCTTAGCGCCGTCGACTGCCAGAGCGGGCAGGCTTCCCGGCAGTGCAATCGAGGCCACGGTTGCA
>Ga0181520_10008125_pt1 | contig 15074 bp, 12 predicted proteins | sample PEATcosm2014_Bin_29_FD_132451 | JGI IMG/M metagenome (GOLD analysis project Ga0181520, IMG submission 132451) | Peatland microbial communities from MTU Mesocosm Facility, Houghton, MI, USA - PEATcosm2014_Bin02_30_metaG | ecosystem: Environmental > Terrestrial > Soil > Wetlands > Peat | place...
AGTGGTGCATGAGGGTGGCGTCGGCGGCGGGCAAAGGGGACTCATACAAAGAAGCGAACAGGCTCCAGAAGCGGCGGCCGAGAGCCAGCGAAGCACTGCGCGGCTCGCGCGCGGGCATACGGGCGCTCAACTGGCGATTGAGCCGGTCGAGGCCCTGACCGCTATCGAGCGCGGCGGCCCGGCAAAAGGCGGCTTCCAGCGCGAGCGACTCGGCGATGCGCACACGCAGGAAAGATTCCAGGGTACTTGCCGACACAGCCCCGCCGGCCGCCAGCGATTCCAGTCCGAAAGAATGTGCCGCGCCGCCAATAGGCAAAACACTGTCGGCCAACTGCAACAAGCGCAAAAGAGCGTGCCGCGGCATGAGCAACGAAACTACATTCAAGGATACTCGAAGCGGGAAGGGAAATCGGCGGTTTTCGGTTGCTGGCAAATCCGCGATCAAGGCAGCTTGCCGCAGGGCGTTTCCGCGATCGTGCGAACCATAGCCCAGAAGTTCTCCATAGGCGTGTCCAACTGTACGTGGTGGGTCGGCCCCAGGATCAGGCCGCCGCCCTCACCGGCCGTGCGGAGCCGCGTCAGCACCTCGCTCCGTACATCTTCGGGGCTGCCGAAGGGCAGCGTGTGCTGTTCATCGATGGATCCCCAAAAACAGAGGCGGTCGCCGAATTCCCGCTTCAATCGGGCCGGGTCCACGCAAGCCGGCTGCACGGGATTCAACACGTCTATGCCGATTTCGATCAACTCCGGAACGATCGAATAGATGCTGCCATCCGAGTGATAAGCGATCTTCAGCCGCGGATTGATCGCCTTCAGCGTGGCCACCAATTCCGCCATTCGCGGCTTCAGGAAGCGCCTCCAATGCCGCGGCGAGATCAGCATGCCGTTCTGCGTGCCCACATCGTCGCCGGTCCAGATCATATCGACCCCCATGCGGGTCAGCCATTCCGCGGCCGCCAGGTGATAGCGAAACGGGATCTCCAGGATGGCATCGGCCAGTTCGGGGTCCTCCACGAAATCCATCATCAACCGCTCATATCCGCGCAGCGCCCAGGCTGTTTCGAAGATCGTCGTGACCGTCACGCCCACAATCCAGTATTCGTCCCGGAAATTCCGGATCAGGTGTTCGGCCTCCGTATATAGTTCGGGCCGGTTCGGATCCGGCGGCCGGTAGGAGCTTATGCAGGCGCGGTCGGCGAGCGGCCGGCCCACCATCTCGGTATAGTGGCCCCTGCCGAATCGCGTGTCGTATTCGAACGGCTGCCAGGTGATTCCCCACTCGTCGGTGTAGGTTTCGGCGGCCTGGTAATACGAGTTGGCCCAGCCGACCGAGGTGAGCAACATATCCTCGCCCAGCGCCCGTTCTAATGCGTAGGTGTTGCCGCCGCCATGCGGATTGTGCACGTGGTGGCCGGCCTGGTGCAGGTCCTCGCGCAGCCGTGCGGCGAATTCCGGCGTGAAGCTGATCTGCATCGGGCAGCGATCCGGCTGCTCGTGACGAAGCGCTGTCAATACGCGATCGCGTGGTCTCATGAAGAACCGATCCCCGCGTTAACGACGGCTCATCTGGTTCCCAAAGGCAGTGAGTTTTGGTAGGCCCGGCGCGACTCGAACGCGCGACCCTCAGCTTAGAAGGCTGATGCTCTATCCACCTGAGCTACGGGCCCGTCAAACAAAAGTATAGCCAATCGCGTCCCATCGCCATAGCCGTAAGGTTCGCGCCGCTTTTGGCCGATAAGACAGTCGTGTTCGAATGGAATACTGACTACTGCATTCAAATTTCCGGCGTGGATGGCCAGCACCAGAATCTCTTCCGTATAGCCCACGAACTTCACGTGGCCATGCTGGCGGGGAAAGCCAAGAGCGTCCTGGAGGAGGTTCTCGGCCGCTTGCTCCGCTACACCCAGGTGCACTTCGGATACGAAGAACGGCTCATGCGCGAATGCCACTATCCTCAATATCCGGAGCATAAGGCCGAGCATGAGGCGCTCACCAGCAAGGTGCTGCGATTCCGCGAGGAATTCGCCGCCGGACGCGCTACCCTCACGGTCGCTCTGTTGCAGTTTCTGAAGGAATGGCTCGAGACCCACATCGCCGGATCGGACCGCCTGTACGCTCCCCATGTCAAGGCCAAAGGAGCCAGCGAACGGGCCGAAAAGGGGCTTTCACTAGTGTAGGGGGAAGCGGTCCCGGATGAACGGGCAACGGATTTTGAGAGCTTGAACGAGGATTTCTCAGGACCGCAAGATTAGTGTACCCGAAACCGGCGTCCCCCGCATAGGTCTATCCGTCCTGTTTAGTTCCAGTATTTTAGTACTAGTTCGGGTTTCGCGCGGTCGCGCCTAGCCGTTCAGGCCGACGATCGGCTCGTCGCCCCGCTGCGCCGCCGCGGCTGCCAGCCGGGCGCGCAGCGGCGGTCCGCTTAGAAGGCGGCCCACGATGCCCTCGCGAACCGCCACCCGGCAGAGTTCCGTGCCGCACTTGCGGATGATGGCGGCGCGCAGTTGCTGCGCGGTGACGGCCCGGCGTCGCGCGGGCACCCGGAAGCTTAGCAGGCCGGCGCCTCCCAGCGTCACGCTGAGTTCAACCTCGCCGGCGCGAGTGTCGAGATTGCCCAGGGACCCGGCGATCTCCAAACGCATCCGCTTGGGAGTGCCGCCGATGCCGCTGGCAGGAATCTCCAGCGCGCCCTTCGTAAAGCGATCTTCGCTCCAATCCGGCAAGCCCCAGATTTCCTGGAGGAACACTGTCCAGCCCACGCGGTCGTGAAGCTCCGCGAAAGCGCAATCCTCGAGCGTCAGGCCCGAGGCCAGGCGCAGACCGTCCCGCAGGCAGGCGAAGCCGTTTCCCTGTTCCTGGAAATCCAGATCCGGATAGATGGTGCGGGCGAAGAAGCGGCCCAGCAGGGGCCAGGCGAATTGCGCCGCTATGGCGTCGGCCACCACCTCGCGCGCGACCAGCCCGTCGCACACCGGCCGGGCGATTTCGCCCAGCGCGCAGCCCTCGACCGTGACAATGGCCCGCAGGATCTCGATCCCCTGCGCGACCGCCACGCCCTCGATAGTGCGGGTCGCCTCCAGCCGGATCGCCTGTACGAAGCCGGCCGTCAGCCCGCTCCATGGGACGACCTCCGCCGGAATCGAGCGCTCCACTTCCGTGGCGATGGCCCGCGTCATTCCGCACGCACCCCTCTGGCTTTCGAGATCCGTTAGAAACGCGAGCAGCGCCCGCGCGGCCGACGTCCATGCCTGGGCGGAACGCGAGGCGCGCCCCCGCATGCCTTCCTCCAGGCCCTCGCTGAGATCCAGCGCCAGCACCATCCAGCAGGCCGGTGGAAGAGGGTCGTCCGCGAGCTGCAAACAGGCCGGCCCGATGGCATCGCCGGTGGCCGCGGCGTAGCCGGCGGCGCGGAAGACCTCGTGTCGCAGGGACGGCGGCGTATGCGGTGTCGCCCTTGCCAGCGAAATTCGGTTAGCGGACATCGGCCGGCCTCCTCGACCCCGAATCCTGAAGTCCGGGTCGCCAGAGGACGCATGCGGTATCCCTCGCGCCGCAATCCGTTCCCTTCGCGTGCCGCCGCGGATTGAGCGGACCACCCGGTCTTTTCCGTGTCACCCGAGTTAGCCATAAGGCACACCGCTTGCCAAACCCCCCGGTGGGCGCGCCCCTAAAACGCCCATCGACGGGCGTTCGGCGGCTGGCCCTTTAGCGGCCCGTGGCGAAAGTGAAACAGCGCCGCACTTAAGCCCTATAATTCGGAACCCGCCGCGCCGGCGCTAGCCGGGATCCCTCGGGCGGCCGCCACGCGCATCCAGTTTTTCCTTGAGGGGCAGCAGCACGCGCAGCGCGAATAGGTTCAACCCGGCCAGGGTGGCGGCCAGCGCATAACGGCCCTGCGCCACCGCCGCGCCCACCGCGCCGGTATTCCAGATACTCGCCGCCGTGGCGGTGCCCTGCACGCCCTGCCGGGCTCGCAGTATGGCGCCGCCGCCCAGAAAACCTATCCCCGCCACCAATCCCTGGATGATGCGGGACTGCGCGTCTAGGCTGTGCTGGCCGGCCGGCGTGCCCAGCAGGACATAGCCGCAACTGGCCACCGCCACCAGCGGAAAGGTGCGCAAGCCGATGGTGTGCGCCTCGCGCTCGCGATACCAGCCCACCGGCAGCGCGAGCAGGTAGGCCACCAGGAGCTTGAGAAGATCGGTGCCCGTCTCCCCGGGGAAGTACGGTACTCCCCCCGGCCAGTAGTGTTGCATATGTGCTTTATACCACGGCCGAACGAATTTACTTTCGCCAATAAAACATTTGCTGTAGATTATGTTATATGGAGAGCAGCGGCGATTCCTCCATTTGGAGAAGCCTGGCGGTCGCTTTTGGAGACGGTCTGGCTTTCGGCGTGGGCATGAAGCTCTCGCAAAACGCGGCCCGTAAGTCCCAGCGCGCGGCCACCTCCGCCCTCGACCCTCTGGCCACCCGCATGGAGCAGGTCGAACAGCGCCTCGAACGCATGGAGCGCGCTCCCGCCCTTCTCGCCGCCGCGTCCACCGCAGCCGGTTCCGCGGCGCGCCCGGGAAGCGGCGCCGGCGCGTTCGATCAGAAGGTGCTCGAGGCCGTCGTCAACGCCCTCGAAGCGCGTCTCAAAGAGCATTCCGGCCAGGTGGAGCGCCGCCTCACCGATCTCGAAGCCAAGATCGCCATCGAGCTGCAATCGCTGCACCAGCAGGATCAATCCATCGCTTCCGGCGCCGAGACCCACCTGGATGAGGTCCGCCGGCAGTTCGGCGAGCGAGCCTCCGCGGCTCAGGAACGGCTGGAACGGGACCTCGCCGCGTTGCGCGCAGAAGTGGTCGCGGTCAACCGCGAGTTCGCCGAGGCGGTGTCGCACATCGTGGACCAGCGCGTGGCCGGCAGCGTGAAAGAGCGGGCGGATGCCCTGGAGCAAACGCTCGACCGGAAACTGGCCGCCGCCGCGCAGACCGTCGAAGAGCGCCTCGCCGGCGCCGTCCGGGAACAGGCCGGCGGCCTCGAGCGCCAGATAACGTCGGCCGCCGAAATGCGGCTGGGCGCCATGGAGCATCACGTGTCCGCGGCCGTTCAGTCCCAGCTCGGCGCCGTCGAACAACAGGTGAGCGCGGCCGTCGCCGCTCATTTCGAGCTGCTCGACCGCCAGGTGGCCGCCACGGTCGAAGCCCGCGCCGCCGCCATCGAAGACGCGGTCGCCAACGCTCTGCGCAGCGAGTTCCATTCTCTGGAGAAGGAGCTGCGCGAGGCGATGGATCGCAAGGACCGCGAAATCGCCGAACTGCGTGAGCGCCTGGCCGACAGCGATCGCGCGGCCATGGATTTCGTGGCCGCGGTGGGCGATCTGTGCCGCCGGTCCGTGGATCGAATCGCAAAGCCGGGCGCGCCGCCCGCGAACGCCGCCCGCCAATCGGTTGTGCCGTCGCCGGCCGAGCCTGCACCCGAGGCCGCTTGCGCTCCCCCGCCTGCACCCGAAGCAGCGCTCGACGCAATTCCCGAACCCGCGCCGGCGTCCGAAGCAGCGCTCGAACCAGTGCCCGAATCCGCGCCGCCGCCTACTCCCCCGGCTGTACAGATTGCGCCCGAAGATCTCGCCATTCCGATGGTGGCCGCCGCCGCCGCGCCCCAGGCGCCCATACGCGATTTCGATGCGCTGCCCGGTTTCACGCAGCCCAAAGCCGCGCACTCCTGGCGGCTTCCCGTGGTTTCCTCGTTCCTCGCGCTGGCGGGTGTATTGCTGCTACGCTACTTGTAGTTTGCGATTTCATTCCCCCATTCCCTGGACCACTCTCCCGCTGTTTCTGGCTGGGGCATACGTGTGCCCTGGGCAGACCACGATCCCCGACCGGCCTCCCGACACCATAATCGTTACCGGCACATACGAGCCGATTCCGCTCGAGGATTCGGACCGCTCCGTGACCGTGGCGCCGCTCGATCCAGCTAGCCGCATCCTGTTCAACGACCCCACCGGCCTCCTGCGCCTCGATTCGTCGGTGGATCTCGAAGCGCGTGGGCCCAACAACACTCAAACCGACATCTCCATACGCGGTGGCACCTTCGGCCAGACGCTCGTGCTGTGGAACGGCCTCCGCTTGAACGATGTGCAAACCGGGCACTTCAACCTCGATACGCCGGTGCCCCTGGAATCGATCGAGCGCGTCGAGGTTCTCAAGGGGGCCGGCTCCACGCTGTACGGCTCGGACGCCGTCGGTGGGGTGGTCAATTTCGTTTCGCAGCCGCCCGAAATCGATGAGGTGCGCCTGCGGCTCGCGGTGGGCAACTTCGGGGTAAACGAGCAGCATCTCGAGATCTCGCTGGTGCGTTTCGGCTGGAGCGAAGAAATCGCCGCGGACCGCGATTTCTCTTCGGGATTCCGCCCCGATCGCGATTACCGCAATCTCTCGATCGCTTCGGTGACCCACCATGTCGGCCGGCTCGGCGCGACGGATATCATGCTGGCCATCAGCGACCGCCCTTATGGCGCGGACCAATTCTACGGCGATTACCCCTCCTGGGAACGCACCAAATCCTGGTTCGCGGGGGTTCATCAATCGCTCGGCGAATCCACCGAGGTGGATTTCAGCTACCGCCGGCACACCGACCTGTTCGTGTTATATCGTGACGACCCGGCGTTGTTCACCAACCGCAGCGTGCTCGATACCTGGGAGTTCGCGCTGCGCCGCCGGCATCGTCTCTCCCGCAACACGACCCTCCATTACGGTACGGACGGCTCTTACGATTCCATCGATAGCTCGAATCTGGGAATTCACGCGCGCGGCCGCGTGGCGGGTTATGGATCGGTCGATTTTCGCGCCCTGCGGCGTTTGTCGCTCAACCTGGGGGCGCGCGAAGAGGTCTACCGCGGCCTGCTCCACCAGTTCAGCCCGTCCATCACCGGCGGCTTTTGGCTATCGCCCAAGCTGCGGCTCCGGGGCGGCAGCAGCCACGCCTTCCGGCTGCCGTCCTTCACGGATCTTTATTACTCGGACCCCGCCAATGTGGGATCTCCCAATCTCAAGCCCGAACAGGCCTGGAGCCACGAAGCGGCCGTGGAATGGCGCCCGACCTCCGACATCATGGCCGAGACGGCCGTCTTTCAGCGGCGCGAGAGCAACGACATCGACTATTTCCGCGCGTCGCCGGACGACATCTGGCGCGCGGCCAACCTGCAAAGCCTGCGCGCCACCGGCGTCGAGACCAGCGTGCATGCACGGCTGCGGAAAGCCGGTGAACTGACCGTCAGCTACACGGCCCTGCGTCTGAGGACCGATTCGCCGGCGGGATTGCTCTCGAAGTACACCTCGAATTACCCGATGCACGATGGCGTGGTGAGTTACCAGGCCTTGCTCGGACGGCTGGCCATGCTGCGCACGCGTTTCGGGGCCATCCAGCGCTCGGGCGAAGATCCATATGTGCTCTGGGATGTCGGCGTGGCGCGGCCCCAGGGGCGCATCCGGCCGTATGTCCAGTTTGCCAATCTGACCAATACTTCCTACCAGGAGATCCCCGGCGTCGTCATGCCGGGACGCTCCGTCATCGGTGGTGTCGAGCTGCAAACCCGGCTTAAGTGACCGGCGCGGTGCGCGCGTGCGTGGCGATGTAGCGCGTCACGTAGGCCTCGAACTCCGCCTCCAGCGCCGTCCGCGTGCTGTCCGATCGCCCCACCTTCCGCCCTTCGATCGCACCCACCGGTAAAAGGTTCCGCGTGGTGGAGGTGATGAACACCTCGTCCGCAGCCGCGAGATCGGCGCGGGTCAGGACTTTTTCGGAGACCGTAATTCCCGGAACGCGGATTTCGCCCAGCACGATTTCGCGCGTGATACCCGGCAGGCATCCCGAGCCGAGTGGCGGCGTCCACACCTGGCCGCCGGTGGCCGCGAAGATGTTCGCCGAGGTGCACTCGGCTACTTCGCCGTGCTCGTTCAGAAGGACGGCCTCGTCGTAGCCCTGCTGTTGAGCCGTTTCCTGCCATGTGAGATTCGAGGCCCAGGAGAGGCTCTTGGTTCCGGCGAAGGCGCAGGCGGCGTGGCGCGCGTTTTCCACGCAGCCGAGCCGCACGCCGTGGCCCCACTCCTTGGTGTCGGCCGTCAGCGCGATCAGGTCGCTTTCGTGGCCGTTGGAAGGCCCCGCCCACATCCCGCCGCCGTTGCGCACAATGGCCACGCGCAGGGTCGAGTCGAATGCCTGGTTGGCCTCCACCAGCTCCATCAGCCGGGCGCGCACTGGCCCGGGATCTTGCGGAAGCGGTACGTGCAGAGCCGCGGCGTCGCGCACGATCCGCGCCCAGTGCCTCTCAAACGCAAACGGGACGCCGCTGGCCACGCGCAACGTGCTGAAGACGCCCCAGCCGGAGAGCAGGCCTACCTGCCCGCAGGAAAGCAGCGCGTCGGAGGCGTTATAAATGCGGTCGTTGTGAAGAATGAAACGGTGTAGCACAGTGCCATTCTATCGTGGCTCACCGTTTCGCGGCCGGATCAGCGCCAGTTCGGGAAGGGGTTGGAGCGCGCCTCGCGGCACGCCTCCACCAGCGGGCGCACGCGTTTGCGGCGCTCGAAGAGCCGTTCGAGCAGCCGTTCAAGCTCTTCTTCATCGCCCTCCAGCCACTCGGCGGGGATGCGTTTCCAGGCCTGGTCGATGGCCTCTTCGGGGAAGTTCTCCACCAGCAGCAGCCAGGGCTCGAAATCCTCCAGCGAGCGCACGGATTCGTAGACGATGCGCCGCGGATAGAGACCCTGTACGGCCGATTCGGGGAAATCCCAATTGGGCCCATCGAAAGCGAACCCGTGATCGATCATGCGGACCACAAAAGCCGGGGTCTCGGCGCCGCCATCGCGTACACGCGCGCGGTAGAAGACGCTCTGGCGACCATCGGCGTTGGCTGCCCACCTGTCGAACACCAGGATGGCGCGGAAATCGTCCAGGTTGGCGACCTTCGAGAGCAGCGCATCGGGCAGAAAATCGTACACCGCCGTGCGCGCGGGGTCGCCCGGGTAGCGCGACGCAAAGTGCCAGCCAGCCTCCACCGGGATGGTGCGTGTGCCCAGCCGGATCGAAATCTCCGGCGAGGCGGCCATCAGCTCGGGAGGAATGCGGATCGGCGCCGTCTCGGGAATCGCGATCTTGAGATAGCCCAGCAGCGCCGATGCCAGCACTTCGTTGATCAGGATGCGCCGATGCTGCGGATTGTTGCGGAATTTGACCACGTACCAGTGGCCGTCATCCGCCTCCAGCAGGTGGGACTGGGCGCCGCCTCGCATTCTGCGCACGTGCCGGACCGCCGTGAGGGGCATCGGAAAGAAAATGCAGTAACCTAGAGTTGTATCACACGGAGGAGCTGATCACCGATGGCCGAACCTGGATTGACCCCCGACACAGTCGAACCCGCGCCGCCGGCCGCGCCCGGGCGCAGCAAAGATGAAATCGCTCTCGAGCTCGCCAAGTTCATCGCCGTGACGACGGGCTACGGGAAAACCTCGCAATCTTCCGCCGGGTTCTCGGCGAAACCCGCCACTCGCGCGGCAGAGGAACATGCGGAAGCGCTCATCGAGCTATTCGAGCGCTGCCGCCGCGTCGTGAATAAGGAACTTTAGCGAGCAGGCCCCGCCGGCGGAAGAAGACACACCGAACCGGCAGGGCGCGGCGTGTCTTCCATGATGCGATTCGGGTTGGCCGGCTAGCGCTTCTTTCCGCCCTTCTTGGCGGGAACTTTCTTGACGGCCTTCTTAGCCGGGGCCTTCTTGGCGGGAGCTTTCTTCGCGGCCTTCTTGGCTGGCGCCTTTTTAGCGGCCGTCTTCTGAGCGGCGGCTTTCTTGGCCGGGGCCTTCGTGACAGCGGCTTTCTTAGCCGGAGCCTTCGTGGCGGCGGCCTTGGCGGCCGGGGCTTTCTTAGCAGTAGCAGTAGTCTTTTTCACTGGGGCTTTCTTGGCGGGCGCTTTTTTCACTGTGGCAGCCTTTTTGACCGGCTTCTTCGGAGGGGCTTCCGGTTCCGGGGCGGGTGGCTCGGCAGCCGCCGCGGGTTGAGCTACCGGGGGCGGCGCAAGAGGCACCGCAGCCTCTTCGTCTTCCTCGTCCTCTTCTTCGTCTTCCTCGAATTCGTCGAGTTTCGAGGTTAGCTCCGAGTGCTCCTCGTCCTCGTAATCGTGGAAGTCTTCCAACTCCTCTTCGTCTTTGAGAGCGAGTTCCCTGGGTTCAAACATGAATCAAGCCTCCTGTATCAGGCACGAACAACCCTAGAATACCCCTTTTTGGCCGGGAGGCAACACTGAAAAGAAAAAAGCGGGAGAAAAATCGTCCGCTACCGCGTCGCGCTATCGGCGACGATCACCGGCAGCTTGCGAGCCGGCGTGGCGGAGGCCGTCCGCGCGGCGGCACTCCTGCGAGAGGATTTGGAACCGGTGCGCGCTTGTGCCCGGCGTGGGGCCGTGCTGCCGGTCTTCGAGCCGCGCCTGGCTGCCACGGTGGTCGCGCGCGCCGCGGTGGATCTCTTAACGGGCGAGGTCGCGTGCGCCTGATGCACGGTCTCGCCGCGCGCGGCCGGGCCATGCCCAGCCACCCGATGCCGCGTGGCCGCACGCTCCGGCGTCCCGGTAGCGGGAGCCGCCGTGCGTACCGCCGGGATCATCAGCCGGTCGCCTTCCACCACCTCGGCTGAAGCCAGCTTGTTGGCCGTCGCGATAGTGCTGGAAGCAGTCTTATACCGCTGGGCGATTTCCGCCAGGGTCTCGCCGCTGCCCACGCGGTGCATCCGCCACGCATCCCGGTGCTCGGGCGGGACCAGTTGCAAAGCCGCCATGAGCTGGTTGCCACTGCCCTTGGGTACATGCAACGCGTAGTCCGCCGGGGCGATGCTCTTAAGCACCGATGGATTCAGCGCGGCCATCTCGGCCATGGGGGCATCCGCGATATCCGCAACCAGCGCCAGGTTCGTGGGCGCAGCGGTCTGAATGGTGTCATACTCCAGCGCGGGTTCGAGCGGCACGCCTGCCAGCCCATACTCGGCGGCGTTCTTCTCCATGATCGTCATCGCCAGGATGATGGGCACGTAGTTGGTGGTCTCGAGCGGCAGCACGCCGCGATTGCGCAGTTCCCAGAAATCCGCGTAGCCCGTCCGCTCGATCGCCTTCTCGATCGACACCGGGCCGCAGTTGTAGGCGGCGATCGCCAGGAACCAATCGCCGAACTCGCTGTAGAGATCGTGCAAATGATGCGCGGCCGCGCGAGTTGCCTTTTCGGGGTCCATGCGGTCGTCGGTATAGGGTGTGCGCATCAGGCCGTACTGCTGGCCGCGCCACGCCAGGAACTGCCACATGCCGCCGGCAGCCATGCGCGAAACCGCGCGCGGGATAAATCCGGATTCCGCCTGCGCCAGGTGGATCAACTCCTGCGGTACGCCCTCTTCGTCCAGAATCCGCTGGATCATGGGCCGGTACCGGCCCGAGCGCTGATAGGCCGCCACCAGCGTCTTGTGGCCCCGGTTCGAAAAGTAATTGATGTAGCCGAGCACCGCATCGTTCACGGCCAGCGGCAACTGCGACACGGTAGCCGCTACCTGCGCCCCCACCTTGTTCTTCAGCTTCGGATCCACCGGGAACGTCATTTCGAGGATGTCTTCGAGGGGTGCCTTCTCGAACTTGCCCTCTTCGACGCCTGCCGAAGCCCCCATGCCCGCCAAGTCAAGCCGGTGAATCGTATCCACCATCTCATCCAGAACTTTCCCGTATTCCTGGCGACCCTCGGGATTCTGGCTGGAGGCCTCCAGAACCATATCGATGGCGGCGTCGAACTCGCTGCGGGCATTGGCGAGATCGTCGGCCTGGTAAAATCTCTTACCGCGTTGCAACCGCTGGCCGGCGCGCCGCACGAGGTCGTCGGCACTCGAACGGCGCTCCGGCACGGGCGGGCTGGCCACTAAGAAGGGCGGGACATCCCTCAGATACAAATTGGGCTCAACGTTTGGAGGAGGATCGATTTCGAGGTAACCCGCGCTTCCGGCGGGAGCCGGCGGCAGAAAAGACATCTGGAACTTGCTGTGCTCTGTAGGAGCGCAACCCGAAAGAAGGAGGCTAACGGCGGCGAAGTTCAAAAAAGATGATATAGTCCGCTTTCGGGCGTCCATCTAAGCCTCGGACTGAAGAAAATAAAGCACTTTAACGGCCACGTAACCGTTTCCGTGCTCTTCAAGACTACAACAGGTGATCTTTGTTACGCAACTGTACCAACGGGCTATTTGTGTCCGCCCCGTGGCCGGGGCGGACGCGGGTGTGTCGTTATTCCTCTTCTTCCTCTTCGCCGGTCTTGGCCGCCTTGGCCGCGGCGATGATTTTGTCGGCCTGTAGCTGCGGCACGAAGTCGTAGTGGTCGAACTCGATGGTGAAGGAGGCCCGGCCCTGCGTCATGGCGGTCAGATCGCTCTGATAATTCAGCATTTCGGACATGGGCACCTGGGCCCGGATGAACTGGGAGTTGCCCTTGGTCTCCATGCCGGAGATGCGGCCGCGCCGCCCGTTCAGGTCGCCCATGAGGTCGCCGGCGTACTCCACGGGAGCCTGGATCTCCGCGTTCATGATGGGCTCGAGCAGGGCCGGACGGGCTTCCTGCATGGCCGCCTTGAAAGCCTTCCGCGCCGCCAGCTTGAAGGCCAACTCCGAGGAATCCACATCGTGGTAGGAGCCGTCGTAAACGGTCACCTTGAAATCCACCATGGGGAAACCGGCCAAAAACCCATTTTCGGCGGCTTCGATAATGCCCTTTTCCACCGCCGGGATGAAGTTCTTGGGAATCGCCCCGCCGAAGATCTCGTTGGCGAACTCGAACTTAGCTCCCCGCGGTAGTGGCTCCATTTTGATCCAGCAATCGCCGAACTGCCCATGACCGCCGGTCTGCTTCTTGTGGCGTCCCTGCACATCCGCCGTGCCGCGAATGGTCTCCCGGTACGGGATCTTGGGGGCCTTCAGGGTCACATCCACGCCGTAGCGCTTCTTCAGGCGGCTGACCACGATCTCGACGTGCTGCTGCCCCGATCCGGCCAGCAGAAACTCGCGGGTCTGCGGGTCGCGGTAGAAGCGCAGCGACTGGTCTTCTTCGAGGATGCGGTGTACGGCGTTGCCCATGCGGTCTTCGTCGTTGCGCGAGCTGGCCTGGATGGCGAAAGCGATGGAAGGCTCGGGCAGCTTCACCGGCGGATATTCGATGTTCAAGCCCTTCTCCGCCAGGGTGTCGCCGGTCAGCGTTTCCTTGAGCTTGGCTACCGCGCCGATATCGCCCGCGTTGAGATCGGTCACCGGCTGGATGGTCTTCCCCATGGGGCTGCCGATATGCGACAGCCGCTCGGGCACGCTGCGCTGGACGTTGGTCAGGTTGGCGTCGTTCTTGACCACGCCGGTATTCACCTTGAAGTAGTTGATGCGGCCCGCGAAGGGGTCCGCGGTGGTCTTGAAGACGAACACGGAGGCCAGGTCGTTCCCGGCGATCTTGCGGGTCGCTTCCTTGCCGTCCACGGTCGCGGTAAGCGGTTCGCGATCCGCCGGGGCAGGCAGGTTATCGACGATGAAATTCAGAATCAGGTCAATCCCCACGTTGTGCAGGGCCGAGGCGCACAGCACGGGGAATATGCGCATCTCGCGCGTGCCCGCCAGGAGACCTTGTACAATCTGCTCGGCTGAGAGGGTGCCCTTATCGAAAAACTCTTCCATGAGGGCGTCATTGCCCTCCGCGACCATCTCCACCAGAGCGTCGTGTGCCTTTTGGGCATCATCCGCCAGGGCGGCGGGAATCTCGCCTTCCTTGCCCTTGCCGTCGCCATCCACGGTGTAGGTGTAGGCCTTCATGTTGATCAGGTCCACCACGCCGGCGAAATCGCGCTCGGCGCCGATGGGGATCTGGATAGGCACGGCGGAGCGGCCGAAAGTCTCCTGCACGCTGGCCAGGGCGCGCTCGAAATCGGCGCGCTCGCGATCCAGCTTATTGACGATCACGGCGCGGGGCAGCTTGAAATCGTCCGCGAACTGCCACACCTTTTCGGTCTGCACTTCCACGCCGGCCACGCCATCCACCACCACCAGGGCGGCCTCGGCCGCCACCAGCGAGGCCCGCGTATCGTTGATAAAGATGTTATAGCCGGGGGTATCGAGGATATTGATCTTGGTTTTCTTCCACTCCGCCACGGCGATGGCTGTAGAGATCGTGATTTTGCGTTGGATTTCCTCCTCGTCAAAATCGGTGATCGTATTGCCTTCGTCCACGCGCAGAAGGCGGTTGCTCGCCCCCGCGGTGAACAGCAAACCGGCGGTGAGCGTCGTCTTGCCGGAATCGCCGTGGCCCACCACACCGACGTTCCGGATGTCCTTAGTTTCGTATACTTTCACGGAGTTGGCTCCAGATTACAACGGAATAGTAACACGAGCGCGCGAGGCCGGGGCGGGGGCCGTGCGCGCCAGGCGGAAGCGCCGCATTCGGACCTGCCTGCGAAGGGCAAAATGCCGGCAAGAGCGCATCGGTACCGCTCAAGCGTGATCCGCCTCACCCCGGCGAACGGCTTGCTCACAAGGCTGCCACGGGGATATGGCGTCACGAAATTTGCTGCCGTGCTGTGGATTACTGGGACATTTTGCATTCTGTGCGATCGCGAGCGCCCTAGTTCTCCGGGCCGACGACCTCGGTCCACCGGCCCAGTATGAAGGCCAAGCGGTTGCAGATGTACGCTTCGATCCGCCCACCCAGCCGGTGGCCTCCGCGGACCTCAGGCGGCTGGTAACGCTCCGCGAAGGCACCCCTCTGCGCCTGGCCGACGTGCGCATGGCCATCAAGCGGCTCTACGCCACGGGCAGCTACTCCAACGTCGAAATCGACGCCGATCCCGCGCCCGCCGGCCTAATTCTGGTGATCCGCACGACCCAGCAGTGGTTCGTCGGGCCTGTGGAGGTCAAGGGCAAGATCAACGCGCCTCCCAATACCGGCCAGTTTGTCGGCGCCTCGCGCCTCGATCTGGGTGCGCCCTTTGATGACGGCGATCTGGACACCGCGGTCGAGAATCTGAAGAAACTCATGCAGCGCAAC
>Ga0181520_10008126_pt1 | contig 15074 bp, 16 predicted proteins | sample PEATcosm2014_Bin_29_FD_132451 | JGI IMG/M metagenome (GOLD analysis project Ga0181520, IMG submission 132451) | Peatland microbial communities from MTU Mesocosm Facility, Houghton, MI, USA - PEATcosm2014_Bin02_30_metaG | ecosystem: Environmental > Terrestrial > Soil > Wetlands > Peat | place...
AATGGGAAGGGGAAAACCTTGACCGGCGTATATCGACCGGGAGTCGGATTTTTCCTAAAGATGGATGATAGCAACACCTGGAATTCAGCGACGGATCTATACCTTTCATATGACAATGATCCCATTGATCGTCCCATAGCCGGTGATTGGAATTGAGGTCAGAACTCAGATGAATGCGTCTACTTCCAATCAAAAGGAAACGAGTTACTGAATTATGATAAAAGTATGACAATAAATAATTTATTTCAGTCAACAATAAATATTCAAAAAATATTCCTAAAAAATTTTTAGGTTTTTGAATAGGATGTTGGCAACCCTTAAGTGATTTATAAACAAATTAAAATCGATGAAATATTTCGTTACCGGTGGTGCCGGGTTCATCGGCAGTAACCTTATCGACCGGCTACTTTCTCAAGGAAACAAAGTTACTGTTTATGACAATTTTTCCACGGGAATCCCGGAATATCTGGAGCCCGCGAAAAAGAATCCCGGATTCCGGTTGATTACCGGTGATACCATTGATCTGGAAAAAATGACAACTTCAATGGCCGGTTGTGATTTTGTTTTTCACCTTGCTGCAAATGCTGATGTCCGGTTTGGCACGGAGCATCCGGCAAAAGATCTTCACCAGAATACGATTGCGACGTTCAACGTGCTCGAAGCCATGCGAAAAAATGCTATTAATAAGATTGCATTCTCGTCAACAGGCTCCGTTTACGGTGAAGCAACAGTAATTCCCACGCCCGAAGATGCCCCCTTCCCGGTCCAGACTTCGCTGTACGGTGCCTCAAAACTCGCGGGAGAAGGGTTGATTTCGGCATACTGCGAGGGGTTCGGATTCCAGGGATGGATCTTCCGCTTTGTCTCCATTCTCGGAGAACGCTATCCCCACGGGCATGTCTTTGATTTCTATAAACAGCTCCGTGCCCATCCGGATTACCTGGATGTCCTCGGGAACGGCCACCAGAAAAAATCATATCTTTACGTGCAGGATTGCATCAATGCGATATTCATGGCTATAGAGAAATCGCAGGACAAGGTGAACATCTTCAATCTCGGTACCGATGAATACTGTGAAGTGAATGATTCTATCGGCTGGATATCCAGCCATCTCGGAATAGATCCCGAGATCCGCTATACCGGTGGCGAACGGGGCTGGATTGGCGATAACCCATTCATTTTCCTCGATTGCAAGAAGATCCGATCGCTCGGATGGAAACCAAAATATACGATTCGGGAAGGTGTCGTCAAGACCCTTGAATTCCTCGAACAGAATACGTGGTTAATGGAAAGACGACCATGAAAGTCTGTGTATTTGGCCTGTGGCATCTGGGATCGGTCATTTCCGGAGGTCTTGCAAAAGCCGGACACTCCGTTATTGGGCTTGATTTCAACCGGGAAACCATCGATAATCTCCAGAATGCAAGGGCGCCTGTTTCAGAACCTGGGTTAAATGAACTGATAAACGAAAATCTCCGGAAAAAAACATTGGTTTTCACGTGCGACCCTACGCATGCTTTGGCAGATGCAGAGGTGGTGTGGATTGCATTTGATACACCAGTAGATGAACAGGATAATGCAGATCCTGAATATATTGAAAGGAATTTTGAGGCAATCTCGGAATTTATACCGAATGAGATGAAAATTATTATATCTTCTCAGGTTCCTGTTGGTTTCACGCGATATCTGTCTCAAAAACTCCATACGAAATATCCCGGCAAAAAAATCTTTTTTGCATACTCCCCGGAAAATTTGCGTTTGGGAAAAGCCCTGAAAACATTCTTGGAGCCGGACCGGATTGTTATTGGAACAGACCCCGAAGAAAGAGAAGTGTTCCTGCCTGTTTTCTCTTCTGTTAGCGACAGACTTGAATGGATGGGTATCGAATCAGCAGAGATGACAAAACATGCAATCAATGCGTTTCTTGCAACCTCAATCTGTTTTGCCAATGAACTTGCGACATTATGCGAATGTGTTGGGGCAAATGCAAAAGATGTGGAACGGGGCCTGAAAACGGAAGAACGGATCGGGCCAAAGGCGTACCTTAATCCGGGGAATGCTTTTTCCGGGGGAACTCTTGCACGGGATGTTCGGTTCTTGCAAAAAATGGGCAAGAAGAACCAGCTCCCGATGTATCTTATCAATTCAGTTCTTGAGAGCAATGAATTTCATAAATCTTGGGTCCAGCGAAAGTGCAGGGAAACGATGGGAAACCTTGACGGGAAACACATTGCCGTTTTGGGACTAACCTATAAACCCGGAACAAATACGCTTCGCCGGTCGGCATCAGTTGAATTATGCAGGTGGCTCAAAAGTAAGGGAGCTGAAGTGACTGCATTTGATCCTGCAATTCAGGAACTGCCTCCGGAATTACATGGCATTTTTGCATTGTCCCGAAAAGTTGCAGATGCAGTTACGGATGCAGATTGCGTAATTGTTGCAACTGAATGGCCTGATTTCCAGAAAATGGATGATGACATCATTACGACTATCAGGAAAAAAATCCTTATTGATCCCAATGGGTTCATCGAAAAAAGGATGAGAGATCTGAGTAGTATGCGATATTTTGCGGTAGGGAGGAATTATTCATGAAATTAGCCGGTCGAAATGCAATCATAACCGGGGCAAACCGGGGATTTGGGCTTGAAATTGCAAAAAAATTCGTTTTGGAAGGAGCTTCGGTCGTAATCTGTGGTCGGGATGCAGATCAGGTAGACCGGGCCGTTGTAACCTTACAGAAAATCGCACCCACTAAACAAACTATTATCGGATTGCCCCTCGACGTTTCAAAAGAAGAAAACGTTAAACAGATGATCAATACCGCGATTGATGCACTCGGGCGTATCGATATTGTCGTCAACAATGCCGGAGTATATGGGCCCAAAGGTCTTATCGAAGATGTCAATTCCGGGGAGTGGATTGCTGCGATCAATATCAACCTGTTCAGTGTTTTTTTCATGTGCAAAGGGATCCTGCCTCATATGAAAAAGAACAACGCCGGAAAAATAATCAACCTCTCCGGAGGCGGTGCAACAGCACCTCTGCCACGAATAAGTGCCTATGCCGCTTCCAAAGCAGCGGTTGTAAGACTGACAGAAACGCTCGCTGAGGAGTGCAGGGAATATGCAATCGAAATAAATGCAGTTGCACCGGGTGCACTTAATACCCGGCTTCTGGATGAAGTTCTGGCTTCAGGTCCTGAAGCTGTAGGTAAGACTTTTTACGAGAAAGCCATGAAACAAAAAGCCGATGGCGGCACTCCGTTGCAATTAGGTGCGGAACTGTGTGTGTACCTGGCATCTCCTGCAAGTGACGGTATAACCGGGAAACTGATCAGTGCTCCCTGGGATCCGTGGAGAAATCTTGCACAGTACCGTGATGACCTTAAAAATTCAGATATTTATACCCTCAGACGGATTGTTGAGAAAGACCGGGGTAAAAACTGGGAGACGTAGAGCGTGAAAGTCGGAATAATCGGCTGTGGTGCCGTCGGGAAGAAACGGGCTCTTGCTTTAGAGAATCACGAACTCGTTATAGCCGTGGATGTCTCGCTTGAACGGGCACGGGAAGTTGCGCATCTCAAAAATTGCACATCGGTAAGTTCAGATTACTATGATGCGCTGGATAACGATCAGATAGATCTTATCTTTATCTCTACAACAAATGAATTCCTCTCAAAAATCGCCCTTGAAGCAGTTGCTGCCAAAAAGCACGTTTTGGTGGAGAAACCGGCGGGAAGGGATCCGAAAGAGCTTGTTCCGATCATCGAAATGGCATACCGCAATAATGTTTATGTTAAAGTGGGATTCAATCACCGGTACCATCCAGCGTTGCAAAAGGCAAAACAACTAGTGGATTCAGGAGAGATTGGCCCGTTGATGTTTATCCGCGGCCGGTATGGTCACGGTGGTCGCATTGGATACGAAAAGGAATGGCGTTCAATTCCTGAAAAATCCGGCGGGGGTGAGCTTATCGACCAAGGGGTTCACTTGATCGATCTGTCACGATGGTTCCTTGGAGAACTCGACCTTGCAGAAGGTTTTGCCCATACCTATTTCTGGAATATGCCGGTCGATGATAATGCCTTCCTGATGCTGAAAAGTAAAAAAGATCAGGTTGCATGGCTCCACGTCAGCTGCACAGAATGGAAGAATATGTTTTCCTTTGAAATTTATGGAAAAACGGGAAAAATCCAGATTGATGGTCTTGGAGGAAGTTATGGCACGGAGCGACTATGCCTTTATAAAATGCTTCCGCAGATGGGCCCACCGGAAACAACCATATGGGAGTATCCTTTCCCGGATAATTCCTGGACTCTTGAAGTAAACGAATTCATCCGGTCGATCGAAATGCACAAAGAACCTGAGGGAAATATACGTGATGCCAAAAAAGCGCTGGATATTGTTGCAAGTGTATATGAAAAATGCAATTTTATGGTGAATAAATGATTATTACACGAAGTCCTTTGAGAATTTCGCTTGGAGGCGGGGGAACTGATTTACCCTCGTATTACCAGAAACATGAAGGTTTTTTGATAGCTGCAGCGATCGATAAATATGTCTATATCAACCTGCACGACACTTTCGTCGATTATCTCATTGTAAAATATTCAAAAATGGAAGAGGTCAGAAGCATCGATGAGATCAAGCATCCCATCATCCGGGAATGTCTTAAGTTACTGGGATTTGATGCCAGTTACCTTGAAATTGCAAGCCTTGCCGATATTCCGGCAGGAACGGGTCTTGGCTCATCCAGCAGTTTTACCTGCGCACTCCTTAAAGCACTCCATACGCATAAGAAAAACCTGGTTTCACCTGCAGATCTTGCCGAACAGGCATGTCACATTGAAATGGATCTCCTTCATGAACCCATAGGTAAACAGGACCAGTATATTTCCGCACACGGGGGAATTAATTGTTTCACATTCTGTAAAGATAACCGGGTAAAAACGGAAAAACTCCATATATCCCCGGAAACACTCTATAACCTCGAAGATCACCTCCTTCTCTTTTTCACCGGATATTCCCGATCCGCATCAAATTTACTCAAAGAGCAGGACGATAAAAGCAAGAAAGATGATACATCCATGATCGACAATCTGCATTTTGTTAAAGAGTTAGGCTACAAAAGCAAAACTGCATTCGAACGTGGTGATCTTGAAGAGTTTGCTAGTATAATGAACGTCCACTGGGAGCATAAGAAACAACGCTCGAACGCAATGAGCAACGACCGGATCAACACATGGTACGATATCGCCATGAAAAATGGTGCGCTGGGAGGAAAACTTATCGGCGCCGGGGGCGGTGGATTTTTGATGTTTTACGCTGAAGACAACAAGAAACTCCGTAAGGCCATGGCCTGTGAAGGACTCCAGGAAGTCCGGTTCCGGTTTGACTTTGATGGCAGCAAAGTGGTGACCACTTCGTAATGCTGCCTGTTGTCATTCTTGCAGGTGGTCTTGCAACCCGTTTGTATCCAGTGACCCAAAATATCCCTAAGTCCCTGATCATTATTGCAGGTAGGCCCTTTATCGATCACCAGCTGGAACTTTTAAAGGAAAAAGGTGTTACTCAGGTTATCCTGTGCGTTGGGAACTTTGGGGATAAGATCGAAGCGCATGTAGGGGATGGCTCCCGGTTCGGACTTGAGGTGAGTTATTCCTATGACGGGGGAGTTCTCCTTGGGACCGGTGGCGCAATTAAAAAGGCAACCAGGATACTCCCGGACGCGTTCTTGATCCTATACGGCGACTCTTATCTCGATATCGATTTTGAACCGGTTGTGCAGCAGTTTAATGCGGGGACTTTTCCGGCTTTGATGACAGTGTACCGAAACAGGAACACACATGATACGAGTAATATCATAATGAAGGCCGGAAAAATTGTTAAATACGATAAAAAATCCCCAAATTCGGCTATGGAATACATTGATTATGGCCTCATTGCGATCCGGAAAAGCGTTTTTGAAGAGTATCCAGCAAATGAACCTTTCGATTTCTCTTTAGTTCTTTCCCGGCTGGTTGATGACGGGCAGGTCTTGGGGTTTGAAGTTATAAAACGCTTTTATGAGATCGGATCGACAGCAGGCATCAAAGAAACTGAAGAATATATCAGGACGCGAAACCCAGTTTCATACAAGTGATGGAAAATGGTGAGCGAAAACGAGTATATTTCTGCATTTCTCGATGACGCTGTAACGATAATCCGGAAAATCGATCAGGGCCAGATCAAAAAGATGTCTGATATCCTTCAAGATGTCCGGAAGAATGGTGGCCGCTTGTTTATTCTCGGTGTCGGTGGAGGAGCCGGGCACGCATCTCATGCGGTAAACGATTTCCGTAAGATCGCCGGGATCGAATCCTATGCACCCACCGATAATGTTTCCGAGCTTACTGCACGGGTCAATGATGACGGCTGGGAAACGGTTTTTGAGAGTTGGCTCAAAGGGAGCAGACTTACAGCAAAGGACTGCATCTTTGTTTTTTCTGTCGGTGGCGGGAATGCTGAGAAGAAGGTAAGTGTGACCCTTGTAAATGCGCTCCATTATGCAAAGGAAACCGGAGCAAAAATTATTGGTGTCGTGGGACGTGATGGCGGCTACACGGCAAAAGTGGCTGATGCCTGCGTGATTATCCCGACAGTTAACGAGAAGACCGTGACTCCTCAGACTGAAGCATTCCAGGCTATAGTATGGCATCTTATTGTTTCCAGTCCTGGGTTACAGAAGTTTAAAATGAAGTGGGAAAGCACGAAATAAATCAATGAAAAAAGCGGTATTTCTGGATAGAGACGGGGTGCTCAATGAGCTGGTGCTCAATCCGGTGACCGGGGAGTACGAACCCCCCCATTCTCCAGACAATCTCACCCTTTTTCCTGACGTGATTGAGTCTTTACGAAATCTTCGGAATGCCGGATTTGATCTGTTTCTGGTCTCCAATCAGCCGGATTATGCAAAAGGGAAAACAACACTAGAGCAGATCAAGGCAGTGCATGAGAGACTCGATCGGATCTTGAAATCTGAAGGGCTTCTGTTCAGGGAGTATTGTTACTGTTACCACCATCCGAATGGTGTTGTACCAGAATATTCTTTTGAGTGCGAATGCCGGAAACCAGAACCCTTTTTCCTCCTGAAAGCGGCCCAGGGTTTTGGGATCGATCTCGCGCGTTCATGGATGGTAGGCGATAGGGATACCGATGTTGCGTGTGGAAAAGCGTCAGGAACCCGGACGATACTTATCAAAAATCCTGACTCAGTAGGGTACCAGGGATCTATTACTCCTGATTTTACAACGGAGAATCTTAAAGATGCTGTACGGATAATACTTGATAAATAACCATACCTATCTGCATTAGGACTGAATATCATGAGCGGAATACAACAGTTTAAGATTAAGCTCTATGCTGATGGAGCCGATCTGGACGGCATGATCGAGGAATACAAAAAAGGAATCGCAAGCGGTTTTACCACCAACCCGACCCTTATGAAAAAAGCCGGTGTCAAAAGTTACGAGGAATTTGCGAAAGCAGCCCTTAAAGCGATTCCGGACCTGCCCATCTCATTCGAAGTTTTTTCAGATGACCTTCCCGGTATGGAACGCGAAGCCCGGAAGATTGCAGGGTGGGGAAAGAATGTCTACATCAAGATCCCGGTGACAAATACCAAAGGTGAAAGCACGGCACCGCTCGTGAAAAAACTCTCCCGCGATGGCCTGAAACTGAACGTCACCGCGATCCTGACCCTTGACCAGGTGAAGACGGTTGCAAAGGCCCTTTCCCCGGATACGCCGAGTGTTGTATCAGTATTTGCCGGCCGTATCGCGGATACCGGAAGAGACCCGATGCCGATCATGAAAGATGCAGTTAAAGTTCTCAAAGCCAATCCAAAGGCCGAACTGCTCTGGGCAAGTACTCGCGAGCTGCTGAATCTCATCCAGGCTGAGTCCTGCGGATGCCACATCATTACGATTACCAATGATATTCTCAAGAAAGTCCCACAAGTGGGTAAAGATCTTAACCAGTTGTCGCTTGAGACCGTGCAAATGTTTCACTCCGATGCTCACAGTGCGGGATATAAAATATAATATTTGGTAAAATACTTTTTGGAAAATGGTATTAACAAAAAGAGGGATAAAATTATTAAAATTGAACTTCAAACTATAAAAACAATTTGTATGAATAATGATGGGATAAAATTTTATTTTCCATTTGTTTTAATCCTGTTATCTATAATTTTTCAATCCTTAGCAATAATTTTTGGAAAATATGCTGCTATAACGTTAATTAATTATTCACTCGTGTCAGTTATAAGTAATGTATTTTATATAACATCATTAATTTTCTATCTGTTACTTGCGATTGTGTGGCAACAAGTGTTAATAAAATTTTCACTATCTGTGGCTTATCTCTTCATGAGTTCAGTGTATTTTATCGTACTTTTTTGCTCGTCATATCTTTTTAATGAAGGTATAACGATATACAATTTGATAGGTATTTTATTCATTACTATTGGGATTGTATTTACTACCCTAAATTTTGAGGGATCATAATGATAGTTTCATATTTTTTTATTTTATTTGCAATAATTCTCACAGGATTTTGCCAGATTCTTTTAAAAATTGGATCTAATTATAAAAAATCAAATAAATTTTTAGATAGTTATTTGAATATTGCAACAATCTCTGCATATTTTTTTTACATAATAATAACCATTTTGTATACATATGCAATGGTAGATCTTCCACTTAAAATAGTTTACACCCTTGGAGCACTAAATTATCTGATTATTTTATTCCTGTCAGGTATAATTCTCAAGGAACCAATCACAAAAACAAAGGTCATCGCAACACTTTTTATTGCAATTGGGATTATAATCTTTAATTTTTGAATATATTTCTTTCAAACAACTAACTTTTACATTCCATAATAATTTGTGTTGTTCGCAGGCTTGAGAAATCATCTCGCAAATGAACTTCGACATTTGAAAATACTGTTTGAGCAAGATTTACATATTGCTCTCTTGTCCTGACAAACTTTCCTCTATCCTTTATTAACGGATATCTTGCTAACCAAGATTGTTCTGAAGTATAACATCCATCGAGAGTGATTAATCTCCCATTTTCTTTCAATAATTTCGAACTGAGAATAAATAACTGTGTTGCCTCATTATCATCCAAATGATGTAAAACACCTTTGGCCAATATTATTTCAAATTTTTGGTTATCGGTAATCGCATCCGAAGTAACTTTTTTACAGAAAAATTGACCACGGGGGCCATATTTTTTCATTGCATAATTGATATATCTATGTTCCATATCAAAGCCAATATACCTAACATCTGGTAAAAAATCGAGTATAGTCGCCGTCCCACAGCCAATATCCAATATTCTATCACCGGTATGAGGTCGGATATACTCATTAACAAATAATTGATTTATTTTTTTAGGTGTGGATATTGACATCATTAAATTATAGATTGGCGGATAACCGACTAAATACTCCAAAATATTGAATATCATAGTATCCTTTCGGGTTTATAGTCGCTGATATTTTCCGTTTCTTCAATAATATACTGAGGTCTATTCTTAACTTCTTCATAAATTCGACCAATATATTCCCCCAATATGCCAATTGAGAGTAATTGTGTACCGGCCAAAAAAGTAATTAATACAATAGTCCATGTGAACCCTGCAGGTAAATCTGCATGGAAAATTATCTTTTGAATGCCAAAAAAAATCCCCACAACAAAACTACCTCCGGCAATTAAAAAACCTAACAGGGACGCAATTTGCAATGGTCGAATCGAAAATCCTACAATTCCGTTGAATGCTATCTTGAGTGAGCCTAGGTAACGGTTATAATTGGATAGTCCGGATTTCCGTTCATCCCGGTCATATTCAATAAATGTCTGTTTGAATCCGACAAATGCTACCATGCCACGCAGGAATCCGTGTGATTCATTCAACTTCTTCAGTTCATCAACAACACGGCGATCCATAAGCCGAAAATCCCCGGTATCCGCTGGGATCGATACATCCGAAATTTTATTGATCACAATATAGCCAATATGCGAGATCCATTTTTTGAAGAGGGTTTCCCCTTTTCTAGATCGTCTCTTTGCATAGACTACCTTGTAACCCTCCCGCCATTTTTCCAGCATCGGCTCAATCAATTCGGGAGGGTCCTGAAGATCCACATCGATAACTACGCAGACCTCTCCTTTACAGAAATGGATCCCGGCAAGTGTTGCAGCAGGCTGTCCGAAACGGCGGCTGAATCGGATGAGACGGATGTTTTCATTACGCTTGATCTCCTCGATAATGATCTTCTCTGTATTGTCTGGGGAGGGATCGAGACAAAATATGATCTCATAAGGGTGGTTTAGTTTTTCCAGTACGGATTCCATTCGTTTTAAAAATTGTCGGATGTTGGTTTCTTCACGATATACAGGAACGATAACGGAAATAGCTCCCCTCTCCTCACACATACTCATGTCACACCTACATTATTCTATTGAACTCTTGTCAAAGATTTTTTAGGGGGCTGATCTTCATATTAATATTTCCCATAGATAATGAGGAATTTAGATATTTATACACTCTGAAATCAAATGGTACATTGGAATATGATTCAAATGTTAAGAGAGAATGTCTGATATGTATCATTCATTAAAGTCGTCATATTTTTTTTATTCACCAGTTCGTTTTTTTGCATTCCCATATCTTTCATAATTCCAAATGGTCTTAAAATATTTTTCATCCCCTTCTATATTCTCTCATCAAGTGCCATTATCTCCTTCGATGATATCAAAAAAGCAATATTGTAAAAAATTGGGTTTGCTCCCCATAAACTCAGGATCATCGTATGACTAAAAAATACCTAAAAGCTTAACTCTCTAAAGAATTCAAGTAAAAACAGACGCTGTTACTATTTTTGAATTACAGGTTATCTACATAATACACATTCCTAAACCGAATTCAAAAATTCTGTATAAAAGAAAACCAATACTCCGTCTGGAATCCAGCACCATGAGGATCAAAAAGTTAAGAGATTATTAATCGAGATATACGATCTACATCTAGCGATGCAATCAACAGAATATGAAGATGTTTCTTTATTGCCTCTGCCAATATTGGGAATAGAGATTCTGTTGCATGACGGGACTTATCGCAGATGTTGCTAGATGAAACTGACAATCTCTACAGGGGATACTCTCGCATTCATGAACACAAAGATACTCTTTATCATCTGCCCGAAAAAAGTATCGAACCAGTGAACGTTTTTAGTAATTGCTGAATTTTTTCATCAAGCGCCATCACCATTGCCGACAATAACAAGATAGCAACGAGATAAAATTCTGGACTTACTGTGTACCATAGATTCAGGAACATGATATGAATTAAAAATACGTAAAAACTTAACTCGCTGAAAAATACGATTACCGATGAGCGCGTAATTGTTTTTGGGTATAAATTCATCTGAACAATGTATATCCCTAACCCAAACTCAAAGATACGGCAACCCGGAAACCAATATTCGGCGCTAACCCCGCCTTTGAAGAACATCGATACTATCGCCAGTGAACCCAATTCGATAATTAATAATGCAAGCATCGTGAGATGTGGTCGTCTTTTAATTGCCTTGGCCAGAACTGGGAATAAGATATATAGAACAGCGATAAGACCGATGAACCATCCCACTCCATCTATCGCACCGCCCCAATTACCGAGAAACGCATCGAACCCGGAGAACTGTTGAATGAGACCTGATGATAAATTTGCCGGGACCATAATCAAACCGATAGTAAGGGCGATCCAATATGCAGGATATATCCGGGAAAATCGTTTCAGGTAAAAAGAACCAGCCTCGGCGAGACTATTTATCTTTTCATAGTTCAGCATCAGCACCGCGCCGCTCACGAATAATAAACTAGTGACGGCCACCCATCCAATATTTAAATTATCGATTGGAGTGATGATATCCCAGTTAATAAACCAGATCGGCCAATTCGGGATACACACGATATGATAAAATACTATTGCCCAGACTGATACGATTCTGAAAGCGTCAAAGAAAAGAAATCGTTCTTTCAAACTTAAATCACCATTATCGACGTCGTGTTTATACTTATCCCTTTTTGTTTATTCGGTCCAAGAGGCTCAACAGTAATGGTGAGACAGTTTTTTCTTTGGGACATTCCAGGTTTTTTTCACTTTGGGCAGACTTTAGGGTCATTCTCGCCTCTCGCTATCCATTCATGGCCATATTGTTAACATATGAGTCTGTCAGTTTAATTTTAGCCATACTTTAAAATGAATTATCAAAAGTAAATGCCCATAACCGTATTATTTATAGTATATACAATACTTGCCCAATATATGTTATCTAAAGATAAGTCCAAGTAGTGAGTGAAGATGGAATAATTTAGCAACCAAAGAGAATTAAGAGGACTAAAGATACTGTCAGAACCAGAAACCATCATACAGATAGATAAGCACTAGTGGGATGTCCGGCCCCGATCCAAGGATGCTTACTACCAAAATTACTACCAATAGATTCGAAAGTTTTTAATAAAAGCAAAATAGGATCGCTACACTTGGTTATGCAACTGCCCAGCCTACGCAGCCTAGCTGGAATAGGCCCGACAGCAACGCTCAAAAAGCCCCCAAGTCCCGATAACGCAACAGAACCTTGTGTGGATACAAATAAAAACAACCCTCCCCATGATTTATAGGATTCAAGAGATACCGAAAAATGAGTATATCACACTATTTTTTTCAAAATGTTCGAAACTTGTTCAATAGAAATAAATTTATTTTTTTAATTAACGGAGTTCTTTTTAGCAGTACTGTATTCGCATTAATCATAAAATTTTTGATATCTCAGAATCTCACTCTCACAAGCGATATGGTTTATTCTGGGATTGTATCCTATGAGATATTCGGTCACCATAATTATTTATTAAATAATTTTTATGCGCCTGCTGTAGATCCCTATTATCTGTCGGACGTAATCCCCTTTCAATTACTCCCCCAAATAATCTCTAATTTTAATCCCAGCGTGTTAAAATGTGTTGCATTTTTAATTTTTAGTTTGATAATACTTGTTTATGGAATATTGGTTTATAAAATCACTAAAAATGTCACCAATTCATTAATATTTACAGCATTAGTATCGAATTTGGCAGTATTACCGTTCACTTCCATATATGATTGGCCATCTTCGCATATGGCCACAATTTTTTTTATCGGGATCTTGCTATTACTGTTATTTGAGTTCCCTTCAGGGAATAAATGGTATTATTTTTTATCGATAGCAATATTAGCTGCAATTTCATTTTCAGATTCCATCATTATCATTTGGTTGATAATTCCCGGGGTAATCTACTATATTTATACTTATAGACATAACATAGTTAAGTCGGCGTTTTGGTTTATTGCAATAGCCCTTACGTTAGTAGGCATAATAACAATTACAAAATTGAAATTTATTCCTACCTTTTTACCGGCATATTCCCCCCTTCAATTAGTCGGCTGGCAAACTATTCAAAATAATTTTATGTTATTCATCGGCGGAATAACTTCAATATATAATGAAAGTCTTTTTTATTTCACCCAAGGATCTGCACAATTAACTATTATTGATATTCTTTCAATTATATCTTCATTGTGGTTATTGCTTTATGCATTTGTTTTTGTGTACAAAAATATTCATGAAAAAATAATTATATTCTTTATCAGTTCTGGATTGACGATATTTTTTGTATATGTCTTTACAAATACCGCTCAAGGACTTTCGACAACGAGGTACTTATCACTTTTTGCACTTTTTCTATTTGTGATAATATCTCTCTCTTTCAAAAATGAGAATAAAGTGTTTTTAGTATTAGTTATATTGAGTTTAGTTTTCATAGGATATTCCAATATTTCTTTTATCGAGAAAATAAATAACCCGCCAAATCAACAGAATTACCAATTAATTGAATATCTCGAGTCAAACCAATTAACATTTGGTTTTGGTGATTTTTGGGATGCAAATTTGGACACATATCTATCACACCAAGAAGTTATAATAAGACCTGTCTCCATCTCCAGCGGTCAAATCACACAATTAAGATGGCATTCAACGGAAAATTGGTACAATACTAGTTCAATAAAAAAATATTTTATTGCTGTAACAGATGACGGAGAATTTGTCAATAATGAAAGTTTAGACACATATTTGCCTTATCATTCTCCAATCCAGATCCTTCATTTTGGTAAATATACTATTTACGAATTCAATGAGGCGCCCCAAGTTGTTAACAAAATCATTTTTTATAAAATAGGTAACCTTACCCAAGTTAATACCAGTTATTTTGTTAATGTTTCGGCATCTGATGGGAAAGGATACGCACTTTATGGACCATATGAGCAATTTCCTGAAGGTGAGTATACTGTAGATTTTAACATTTCCCAGATAGATCAGATCAACAATATATTAATATCGAATAATACATCATTTTGCAGAATCGATGTTGTCGCGAATGGTGGACAAAAAGTTTTTGCTGAAAAAGAGATATCCCCTGAGAATTTGACACAGAAAAATGGAACCTCACTAGATTTTACACTGCAAGAATCCGAAAATCTGGAATTTCGTGTCTGGTCTGAAGGTGTGGCATCGTTTATGGTTGAGGCAGTGCCTCAAGTTTCGCAGAGATAAAATTGAAAAAATCACAGGAAATATCATTAGAGATATAAGGTGGAAACCGTATTCTTCGTTCTAAAACGAAGGCTCGGGGAATCCCTCAAGGCTCGAAAATACCCCCTTCAGGTCAAGGAGATCAAATCAAAGTGATCTATTACAACTTTTCAAGACTGATCTTAATATTTTCGTTTCTTATTCTCGTTGAGGATTTCTAAAAAGCCCTAATTATCGGCTCTGTAGAAATCCTTCACTAAACTAGGTTCTACCGCTGACCGAAAGATCTAAGGTACAGTGCCTCCTTACCTTGTTATGCTACTAACGAATAAGGAGGCAAAATAATGTCAGCAAACCGGTATATCAGGTTTGTTGAATTATCCTCTGGATTGATCAGAG
>Ga0181520_10008128_pt1 | contig 15070 bp, 8 predicted proteins | sample PEATcosm2014_Bin_29_FD_132451 | JGI IMG/M metagenome (GOLD analysis project Ga0181520, IMG submission 132451) | Peatland microbial communities from MTU Mesocosm Facility, Houghton, MI, USA - PEATcosm2014_Bin02_30_metaG | ecosystem: Environmental > Terrestrial > Soil > Wetlands > Peat | place...
GGCGGCCGGGTTGGGGAAGCATCCGCTAACCATCTTTCCACCTGCCTGACGCGGCTGGGCCTGGAACTGGGCCGGCTCAAGACCGGCACGCCCCCGCGACTGCTCCGCCAGTCGATCGACTTTGCAATCCTGCAACCCCAGCCCGGCGACACCGAACCGCAGCCGTTCAGTTTTCTCAACGAGTATTCCCCCACGCCCTTCGTACCGCCGCTGACTCAGGTGCAGTGCCATCTCACCGCCACCAACCCGGCCGTCCACGCGATCATCCGCGACAACATCCACCTGGCCCCCATGTACACCGGCCAGATCAAGAGCATCGGCCCGCGCTATTGTCCCAGCATCGAGGACAAGGTCGTGCGCTTTGCCGACAAGACCCAGCACCACATCTTCCTCGAACCCGAGGGCCTCGATACCGACGAAATCTACTGCAATGGAATCTCCACGTCCCTGCCGACACAGGTGCAGACCGCGATTCTGCCCCTGATCCCCGGCCTGGAACACGCCACGATTCTCCGCTTCGGATACGCCGTCGAATACGACATGGTCTGGCCCAGCCAGATCAATTCGACACTGCAAACCAAGCTGATCGCGGGTTTGTTTCTGGCCGGCCAGATCAACGGCACCAGCGGCTACGAGGAAGCCGCCGCACAGGGATTGGTGGCAGGAATCAACGCGGCCAGACTGGTAGCCGGCAAAGGCGTCGATTTCGTGCTCCGACGCGATCAAGCCTACATTGGCGTGCTCATCGACGATCTGGTGACCAAGCCCCCCACCGAACCGTATCGCATGTTCACCAGCCGCGCCGAGCATCGCCTGCATCTGCGCTGCGACAACGCCGACCAGCGTCTGACCCCCATCGGCCGCGACATAGGCCTGGTCGATGACGCCCGCCACGCCGCGTTCCAGTCCCGTACAGAATCCATCGAACAAGCCACACAATCCGTACTCGCCGGCCGCATCGACGGCACCCCCGCCATCGACCTTCTCCGCCGGCCCGACCGCACCTGGCAAGATATCGCCGGGCGCGATCCCACTCTGGCCGCCATCCCCCCCGCCATCGGCCGCCAGGTCGAAATCCGCGCCAAGTACGAAGGTTACATCACCCGCCAGACCCGTCAAATCGACCAGATGGCGAAAATGGAGACCAAGCTCATCCCCCCCACGATCGACTACAAAAAAGTCCCCGGCCTGCGCAACGAAGCCCGCCAGAAACTCACTCAGCTCACCCCAAGAAGCCTCGGCCAGGCCCTCCGCATCAGCGGCATCACCCCGGCGGATATCACCCTCATCGCCATCCACCTGACACGCGCCACATGATTTTTCCTCACATCAACAGCTTGAACGCATGATCCCACTTGTTCTCATTGAACCCCCGAATGCACCACAACATGCACAACGGTTCGATCGCCCTCGCCGACTCCGCCTTGCCCATGTCCGCCGTCTCCCATCCGAGTTGTTCCAGAACCCCCGTCACCATCTTCTTCGCCGCAGCGTCGTTCCCGCAGATGAACATCGTCGGCCGGGTCGCAAATCTCGGATTCACCATCTCCGCCGCCCCGACGGAATTGAACGCCTTGACGAAATTCCCGGCCGGGAATTCCTTTTGCAGCCGCTCCAGTTGCGAATCGTCCAGCGTGGTATAGAACTTGAGCACCCCATTCACCGGCGGGGCATCGGCGATCGGGTTGGTCGCGTCGATGATCGTCTTGCCCGCCAGATTCGGCACGCCGGCCATCTTCAGCGCCGCCGACGCGGCCGATCCCTTCACCGCCAGCACGATCGCCTGAGCGAACTGGGCCGCCTGCATGAACGTCCCGACCTTGCCCTTTGGATTATCCTTCGCCCAATCGCCCAATTTTCCCGGCTCGCGCGATCCCACCATCACATCGTGCCCATGCTTCAAGAACCCGCTCGCCAGAGTCCTTGCCACGTCACCTGAACCCAGCACGCCGAATTTCATGGCTTGTCCTTTCTAAAAGTCCCAACGCCATTGAACCGCCTGGACAGCAAAGCGCCAATGCAGAAATTCTTCGCGTATTCTCTTCCTTCGCGTCGCGGCGTCTTAGCGGTGTCTTTTCCCCTCCGTTTCACTCGTCCCGCATCCGCAGCGCCAGCGGCGGCTGGAAAATCTCCGTCAGGATGAATTGCTGTTGCAGCCGCGTCGGCGTCGCCCAGCGGCGGATCACGCTGGCCGTCACCACCGGGGCATCACCGCTACGGCCGCGATTCACCGTCGCGGCCGGTGCCGCCGCCATGGCCGCCGCTCGCGGCGCTGCCGGCAACGGTGGCGCGACCGGCACTCTGGCCGCCGGCACCCGCGCGGCAGGCTTTGCCCGCCGCTGCATTTGCCGCATCGCCGGAGCGTTCAGCACGCTGCTCGGATTGCTCGATCGCTGCGCATTGGTCGGCCCGGCAATCCGCGTTGGCGCCGGCGGTATGCGCGACTGCGGCAACGGCGGCGGCGCATACGGCACCGGCGTCTTTTGGCTCTTCCCTCGCTCGCTCAGCGAGTTGATGAGATTGATGATGAGAACCAATAGATCGCCCATGAATTCACCTCGCGGTACCGCTTACGTCTTGGGCTGCGAATCCGCCGGCTTGGCGATCGCCTCACGCATCGACGTGTCCGCCTGCACGTTCTTCAGCTTGTAATAATCCATCACGCCCAGATTCCCGGCCCGGAAGGCGTCGGCGATGGCCTTGGGGATCTCCGCCTCGGCCAGCACGACCATCGCACGGTTCTCCGCCTGCTTGGCGATATTCTCCTGCTCGTGCGCCACCGCCATCGCCCGGCGCTGCTCGGCCTCGGCCTGGAACCGCCGCTTATCCGATTCGGCCCGGTCCGCCGCCAGTTTCGCGCCCAGATTCTCTCCCACATCAATATCCGCAATATCGATCGACAGAATCTCAAACGCCGTGTTCGCGTCCAGACCCTTGGCCAGCACCGCCTTGGAGATCTTGTCCGGGTTTTCCAGCACATGCTTGTAATCGTCGCTGGACCCGATCGCGTTGACGATGCCCTCGCCCACGCGAGCTATCACCGTCTCCTCCGTCGCGCCGCCCACCAGGCTGTGGATGTTCGTCCGCACCGTCACCCGCGCCTTCACCTTCAACTGAATCCCGTCCTTGGCCACGCCGTCGATCGTCAAACGCCCGCTCTGCTGGTTCGGCACGTCGATCACCTTGGGATTCACGCTGGTCTGCACCGCGTCCAGAATATCGCGCCCCGCCAGGTCGATCGCCGTCGCCGTCCGCCACGGCAATTCGATGTTCGCTTTGTTCGCCGCGATCATCGCCAGAATCACGCGCTGCACGTTACCGCCGGCCAGCATGTGCGATTCCATCTCCGCCTGCGTGATATTCAACCCCGCCCGCATGGCCTGAATGCGCGAATTGACGATCACCAGCGAATTGACCTTCCGGAACCGCATCCCCACCAGTTCCATCAGCCGCACCGGCGCGCCGCTCACCTTGGCCCGGATATACAACTGGATGAACCCCGCCAGATACCCCACGATGATCAGCGCGATCACCAGGAGAAGCAGCAGGAACACGATCAGCGCAATCTGCCCGCCTGTCAAACTGTCGTCCGCTAACGTAACCATAGTCCGATCCCTTCATGATTGACGCCCCGGGGCCTGACCCGCGGCGCGTCGGATTCTCAACATGGATGAATAATGACCCGATTCCCCGCCACCTCGCGAACCACCACCGACGTCCCCGGCGGCACAAATCCCGCGTCGCTGATCACCGCCACCTGCCGTTCGCTCGATACCGCCGGATCGAAAAACACCGCGCTCCCGCCCGGCTTCAATTCCGACGCCGCACGCCCCACGCTCCCCACCATCGGCCAGGTCGGCGGCGGACCCATTGTCGCCGACACGTCCGCCGCGCCGTCCACATAACCGCCGCTGGTCTCCGTCAGCACCAGCCGACGCAGATACGGCAGCGACGGCAGAAAACGATTCAGCCACACCATCAAAAGCAGCGACGCCGCAAACGCCCCGCTCACCGCCAGCAGCCCATGCTCCAGCGCCGTCCACGTCTGCCCGAGGCTCGGCAAGAATCCCGGCATCCCCGTCGGTTCCCTGGGCACAAACGTCAACACCAGCCCGCTGAGCGTCAATATCCCGCCGACAATCCCCGGCACAAAATGCCCCGGCACCAGAATCTCCAGCCCCACCAGAGCCAATCCCACAAACACCAGCAGAATTTCCCACCATTGCGCATAGCCCGTCAGCATCGGCACGCCCAGCATCAGCCCCAGCGCGATCACCCCCAACACTTCCGGCAACCCATGCCCCGGCGCGTGCAACACCACATACCCGCACGTCAGGAAAATCAGCAGGATCAACCCACGCGTCGCCGGACTTGCCAAAACCTCCACCAGTTCATCCCCGGCCGTCTCTCGCAGATTGTCCACGATCTTGTATCCGCGATCGTTCGCCAGTGCCTCGGCCGACGCCACCGGCCCGGTCGCCAGGCCGTAGCGGATCGCCTCTTCCGAATCCACCGTCAGCAGCGTGGTGTCCGAATCGATCGGCTCCTTGGCCCCGGCCACGGTCGTCCATCCCAGTGCCCGCAGATGGGCCGCATCGTCTTTATCCACGAATCGCTTTTCCGATCCGTCGGGGCTTTGCAGCCAGTGCACCTCCACCTGCACCGACACCATCGCCGCCGCCAACAGCGGATCGTGATGGTTTCGAGTCGCGCTGTCATCAAAATCCTTGCGGATCGGCCCTTCCTGCTTGGCCCGCTCCGCCGGCGGCAACGCCTGTAGCGCGGTCATGTCCGGGCTGAAGATGATCGGCGCACAATCCCCCAGAGCGGCCGAATCGCTCATCACGATCTCGTCGCACGCCATCGCCACCATGGCCGCCCCCGAATACGCCTTGTCCTGAATGTACGCGATCGTATGCAGGCCGTCCTGCCGCCTGATGTAACGCGAAATCTCCAGACTCGCCGTCACCAGCCCGCCGGGGCTGTCGATGTTGACGATCACCACTTTTGCCCCGGCCGCCTTGGCCTCTTCCATGCGCTGCTCGAATCGCGTGAGGCTGTACTCGTCGATCTCCCCCTGGAAATCGACAATCGCCGCCGCCGCCCCCCGCGCCACGCCCGGCGTCGTCGTCGCCCCCATGCGCACACCCGGCCCGTCCGCCGCCAGCGCCATCATCGCCAACACCACCACCCCCGCCACCAGCCCCGCCATATTGAGTCGTATGGTTCCCATAACCCTATTCTACCCCGGCCGCCCGCAAAGAACATCCCCCCAACCGGGTCGTGCCCTGATTCAGCACGCGGCCAGAGCCGTGGAGCAGGACAACAGTCCAGCAGCAGAAGCGTACGCTCCCGCGAAGGATTTTCTCCGGATCGCCTGTTCACCTGTTCGCCTGCTCTCGCGCAGCGTCGCCCACCGCTTGACACTCCACCGGCACGGGTTAGAGTGAATCAACGCTCGGCACCGGCCGGTGCGGATCGCCCGGGCACTCTTCCCCGCCCCCCGACGAATCCGCCGGCCCTTCCGAGCCGATAGTGGCTTTGGAGCCACCGTATTTCGGCAGTAGCTCAATGGTAGAGCAGCCGGCTGTTAACCGGCTGGTTGTAGGTTCGAGTCCTACCTGCCGAGCTTTTCGGACGATATCACGCACCGGCCTTAACACCGGTGCGTTTTCTTTTTCTTGCGGCAAATAACCGGGGCTTGCGCCGGGTCCAGAATCGGGGTTTCCCAGCCTTTCCTCCGGGGTATCCGGATCACCGAAAATCTCCGGATAGAACGTCAAACGATACGTGCCTGTCTTGCCCTTCGGATCAGCGGGCGTCCAGACCAACTCCTCGATGGACGCCTGAACGATCTCCCGTTTCACCCCGGGGCTGGCCTGACCAAATAGATCACGCACACGACGCCAGGAATCCAGAAACCGCTCTGCATCGCCGGTGACCCGACCCACTTTAATGGCGAATGAAACCGGCCCCCCCATTGGCCCACGAGATTTTTCCCTTGCACGAAATCCACAGTTAGGTTAAAGTCAGGAATGGAACAATGGATAAGGGACAATGCACGATGGACAACGGCAGGCAATGGGCAATGAACGATTGATAATGGACAGTGGACAATGAGCAGCGTTCAGCAATTGTCAATTATCAATTATGCATTATCAATTATCCATTGTGGCTACCCCCTCCCCCCCGCCAGGGCATCCGGGGACATTCGGGGACATGGAATGAAATTGATAATTGACAGTGTACAATGGACAATGAACACAGCTTGGCCGAACTGGCGCGCCCAGATTGGACTCGGCCGGGCCAAGTTCAGACTATTCCAGTACATCTTCAAACTTTTTCGAGACATTTAGGCCTTTTTTTCGTCGCAGACGGGGCACGAAACCGCGATATTCGGCTGGAAACGAGGGTGGCGTTAGGGCGCGGCGAGGGGGCGATTTGGCGCAAGTGATGGCCGGGGAATGACTTGGGACGAAAATGGGCACGGCCGGGGTCGGCGGCGCTATGGGGTCGCGGTGATGGTGACGGCGGCATCCGGGAGGTTGGGGGTGGAAGCGGTGACGGTGATTGGGCCGGTGGATGCGGTGGCACGGATGATGGCGATGCAGCGGCCCTGGTAGGCTTTGATTTGGGAGGCTTTGAAGGGTTCGTGGCTGGTGCGGTCGCCGGCATCGACCGCGAGGATGGCGCCGGGGCCGGTGAGTTTGAAGGTGACGAGGCCATTGGCCCAGGCGCAGCCGATGCCCTGATCATCGACGAAGTTGACGGTGACGAAGCTGACGTCGTCCCAGGTGTTGGAGAGGTTGGCACGATCAGTGGAGATAACGAGTTTGGCGGGTTTGCCGCAGGTGCTCAGTTGGTGGGTGGCAACGATCTGGCCCTTGTTGCTGGCGACGGCCCTGATGGTGCCGGGGGCATAGGGGAATTGCCATGTGCGGGCGGTGGGATCGGAGGTGAGGGGCTTGGCGCCGAGGGAATTGCCGTTGAGGAAGAGTTCGACTTGTTCGCAATTGCTATAGACCCAGACGCTGGCCTGGGTGTAGGTAGCGGGGTTCATCGGGGTCCAGTTGTCGATGTGGTCGTAGCCGTAGCGTTTGACGGGATCGCTGTTGGCCAGGCCGGGCTCGAGGCGTGCGATGTAGACCATGGGCGCATCCGACCACCAGCTCAGACGTTGATAGGCGTTATGTTTGGGGAAGCCGGTGCGATCGAGAATGCCGGCATTACTGAAGAGGAAGGGCCAGGAATCTTCGCCGGGGAAGTCGATGCCGCCGAAGACGAACTGGCCGGAGTATTGGGGATTATCGCGGCAGATTTGCCAGACGCGGGGTTCGGGGCCCTGTTCGGTGCCAACGATTTTGCGTGTGGGCTTGGCGCTTTGTGCGGCGAGGAGTTCGGTGTCGCGGTAGTTGGTTCCGATGACGTCGAGCATGTCGGCCAGGCCGTTTGTGTAATCGTGGCTGGTATTGGGACGGAAGAGTGCCTGAGTGACGGGTCGAGAGGGATCGTATTGGTGGAAGATGTCGACGAGGCCGCGGAGGATGCCTTTGGCCTTGTCTTCCTGGGGCGTGTCGTGGATTTCGTTGCCGGCGCTGTAGAGGACGATGCTGGGATGGTTGCGGTCGCGCTGGACGGTGTCGCGGAGGTCGGTCTTGCTCCAGTCGTTGAAGTAGAGGTTGTAACCGCGCTGGGCGTTGGGCTTGCCGACGGTCCAGCAGTCGAAGAGTTCATCCATGACCAGGATGCCGACGCGGTCGCAGACATCCAGGAAATCGGGGTCGAAGGGGTTATGGGCACAGCGGACAGCGTTGACGCCGAACTTCTTGAGCGTGGTGAGGCGGCGTTCCCAGATGCTCATGGGCACGGCCGAGCCGACGGCGCCGCCATCCTGGTGGACGGCCATGCCTTTGAGCTTGAAGTTCTTGCCGTTGAGCCAGAAACCGGTGGCGGGTTTGAATTCAAATTGCATGATTCCGAAGGTGGTGACCTGATCGTCAAGAGTGTTGTTGCCGGAGATAACCTTGGCGAGGACTTTGTAGAGATTTGGCGTGTCGAGATCCCAGAGCTTGGGGTTGGGGACGAGGAAGTCTTGTTCGATCTTGACGGTTTGGCCGGCGGGGACGGTTTGCGGGGCGGGTTTGGAGATTATGGTCAGCGGCTGCCCATCGGGGCCGAAGAACGTCGGATCAACTTGCACCTGGCGAGGGGTCGTGGATTGGTTGGCGACCGTGGCGCTCAGGTGAACGGTGGCCTGGTCGGCGGCGACCTTGGGCGTGGTGAGGTAAAGGCCAGAGCGTTCGAGATGCACAGGATCGGTGGAAACAAGGCGGACGTGCCGGTAAATGCCCTGACCGGTGCCCCAGCGGGAATCCGGCTGGTCCGTGGTATCGGTGCGGACGGCTAGAACATTCGATTGGCCGGGCCCGACATTGAGGTGGCCGGTCATGTCGTAGGCGAAACTGACGTAGCCGCTGGGGCGTTTTCCGAGCGAGAAGCCATTGATCCAGACCTGGCTGTTGGCCATGACGCCGTCGAATTCGATGGAGATGCGGCGTTGGACGGCGTCGGTCGGGAGAGTGAACTGCTTGCGATACCAACTGACGCCGGTGGCGAGATAGCCTCCGCCGCGTCCGGAGGGGGCGTTTTGGGTCGCCACTTCGTCGACGGTCCAGTCGTGGGGAACGCTGAGGGTTTTCCATGCGGCGTCGTTGAACGCGGGCTGCTCGGCGCCAACGGCGTCCCCTTTGAGGAAGCGCCAGTCGTTGTCGAAGGAAGTGACGATGCGGGCGGCGGGAGCGGGGACGGCGGCGCGGGTGGACACGACGCACAGCACGAGGAAGCATGCGGCGAGGGCGAGACGACGGTTCATGGTGGTTCCTTTCCTCTTTTCTTGGCCAGTTACAGACGGGACGTTTGCGTTACGGATGAAAGTCTACTCCGCTCATGGCCGAACACAAGCAAAGGCATTATCGGTTGGGAAACGGAGCCGGGTTCTTGGGGAGGTGGCGGAGTATCTGGTAGGATGGCCTTGGCCTGGCCGGACGGGATCCGGCTGGGTTAACGTTACTTAGGCGCTGCCACGCATGGCACCGCCGTTTTCTTGAGGGTCAATTCATGAGACACCTGCGAGAAGTGAGTATCTGCCTTTTGGCCGCTATGTGGCTGGCGTTCGGAGCGGTGACACGGGTGAGCGCGCTGGACCGGCCGGATGTCACGTTCAAGGTCTTCCAATTCCCCAAGGACCAGATTCCGCGGATCGATGGGAAGGATGATGACTGGGCGCTGGTGCCGGACAGTTATGCGATCGGCATGGACCAGTTGGTGGACGATGAAGGCGGGCACACGGCGCCCGATCCCAAGTCGCTGGATGTCAAGGTGAAGGTCGGATGGGTCAAGGGCGAGAATAGGCTGTATTTCTTGTACGAAGCCTATAAGAGCTATTGGGATTTTTCGCGGCCGGACCTGCATAACGACATCTTTGAGGTGGTGGTGGACGGGGATGCGTCCGGCGGCCCGCTGATCGACTCGGGGCATACGGACGTTTGGACCAAGGATGCGGTGGGTGAGATGGCGCCGCGCGATCCGCGGCTGTCGGTGAACGATCTGCACTGGGCGACGCACGGCGTGCAGGCGCAGAACTACCACATCTTCACGCCGGCCCTGGACAAGGACTGGTGCATGGCGTGGAGTTCGGCGACGTGGATCAAGGAATTTCCGTACGCCAACGCGGTGTGCAAATACGACTTCAAGCCCGGCGAGGCCGGCAAGCTGATCGAGGAATTCTATATCACGCCGTTCGATTATGCCGGGCCGGAAGGACCGCAACGCGCAGTCGAATCGGTGCTGAGCGAGAACAAGATCATCGGGCTGAGTTTTGCGGTAATCGACTATCGCGATCCGAATTCGGAGAAGCGGAGTTTTTGGAACCTGTCGCGGCATCACACGATGTTCGGCAATGCGTCGTATCTTTGCGCGTTCAAGCTCATGCCCATTGAACCGCAATTGCTTAAGAAGATCGACGCGCAATACTCCTGCAAAGTGGTGGACATGGATCGGCGCCTTGTCGCGTTCAAGGATCTTTCGGTCGGCAAGGTGACAAGCTGGAAGTGGACTTTCGGCGACGGCGAAACGTCAACCGAGCAGAACCCAATCCACCAGTTCAAGCGGGCCGGCAGTTTCGTCACCATCCTGGATATCGAAGGCCCCGACGGGAAATCGCGGCTGTCGAAAGTCTGGGATGTGTCGCTGAAATAAAGGCGAGGACGGCGATCAGCCGGCCAGGTCTGTCAGCGCAGCGACGACGCGGGTGATGGGGTCTTGCCAGTCGCCGGCCGTGCGCTGGCGGTAGAGGCGCATTGTCGGATACCAGGGACTGTCGTCGCGGTCCAGAAGCCAGCGCCAATCGGAGGCAAAGGCCAGGAGCGTCCAGACGGGCCGGGCCATCGCGCCGGCGAGGTGGGCGGCGGCGGTGTCGACGGTGATGAGCAGGTCGAGGTTGGCCAGTGCGGCGGCCGTGTCGCTGAAATCGTGCAGGTCCGGCGCCAGATCGATGAGGTTGAGCTCTGGCACATTGTCGCGCTGGCCGGCGGCATCGTCGCGTTGGAGGCTGTAGAACGCGATGCGGTCGGTGAGCCCGGCCAGAGGTTTGAGCAGCGCGAGCGGGATCGAGCGCTGGCGGTCTTTTTCGTGCTGGGGATTGCCGGACCAGACCAGGCCGACGTGGAGGGGTTTGGTGCGGTCGAGTCGATGTTTCCAGTTGGGGGCGAGAATGGGATCTGAAAGCAGATAAGGCACCTGCGAGGGGATCGAGTGCAGACGCGTGTCGAAGGCCAGGGGAAGGCTGGTCAGTGCGCAGTGGAAATCGTACGGCGGCAATCGCTGGGCGGGATTGGTCAGCAATCGGACATTTGGCCATTGGGAGAAAAGCCGCTCAAGGGCGGGTTGGCAGATGAGGTACACGGTTTTGGCCTGGCGGGCGACGATCGGCACGTAGCGGGCGAATTGGATGGTGTCGCCGAGGCCTTGTTCCATATAGAGCAGAATCGCCCTGCCTTGCAGGCTTTCGCCCTGCCAACGCGGGCAACGATGGCGATAGGGTTTGGGACTCGATGGTAGAGACCAGCGGAATTCATATCCCGGCCAGCCTTTGGGGAATTCGCCCCGCTGCAGATGGACAAGCGCCAGGGCGTGATGGGCTTCGGGATAATCGTGGCGCAATTGGATGGCGCGCTCATAAGCGGCGATGGCGTCGTCGAGTTCATGCAGATCGCCGAGTGCGACGCCGAGGTTAAAGTGGGCCTCGGCGAATTTGGGATCGAGATCAATGGCCGATAGGATGCTGGCGACGGCGGCGCGCAGTTCGCCGGCTTTTCCGTGGGCGACGCCAAGGTTAAGCAGCTTCTGGGCAGGGCTGGGCTGCGTGCGAGGCTGCTGGCGCAGGACGGCAAGATTGGCGCGGGCGGCGGCGTATGAGCCATCGAGGGCGATCGCCTCGCGGAAATGCTGTTCGGCTTCGTCGAGGCGGCCGAGCTTTTGCAGGGCGGCGCCCAGATTGTTGTGAGCTTTGGGCGAGCCAGGCGAGAGGCGGATCAGTTCCCCGAAAACGGCGACGGCTTGTTCGTTCTGGCCGGCCTCGACGAGCAGATTGCCGAGGTTGTTGTGTGCCTGGGCCAGATTGGGATTGCATTTGATGGCCTGGCGGTACGCGGCGATGGCGGCCTGGATGCGCCGCTGATCGCGCAGGGAGTTGCCCATATTGAAATAGGCTTCGGCGTAGTCGCTCTTGAGTTGCAGGGCGTGCTGGTAGGCGGCGATGGCCTGGTCGTGTCGGCTCTGCATTCGCAACGCATTGCCGAGATTGTTGTGAGCTTCGAAGTAGTCGGCTTGAAGTTCGATGGCCCGCGTGAAGCACTCCGCGGCGCGCTGGACATCGCCAAGTTGAATCAGAGCGACGCCGAGATGATTGTGGTAGAGCGCGCGGCCCGGGTCGAATTGGACGGCGCGAGACAGCAATTCGGCGGCCGGGGCGAACCGCCCGGTCTGAGCGACCAGCAAGCCCAACTGGAACAGGGCGGGCGGCCAGTCGGGCTGATCGCGGAGGATGGCGCGATAGGCTCGCTCGGCCTGGGGCAGTTGCCCCTGGCGATGCAGTTGGAGAGCCGATTGGAAAAGCTCGGGGGCGTCCATCGCTCAGAGGTTAACTCGCAGCACGGCGATGTGAAACATGGCTGACGCAACGGCGAACGGCCGCGCGGGAGGCGACGTCGCGGTGTTTGAGTTGGAGCTCATTCATCCGCCGCAGTTCATCCTTCAGCCGGGGAAGGGTCGCTGGAGTCATGAGTTGGTCAAGATCGAGTCTTGCGCGGCCAACCAATCGGAATGAATCGGCGCATCGGAGAAGAGCGAGCCGGCGGAAGGACCGGCCGATGGCGGAGGCACGGCGGCAAAGGCGGCCGGGCTGCGATTGGCGCTGTCGCCGGCGGCGTTCAGGTTGGCGCCCAGATCGTTGATGATGTCCGCGATGTCGTTGATGTTGACCAGTCCCTGGTTAGCGACATCCCCGCCGTAATATCCCGGCGACAGGCCCAGGTTATTGATCGCCCGCGTGAGGTCCGTGATGTCAACGGTGCCATCCAGATTGTCATCGCCGTAGGGCACATATTTCACTTCCACATCCCCGGCCGGGACGGTGAGCGGGTCTTCGCTCGAATCGCCATACCCGACGGCCCGGCTGGCCTGGGAATTGGGGCCGGTGACGAAGGAACTCATGATGCACGGGTCGCTTCCGGCATTCTGCACCAACGTTGTGACTTGGGGCATTGAGAGGTTGGTTTCATTGGCCAGCAGCGTGTTGTTGGCGATATCGAGCGTTCCGGCGATGGATAGGGCATTGACGGACAAAACGGTTTGATCGGCCTGTGCATCCGACGGCGTCATGGCCAATTCCGCGCCGGCCGCGATCGAGACAGCGCCGAGTGTGTCGTTGAGTGGCCCGGCGCCGGGCGCGTTGGCCGGAATCGCAAATGATCCGCCGTCGATGGCAATCAGGTCGCTTGTGTTCGTGGAGTTGCCGATGATCTGAAGCGTATTGGGTCCAGCGCCGCCGGTGAGGGCAACGCCGCCGGCGGGAATCGGATCGCCGTTGGAGAAGTCGAGGACGAACACATCGCCGCCGGCCGGGCCGGTGTACGTCACGCTGGAAATGTCGCTGGCAAGAAGAGATTGAGCGGGCGCGCCGGCGGCGGTGGAGTTGTTCCAAACGTCGACGTGGAGCTTGTCCGGATCGAGTTTGAGGTAGGCGGCGCCGCCGGCAATATTCAGAGGGGCCGGGCTGATGCTTTGCGTGAAAGCGGGGCTCGTAGTGCTAGTGAAGTTGTCATCCCCGCTGTAGACGGCCACGACGGAATGGCTGCCGGCGTCGAGCGTCGAGGTGGTATAGAGAGCGGTGTTGCCGATGAGCGGAACCGGGCTGCCCACATTGCCGCCGTCGATCTGGAATTGCACCGTGCCGGTTGGGCCGACGGCAAGGTTGGGGGTGACGGTTGCAGTGAACGTCACGGGAAGACCATAGAGGGGAGAAGTGGCGCCGGACGTGACGGCGGTTGCGGCGCCGGTCAAGTCCTCGAATATGAGACCGTCACCGCTGGCGCCGCCGTCCGCCCCCATGCCCAAGAGGTTACCGGATGAGTCGAGAACGACGCCACTGGGAAGGTAAGCGTTGCTATGTGGGCCGAAAGAGGCCAGAGTGGAGATGGTCCCGGTCGCATGAGCGATTTCGAAAATGGTGCCGGCGCCGCGGATTCCGCCACTTGTGGTGGTGCCGAAGAGGTTGGCAGAGGAGTCCATGACCAGGGCGGCCTCGGGCGAAGACCCGTTGGTGGCATTGAACGAGGCGAGCGTCGTGACGGCGCCGCTGCCGCTGGCGATCTCGAAGACGGTGCCGTCGCCGTTATCGCCGCCGTATGTGCAGGTGCCAAAGAGGTTGCCGAGTGAATCCAAAAGGACACCGGCCGAAGGCGCAGCGCCGTTGGCGCCGTTGAAGGAGACCAGGGTGGTAATGGCCATGCTGGCGTTGGCGATTTCAAAGACGGTGCCATCGCTGTTGTCGCCGCCGGTATTGGTTGTGCCGAAGAGGTTGCCGGAGGAATCCAGGACGACGTCGGTAGACGGGGCATTTCCATTGTCGCCGTTGAACGAGGCCAAGGTGGTGATGGCGTCGCTGCCATTTGCGATCTCGAACACGGTGCCGTCGCCGTTATCGCCGCCGCCGATGGCGGTGCCGAAGAGGTCGCCGGAGGAATCCAAAATCGGGCTGGCGCCGGGGAAATCGCCGTTGGCGCCGTTAAACGTGGCCAGTGTGGTTACGGTTCCGCTGCCCTGGGCAATTTCAAAGACAGTGCCGTCGCCATCTCCATCGTTTTGCGTCAGATCGCCGCCCACCGAGGTTGTGCCGAAAACGTCGCCGGAAGAGTCCAGGACCACACCCGCCAATGGGCCTTCTCCGTTGACGGCGTTGAACGAGGCAAGGTCGGTGATGGCGCCGCTGCCTTTGGCAATTTCGAAGACCGTGCCATCCGCGAAGCCGCCGCCCTGATACGTTGTACCAAAAAGGTTGGCGGAGGAATCCAGAACGACGCCGCCCTGAGGGTCCAGCCCGTTGGCGCCGTTGAACATGGCCAACGCCATGAGAGCATGGCCGGACAACATGACCCGCCTTTCGAGCGGCTCGACGCGGAATGCCGACAAACGAACACCCGCGACAGCGTTGCCCAAGGCCCGGCGGCCTCGACGATGGAATTTCATTTTCGCCACGAACGTGCCCTCCAGCCCAAAAGGGATATTCCCAAGTCGCAGACGCGCCGACGCGCAGGCGGCGGCGACCCATGCATATGATTTTTGGATTATCCGCGTTCAGGGCCGGCAACGCAATAAGAAACCGACACCTTGTCATAGCCCGATAGTAATGTCCGGTCTTAGCCAAGTAGAAATGTCCGGTTATGGGATAACCGGCGGATGGAGAAAAACCGGGTTGAGATGAGTCAGCGTGATCGTGACGTGTTGAAAGTGA